>Ga0255182_1000602_pt1 | contig 22524 bp, 23 predicted proteins | sample Atl_UVDOM_RepA_8_FD_188420 | JGI IMG/M metagenome (GOLD analysis project Ga0255182, IMG submission 188420) | Freshwater microbial communities from Altamaha River, Georgia, United States - Atl_UVDOM_RepA_8d | ecosystem: Environmental > Aquatic > Freshwater > River | place: USA: Georgia...
GACCGTTCCGCGGCGGCGCTCGCCGTCGCCCGCCGCAACGTCGAGCGTCTTGCGCCGGGACGGGTCGCCCTGCTCCGGGGCGACTGGCTCGGCGCGGTGGCAGACGCCCGGGCCGCCGCCGTCCTCGCCAACCCGCCCTACGTGGAGGACGACTACCCGGGACTCGCGACCGACGAACTCCGGCACGAACCGCGCGCGGCGCTCGCGGCGGGCCCGGCCGGACTCGACGCGCTCGAGGCGATCGTCCGGGACGCGCCCCGCTGCCTGCTCGACGGTGGCTGGCTGGCGCTGGAACACGGCGCAGGCCAGGGCCCGGCAGTGCGCGAGATGCTCGCGGGCGCGGGCTTCGAGCGCATCGCGACACGGCGCGACCTGGCCGACCTCGAGCGCATCAGCTACGGGCGCAAGCCGGCTGCGGATGGCTGACGGCGGCCGTTGCCCGCCGCGAAGGATTTACGCCTCCCGAGGCGCTGCCCATACTGCCGACCCATGGATGAAGCACGCCTACTCCGCTACAGCCGGCAGATCCTGCTGCCGGAAATCGATATCCACGGTCAGCAGAAGCTGCTCGATTCCAGTGTTGCCGTCTTCGGACTCGGCGGCCTGGGCTCGCCGATTGCGCTCTACCTGGCGGCAGCCGGCGTCGGGCGGCTCGTGCTGGTCGATTTCGACACCGTCGAGCTGTCGAACCTGCAGCGCCAGATCATCCACCTGACCCGCGACCTCGGGCGGCCGAAAGTCGAGTCGGCGCGCGAGAAGCTGCGTGAACTGAACCCCGGCACCGTGGTGGAGACGGAAACCCGCCTGCTGGAAGGAGAAGCGCTGGACGAGGTCGTCGCCGGCGTCGATCTGGTCGTCGACGGCACCGACAATTTTCCGACCCGCTTCGGCATCAATGCCGCGTGCCTGCGCCAGCGCAAGCCGCTGGTTTCCGGGGCGGCCATCCGCTTCGAGGGCCAGGTCAGCGTCTATTTCCCGGGCCAGGGCGAGAGCCCGTGCTACCGTTGCCTTTACGACGACGGCGGCGGCGCGAATGAAACCTGCGCCCAGACCGGGGTCGTCGCGCCGCTGCTCGGCATCATCGGCAGCGTGCAGGCACTGGAAACCCTGAAGGTGCTCATGGGCATCGGCACGCCACTGCAGGGCCGGCTGCTGCTGCTCGACGGCCTGCAGATGGAATGGCACACGATGCGTTTCAAGCGGGATCCACAATGTCCGGTCTGCTCGGCAGTTCCGCGCGACCCGGCCTGAATCTGCCTGCAGCGCTGCGCGCGGCCATCCTCGACCACGCGCTGGCGAGCCCCGATGTGGAGGTCTGCGGCCTGCTGGGGGGCATGGGTGGGCTGGCGTTGACCCGCTACGCGGTTGCCAACGTCGCGGGCGAACCGGCGACGAACTTCCTGATGGACCCCCGGGACCAGCTCGCCGCGATGAAGGCCATGCGCGAGCGTGGCGAGGAACTGGTGGGGATTTACCACTCGCATCCGGCGGGTCCGGCATCGCCGTCGGCGCGGGATCTGGAGTTCGCGGCCTATCCGGGCGTGGCCTACCTCATCGTCTCGCTGGAAGAGCGAGGCGCGCCGGTGCTGGCCGGTTTCGTGTTCGATGGCGCGGCCTTCAGGCCGCTGACCGTACGGCAGTCCACCTGAACCGGCGTGCGCCGCTCAGGCGGCCACCGCGGTCGTCGTTTCGCGCAACGCCCGCTCGAGGCATTCGGTGGCGTGCTCGGCGCATTGCCCGCAGCAGGTCGACACCGCAAGCCGCTCCTGGAGGCATTCGAGGGAGCAGGCACCGCTCTCGACGGCGTGCTTGATGTCCCGGTCGGTTACGGCATTGCAGATACAGATATACATGTTCGGCTCTCCGTCCTGTTGGGAATCCTAGGACAAATGAGAACCATTATCAAGATGAAGCCGGCCAAGGGCGCCGGCTCCGGCGCCCCGGGATTCAGGCCTTGCCGACCTTGCCCTGCAGGTAGGTCGACAGTCCCAGCGTGGCAATCAGGCCCAGCTGGGTTTCGAGCCAGTCGACGTGCTCTTCCTCGCTGGCGAGGATGTCTTCCAGCAGTTCGCGCGTGACGTAGTCGCCGACCTTCTCGCAGTGGGCGATCGCCTCGCGCAGCAGCGGAATGGCCTCGTTCTCGAGCGCGAGGTCGGCCGTGAAAATTTCCTCCGTGGTCTGGCCGATACGCAGCGCACCGAGATGCTGCAGGTTCGGCAGTCCCTCGAGGAACAGGATGCGCTCGACGAGACGGTCCGCATGCTTCATTTCATCTATGGACTCGTGGTATTCGTGCTCGTCGAGTTCCTTGAAACCCCAGTTCTTGAAGATGCGGGCATGCAGGAAATACTGGTTGATGGCAGTCAGCTCGCCCTTCAGTACCTTGTTCAGATAGTCGATAACGCTGGCGTCGCCTTTCATCGGAAATTCCTCGCTGTTTTGCATCCATCGGCCGGCCCCGGACGCGGCCTTGAACCGGCGCCCAGTGTGCCATGCACGACGCATGCGCCGTAAGTCGGCAAAAACGATTCTCGTACCCGTCGCGGTTGACTCCGCCATGATGAGGACAACGCCCCCATGAACATCGCCACCATCGTCATGCTCGTCATCATCGGCATCGTGCTGATGTACGCCGTGCTGATTTACAACGGCCTCGTCAATCTGAAGCACGGCGTCGCGAAGGCATGGTCGAACATCGACGTGCTGCTGAAGCAGCGCCACGACGAACTGCCCAAGCTGGTCGAGGTCTGCCGCCAGTACATGGGCTTCGAAAAGGACACGCTGGAACGCGTGATAGCCGCCCGCTCCGCGGTGTTCGCCGCCCGCGACACCGGCGACGTCTCGCGCCTGGGCCCGGCCGAAGCCGTGCTGCGGCAGGGCCTCGGTAACCTGTTCGCGCTCGCGGAGTCCTATCCTGAACTCGAAGCCGACGAACAGTTCCAGCACCTGAGGGATCGCATCAGTGCGCTCGAGAACGCCATCGCCGACCGCCGCGAGCTTTACAACGAGTCGGTGAACCTCAACAACGTGCGTATCGAGCAGTTTCCCGATCTCGTCATCGCACGGCTGTGCGCATTTCGCCCGCACCCCCTGCTGAGCTTCTCGCCCGGGGAAGTGAAGGACGTCGACCTCCGGTCGCTGTTCACCTGAATCGTCCCGGATGGACTTGCTGGGTGAATATGCCCGCTTCGTCGCGGGACTCGAACCCGCCGAATTTGCTGCCTTCACGCTAGGCGGTGCGCTGCTCGCCGCGGCCAGCCTCGAACGGGGTTTCCGCTCGCTGGCGCGCAGGCGGCTCGCCCAAGACACCCCTACCGCGCTGCTGCGCTCGGCGGCGCAGGGCTATGTAGAGCTCTCGGGCACGGCCCGGGTGTTCGACGGCGAGCGCATCCGAGCGCCACTGACCGGCCGCGAATGCAGCTGGTACGCCTACGAGGTGGAGTGCCGCGAGCGGGGATCGAACAGCGAGTCGCGCTGGCGAACCGTGGACAAGGGCAGCAGCACGGAACTCTTCATGCTCGACGACGGCACGGGCACCTGCGCGGTCGACCCCGAGGATGCCGAAGTCACTCCCTCGGTCACCAACGTGTGGTTCGGGCGCTCGGCGACGCCGCCTCGGCTCACGGCCCAGCGACATTGGCTGTCGCGACTGTTCGCGACCGAAAGCTACCGCTACACGGAAAAAATCATCGAGATCGGGCAGCCGCTCTATGCGCTGGGTTTCCTGCGGACGCACGGCGGCGCAGCGACGCCAGTCGACCATTCAGCGGACGTCGCCACGCTGCTGCGCGAGTGGAAAGCCGATCGCGCGAGCCTGCTGCGACGCTATGACCGCAACGGCGATGGCGAGATCGACGTCGCCGAGTGGGAACAGGCACGGCGTGACGCCGAGGCGGAAATCCGAGCCGCCCGTGCCGATCGCAGCCACGCGCCACCTGCCGTCGACGTGCTGGCGAAACCCCCGACGGGCAGCCAGCCCTTCGTGCTGTCGGCAGGCGGCGAAGCGCATCACACGCAGGGTCACGCCTGGGCGGCGGCAGCGGGCCTCGGCGTCGGCGTCGTGACTGCCGTCTTGATCGGAAGCGGTCTGCTGATGCGTCTCGGGGGCGGCTGAGCCGACGCCCGCGCTGCCGGCCGCCTGCCTGCCCGTGCTAAATTCCGGCTCCCCGCGCAGCCCGGATTACCCACCATGTCTTCCAGCGAACTGACCGCCGCCCTCGCGAGCCTCCCCGAGTTCTCGAAAATCGAACCTGCCACGATCGCGGCCGGCATCGCCGGGATCATCGGACAGAATGAGCGCCGCATCGAAGAACTCCTGGACGCTGCCACGTCCCCAAGCTGGGACCTCGTCTGTGCGCGCCTCGACGAGCTGAACGATCGTCTGAACCGGGCCTGGTCGCCAATCCGTCACCTGCACAGCGTGGCCGACAACGAAGCCCTGCGCGCCGCCTACAACGAAACCCTGCCCAAGGTCGTCCAGTACGGGACCGCGCAGATGCAGAACGACCGCCTGTGCGCGGCGTTTCACCAGCTGCTGGAGGGGCCCGAATTCACGCGCCTGGACGCGGCGCGCCAACAGGTGATCAGACACGCGGTGCGCGACTTCCGCCTCGGCGGCATCGAGCTCGACAGCACCGCCCGCGCGCGCTTCAGCGCGATCCAGCAGCGCCTGAACCAGCTCGGCACGAAATTCGAGGAGCACGTGCTCGACGCCACGCGGGCCTGGCGCTGGCATACCGCGGATAAGTCGAGGCTCGCCGGGCTGCCCGAGTCGCTGTTGAACCTCGCCGCCCAGAATGCCGCGCAGGCGGGACTCGAAGGCTGGGTCTTGACGCTGGACATGCCCTGCTACCTGCCGGCGATGATGTATGCGCAGGACCGCGCGCTGCGCGAAGAGCTCTATCGCGCCTATTGCACGCGGGCGTCCGAACAGGGTCCGAACGCCGGAGATTTCGACAATTCGCCCCTGATGTCCGAAATGCTGGCGCTGCGCCACGAGCTGGCCGGGCTCGTCGGTTACGCCAACTTCGCGGAGTATTCGCTCGCCACCAAGATGGCCCCCTCGCCCGCGGGCGTGATCGGCTTCCTGCGCGACCTCGCGCTGCGTTCGAAGCCGCACGCGCAGCGTGAATACGCCGAGCTTCAGGCCCACGCGCGTGAGCGACTGGGACTGGAGACGCTGGAAGCCTGGGACGTGGCCTACGCCTCGGAACACCTGCGCCAGCAGGCATATGCCGTGTCGCAGGAGAATTTGCGACCGTGGTTTCCGGTGCCACGCGTGCTGTCCGGCCTGTTCGCCGTCGTCGGGCGCCTGTTCGGTCTCGACATCGCCAGGATCGACGGCGTCGACACCTGGCATCCGGACGTCGAGGTATTCCGGATCAACGACGCCGAGGGTCATCTGCGCGGGATTTTCTACCTCGATCTCTACGCGCGCCCGGGCAAGCGGGGTGGCGCCTGGATGGACGAATGCGTCGTGCGTCGACGCACCGCGCAGGGCCTGCAGCACCCGGTCGCCTTCCTGACCTGCAATTTCACGCCGCCGGTCAGCGGTCGCCCTTCGCTGCTGACGCACGACGAACTGATCACGCTGTTCCACGAGTTCGGGCACGGTCTGCACCACCTGCTCACGCGCATCGACGAGGCACCGGTGTCCGGCATCAACGGCGTGGCCTGGGATGCAGTCGAGCTGCCCAGCCAGTTCCTCGAGAACTGGTGCTGGGAGCGCGAGGCCATCGACCTGCTGAGCGGTCACGTCGAGACGGGCGAACCCCTGCCCGAGGCTTTGTTCGAGCGCCTGCTGGCCGCGAAGGGCTTCCAGGCGGGAATGAAGATGCTGCGCCAGATCGAGTTCGCGCTGTTCGACTTCAGGCTGCACGCCGAATACCACGCGGCGCTGGACGTGCAGCAGGTGCTGGACGAGGTGCGCCGCGAGGTGGCGGTCGTGGTGCCGCCGGCCTGGAACCGTTTCCAGCACAGCTTCAGCCACATTTTCGGCGGCGGCTACGCCGCCGGCTATTACAGCTACAAATGGGCGGAGGTTCTCGCGGCGGACGCCTTTGCGCGTTTCGAGGAGGAAGGGGTCTTCAATCGCAAGGTCGGCAACGACTTCATGGAGTCGATACTCGAAGCGGGCGGCGCGCAGGATGCGATGGTGCTTTTCCGGCGTTTCCGCGGCCGGGATCCGCAGCCGGAAGCGCTGCTGCGCCGTTCTGGACTCCTGTCCTGATTCAGTTTACAAAGCCGTCCATGCCGCGCCTCGCCTGCCTGCTCCTGCTGGTTTCCTCGTCGTTGAGCGCGCATGCCGCCGAATCGGCCTACGTAATCGACAAGCTGCTGGTCGGCGTCCACAAGGAAGCCGATCTGAACAGCGCCATCGTCAAGGTGCTGCCCACCGGCACCGAGCTCACCGTCATTTCGCGCAAGGGCGAGCTTGCCCAGATCAAGGACCCCGAGGGCGCGAGCGGCTGGGTCGACGCGGCCTACCTGATGAAGGAGCCGACGGCGGCGAGCCAGCTGGCCCAGCTCAAGCAGGAGAAGCAGGTGCTCACGGAGCGTCTGCGAAAGCTCGAAACGGCCACCAAGAGCGGCAAGACCGGCGCCGCCGACCTCGCCAAGGTCGACGCGCTGACGAACGAGAACACCGACCTCAAGAGCCAGCTCTCGGCGCAGAAACTGAAGACCGGCGAACTCGAAACGGAGCTGAAGGCTTTGCGCAAGACGGTCGGCAGCGCGGGTGGCGGATCCGTGGCCGGCGAACTGCAGGCTGCCAACCTCGAACTGACGGCCAAGCTTGAGGCGGCGCAGGCACGCGCTCTCGAACTCGAAGCAGAGCTTGCCTCGGGCTCGGCCGTGGGACAGGTTACGTCCGCCGCGCGTCTGACGTCCCCGCTGGTGCTCGGCGTGATCTTCATCCTGCTGGTCGCGGCCTTCGGTGGTGGCGCCTATCTGATGGACTATCTCGCCCGCCGCCGTCATGGCGGTTTCCGCATCTGAGGCCGGCGCGTGATTACCGTTGCCAGCTGGAACGTCAATTCGATCAAGGCACGCCTCGATCACGTGATCCGGTGGTGCACGGACGCTGCGCCCGACGTGCTGGCACTGCAGGAAACGAAGACCGTCGACACCGCTTTTCCGCGCGATGCCCTGGCGCCGCTCGGCTACCACCAGCGCATCGCCGGCCAGCCGAGCTACAACGGCATGGCGGTGCTGAGCCGCGAGGAGCCGCGCGAAGTGGTCACCGCGATTCCCGGCTTCGCCGACGAGCAGCGTCGCGTGCTGGGCGCGGAGTTTTCGGAATTTTTCCTGCTGAACCTCTACGTACCCAACGGTTCGGCCGTGGGAACCGACAAATACGCCTACAAGCTCGCCTGGCTGGATGCGCTGCTCGCCTGGCTGCCGGTGCTGGTCGCACGGCACCCGCGCCTGTTGATCGTCGGTGATTTCAACATCGCGCCGGACGACCGGGACGTGCACGATCCCGACGCGTGGCGCGATCAGGTCCTTTGCAGCGCGCCCGAGCGCGAGCGCCTGCAGAGTCTGCAGGCCTTGGGATTCCGCGATTCATTCCGGGATTTCGAGCAGGCGGGTGGGGTGTATTCGTGGTGGGACTATCGCGCCGGCGCGTTCCGGCGCAACAACGGCCTGCGTATCGACCTTGCTTTCTCCAGCCCGGCGCTCGTCCCGTACTGCCAAGGGGTCAGCATCGACCGTGCACCCCGCACCTGGGAGAAACCGTCGGATCATGCCCCCGTGGTGACCCGGCTCGACTTCTCCCCCGCCACCTGACCCCGCCGACGGGCTCAGCGTGCCCGCCGCATCCCCAGCGCGACCACGGCACTTCCCAGCAGCCAGAACGCCGGCGGCACGGGCACCACGGTGGTGACGACCGCCGCGCCCACATCGGCCGTGAACAGGTACTGGTCGCCGTTCAGGAAGGGAATCGCGAGGGACAGGAAACCGTCCGTTACGGACGAACCGGGACCGGAGGCCTGATCGAACAGCAGTGACGCACTGCTGGAATACTGCGCCGTCGAGGATCCGAGCCGGAAGGCGTTGAGGACGACGTTCGCGCTCGCATAGGCGCCTGCGTCCACCAGCGTGGGCATGTCGACCTGCAACTGGTACGGGATCTGGAGGACCAGCGTGCCAGACCCCAAGAAGTTGACCTGGCCGGTCCGGGCCACTTCGGCGCTTGCCGCGCCGGGCAGCGTGGACTGCGCGGTGGCGGAAATGACGCCGGACGCCGACAGGCTGCTCGCGCTGCCGAAGGGGCCCGTCGCCGAGGCATCGAGCAATACGACGACCCCGGCCGCCGCATCGCTGTCCGTCACGTCATCCGCGGTCGCAATGACCAGCGTCGTGCCGTTGACCGCTTCGCTCGGCCCGCCGCTGCCGAAAACGACCGCCATCTGCAAGTCGTCGAGGTTCAGGAAGGCCGAGGCACTGCCACCGACGGTCGCCGCACTGGCGATTCCCGCAAGCCCCATCAGTGTCGCGACCAGCATGCCCTGCACCAGGTGACGGATTGTGGACATCGGGATGAATCCTCGTCTTGTAGGCCGGATTGTTCGCTTGGCCCTGCCATGACGGGACCAAGACCTGCTTTCCTGCAGCAAAATCCATTCCGATCAGCAACCTAGACAGGGAGACAAGCAATTTCAGGAACTTGGACCCGGGCGGCGACGAAGGCTCGCCGGGTTTTGTAAAAAGTATCGACAAATGCCGCGTCAGGAGCGGGTCCGCCGTCAACGCGTCTTTACAACTCAGGTGCGGACTGCGAAAAACTTTTCGGCCCAATCCTGCCTTTCGAGCGGAACGAGCTTTTCAAGCCCGGGAAAAACATGGGATTTCACGATTGGCGACTTCACGCCCGCGCACTGGTTGGCCAGAATCGAACGAGGACCAACCTGTGGACGGCAACGCCATGAACGGTGACGAAGCCGACTTTCCGTTCGACGACTGGGCAAGGCTCGCGAGCGAGGATCCGGACTCTTTCGAGGCAGCGCGTCGTCTGATGATCGACAGCCTGATCGAGTCGGCGCCGGCGCCGACGCAGGCCCGCTTGCGCGGCCTGCAGTGGCAGATCGACCACCTGCGCACGGTGGCGCCCACGCCATTGGGCGCCTGCGTGAAGATATCGAACCTCATGTGGCAGAAGCTGCTGGGGCCGGATGGACTCGTCGCGCACCTGGAGCACCTCGGAGGCGGCCAGGAACCGCCGGCCAAGCAAGCGGCACGCGCGCCGGTCATCCCGCTGCGACGGCCACGGTAAGTGCGGCGCTTGAATTAAGGGGGTTTGGCTTCTAGAATCGCGCACCCTGCCCAGAGCCCGAGCCCGGAACGCGCCATGAAAGCCGACATCCATCCGATCTACAACGAAATCACGGTGACCTGCAGCTGCGGGAACACCTTCCAGACGCGTTCCACGATCAAGAACGACGCCATCGCGGTCGACGTCTGCTCCTCCTGCCATCCGTTCTTCACGGGCAAGCAGAAGCTGGTCGATACCGCCGGCCGCGTCGACAAGTTCCGCCGCAAGTACGGCGGCTAATTCGCGCGCGGCACCCCGCCGCGCCCATCCCGTACTGCCTGTGGCGGCTCGATCGGGCCGCCGCGACGCGGGGCAAGTCACCGACTTGCCGCCCGCTACAGTGGTCGCCAGACTACTGGCAATGAAGTTCCCCTTGCTCCACAACATCCTAGTCGTGGCGCTGCTGTGCGTACTCAATGGCTGCGCGACCAACCCGGTCACCGGACACCAGGACCTCGTGTTCATGTCCGAGCAGCAGGAAATCAGCATCGGCCAGCAATCGCATCAGGAAATCCTGAAGCGCTACCGCGTCTACCCGGATGCGGGCCTGCAGACCTATGTCTCCACCGTCGGCCAGCGGGTTGCTGCCACCGCGCACCGGCAAAACCTGACCTACCATTTCACGCTGCTCGACAGCACGGAAATCAACGCCTTCGCGCTCCCCGGAGGCTACATCTACATCACGCGGGGACTCCTCGCATACATGAACTCGGAGGCCGAGCTCGCGGCCGTGCTGGGTCACGAACTGGGCCACGTCACCGCCCGCCACGCCGTACGGCAGCAGTCGGGAGCCCAGGCGGCGAGCCTCGGCACCGGCCTGCTGACGATCCTGTTCCCGCAACTCGGCTACACGGGCATCAACCAGACCATCAACCTGCTGGGCACCGCCCTGCTGCGGGGCTACGGCCGTGAAATGGAACTGGAAGCGGACGGCCTCGGCGCCGAATACCTCGCGCGCAGCGGCTACGATCCGAATGCGATGCTCGCGGTCATCGGCACGCTGAAGAACCAGGAAATCTTCGACCGCGAACTCGCGGCCGCCGAGGGCCGGGAACCGCGCGCCTACCACGGCCTCTTCGCGACCCATCCCAGCAACGACACCCGGCTCGCCGAGGCAGTCGCCGCCGCGGGCAAGTACCAGTCGACGCGCGGCGAGACCTACCGTGACCGCTTCCTGGACGAGATTGACGGCCTCGTGTTCGGCGACGATCCGAGCGATGGAGTGGTGCGGGGCAAGCGCTACTACCATGGCGGTCTCGGCTTCGTGCTCGACCTGCCGGACGGCTGGGCGGTCGAGAACCTGCCGGATCGTCTCATCATGACTGCGCCGCAAAACACGGCACAAATCCAGCTCGCGGCCAAGGCGACGGCGGCCGGCGAGACGCCCGCCGGGCTGATCCGCGGCCTGCAGCTTGCCGATTTCACGAATCCGCGCCCGCTCGACATCAACGGCCTGCAGGGCATGACGGGCATCACCCGCGTACAGGTCGGTGGCCGGGCGCTGCCGGCCCGCATGGTGGCCATCATTTACGGCGGGCACGGCTATCTGGTGACGGGCGTCGCCCGCGACCCGCAGGGTCTCGCGAGCTATGACCCGGCCATCCTCGGCGTCGCGCAGAGCTTCAAGCCGCTGAGCGCGGCCGACAGGAAGCGGGTGCAGGCCAACCGGCTGCGCGTGATTCCGCGCCAGAAGCAGGTCAGCTGGCAGACCCTCGCAGCCGGCTCGCCGCTGCGCAAGCTGCCGGAGGCGCAGCTGCGGATGCTGAATGCGGCCGCGCCGGATTCGCCGGGACCGACGACCGCCCGCGTGAAAATCGTCGACTGATTCGCAATCTCTTGCGGGCGGGAAGGAACTCCCACGCGACGGTCGGGTCTACCGAGTCGCGTTCATGGTGAACGCCTCCGCCATCCCTCCCAGGTGGAGTTGTCCCGCGCATTTCCCCAGTGCGTCGGGCGAAGTGGCCCCGGTACTCGCAATCCCCCCTACTTCCGTACCCGGGGCCCTTTTTATTCCCGGCCCCTCTCACTGGAGCACAGTGAGAGGGGCTTCTACCCGTCAGGAACCGGTGCCGCCCAGCCACGCGTCGAGCTGCGCGCGGAGCTCGGGCACGCCGACCTTGTCCGTCGCCGAGAAAAGGCGCACCGACCCGGCGTCGCCGCCGCGCGCGACCACGGCCTTGCCCGCCGCGCGCTGGGCCGTGAGGCTGGCCTGGCGACCGAGCTTGTCGGCCTTGTTGAGCAGCACCACCAGCGGCACCCGGGCAGCCAGGGTCCACTCGATCAGGTTCAGCTCCTCGGGTTTGAGTTCATGCCGGACGTCCGCGATCAGCACGAGGCCGGCAAGCGACTCCCGTCGTTCGAGGTACGCCGGGATCGTCTCGTTCCAGTGCGCACGGGTGGCCTTGTCGACGACCGCGTAACCGAAGCCGGGCAGGTCCATCAGGCGCCGGCCTTCGCCGACTTCGAACAGTACGAAGTGCTGGGTGCGGCCGGGCGTGCGGCTGGTACGCGCGAGGCCCTGCTGGTCGCACAGCGCATTGATGACACTCGACTTGCCGACGTTGGAACGTCCGACGAAAGCGACCTCGCGGCCGCTGTCCGGCGGCAGGTCCTTGAGGTGCTGCACGCTCAACATGAAGCTGGCGCGGCGGAAATACTCGAATGCGGGAGGGCTGCGGGTCACGGGGTTCTCGGTGAATGGGGGGCTTCCGCGCGATACTCGGCGCGCCGAATTTCGATGCTATAGTACACGCCGCTCGCCGGCACCCGGCACGTGCCGCCACGCCTCGAGCCGGCTGTTATCTTTGGGAGTTAAGAACGCGATGTTTCGAACGACGTTTCGCACGCTTATCGTACTGTCACTGGGCCTGCTGGTCGCCGAATCCGGGTTGGCTCAAGACGCCAGGACCAAGGCCGCCGCGTGCGGCGCCTGCCACGGCCCGGATGGCAACAGCGTCAATCCGGAATGGCCGAATCTCGCGGGCCAGCATCCGGGCTACCTCGTCGCGCAGTTGCAGGCCTTCAAGAGCGGCGTGCGCAAGAATCCGAACATGAGCGCGATGGCCGCCCCCCTGAGCGATCAGGACATGGCCGACCTCGCCGGTTATTTCTCGGGCCAGACCGTGAAGATCGCCTCGGTCGACGCCGCGGCCGCCGCAGAGGGCGCCAAGCTGTACCGCGGCGGTAACGCGGAGTCCGGCGTGCCGGCCTGCATGGCCTGCCACGGCCCCAACGGCGCCGGCAACGCGGCTGCGGACTACCCGGCACTGCGCGGCCAGCACGCGAAGTACACCGTCCTGCAGCTCAACGCCTACAAGTCGGGCGAGCGCGTGACCGACGAAGGCCAGAAGCAGGTGATGCGGACCATCGCGGCGCGGATGACGGCACAGGAAATCGAAGCCGTCGCGCGGTTCATCGAAGGGCTGCACTGAGCTCGGACCCGCCCCGGCTCCCGGCCGGGGCGGAACCATCGCGCCGATCCCGGTTCTACAGGACCGGTTCCACTCCAGACAGGTCATCCGTCATGTCACGTCTCCTCCCGCTGCTGCTGAGTGTCGTCGTCCTTGCCTTGACCGGCCTCCAGGCTTCCGCCGCCGAGTACCAGGAAGGCAAGCATTACCAGCTGGTGTCGCCCCCGGTGCCGACCGCCTCGGGCGAGCAGGTCGAAGTGGTCGAACTCTTCTGGTACGGCTGCGGGCACTGCTACAGCTTCGAGCCCGTGCTCGAGGCCTGGCTGAAGAAGAAGCCCGAGGGCGTGAGCTTCAAGCGGATTCCCGCCGTCTTCGCGCAGAACTGGGTGCCGGCCGCGCGCACCTTCTATGCCGCCGCCGCGCTGGGCGCCACTGAGAAGCTGCATCGGCCGCTTTTCGACGCCATCCACGTCGATCAGCGCAAGCTGTTCGACGAGGACAGCCTGATCAAATTCGCCGGCGAAGTCGGCATCCCCGAAGACGAATTCAGGGCCGCCTACGACGGCATGACCATCGACGGCAAGGTCAAGCAGGCGATGTTCGCGACGCGCGACTACCAGATCGATGGCGTGCCCTCCATGATCGTCAACGGCAAATACCGGGTGACGGCGTCGATGGCCGGCAGCCAGAAGGCGATGCTAAAGGTGGTCGAATTCCTGGTCGATAAGGAGAAAGCTCGCTAGGAAGCCCGGGTAATTCCCGTCGCCCTGCCAGGACGGCAGGGTCCCCGCCCCCAGCGAGTGGATGCCGCGAATGTCGCGGCGTTAACTCAAGACTAGGGCAGCCGGACCATGGCGAGTTTGCACACACCCAAGACCGAGACTGCGAGCGGTGCCGCCGAACGCGCGAGCCTCCTGACAGCCGCGCGACTGCAACGGGCGGTGCTGAAGCTCGCTTTCTCCTTCTACGGACACAGCCCCGATCTCGACGAACGACTCAAACGGCTAGGCAACCTGATCAAGGCTGGCCGCAAGGACGGTATCGTCCAGTCGTTGATTGACGAAGTCGTCGATTTGATCGTCGCGCGCGAGAACGCGGCCGGCACACAGGACTCGCTGGGCAAGCAGCTGGGTGAGCTGGTCGGTCGACTGAACTTCGAACACCAGATGGCCGACGAAGCACGCGCGATCCAGCGGCGCTTCGCCGACAGCAGGTCACGCGACGAACTCGACCGTCACGTCACCGATCTCGTGACGCTGATGAACGAGGTGGCGCGGCGCGCGTTCGCGCCCTCACACGGCGGTGACGAGCTCCGGGAGGACCTGCTCTTCGACAGCTTCATCGCCGAGCTTCGGCCGCCTGAGGATCTCGAGCAGGCGATGGCCTCGCTCAGGCAGCGCATCCGTCACCGCCGCAACCACCTGGCGCTGCTCGACTGCGCGCGTGACGTCGCCCGACTTCTCAACGAACGTTTGCGCCAGGGTGCCCAGGATGACGCGCCCCAGGCCGCGGCGACCGCGATTTCGCTGGCGCGTGCGCAACTGCAACTGCTGGTCGAGCAACTTGTGCTGCCGTCCCCGCTGTCGCGTGAAACCAGCCGGATCAAGGCCCAGCTGGACACCGCGACGACCGAACGCGATGTCGAGGCGGCAGTTGCCGCCATCCTCGAGCTGCTGGCACAGGCCGGCGGCCGCTCCCGCAAGGACATCGATGAGCTGACGAACTTCCTCAAGGCGGTCACGCGCCGGATCGAGGAGTTCAAGGCCCAGGTCACGAAGGGCGGCGAGGTTTACGACGAGTCGATCAGCAATGCGACCGCCTTCCGGCAGTTGATGTCCAGCCAGGTCGCGGACATGCGTGGCAAGGTCGACGAAGAAACGGATATCGACAACCTGAAGCTCATCATGATGAAGCAACTCGAGAGCCTCGAAGCGAGCGTGCAGTCCTTCGTCGAGGTCGAGCAGTCCCGACAGTCCGAGGCTCGCTCGCAGTTCGACGTGATGCTCGTGCGCCTCAACGAACTCGAAGGCGAAACGCAGCGTCTGCGCGCCGATCTGGACGAGCAGCACACGCTGAGCCTGATGGATCCGTTGACCTCGGTGTTCAATCGCATGGGTTACAACGAGGGCATCGGACGCGAATTTGCGCGCTGGAAGCGCTACGGCGGCGAACTGTCGCTGCTGATCTTCGACCTGGACTTCTTCAAGTCGATCAACGACAGCTACGGTCATGCGGCCGGCGACAAGGTACTGGCGTCGGTGGCAGCCCTGCTGCGCAAGCAGATCAGGCAGTGCGACGTGCTGTGCCGCCTCGGCGGCGAAGAGTTCGCGATCATCCTGCCCGAGACGAACGTCTACGGCGCGGCAGCGATCGGCGACAAGCTGCGGGCCAGCATCGCCAGCAGCCAGTTCCGTTTCAAGGACCAGCCGGTGCCGGTCACGGTGTCGATCGGCGCAGCGGAGTTCCGCGGCGCCGATACGCAGGAAGACGTGTTCGAACGCGCCGATCGTGCGCTGTATCTCGCGAAAAAGGGTGGTCGCAACCGCTGCTGTACGGAACTCGAACTGGATGACACCGCGAGCGCCACGGTGACCGTGATCGAGCCGGGTGGCGCAGTCGCGGGCGGGGCGGGCTGAGCCCGGCGCCCGGGCCGGGTCAGGCCTGGCCGCCGTGCAGCACGAGGAAATCCCGCAGGAGGCCGCGTGCCGGGAGGTCGAGGTCGACGAACTGCAGGCCGAGCACCATGTGGTCGCCTTCGAAGGGCTCGCAGTAGCGGGCAACGCAGAAGGCGGTGAAACCCCGCACCGTGCCGTCGATCGGCAGCGCGATCGAGATTTCCACGTGCCGCGGCCGCAGCCCGCCGCCATGGTCGGTACCCGACTGCACGAGCAGCGCGTAGCGCGCGTCACAGACGATCTGGGCGGCGTCGAGCGAGATGTTTCTCAGCAGGCAGCGAAACGTCAGCGTGTCCGATAGACGGATCAGCGCGTTGCAGGCGGCTTCGAGGCGCCGCCGGGCGCGTCGCTCGACATCGGGCGGTGGACGCTGGGACTCGATCATGGGCTCGGCAGACACATTCTGCATCGGCTTTTCTTCTGGTTATGCTCAGGCGACCGCACGCGGCCCGATGGCCCGTGGTCGCGGGCCCTGAATCCCGGCTCGACCTTCCCTGCACGTCCGGACGGTTTTCATTATCGGTATGCCGCAATGCGGCGTACCAGAGTTCACTTCCCGGATTTTACGGTTTTTATTGTTCGACGCCCCGCCCTGTGTCGCCGGGCTGACGAAACTGGGCAGGGGCCGGTGCGCTTGCTAAGGTCGGCGCCATGTGCACGAACTACCGCATTCCCGACCCGGCCAGTTTCCCCGCGTTCTTCGACAGTTTCGCGCCAACCTTCGATTACCCGGAGGAAGCCTGGCCCATGTACGAGGTGCCCATCCTGCTGCCCGCGTCCGAGGACGGCATGCGCCAACCGCGGCGCGCAAGCTTCGGCCTGGTGCCGCCCTGGGCACGCGATCCCAGGTACGCCCGCAAGACCTATAACGCGCGCAGCGAGACCGTCGCGGAGTTGAAGTCCTACCGTCGCCCATGGCGCCTGCGGCAATTCTGCCTCGTGCCGACCACCGGCTTCTACGAGCCGAACTATGAGAGCGGCAGGGCCGTGCGCTGGCTGATCAGGCGCGCCGATGGTGAACCCTTCGCACTTGCCGCGATCTGGGAAGCCCGGCGTGACGAGCAGGGACGCATCCAGCACTCCTTCTCGATGTTGACGATCAACGCCGACGAGCACCCGCTGATGCGCCGCTTCCACGCCCCCGGGGACGAGAAACGCTCGGTGGCGATAATCCCGCCTGCCGACTACTCCACCTGGCTCGGCGCGAAGACGGACGACGAGGCCCGCGCGCTGCTCAAGCCTTTCGCGGCGGAACCCTACACCGCGCTGGCCGCCCCGCGCCCGCCGCGCAAGGCGGCGAGCTCCTGATCCGGCGTTCCCCCGGGGACGCTGCCGACCCGCGCGGCCGGCCTCACTCGCACCCGCCCCCGAGCAGCCCCGCCTTCAGTTCCGGATTCGGCGGACGCGGCCCCAGCCAGAGCGAGAACAGCGCCGCGGCCAGGCCTTCGGCGTCGAGCGTCCCCGCGAGCTTGCCAGCCACCTCGACCTCGATCGCGCCGTCGGCGCGCTGCGTCAGGACGAGTCGCTGACCGGCGCGCACGTCGCTCATCCAGCTTTTCAGCCGGGCGACCTCCGCGCGCAGCGCGGGCAGGCGATCCGACGCGTTGCGAGCGAAACCCTCGTCCCACGACGCATTTAGGTCGTCGGCGTCGACGTCACGCAGGAAATGAAGTGTCAGCCGCTTCGGCGCCCCGGCCTCCAGCACCCGTCTCGCGTCGCGGGACGGTTCGGTGACGTAGAGCGCGGCGACGTAGACCTTCACCCCGAGCAGGGTCGCCAACCGCAGGCCAAGACCGTTCAGCGCAAGCGCGCGGCCGTCCACCTCGACGCTGTCGGCAAATTCGACGCCCCGGCAGGCGGCGGCGAGCGCCGCCTCGGCCGGCACGACGACCGCGAATACTGCAGCAAGCCAGCGGCCTTTGATCATCGCGGGCAACATCTGGAAATCCTCCCCAATGCCCGCAGCACGGGCGTCTTTGGCAAGGGTGCGACGCGGCGGGTCTCGCGGCAAGCACGCGGACCGGACGCGCTCGCAATTCGCAGGGGCTTCGGCCATGCTTTTTCGAATGGCGGGCGATGGTCACGAATGCAGCCGGCACCATGCGATGGCGGGACATGGCGCGTGAGGCGTCCCTGGCAAGCCTGGTGGGCGGTCACACCCGCTGCTGCAGCCGGCGCGATTTTCTCGCTGGGGCGGGAACTCTCGTGTTCGCCGGCATGAGCGCCGCGGCCGACAACAGATCCGGCACGGAATTCACGCTGTTCCTGTGCGGCGACGTCATGACGGGCCGGGGCATCGACCAGATCCTGCCGCACCCGGGCGACCCCATGCTCTACGAATCCTGGATGCGCTCGGCGCGCGGCTACGTCGCGCTGGCCGAGGGCGAAACGGGCCCGCTGCCGCGGGCGGCCGCGTTCGACTACATCTGGGGCGATGCCCTCGCCGAACTCGCGCGCGTGCAACCGGACGTACGCATCGTGAACCTCGAGACGGCGATCACCACGGCGCGCGAACCCTGGCCCGACAAGGGCATCCACTACCGAATGCACCCGGCGAACCTGCCGTGCCTGACGGCCGCCGGCCTCGACTGCGTAAGTCTCGCCAACAACCATGTCCTCGACTGGGGCCGTCACGGCCTCGAGGAAACCCTGCGCAGCCTCCACGCCGCCGGCATCCGCACCGCGGGCGCGGGCGTCGATGCGGATGCCGCGCTCGCACCAGCCGCGATCCCACTGGGCGGCGGTCGCCGTCTGCTGGTCTATGCCTGCGCCACGACGGATTCGGGGGTACCACCGGATTGGACGGCCGGACTGCGGCAAGCGGGGCTGCACGTGCTGCAGGATCTGTCGAAAGACAGCGTCACGCGCATCGCCACGCGCATCGACGCCGATCGCCGCAACGGGGACGTCGTCATGCTGTCCATCCACTGGGGCGGCAACTGGGGCTACGCCGTGAGCAACGCCGCGCGGCATTTCGCGCGCAGCGTCATCGATCTGGCGGCTGTCGACCTCGTGCACGGCCACTCCTCGCACCATCCGCTCGGCATCGAGGTTCACCGCGGGCGCCTGATTCTCTACGGCTGCGGTGACTTCCTGAACGACTACGAGGGCATCGGCGGCCACGAGCAACAGCGGCCCGAGCTGACCATGATGTATTTTCCGCGGCTCAGCACCGACGGTCACCTGCGCGCGCTCGAGCTGGTGCCGATGAAAATCCGGCATTTCCGGGTCAACCGCGCCGATGCCGCGGAATCGGCGTGGCTCGAATCGATGCTTAACCGTGAAGGCGCGGCGTTCGGGACGCGGGTGGAGCCTGCCGGCAACGGCTCACTGGTGCTGCGCTGGGACTGAGCCGGGGACGCGCGGCAGCGCCGCGAACAAGGCGTCGCGGACGCCCGGCCAGGCGCACGCGATCACGCCCAGCGCGAGCAGCGCGAGCGCGCCGGCGAGCACCGGCCGCCGGCGCCCGATGGCCAGCGGCACGAGGCCCAGCAGCAGCGCGCCGACGCCCGCCACGGCACCCGTGCGCGCATACGCGAGGCTCGAATACAGCAGGCCGGCCGAGGTCACGCAGAACACCAACGGCGGCAGCGGATACAGCGGCACCCCGTAAGGCCGCGCGCGTGCCGGCTCCGCGCGGCGCAGCTTCAGCAGGCCGAGCCCCACCAGCAGGAAGAACAGCCAGAACACCGGCGCGGTGTAGTCGACCATCGCGCGCAGGCCTTCCCGTGTCAGCGCGCCCACGCCGATCAGGAGCAGGGTCAACACGGCCTGCAGCAACAGGCCGGTGACCGGCGTGCCGCGCGCGGTGTTCCAGCGTCCGAGCCACGCGAAGAGCGGGTAATCGCGACCCAGCGCGTAGTTCGAACGCGCGCCGACGATCAGCGTCGCATTCATCGAGGTCAGCATCGAGATCGCGACGACCACGCCGATCGCCGCGCCCGCGCCCGGCCCCAGCGCCCGCGCCAACAGGTCCGTCACGACCGTCGGCGAAGCGGCCACGGCCTCGAAGCCGAGGCCGCGCACGCAGGCGAGGTTGACGAGGAGGTAGAGCACGGTGACGAGGGCGACGGACAGCCACAGGGCGCGCACCAGCGTGCCTGGGGCGCGCGTCTCCGCTGACAGGTAGGCCCCGTCGTTCCAGCCACCGTAGGCGAAGAGCACGAAGACCAGGGCGAGACCGAAGGCCGGCAGCGCGCCGGCGTCGAGCACGGCCGTGGACGCAGGCGCGGGCGCCGGCTGCAGCAGGAAGAGTCCGGCCAGCGCAATCGCCGCCAGCGCCAGCACCTCGCAGGACGTCAGCAGCCTCTGCGCCGCCGCTCCGCTGCGCAGGCCGGCGAGATTCAGCGCGGTCAACACCAGCACCGCGCTGCCGGCATGCAGCGCCGCCGACTGCGACCCGAGCGGCAGCAGGCGACTCATGTAGTCGCCATAGGTGAAGGCGAGGAAGGCGAGCGTGCCGGTGACCGTCACCACCGCCCGCGACCACGCGAACAGGAACGCACAGTCCGCGCCCCATGCACGACGCAGGAACGCATATTCGCCACCCGCGTCCGGATAGCTCGTCGCGAGTTCCGCGTAACACAAGGCACCGACCAGCGACAGCACGCCACCGGCGAACCACAGCGCATAGAGGTGCCACGCGTCCGGCACCTGTGCCGCGACCTGCGCCGGCAGCGTGAAGATCCCGGCACCGATCATCAGGCCCGTGACGATACCGGTGGCGTCGAGGGTCCCAAGGAGCGGGCGCGCAGCGTGGGCGCCGGTCGCGTGCTGCCCGCCTGTCGGACTCGCAGGAACGCTCAGTCGCAGAACATCACCTCGTCAACGACGGGGTCACCGGATGCCGAGACGGCGCGTGCCTGGGGACGGCTCGCTCAGGCCGGGGACCATATCGGCGCCGGCGCGCTCGAACGCGCTCGCGGGTGGCACGATGACATGCTTGGGCGGTCGAAATCAGCCCGCCGGCATCCGCCACCGCGCGTCGCGAGTGGCCTGCGGCCGTCAGGCCGCGACACCGAAGCGCTTCTCGACCAGGTCCTCGATCGTCGCGGTGGCGAACACCTTGCCGTTCCTGTCGATGAGGTCGAACAGGTGGCCGTCCTCGGCATGGATGCTGAAAAGCATCGTCAGGCCCTCGGGCCCGGCGTACTCCATGTGCGTATCGCCGTCGGCAATCGAGCCCTGGAAGCCCGCGCGCCGGATCTTGTGCACGGTCTCGTGCTGTCGCGTCTCGACGAGATGCTGCTCGCCGCGCAGCACCGCCGAGCGGGTCGTGCCGAGGTGGCTGTGATAGTGGCAATAGGCGTTCGGCTCCCACTGCACCAGCAATTCGATACGCCCGGCCGCGACGTCGGCGCCCACGACGGCGACCGCGTAGTTGACGGGATAGTCGAAGTCGGCGCCGCCGACGAGGCGGTACCACTGGACCTTGTCGAGGTCGAAACCCGCCGGCAGTTCGGCGCGCAGGATCTGGGGTTTGTTCATCGGTCGGCTCCTCGTCGGTGCGATTTTCGGCGGAAGCCCGACGCTAGCACAGGGTGCGGCGCATCAGATCGCCCGGCGACGCGGGAGCGGACGTGGAAGAGACGGGAAGTGGCGCGCTCGACAGGATTCGAACCTGTGACCCCTGCCTTCGGAGGGCAGTACTCTATCCAGCTGAGCTACGAGCGCGTGGCGGGAGCGGGATCCTAACGCAGAAGTGGCGGCGGGCACACCTCTTCGCCGCTCCCGCGCCGACTTCGCCTCTCCCGCCCCCGGGCCGTCTCCTGGTCACATCCTGACCTGGGCGCAGGTCCCTGGCGACGGCTGGCCACCGAACACCGACAACACCGAGAGGGATTGAGTGGGCTGATGGCGACTGCAGGGCACTGCCGCGCCGGAAGCGCATGCTTCATCTCTTTCCTGCGCCGTGCCCTCCGTGGCCTCAGTGGTCAAAAAGGGGGCGTCTCGTCGCGCAGGCGCGTTCGGTTTCACCACGGAGGCACGGAGCGCACGGAGCAAGACCGTTCCTGCAGGCACTCGTGGCAGATGCGCCCGGATGTGACCAAGGAACAGCCCGCCGAGGCCCCTCCTCGTCCGTGCGGGCGACGGCTCAGGTCGTCAGCCGCCGATAGATGTCGGCGACCTTGTACGGCAGCTTGCGCACGTCGTCCACGACCGTGTAGTTCGACATGCCGTACATGTGCGGCAGATAGGACTGGGCCTCGCGGTCGATGGTGATGCAGAACGGATGGATGCCCGCGCGCTTGACCTCGAGCAGCGCGTGCCGGGTGTCCTCGATGCCGTAGCGGCCGCGGTAGCTGCCATAGTCCTCGGGCTTGCCGTCGGACAGGGTGATCAGGAGCCTGGTGCGCGCCGGCACCGCGGCGAGCATCTGGCCGAGATGGCGGATCGCGACGCCCATGCGCGTGTAGGCCTTCGGCGCCATGCCGCTGATCCGGCGGCGGACGGCCGCCGAGCAGGGCTCGTCGAAGGTCTTCACGCGGTAGATCTCGCAGCGCTTGTTGGTGCGGCCGGAGAAGCCGTAGATCGCGAAAGCGTCGCCGAGGGTCTCGACCGCGTCCGCCAGCAGGATCATCGACTCGCGCTCGGCGTCGTTCACCCAGCCCTTGGTCGAGCCGCTCATGTCGACCATGAACATCACCGCGACGCTGCGGCCGGACTTGCGGAAGTGCGTGTACAGGCGATCGCTGACTTCGCGGCCCTGCATGAGGTCGACGTGGGCGTCCACCAGTGCGTCGAGGTCGAGCTCGTCGCCATGCGGTTGCCGGCGCTGGCGCTGTGCCTCGGACAGGATCGCCTCGAACACGCGCTGGATCGACTTCGCGAGGCCGCGGTATTTCTGCCGGGTGTCGGCGATGAATGCCTCGTCGCCGTCCGGCACCGCCTGCTCGGTCAACGCGCAGAAGGCTTCACGGAAACGCTGCCGCGTGTAGTCCCATTCGGGGTAGAGGTGGAGCTGGCTGCCCTTGAGATCGCCGTCGAGCTCGAGGCCCGGGACCCCACCGCCCTCCTCGTCGCCCGGATACGGCGCGCCACCGCTGTCCGCCTGCAGGTAATCGTCCCCCAGCTCGCCGACATCCTGCATGATCGACGCGAGCAGCGCCTGCAGGTCGGCGCCCAT
>Ga0255182_1000604_pt1 | contig 22478 bp, 18 predicted proteins | sample Atl_UVDOM_RepA_8_FD_188420 | JGI IMG/M metagenome (GOLD analysis project Ga0255182, IMG submission 188420) | Freshwater microbial communities from Altamaha River, Georgia, United States - Atl_UVDOM_RepA_8d | ecosystem: Environmental > Aquatic > Freshwater > River | place: USA: Georgia...
CGGATGCGGTCGAGGATGACGATCGTGTCGTTCAGCGAGTAGCCCATGATCGCGAGCACGGCCGCCAGCGCGTTGAGGTCGAACTCCAGCCGCGTGATCGAGAAGAAGCCCATGATGACGAGCACGTCGTGCACGGTCGCGGTGATCGAACCCAGCGCGAACTTCAGCGTGAAACGCAGCATCACGTAGAGCAGGATGCCGCCCATCGCGATCAGCGCGGCGATCACGCCCTCTTCGGCGAGTTCCTCGCCGACCTGCGGGCCGACGAACTCGACGCGACGGATTTCCGCCTCCGGCAACAGCTTCTGCATGCGCGCGCCGACGTCCTTGCTGGCCGCCTCCGCACCGCCCACCGCTTCGACCGGCGGCAGGCGCACCAGCACGTTCTCGGGCCCGCCGAAGTTCTGCACGACGCCGGCGCCGAAGTCGGAACCTGCGAGACGGCTGCGGATGTCGTCGAGCGAGGGCGGCGTCTCGTAGGCGAGTTCGACGACGGTGCCGCCGGTGAACTCGATGCTGAGGTTGAGCCCCTGTGTCGCCAGCGAGCCGATCGCGGCGAGGTTGATGAGCGTGGACAGGACGAGGCCGGCCTTGCGCCAGCGCATGAAGTCGACGTTGATGATTTTCCAGCTAAACATGGGCGTCAGCGCTCCTGGGTTTGCCGCGCGGCGATCAGACGGACAGGCGGGTCAGGCGGCGACCGCCGTAGACCAGGTTGACGATCGCGCGCGTGCAGATGACCGCGGTGAACATCGAGGTCGCGATACCGAGCGACAGCGTGACGGCGAAGCCCTTGACCGGGCCCGAGCCGAAGCTGAACAGCACGATGCCGGCAATCAGCGTCGTCAGGTTGGAGTCGAGAATCGTGCCGAACGCGCGGTCGTAGCCGGCGTGTATGCTCGCCTGAGGGCTCATGCCCCGCCGCAGTTCCTCGCGGATGCGTTCGTAGATGAGCACGTTGGCGTCGACCGCCATGCCGACGGTCAGCAGGATGCCGGCGATGCCGGGCAGGGTCAGCGTCGCCTGGACCATCGACAGCAGCGCGACGAGCAGCACCACGTTCAGCGCCAGCGCGCAGTTCGCGATGAGGCCGAAGCTGCGGTAATACAGCGCCATGAACACGGCGACCGCGATGAAGCCGATGAGGCAGGCGCGGAAACCGCTGTCGATGTTGGCCTGGCCGAGGCTCGGGCCGACGGTGCGCTCCTCGATGATCTCCATAGGCGCCGCCAGCGCGCCGGCGCGCAGCAGCAGCGCGAGGTCGTGGGCTTCGTTCGTCGAGTCGAGGCCGGTGATCTGGAAGCGCTTGCCGAGTTCGTCACGGATGGTCGCGACGTTGATCACTTCCTCCACCGGGCGCCCCTGCTGCTGCTCGATGAACACCACGGCCATCGGCTTGCCGATCAGCTCGCGGGTCGCGCGGGAGAACGAACGCGCCCCCTTGCCGTCGAGGGTGACGTAGACCGCCGCCTCGCCGGTCTGGGACTCGATGCCGGAACTCGCGTCGATGATCGAATCACCGGTCAGCAGCACCCGCTTCTGGAGCAGCACGGGCTCGCCGCTGCGCTGGCGGTAGAGCTTGGAGCCCACCGGCACCTTGCCGGCGGTCGCGGCCTGCACGTCGCCGTCGACGTCGACCATGCGGAATTCCAGCGTGGCCGTCGCGCCGAGCAGTTTCTTGGCCTCCGCCGTGTCTTCGACACCCGGCAGCTGCACCACGATGCGGCTGTCGCCCTGCTGCTGGATCACCGGCTCGGCGACACCGAACTCGTTGATGCGGTTGCGCAGCGTCGTCAGGTTCTGCTTGATGGCCGTCTTGCGCGACTCGCTGACGAATTCAGGCTTCGGCTGCAGGATCAGCAGCGTGTCGTTGTCCGCGCTCTCGGTCGGCACGAGATCCGGATAGTCGTTCTCGATGGCCGCGAGGCCGGCCTCCCGGCTCTCGGCGTTGAGGAAATTGACGCGGATGCCGCCGGCCGGATCCGGACTGACGGTGCGGAAGCGGATTTTCTGCTCGCGCAAGGAGGTGCGCAGCTCGGCGCTGAAGCGTTCCTCGGTCTGCTTGCGCACTGCCTCGGTGTCGACCTGCATGAGGAAATGGACGCCGCCGCGCAGGTCGAGCCCCATGTACATGGGCTTGCCGCCGAGGGCGCGCAGCCATGCCGGGGTGCCGGGGGCGAGATTCAGCGCGACGAGGTACTGGAGCGGGTCGAGTTCCTTCTGCAGCAGCGGCATCGCCCGCGTGCGGTCGTCGTCGCTCCGGAAGCGGAACAGCAGGCGGTCGCCCCCTGTTTCGACGCTCTTGGGCGCGAGGCCCGCAGCGCTGAGCGCCTTCTCGAGCCGTGCCTCGAGCGCCTCGTCGACCGGCGCCGAGCGGCGCGCGGTGATCTGCAGCGCCGGGTCGAAACCGTAGAGGTTGGGCAGTGCGTACAGCGCGCCGACGATCAGCACGGCGACCACCACGAGATAGCGCCACAGCGGGTATTGGTTCTGGATCATGGGGAACGAGCCGATCTTGCGACGCCGCCGCGGCGGGTGGTCGGGGTTAGAGGTCCTTCAGGGTGCCCTTGGGCAGCACGGTGGTCACGGCAGGCTTCTGCAGCCGCACTTCGACGCCCTTCGCAATCTCCACTTTCAGGAAGTTGTCACCGACTTCCGTGATGCGGCCGGCGACCCCGCCGCTGCTGACGATTTCATCACCCTTGGACAGGGCCTGGACGAGCTTCTGGTGTTCCTTCTGGCGCTTGACCTGCGGACGGATCAGGAACAGGTAGAACACCACGAACAGGATGACGAGGGGCAGGAACGCGAAAGCGTTCTGTTCCGGCCCCGTGGGTGCGGCCTGGGCCCAGGCGTTGGCGATGAACAAATCCATGATTCCCCCTCATAAAAATCGGCCGGCATTATGACACAGCCCCCCGCGCCGCAGGCAGCGCGCTCAGCCGTCGGGCTCGGCGGCCTGGCGATCGTGGAAGTCGGCGGCGAATTCGGCGTAGCGGCCGGCGCGGATCGCGGCCCGCGCCCGGCGCATCAGGTCGAGGTAGAACGCCAGGTTGTGCAGGGTGTTGAGCCGCGCGCCCAGGATCTCGTTCTGGCGGTCGAGGTGGTGCAGGTAGGCGCGGCTGTAGTGCCGGCAGGTATAGCAGCCGCAGTCCGGGTCCAGCGGTTCGGGCGACGCGCGGTGCCGGGCATTCCGGATGCGCACCGTGCCCCGGGAGGTGAACAGGTGGCCGTTGCGCGCGTTGCGGGTCGGCATCACGCAGTCGAACATGTCGATCCCGCGGCGCACGCCCTCGACGAGGTCCGAGGGCGTGCCGACACCCATCAGGTAGCGGGGACGCTCCGCCGGCAGCAGCGCGGCCGTGTGGGCGGTCATCTCGAGCATGTCCTCCTTCGGCTCCCCGACCGACAGTCCGCCGATTGCGTAGCCGTCGAAGCCGATGTCGAGCAGCCGCGCCGCGGATTCCCGCCGCAGCTCGGGGTAGACGCCGCCCTGCACGATGCCGAACAGGGCATTGGGATTGTCGCCGTGCGCGGCCTTGCTGCGCGCGGCCCAGCGCATCGACAGCTCCATGGACACCCGCGCCGCCCCGAGGCTCGCCGGGTAGGGCGTGCACTCGTCGAAAGCCATCACGACGTCGCTGCCGAGCGCCCGCTGCACCGCCATCGAGCGTTCCGGAGACAGGAAAATCCGGTCGCCGTTGACCGGCGAGCGGAAGGTCACGCCCTGCTCGTCGATCGAGCGCAGGTCACCGAGGCTGAACACCTGGAAGCCCCCGGAGTCGGTCAGGATCGGCCGCTCCCAGTGCATGAAGCGGTGCAGCCCGCCGAGTTCCTGGACCAGCGCCTCGCCCGGCCGCAGCATCAGGTGGTAGGTGTTGCCGAGCACGATGCTCGCGCCCAGGTCGACGAGTTCCTCGGGCGTCATTGCCTTGACCGTGCCATACGTGCCGACCGGCATGAACACCGGGGTCTCGACGACGCCGTGGGCGAGCACCAGGCGCCCGGCGCGGGCCTTGTCGTCGATTGCCTCGAGCGCGAATTCCATGACTGTCACCGAAAGGGGTTCAGGGGCCTGCGGGCGGGGCCGGCAGTCTATTGCGCGGCGCGCGAACTTGCACCTGCAGGCGTCGGCCCGGTCGCGGCGGGCGGCGTCACCCACATCGCGTCGCCATAACTGAAGAAGCGATAGCGGGCGGCGACCGCGTGCCGGTAGGCAGCCATGATCCGCGCGTGCCCGGCCAGCGCCGCGACCAGCATCAGCAGCGTCGAGCCCGGCAGGTGGAAATTGGTCAGCAGCGCGTCGATCACCCGGAAACGGTAGCCCGGCGTGATGAAAAGCCGGGTGTCACCCTGGTAGGGCGCGAGCTCGCCGCCAGCGGCCGCGGTCTCCAGTGCCCGCACGCTCGTGGTGCCGACCGCGACGACGCGGCCGCCGGCGGCCTTCGCGCGCGCAATCTCCGCGCAGGCCGCCGGCGACACGTCCAGGAATTCGCTGTGCATGCGGTGGCTCGCGATGTCGTCGGTGCGCACGGGCTGGAAGGTGCCCGCGCCGACGTGCAGGGTGACGTACGCGAAGCGCACGCCCATCGCCCGCAGGGCCTCCAGCATGGCGTTGTCGAAATGCAGGCCCGCGGTCGGCGCGGCCACCGCGCCGGGCGCGCGCGCGTAGACGGTCTGGTAGCGCTCGGCGTCGCGCGCGTCGTCCTCGCGGGTGATGTACGGCGGCAGCGGCATGTGCCCGACGCGCTCGACGAGTTCGGCCAGCGCGAGCGCCCCGCTGCTCTCGACTTCGTAGAGCCCGTCCTCGCGCTTGGCGACGACGCGGCATTCGAGGCCCGGCCCGAATTCGAGCAGGCTGCCGGGCTTCGGCGCCTTGCTCGCCCGGATGTGGGCGAGCGCCGTCGTCGCGCCCAGCATGCGTTCGATCAGCATCTCGATGCGGCCGCCGGAGGCCTTGTGCCCGTGCAGGCGCGCCGGAATCACCCGCGTGTCGTTGAAGACGAGGCAGTCGCCCGCCCGCAGCAGGCTCGGCAGGTCGAGGAACTGGCCGTCACGGGCGGTCGGCCCGTCGAGGATCAGCAGGCGCGATGCGCCGCGCGTCGCAGGCGGGTGCTGCGCGATCAGCTCGGGCGGCAGTTCGTACTGGAAGTCGTCGAGTTTCACGTCTTGATAGTCCGTTGGCGAGGCTCGCCACGGTCGCGGGAGGCGCTCAAAGGCGTTACGATATCCGCTTCGGCGGGGTGGCGGAATTGGTAGACGCAGTGGACTCAAAATCCACCGCTGGTAACAGTGTGCGGGTTCGAGTCCCGCCCCCGCTAAAATTGAAATTCCCGGCTGACCTGCCCGGTCGCCGCCCTGGGCAGGACGGCGACCGGGCAGGTCATCTGCAAAACACTGCCGCAGTGCTCACTCGGTGGCCTTGTCGATGGCCTCCTTGCCTGCATCGATTGCATCCTCCACGGCCTCGCCCGTCTTTTCGACGATGTTCGAGGCGCCTTCGACGGCCGCCGCGGTGGTCTCTTTCGTGGCATCCGTGGCCTGTTCGACCGCTTCGGCCGCGCTTTCGGCCGTCGTCGACTCGGGTTCCTTGCCGCATGCGCAGAGCAGGACGGTCAGCGCGGCGACGGCGAGCATCTGGTGTTTCATTCGAATCTCCTTTCGATGTGAGAACCGGCGACCCGTCATGACCCGACCTTCCCGTCCGGTGGTCGAATCGACGTTTCCATGTCCGGATACCACGGGGCGGTCCGAGGCTCAAGCGGAGAGAGACGCGACTCGCTCAAACAAGTACCCCGCGCAGCGCGCGCTTCAGCGCAGCACGAATCCGGCGTAATCCCGCTCGACCGTCTGTCGCCACTGCTCGAGAAAGTCCGGCATGCCGATCGGGTAGTTGATCATCTGACGGGTCTTGCCCGGGATATTTGCCGACATGTACCAGGAGTCCGCGCGGCCGAACAGGGTGCCGGCGGCGTAATCATCGACCCGCTTGCGCCAGGCATGGTCCGCTTCGGCGCTCGATTCGATGCGCGTCAGTCCGTTGCGGCGCAGGTGTTCGAGCAGTTCCACGACCCGGTCGCCGTGCAGCTCGGAAGAGCTGGGCCCGTTGCTGAGGCCCGCCGGCGCGAGGGGGCCGTAGACGAAATACATGTTCGGAAAGCCGTGGGTCATGGTGCCGAGGTGGGCACTTACGCCCTCACGCCACGCTTCGCGCAGCGAGCGGCCGTCCGTGCCGCGGAGGTCGATCGCCGTCAGGCCGCCCGTCACCATGTCGAAACCGGTGGCGAGGATCAGGACTTCCATTTCGCGAAGCCGTCCGTCGCGCGTCAGCACGCCCGTGGCGGTCACGCGCTCGAGCGGCGTGTCGCGGAGGTCGACGAGTTCGACATTGTCCTGGTTGAACACCTCGTAGTAGGACTGCTCGAGTGAAATCCGCTTCACACCGTAGGGGTGAGGTGGTTCGGTCGGCGCGAGCTTCTCCTGCAGACGCGGGTCGCGAATCCGTTGCCGCACCTTGTCCCGCCAGAAGTCGTAGGCCACGCGATTGGTCTTCTCGTTGGTCCAGATCTCGGCGAAGTTGCCGAGCCAGGGCACGAAGCCGCCCAGTTCCCAGAACCGTTCGTAGACCGCCTGCACCTCGGCCGCCGACATGCCGGCCGGACTTTCGCCGGCGTAATCCCGGAAGTCGAATTCGTAGCCACCGAAGGTGCGCGCACGCTTGGCGTACTTCTCGGCGAGGCCGACCTTCCACGCGCGCTTGGCTGCGTCGTCGAGCTGTTGCTGGCGCATCGGCAGTGCCATGTTCGGGGTCCGCTGGAAGACGGTGAGCCGCTCGGCGACCGGTCCGGTCTCCTGGATGACCTGAACGCCGGTGGCTCCGGTACCGATCACGCCGATCCGCCTAGCCCGCAGATCGATTCCCTCCTGGGGCCATTGCGCCGTGTGCAGCAGGCGTCCCTCGAAATCCGTGAGTCCCGGGATGTCGGGCCAGTGCGGCTTCGAGCCGATCCCGGTGCACAGCACGAGATGGCGGGCGGTCGCGGTTCGACCTTGCTCGGTTTCGATGTGCCAGGCGCACTCGGCCTCCGCGTAGCGCGCGCGACTCACGCGAGTGTCGAAGCGGATGTCGCGGCTCAGGTCGAGCTTGCGATCGACGTAGTGGAAGTATTCCCGGATCTTGTCCCAGGACGGGTAGAGCTCATCGAAATCCCAGTCCTGCCAGAGTTCATCGAGCGAATACTGGTAGAGCGGACCGTGAGTATCGCAGCGCGCGCCCGGATAGCAGTTCCAGTACCACACGCCACCCAGGTCCGGCGCGGCCTCGTAGATTTTCGCGGAGAAGCCGCGCTGCCGAAGCCGGTGGAGCTGGTAGAGGCCGGAGAATCCCGCGCCCACCACCAGCACATCCAGCTTCTCGTTGTTTCCTGTCTCGCCCATCACCGACTCCTCCATCGCACTCGTGACCACCGCCGATGCACGGCGCACGGACCGTGTCCCGTCACGAATCGTGAGTCACCGGCGAGCGCGTGGAAAAGGCTGTCCGATGACGTTCGATTGTCGACAGGTGACAGTCGCGTGTGTCGTGCACCATCGCTGCCGGGATTCGCCCTCAGGGCGTGGTGTCCAGCGACGCGCGGTAGCGGCCCGGCGTGGTGCCGGTCCAGCGCCTGAACGCCTTGCAGAATCCCGCGGCGTCGGCGAAGCCCAGGGCGCTCGCGATCTCCGCGATGGAAGCCTCGGATGTCCCCAGCAGCAGGAGCGCGCGATTGCGGCGGGTCGCTTCGAGCTCCGCGTGAAACGTGGTGCTGACCGCACGCAGGCGCCGGATCAGGGTGCGCGGCGAGACGTGCAGGCTGCGTGCGACGGCGTCGAGCGTCGGCACCTCGTTCAGCGGGCCGGGTTGCGCGAAGGCGCGCTGCAGATGTGCGCGCACATCACAGGCCACGTCGCGCGGCTGCCCGCTCGCGAGCGCCGCACACTGCTGCAACGCCGTCTCCCAGATGGGCGCGTTGAAGCCCAGGTTGCGCGTGTCGCGCCACGCGAACGGGATGCGCAGGATGTTGCGTCGGGCATTGAATGCGACCGCGCACTCGAACCATCGGCCAAGGTCGCGCCCGGCCGGGACCGGTGGATACGCCAGTTCGATGCGGGCCCCGCACAGACCGTGGTGGCAGACGGTGTTGACGTAGCGCTGCAGGATAAGCAGCGGGATTTCGACGAGCAGCGACAGCAGCTCGCCGACCGGGAACAGCGGCGCCAGTTCCACTTCGAACCAGGGTCCGAGGTGACGCGAATTGACCTGCATCCATGGGATGCGCACGCGGAAGTACGCACGGAAAGCGTCGAGCCCGGCGCCCAGCGTCGGCGCCGTGAGCATCGCCGGGGTCAACGGTCCGTGCAGGTGCTCACCGATGCGCTCGCCCCAGCCGAGGTGCCAGTCCGGGGAGTCGGCGAGGCGCAGCGCATTCGCGACGCACGTCAGGTTCTGCTCGACGGTGATCTGCCGATCGGGGTTGTCGAGTTCGACCACCGACAGCGCCGTACCGCTGACGATCCGGTCCGGGCAGCGCAGTTCGCGGATGAGGTGGCGGACATAGTCCGCCGGCATCAGGGTCTGGCGGATGAACTCGTCACCGGCCCGTGCGCGCGGGCCGGCCCGGACCTCGCGCCCCCGGCGGTCGGCACCGGACACCGTCGACATCTCGGCCACCTCGAAGCGTGTTCGTCGTCGGCGACCATCATACGTCCACGGACGTCGAGGTTCACGCTGTGGCCGTCGCTCACTCGGCCGAGCCCGCCGCCTTGGTGGGCTTGCTTCCCAGCGCGACGAGCTCCGGCTGCTCGAGCAGTTCGAGCGCCGATTCGAGTTCGAAATCCTCGATGGCCCGCTCCAGCGATTCGTAGGTTTCGCCTAGCCGCGAGCGCAGGTCGTCCTGGTGATCGGCGAAGGTCTGCACGCTCTCGTAGTCGTTCGCCGCGAGCTGGGCGGCGAGCTTGCGGCGCAGCTGCTCGAAGTCGGCCCCTTCGACCGCGGGCTTCGGGTCCGCCGCCACCGGTTTGGGGCGCAGCTGCAGCACGGCCAGCAGCTCTTCGAGACTCGCGTCCACGAGGTCCAGCAGGGCATTGATGCGATCGACCGCCTCGCCCTTGCGCAGGGCGTGCTCGAGCTGCTCGGCATCGCAGCGCAAGGGTTCGGCGCCGATCTGCGCCGCTTCGCCCTTCAGGGTGTGGGCCAGGCGCCGCGCGGTGCTCCAGTCGCCGTTCGCGATCGCGACGCGCATCTCGGCGGCGTGGTTGGTGTGGGAGCGCCGGAACTTGTCGAGTATGCGGTTGTAGAGGGCGACGTTGCCTGCCGCCAGGCGGATGCCCGCTTCGCTGTTGAGGCAGCGGTCGTCGGGCAGCACGCGCGGTGGCGTGGCCGGAGGCGGCAGCTCGGGCAGCGTCGCCTCGAACTCGAAGACCGGCGCCCGCGCCGGCAGCCACTGGCGCAGTTTCTCGTCGAGCACGGCCGGATCGACCGGCTTCGACACGTAATCGTTCATGCCGGCCTCGAGGCAGCGTTCACGGTCGCCGGTCAGCGCATTGGCGGTCATCGCGACGATCGGCACCGTACCCGGCTTGCCGGGCAGGGCCCGGATCCGCCGCGTGGCCTCCAGCCCGTCCATGACCGGCATCTGCACGTCCATGAACACGAGATCGAAGCGCTCGCACTCGACCTTGTGCACGGCCGAAGCGCCGTGCTGCGCGACCGCGATGCGCAGGCCGTGCTGCGTGAGCAGCTGGGTCAGCACTTCGCGGTTGATCTCGTTGTCCTCCACCACCAGCACGCGGGCGCCGGCCATGATCTGCGGCGCCCCGCCCGCTGGCTGCGCCGCGTCCGCCGCGCCGGGCAGCAGCGGGCGGCGCTGGCTCGCGCCGAGCACCGCCGCCAGCAGCGTGGACGGCGTCGCCGGCATGTCGACGACCGCGTGGATTCCGTTGCGGCCCAGGCGATCGGTGTCGGCATCGGGCCCCAGGAATATCAGCGCCGGCGGCGCGGCCAGCTGCATCTGGCCGACCGTGGACGCGAGCTCGGCCCCGGCGACGTCGGTCAGCGTGGCGTCGAAGAGGAACAGCCTGAACGGCGTCTTCGCGGCATCCGCGCCCGCCAGCTCGGCAATCGCGTCGGCGCCCGTCGCCACGCGGTGGACCCGCAGGGCCATGCTTTCCAGCATGCGGGCGATGGCGGCGCGGGCCCGGTCGTTGCGCACGGCCAGCAGCACGGGCCAGCCCAGCATGTCGAGTTCCGCGTCCAGCGAGTCCGGCACGCTGGCGCCGATGCCCAGCCGCGCCGTGAACCAGAACTGGGAACCCTTGCCGAGTTCGCTGCGCGCCCCGACCTCGCCATCCATCAGTTGCGCGAGACTCTTCGCGATGGCGAGCCCGAGGCCGGTGCCGCCGAACTGGCGCGTCGTCGAGGTGTCGGCCTGCTGGAAACTCTCGAACAGCCGCGGCAGCTGGTCGTCGGCGATGCCGATGCCGGTGTCGCTGACGGTGAAACGCAGGACCACTTCGGACTGCGTGCGCCGGCTCACCGCGATGCCGATCATGATCTCGCCGCTCGCGGTGAACTTGACCGCGTTGCCGAGGTAATTGACGAGCACCTGGCGAATCCGCAGCGGGTCGCCGACCAGGTGCGTCGGGGCGTCCGGGTCGAGGTCGATGACGACGTCCAGGCCCTTCGCGCGCGCGCGTTCGCCGACGAGGCCCACGGCGCTGCGCAGCAGCCCGTCCAGTTCGAACTCCACCCGTTCCAGCGACAGCTTGCCGGACTCGGAGCGCGAGAAATCCAGGATGTCGTTGATGATCGACAGCAGGTGCTGGCCCGAGGCTTGCACCTTCTCGAGCGACTGGCGCTGCGCGTCGTCGATGTTCGACTTCAGCAACAGGTGCGTGAGCCCGATCACGGCGTTCATCGGCGTCCGTATCTCGTGGCTCATGTTGGCGAGGAAGTCGGCCTTGGCGCGGGCCGCCGCCTCGGCCGCCGCCTGTGCGCGCTGGGTCTCGAGCAGCAGGTTGTGTTCGTCGGTGATGTCCTCGACCGTGATGACGAAGGCGCCCTCGGTGAATTCCTCTTCGCGAATCGGCTTCACCTTCAGGCGCGCCCAGAAGCTCGAGCGGTCCTTGCGCACGAGCATCTGCTCGGTACGGAAGGCGCCCAGCTCCTCCACGGTCTGCTCGAAATCCTCTGACACACGACGGAACTTGTCGGGATCGGCGAACCAGGTCTCGACCTGCTGGCCGACCAGCTCGCTGGCCTCGTAGCCGAGCATGCGCCGCAGGCTGCGGTTGCTGCTCTGGACGCGGAAATCGCGCACCACGGCCACGCCGCTGCTGACCGTGTCGAACACGGCGCGCTGCTCCGCGACCGCGGCCCGCAGTTCGCGGGTGTGGGACTCCAGCGCAGCGGTGCGGTTGGCGGCGGCCGTCGCCGGCCCGTCACGGTGCTGGACGCGCCTGAAGCTGTCGAGATCGGACCAGGCCACGTGCACCAGCCGGGGATCCTCGGCGGCCACCGCCGACAGCGTCATGCCGACGGCACACGCCGCGCCATCGGCCCGCGCCAGCGACCATTCGCAGCACGCCTCGCCGTCCGCCGCGCACTCGTCGAGGCGCGCCTGCAGGGCCGGCGCGGACGGCTGGCCATCGGCCTGCCCGGGCGAGGAAAGCTCGAGCAGCGTCTTGCCGAGCAATTGTGGCGTGCCCTGGTACCCGAGCAGCGCGACCGCCGCCCGGTTGGCGGCGAGCACACGACCGTCGCGCAAAAGCACGTGGGCCTGCGGCGTACGCTCGCTGAGCAGGCGATAGCGGGTCTCGCTCTCACGCAGCGCGCGCAAAGCAATGCCGCGCTGCAGGACGCTGCCGACGCGCTGGGCGACGACCGACAGGAACAGGCGGTCTTCCTCGGTAAAGAGTTCGACGGCGCGCGCGGCCGGCTGTGCCCCGGAGGCGACCGTAATCCGCCCCCTGTTCTGCCCGCCCACGAAAATGGGTGCGCCGATCTCGGCCGCGCCGGTCGCGCCCTCGACGGCACCGTAGGCGTGGCCGTCGAAATCGATGCGCAGGCTGAGGTCGGGCAGTTCAGGCCAGCACGACGGCAGGGCGGCGGCGACGGCTTCAAGCAAGTCGGCTGCGGGCTGAAGCGGGTCGTCGGTGGCAGCGAACAGTGCCTGCAGGGACTTGGGGTCGCGCCGGCACCGGGCACCCTCTGTCCGCGCCGGCCGCCAGCGGCGCCAGGCCAGCCAGGCACAGCCCAGGGCGGCGCACAACAGCGCGACGCCGATCAGCCATGGCAGGTGCGACGCGGGGTCGGCGGGCCCGGTAAGAGCGCTGGCCGGGGCGCAGGCCGCGCACAGCACGGCAGTGGCCGCGAGGCGAGCCCGCGTTGGGACGACACTGGCCAAAGGTTCGTTCATTTCGGACCGCGACTGGCGTTGAGGGGGCCCGGCAAAGCCATGCCGGTCCGGCTTTATCGGCACTCGGCTGGCCGACGACAGGCCAAGGGTGATGAATTACGCCCGCTAGCTTACACGCAATAAACGCTTTAACCGCTGCTTACAACCAATTCGGAAGTTTTAGGAGGCTCGGCTTTGCACAACTCCGTCACAGAATCGGCGAAGCCCGGGCCTCGTGCGGTCTGACCAGTGAATGGAAAGCCCCTGTCCCGGCGCGGCGGCGGGCGCCGGCCGGTGCAGGGGACCAGGGGCACCGACTCAGGTCACGCGCCGGCCGCGTTTGCGCGAGAGCCCGACGACGAGCAGTCCGAGCGTCGTCAACGCGACCGAAGTCGGCTCGGGGATGCTATTCGTCACCAGCGCCTGCGCGGGTTCGAACGGCGGGTCGCTGTCGAACGGGCCGGGGCCGGGGGGCGGGCCCCCCACCAGCAGTTCGAGCTCGAGTGCGGGGACGTCGACGCCCGGCGGCGGATTGGCCGGACCCGGCGGGACGGGGTTTGCAGGCTGCGGCAGCCGGTTGGCCAGGCCCGGCGGGATGGGATTGGCGGCCTGCGGCGGCCGATTGTCGAGGCCAGGCGGGTTGGGCTCGCCCACGCCCGGCCTGGTCGACGGCGGCGCCGCGTGGGCGACACAGGCCAGTCCAAGCAGGGAAACCGCGGCCAGCCGCACGACGAGGTGCTTGCGTGAGTTCATGGAATTATTCCTGTTTATGACGGGAATAATTCTCTGCTCAACGCAGAGTCCAGCCTGCGCGCAAACTCACCAAGTCATGATCGTTTACAGCCCGCGCGCGCCGGGCGCGCGTTCCGTGCAGCGCTTCGCAGAAACCGCCTGGGCCGTGCCGGCCCGGTCAGAAGCCGAGTTTCGCGCCGGCACCGAGCAGGGTTGCGGCGCCCAGCAGCGCGAAGATCGCGGCGGCGATGCCGTGCACCAGTTTCATCGGGATGCGCGTCGCGAGGCGGTCGCCGACGAACACGGCGGGCACGTCGGCGATCAGCATGCCGAGCGTGGTGCCGACGACGACCAGCATCGGCATCGCGTAGTGGGCCGCCATCGCCACGGTCGCGATCTGCGTCTTGTCGCCCATCTCGGCGAGGAAGAAGGTCAGCAGGGTCGCGCCGAAGACCCCGAGGCGCTGCGCGACTTTCGTTTCCTCCTCCTCGATCTCGTCGGGGATCAGCGTCCAGATCGCCATCCCGATGAAGGACAGGCCGAGCACCCACCGCAGCACCTCGGGACTCAGTGTTGCCGTGATCCAGGCCCCCAGCGCGCCGGCGAGGCCGTGGTTCGCAATCGTCGCGACGAGGATGCCGGCAATGATCGGCATCGGCTTCTTGAAACGGGCGGCGAGAAGGAACGCGAGAAGTTGGGTCTTGTCGCCGATTTCGGCGAGCGCGACGACACCGGTCGAGACGAGGAGTGCTTCCATCAGTGGTTACCAGGCCGGACAGGACACGCATGACCACGGCGCGTCGCCGGCCAGTTCGACGCGGGTGGTCAAAGGTCTTGCCAGGTCTGGAACTGCCTGCGCCATGACCGTGAGGGTCAAGTGTGTTGACGCAGGCCTCTCCGGTGAGGAAGAGCGGCTACTCCCCAATGACGGGGCGACTCTAGCGCAAGTCCGACAGGCGTGTCAGCCACCTGCGCCAGCGTCCGTTGCCGGAAGTCGGCCCCGCAAGGAACGGCCGGCTCAGGGCATGAACAACTGCCCGAGCAGGCCCAGTGCCGCCGCGCCGAGCACGACCTCGACGAGACCGCGCTTGAACAGTGCGAGCGCGCACCATGCCGCGAGGGCGATGCCGAGCGCAGGCACGTCGACAGGCTCCCCGACCAGCACGTGGCCCGCGAGGAACAGCGCGAGGTGCACGATCACGCCGACGACGGTCGCCGACACGGCGGCCAGCGGCGCGGTCAGGCGGCTGATGCCACGGCTCGCCTCGACGAGCGGTGCGCCGGCGAGGATGAAGAGGAAGGACGGCAGGAAGGTGAACCAGGTCGCGACGCAGGCGCCCACGACGCCGGCGAGCAGCAACGCGTCGGCACCGAGCGCCTGCTGTTGCCAACCGCCGAGGAAGCCGGCGAAGGCGACGATCATGATGAGCGGCCCGGGCGTGGTTTCGCCGAGCGCCAGCCCGTCTATCATCTGCGCCGCGCTGAGCCAGCCATGATGGTCGACCGCGCCATCGAACACGTAGGGCAGCACCGCGTACGCGCCGCCGAAGGTCAGCAGCGCGGCCTTGGTGAAAAACCAGCCCATCTGGGCGTATGGGTGGTGCCAGCCGAAGCCTAGCCCCAGCGCGCCGATCGCCGCCGTCCACAGCGCGCACACACAGGCGAGCACGCGCAGCGGTCCGCGCCAGCGCGGAACGGACGGCGGCGCGCGGACGGGCTCGACGGCGAGGCCGCGCTGGAGCCCCGGCCACAGCCAGCCGAGCAGCGCGGCGCACGCAATGACCAGCGGGAAAGGCAGGTCGAGCACGCGCGCGACCCCGCCACCGACCGCGAGCGCGACGAGCAGCGGGTTGCGCAGGGTCCGGCTGCCGAGGCGCCACGCCGCCATCAGGACGATCGCGATCACCGCCGGCTTGATTCCGGCGAGCGTGCCGGCAATCAGCGTGTTGCCGCCGTGCGTGAGATACAGCCAGGCCAGCGCGCCGATCAGCAGCAGCGAAGGCAGCACGAACAGCACGCCGGCGGCGATTCCGCCGCGCACGCCGTGCATGCGCCAGCCGAGGTAGGTCGCGAGCTGCTGGGCCTCGGGGCCAGGCAGCAGCATGCAGAAGTTCAGCGCGTGCAGGAAATGCGCTTCGTCGATCCAGCGCCTGCGATCGACGAGTTCCTGGTGCATGACGGCGATCTGCCCGGCCGGTCCGCCGAAGCTGATGAAGCCGAGCTTCAGCCAGAAGCGCAGCGCGGCCGCGAAGGACACCTGCCCGTGCCCGTGGGGCAGGTCGTCCACGGCCATGTCAGTCGAGGCAATTCGCCGCGCGCAGCGCGCCGCTCAAGGCCGTCAGGGTCTCGGGAGAGTAGGCGCTCGTGGTCGTCAGGTTGCCCCACACGGGCCGCGGCCAGCAGTCGTCGTCACGACGCCTGCCGATCACGTGCAGGTGGAGCTGCGGGACGACGTTGCCGATCGCCGCTACGTTGATCTTGTCGCAGGCGAAACGTCGCTTGATGAAACGGGCGAGCGCGTCGGCTGCCGCGTCGAGGCCGAGACGCAGCGGCCGCGGCAGCTCGTGCAGTTCGGTCAGCGTGGTCGGCGGCACGAGCAGGAACCACGGCACCACGGCGTTCCGCTGCAGCAGCAGCGCATTGCCGGCGCAGGCGCCGAGCACGTGACAGTCCGCGACGAGCTGCGGGTGCAACTCGGGCGGACCGTCCGTGCGGGCCGTCATCAGGCGCTGATGCGCGAGTGGACGCGGGCGCTGTCCACGACGATCGGGCAGTCGAGATACTCGAGCATCGGCGGCTGGCCCCACGCGGCGGTCATGTTCTTGTGCCACTCGGCGTTGTACCAGGCTTCGGCCTTGGCCTTCGACTCCCACAGGTAGATGCCGCCGGCGGTCTTGCCGTCCTCGGTCATGATGTAGTACTTGCGGATCAGGCCGTCGAGCTTCTCGTACTTGACCACGCTGGCCTGCAGCTTCTGCTCGAACTCGCCGCGGTCGATCGCCGGCACCGGGAAACGTACGTGCGCAATAATCATCGTCTTCTCCTGTCAGGGACTGTTGAAAGGCTGGCGGGCCGGCGGCGCCGGTCTACAAGCCGAGATTGCCGGGCGACAGGATACCAGAGGGATCGAGCGCGGCTTTGATCGCCCGCAAGGTGGCGTGGTAGGCGTCCATCCGGCGCACCTCGTGAGCCCACATCTTGCCGCTCTTGTAGGGGATGCAGCCCGCCTCGACGAGCGCCGTGCCGCAGGCCCGCATCGCCGACTGCACGGCCGGCCACTGCGTGGCCTCGTCGTAGAAGGCCATGATGCCGCCGTGCAGGCCGCGCCGGCACAGCACGACCGCGCCCCCCCAGGTCAGCGCCGGGTGATCGGCGCGGCAGCGATTGAGCACGTCCTGGAACTGCGGCATGCGGGAAGTCGGCAGCGAGGCCATCAGGATCCCGCAACGGGAGCGCGCGAAATAGCCGGCGAATGAATACCAGTAAATCTGATCGGTGCGCAGGCGTTCGAAGTAGAGTTCGTTGAACAACGGGAACTCGTCACCGCCCTGGCGCCGCGCGCCGGCCAGCGCGGCGCTCTGCGCGCGCCGCACGCCGTCCTCGTCGCCACCGAAATCGAGGCCGATGCAGAAGCCAGGCAGCGTCGCGGGGTCGAGATCGGGCCGCGCGGCGCCGACGCGGGCGCGAATGGAGCCCGCCTCGTAACCGCTGCCGTACCAGACCTGTTGCAGGACTTCGCCACGCTGCAGCTCTTCGACGAACGCACAGGCCGTCGCCACGTCGGCGAAACCGTAGCAGCGGGTCTCGCGCACCGCCGGCAGCGGATGCAGCCACAGCGCGATCGCGGTGATCACGCCCAGCGTCGCATCGCCGCCGAGGAACAGTCCCGTCAGGTCCGGCCCGATGCCGTAGCGGTGGAAAAAGCCGGCGTCGCGCGCAGCGGCACTGCCGGTGCGCAGTCGCGTGCCGTCGGCGAGCACGACCTCGAGCCCGACGACCTGGTCGGCAAAGCTCTGGAAGCGCGCGGAGCCCGTGCCCAGCGCGTGGGCGGACGCGGCGCCGCCGATGGTCGCGGTCGGCGCGGTCGACGGCACGATGCCTATCGTCAGGCCGAGCGGCGCGAGCGCCTGCGCCAGCGCGCCGAAACGCACGCCGGGCTCGACGATCACGACGCCACGCGCCGTGTCGATGTCGAGGATGCGATCCAGTCCGCCCAGGTCGAGCACGAGGCCGCCCGCGTGCGGGTTGGTGCCTCCCGCATACATGGTGCCTCCGCCGCGCACGTACACCGGCACCGACGCGGCGTGCGCGGCCCGCAGCGCTTCCGCGACCTGCGCGGTGTCGGTCGGGCGGATCACCTGCCCCGCCTTCCCCGGCTCGACCGATGAGCAGTCGCGCTGGTAGGTCAGCAGGTCGATCGGCTCGACAAGGCTCAGCGCGCCGTCGGGCGCGGCGACCAGCGGCCCGAGGATGTCCACGTCACGCATGCGCCGGGCCCTCCACGTCACAGTGCGTGGCGACGAATTCGGCGAGCCCGAGGAGCCGCGGCCCGCCCTCGCCCGCGGACGCGGCAAGGTGGCCGAGACAGCGTGGATCCGCGCAGACCAGGGGAACCCCGACGGGCACGTCGGCGAGCCGGGCGCCGGCCATGCGTGCCGCCGACGCCGGCTGCATCGCGGGCAGGCCGCCCGCCGCGCCACAGCAGACCGCGGTTGCCGCGCCGAGGCCGTCGTTGACGCTGACGACGCCGATGCGGGCGAGCACTTCGCGCAGCGGATCCGGGCGCCCCTCGGTGCCCGGCCGACGGTTCGCGCAGCCGTCGAAGGCGAACACGCGGGAATGATCGCGCGGGCTCACGCGCAGGCGACCGCTCTCCAGCGCGCCAAGCAGCCATTCGGGAAAGCCCATCGCCTGTCCGCCGAGCGCGGCACGCCAGGCCGGGCGGCATTCGAGCCCGGAAGTGATGACGCGCGTCGCGGGGAGATCGGCAGCGAGCCGGCGCGCAGCGTGAGCCGCGTCGTCGAGCAGGCCGACTTCGCGCAGCGGCGCGCCGCAGCAGCGGTCGTCGTCGCCCCGCCACGCCACCTGCTCGCCGGCGGCTTCCAGCAGCGCCACCACGGCCCGCGCTTCCGCGGGCTCGCCACAGGCGGCCGCACAGCCCGGCGCATAGAGCACCGTGGCGTCTTCGCGCGCGAACCCGTGTCCCTGCGCCCACGCGCCGCGGTCGGACGGCGGCTTGCCGTACGGATTGCCGCAGGTCCGCAGCGTCGCGCGCAGCGCGTCGACGCTGGCCGGGGCGTGACCGCGCGCCACGAGTTCGGCCCGCAGCGCCTGCCCCACCTGCGTGGGCCGCAGTCCGATTGGACAGACCCGCTCGCAGTTGCCGCAGCCCGTGCAGGTGAAGACCCGCTCCGCGAGCACCTCGAGGTCGAGCGCCGCGCCTTCGTGCCACGCGCGCGCCGCCGCGAGATAACCGCGGCCGGAATAGCTCGCCACCGGCAGGTGATGGTCGATCGTGGGGCAGACGTGCTCGATGCCGCGCTCGGCCCACACCGCGTCGACGCAGTAGCCGCAGTCGGCGCAGTGGTAGAGATCGCCGGCGAACGCGGCGAGCAGCGTCGGCGCCGACCCGCTGCCGCCGGGGTTCACGCGGTGCCGAGCTTTTTGAGCCAGCGCGCGACATTGCGCGCATGCGTCGCGAGGTACGGGTCGCGCATGAACTTGTCGTAGAAGTCGGTCTCGAGGCGGTGCGCCTGGGTGTAGAAGCGCATGTAGATCGTCGGCACCGTGCCGGGGAACTTGCCGTAGGTCGCGTAGATGTACTCGGCGATCTTGACCACCGCCTCGACCAGCTCGGGCTCAGGCGGCACCGCGCCGCCCTTGATTTTCGCGTTGTCGAGGAAGGGCCCCGGGGACGCCGGGTCGTAGGTGCCGCCCTTGCCGAACTTGAGGTCCACATAGGCCTGCACCGCAGCGCGCATGTCCTTGTGGAAAGGCGGGCAGTAGCCCTCGTAGACGCCCTTCAGGCCCACCGGGTTGGGCACGCCCCACTTCGGATTGGTCTGGAACTCGAAACCCAGGCCGGGCACGCCCTTCGCGGCGGCCGCGCCCATCAGCGAGAAGGGGCTGATGCCGGAGAAGAACCAGCCGCCGAGACCGATGGTCTGCAGCGCGAGCGCGATGTTGTGGCCGACGTCGCCCATCTCCACGCCCGAGCAGGTCAGGATGTACTGCTCCATGTAGGACAGCGAGTACTTCTTCTCCGGATTCAGCAGGCCGCTCTTGTGGAACGGCTCGAGGTCGCCGGCCGCGCGACCGTTGTAGTCGTCCCACACCGTGTAGCCGGAGCCGGCGACGATGAACAGGAAGCCCATCAGCTCCTCGGACACGTTGGCGACCGGCATGAACACCGTCGACCCCGGCACGTTCGCGTTCCACACGTTGTGCGCGCTGTAGTGCGGCTCGCCGCGCGGCAGATCGATGCGCGTCTCGGACAGCCGGCGCGTCTTGTCCTTGACGGCGCCGATCAGGCGCTCGGCGTCGGACAGGCGGTCGTGGGCCCAGTTGCCGTCAGTGCTCGCGTCGCGCGTGCTGACGAAATAGGTGCCGCTGTCCTCGGTGTAGAACATGTCGACGTTGCCGATGCCCGCGGCCGAGGGCGCCGTGCGGCCGGTGTAGCGCGCGGCATAGGTCGCGAGCCCCGGCTCGGCGGTGGAATACGGAATGCCGAAGTGATGGCCGGAAACGCCCATGCCCGCGGCTATCAGCATCGCGCGCTCGAAGTCGTCGAGCGCAGAAGGCGGCTTCCCGGACTTGAACTTCAGCGGCCCGCCGGGGATTTCCATGCCCCAGCCGAAACGTCGCGAACGACGGCCGAACAACGCGGAGTACAGCGGGAAGTTGCCGGCCTCCTGCAGCAGGGCGTTCCATTCCTCGATCTGCGCGGGCGTCGCGGCGGCGGCCGCCGGCGCGTCCAGCGTCGCCGCATCGGCACGGCGGATCCCGCCGGCGGCGAGCGAGGCGAGCCCCGACAGGAACAGGAAGGTCCGGCGCGACAGGCGTGTACCGAGCGAAGCGGGGGCGGCGGGCGTTACGGGAAGCTTGGATTCGGACATGGTGGCGGCTCTCATCGACTACAGGCTGGCGCCGATGGTAGCGCGCCCGGGCCCGACTGAGGAAACACCGTTGACCGGCGGCAGGCGCTGCGCCGACCATGGACAGGCCGCGCGCGGGGCGACTTCGAACCGTCGACGGCGCGCCACCTGCCCCAACCGCGGAGTCATCGAACCCACATGACGACCTTCGTATCCTCGGCGTCGACGCTGGTCGACCCCATTGCCGACGGCGCGCGCATCGCGGTGCCACCGGACTACAGCGGCGTCGCGATGGCCGCGACGCGCGCGCTCGTTGCGCGCGGCGTGCGCGGCCTGCGGCTGGTCGCCGTGCCGCAGGCCGGCCTCCAGGTCGACGTCCTGATCGGCGCCGGCTGCGTCGCCTCGATCGAGACGGCGGGCATCAACCTCGGCGAGTATGGACTCGCGCCGCGCTACACCGATGCCGTGCAACGCGGCGAACTGCGAGTAATCGACGGCACCTGCCCGGCGCTGCATGCCGGCCTGCAGGCCGCCGAGAAGGGCATCCCGTTCATGCCGCTGCGCGGCATCCTGGGCTCGGACCTGTTGCGCGTACGACCCGACTGGCGCGTCATCGACAACCCGTACGGAACGGACGACCCGATCGTGCTGATCCCAGCGATACGCCCCGACTTCGCGCTGTTCCATTCCGGGATGGCGGACCGCGAGGGCAACGTGTGGATAGGGGTGCGCCGCGAGTTGATGACGATGGCGCACGCGGCCGCGCGCAGCCTGGTGACGGTCGAGACGATCGTCGACACCAACCTGCTCGAGGATCCGGCGCTCGCCGCCGGCACGATCCCGTCGCTGTACGTGGACCGCATCGCCGAGGCACCCGGCGGCATGCGCCCCCTGCCGTTCACGGGCGGCAGCGTGCCGGTCGCGGGCGACGAGGCGCTGCTCGCGCGCTATGCCCGCGCCGCGACGACGCGCGAGGGTTTCGACGAATTCATGAAGGACTGGCTCGCATGAGCGCCTGCACCGAAGCCGAACTGATGGCCACGACGATGGCGCGCCTGCTCGCGGACTCGCGGCACGTCGCGGTCGGCGCGCTGTCGCCGCTGCCGGCGACGGCGGCGCTGCTGGCCCGCACGCTGAACCCCGCGCTGCGCGTGACGATCCTCGGCAGCCGCAAGCATCTCGCCTTCACCGACGGCGGCCGCGAACTCTTCGACTGCGCGGCGCAGGGTCGTATCGACACCTTCTTCCTCAGCGGCGTGCAGATCGACGGCCAGGCGAACATCAATCTCGTCGGCATGGGCGACTACGAGCGCCCGACGCGCCGTTTTCCCGGGAGCTTCGGCTCGGCCTACCTGTACCTGCTGGTGCCCAAGGTGATCCTCTTCAAGCAGGAACACACGCCGCGCATCTTCGTGCCGAAAGTGGACTTCATCAGCGCCGCCGGCGTCACGCCGCCGAACGTCCACCGGCCGGGCGGCCCGCGCCACCTCGTGACCGGCCGGGCCCTGTTCGATTTCGCGGACGGCCGCTTCACGCTGCGTGCGCCGATGCCGGGACACACGGTGGAGGAAATCCGCCGGGAGACGGGCTTCGAGTTCGGCGCACCCATCGACGAAGCCGCGGCGGTGCCGCCGCCGACGGCGACGGAACTCGCCGCGCTGCGCGGGCCGGTGCGCTCGGAGGTCGCGGAGATTTATCCGCGCTACGCGGCAAAGGCCTTCGGCCAATCCGCGCGCACCTGAGAGAAGCTGCGCCGGACACTGCGCCAATTCCAACGGCGCAGGTTGCTGTGAAAGTAGCTCGATCGATCGGCTTCACCTCTCCCGCTCCGGGCTGTCTCTTAGTCACATCTGTGTTCGCGGGTAGGTTGGGCTGACGCAGGAAGCCCAACAGCGGGCGGGGCGAAAATGCCTTGCCTGCGCTGTCACGGACTCGAGGCTCGAATGACCCCCGACCTCCGACACGGCGCGCCGACAGGGGTTGCCGCCGTGTGTTGGGCTTCCTGCGTCAGCCCAACCTACCCACCGCCGTCGCAGGGGCGAATTCCCTCGAGTCTCCGTGCACTCCGTGGTGAAAACCCGGCTTTTCGCAAAAGGGGACATCCCACTTTTCGGTCCGCACTTGTCAGTCGCCGAAAGACGAGACGCGAAAAGAGGGATGTCCCCTTTTGTCCTACCACTCGCTCGGTCCCACTCGAAAAAGCCGGCGTTTTCGGTGG
>Ga0255182_1000606_pt1 | contig 22432 bp, 15 predicted proteins | sample Atl_UVDOM_RepA_8_FD_188420 | JGI IMG/M metagenome (GOLD analysis project Ga0255182, IMG submission 188420) | Freshwater microbial communities from Altamaha River, Georgia, United States - Atl_UVDOM_RepA_8d | ecosystem: Environmental > Aquatic > Freshwater > River | place: USA: Georgia...
CGACGGCCTTGCCGCCGCGCACGGACGTGAGCGTGAACCGTCCCTCGGCGTTCGTCCGACCGGTGGCGACAAGGCCGTCGGCCGCCTCGGGCACGAACACCACCGTCGCGTCGGCGACCGGCTCACCGTCCACGACGACGACCCCCTCGACATACTGCACTTGCGGCCCCGGCTTGCCGCAGCCGGTGGCGCCGGCGATGACGCAAGCCGCCAGCCACAGGGTCGCCTGCCTGACGCGGGCCACGGTCGGTGTCATGCGGCAATCCTCCTGAATCCAATGTTTGCTTCGGTAAGCGATCATCAGTACGCCCCCGCATCGATTTGCTCGCCGCAGGCGCGGGTGCCCAGTCGCCCCCAGACACCGTAGACGGACGGATTCGTGCCCGCCTTGTGGGGTGTCGTTGCCGCCGGATTGCCGCAGTCGATCCGTTCCGAGATGAAACGGACGGAACCGTCGCACATCGACGCCACGACGCCGCCGTCATGGAAGCTGCTTGGAGTGACGTAGGTGGGACTATCGGCCGCGGTCGTGCCCGCCTGCGCCGTACAGGAGACACTGTTCGGGGCGAGCACTGTGAAAAAATGAACTTGGCCGGGATTCGAGTCGCCCCAACGATCGCCCTTGTGGCCGTTCAAGGTGGATGAGACGTCGGCCGAGATGATGTTGACTCCGTCCGACGCGGAGAGGCACTGGGTCGGGTTGCCGCTGAGCGTGAGACCGGCAGCCATGCCCGATCGGTTGTCCCTGGAGTTGGGCACGCCGACCGCCGCCTCCGACAGCATCAGAGTCTTGCTCGTGCCGTCGGTGATGCGGGCGATCGTGGTCGGCGGATTCGTCGTGACATTCACGTTATTAGACGACCGCCACTGGCCGAAGACTCCCCGATGGCTCCCGTCGTTCTTCGCGAGGAACAGATCGCCCCGATTGCCGCGGTAGTTCGTGTTTCCCAGATCGTTGGTGGCCTTGACGACGAGAGCCGCCGGGTCGGACGGGCAGGCGAGCGTCTTCAACTGCCGGCGGCAGGGATTCGTTGAGGCGGTGGCACTCGTCAGGTTGTTGCTGGAACTGGCGCTCAGGTACGACACCACGGAGTCGTAGAGCACCTGCTCCTCACAGTAGGGGAGGACGGCCGGAATCCAGCCGATGTACCACCAGTTACCGTTGTTGGTGAGCTCCTTCCAATCCTTGTTGCCCGCATGGGGAGGAAAGACACCCTTCGCGCTCTCATGACCGAGCACGGCGAGCGACAACTGCTTGAGGTTGTTTGTGCAGGTGCTCCGCCGCGCGCTCTCGCGGGCCGACTGCACCGCCGGCAGGAGCAGGCCGACGAGCGTGCCGATGATGGCGATGACGACGAGCAGTTCCACGAGCGTGAAGCCGCGGCGACGACCGGAGTGGCGGGATGCATGGGTCATGACGGGATCCTCCATGTCGAATGAGATGCGAGATGCAGAGCGACGAAACGAACCTTGAATGAGAAGAACGATGACGAGACGGCCGCCCCACGCCGCGGCGCTGCTACCGCCAGCCGACCGCCGTGGCCTTCGATCGGAGCGCTTGCGGCTCCACCGTCACGGCGATGTCGTCGACATACTGGCCCGGGACACACTCCCCGCTGACGAAGGCCGACTCGGTCCGACCGCGCGCGTAGCAGTGCAGCAGCAGATACCGGGCGTGGGCCGGCACGGCGACGACCACGGCCACCCGCTGCCACGACGCCGGATCATCGTCCACCTCGTCGTTGGTCTCGGCGGCGGCCACCGGACGGGCACCGGCCTCGGCCGCGTCTGGGTTTGCTCCCTCGACCTGCTTGAGCCAAGTCGACTGGTCGACCTGTCCCGGCGCGTGCTGCGTGGCGATCACCTTGAGGCCACACATTCGCCGGGGTGATTCCGGCGCCGGGGAGCCGTTGAACCAGGCCGACAACTCCACGCGGATCTCACGGCTGCCGGCGAGCGCCCGCAGCTGCTCGAGGTCGATGAATCGCCAGATCTCCGAGGCCACGCCGGGATAGTTCTCGCCTTGGGGATGGCCGCTGACGAACTGGAGCATGTGCTCGCCAGCGTGCGGCAGCATGCGGCTGTCGTCCCAGGCCTCCCGTCCCACCACGCGGGTCTCGTCGCCGCTCCAGCAATCGGTCGACATGGGCAGGTAATCGGCCAGCGGAGCCGGCGGCAGTTCGAAGCCCTCGAAGAGGACAGGGAACGGCTCGACCACGTCGATCGCCATACGGCCCGAGTGGGCGACGGCCAGCGTGGTCAGCAGCGAGCCGATGCCCACGCCGCCGCCGAGGAGCAGGCAGGCGGCAGCCACGGCGCCGGGCCAGAACCAACGGCCGCGGCCTCCGGAACCGGGCTGGCCCGCCGTCCAGGTCACGGCCGCCCGCGGCCCCTTCCCCGAGAACGCGACGGCACAGGCCGACGACGCCCGGCTTTCCGCCCCGACCGGCAATGCGCCCGCGGCCTGGTCGGGATGCTCCGCTCCCGGCGGCTCGGCGAACGCGACCCGCGCGGCCTCGTGCAGCAGGCCATGCAGGGAGGCTCGTCGCCAAAACTCGCGCCGGGCCACGGACGACTCGAGCAGGTGCTGCTCCATTTCCGCGAGCTCCGCCGACGTGATCACGCCGTCGAGCCACCGGTCGATGAGCGCATCCCGTCGCTCACGGCCCGCATCGCCATGCCCACCCAGCGCCGCCTCACCCGGATTCTTCGCCATCGTCCCGCTCCCATCGTGCCTGCTTCCTCGACCGTGTGGCCGGGCATTCGCCCCGCGCGTCAGCTCTCCGCCGCCAGCCTGCCGCCCACGCATTCCCGCAGCGTCTCGCGAATCTTCACGAGCGCCGCATTGACTCCGGCCACCGACCGGCCGAGCATGGCCGCGATCTCGCCGGGACCGTGCTCGGAGAAATACCGCAGCCGCACGAGCTCCCGTGCTTTCGGCGCGAGCTCGTCGATACAGCCCAAGAGCGTGGCCAGCCGCTCGTCGGCCAGCTCCTCGTGCGGAAGCGACGCGGCCAGCGACTCGATGACCTGCGGCGACAGCCGTCGGTCGCTCCGCTGGCGCTCGAGCACCTTGAGCCTCGCGATGGCGCAGGCCCAGGCGAGGAAGTTGGTGTCGAGGTCGAAGTCGGCGGCCTTGGCGGTCACCGTCAGAAACGTCTCCTGGACGACGTCCTCCGCCACTCCAAAATCACCCGTCAGCGCGAGTGCCACCGACCGCACCTTCGCCTGATGCCTGACGAAGAGCTGCTGGATCCTGGTGGTGTGTGCGGATGGTGCGTCGCCCATGCTCCCCCTCGGCGGCCCGCCTCGAGACTCCCAGAGGCCGTGGTCGGTTTCTTCCAAGAGTTGAATGACGCGATCGCGTCGAAACAAACCAGCGCCTGCAGCCAGGCCGGATCGCCGGCGTCCCCCGTCATTCATTCCGGCAGGAGCGGTGTCAGCACCGAGCTGGCGGCGTGGTAGCCTGGGGCATGGTTGCGAGCCGCCTCGCCTCGCGCGTCTTGCTTGCTCATTTGTCATGGAGGATCGTGCTCATGCCTTCCAGACGCCTGGCTATCGCGGCGGTCCTGTGGCTCGCCGTGCTGACGATCGTTCCGGCATGTGTCGCGGCGCCGGACGGGTCGCTGACTACCTGGCACGTGTCGCCCTCCGGCGACGATGCCGCCGCGGGCACGGTGGACAAGCCGTTCGCAACACTCGAACGCGCCCGCGACGAGGCCCGCGCCCGGCGAGCCCTCGGGGCGACACCCACGATCGTGCTCGCCACCGGCATCCACCGCCGCACGGGTCCGCTCGAACTCGACGCGCGGGACTCCGGCCTCGTGATTCGCGGCCCCCGAGACCGCTCGGCACGGCTCCACGCCGGTCGCCCGATCGACCGCGGCGCGATGCGACCCGTCGCCGACGCGGCCATGCGTGATCGGCTCGCCGAATCGGCTCGAGCGCACGTCGTCGCGATCGAACTGCGGGCCGCAGGCTGCGGGCCGTGCGCCACGCCGCCGGTCGCATACAACGACGGCGGCGGACTGCCGGAACTGTTCTGGAACGACGCGCCGCTGCCGCTGGCCCGCTGGCCGAACGAGGGGCATGCCGTCATGGAGCGGGTGCTCGACCGCGGCGAGTGGACCGGCCCACGCGAGAAGCGCCGCGGCGGCACGTTCATCGCGCCTTCCGGCGAGTCGGGGGATTGGCGGCCGCATCGCTGGCGGATCGACGAGGGTGCCTGGCTCGAGGGCTTCTGGCGGGTGCCGTGGGATCCCTGGACGGTCCGCATCGCGGCGCTCGACCCCGCGGCCCGGTCGCTCACCCACGCCGCCGCGATCGGCGGCGGGATCGGCTCGAAGTACGCGCCGAAGGGCGCGCTCGGCGACGGCAAGGAGCCGTGGTGCGCCGTGAACCTGCTCGAGGAGATCGACCGGCCGGGCGAATGGTGCCTCCATCTGCCGACCCAGACCATCTATCTCTGGCCGCTTGCGGACGGCGCCGGCGACCTCGTCATCGCCGACCGCACCGAGCCGCTCCTCCGGCTGCGGGACGCGAGCCGCGTGCGGATCGAATGGCTGACGATCGAAGGCGGTCTGGGCCACGGGGTCGAGGTGTCGGGCGGCGAAGACGCCCTCGTCGCCGGCTGCCTGCTGCGAAACCTCGGTGGCTCGGGCACGGTGGTCACGGGAGGCCGTCGGCATGCGGTCCGCAGCTGCGACTTCCGCACGCTCGGGGCGGCGGGAATCATCCTCGGCGGCGGCGACCGGCTTACCCTCGAGCCCTGCGGCCACGAGGCGATCAACAACGACGTCAGTGACGTGGGACGCCGGCGCAAGACCTGGGCGGCAGCGATCCATGTCGGCACGCCGCATGGGCAGTTCGCCACCGGCGCGGCGGTCGGCTGTCGCGTGGCCCACAACTTCCTCCACGACCTGCCGCATGCGGCCGTGCTCTACGGCGGCAATGACAACGTCTTCGAGCTCAACGACGTGCGTCGCGTGGCGACCGCATCGGCCGACGTGGGCGCCTTCTACACCCGTCAGGACTGGACCAGCCGAGGCAACCTGCTGCGGCACAATCTCGTGGTCGACTGCCCGCGGGCCAACGCCTTCTACATCGACGACGGCGACAGCGGCGACCGCGTCGAGGAGAACATCGTCGTGCGGGCGGCGTGCGGGCCGTTCATCGGCGGCGGCCACGACAATGTCGTGCGGCACAACGTCGTCGTCGACTGCCCGGTGGGCATCCACATGGACTGCCGGGGCATCACCCGCGGCTATGCCACGAACCCCGCCTATCGCAAGCAGATCGAGTCGATGCGACCCGACGTGGCCCCCTGGCGCGACCGCTATCCCGGCATGGGGCGGCTGCTCGCGGCCGACCTCGACGCCGACGGCGTCGTCGGGGCGCCGCATGGAAACGTCATCGAACACAACCTCACGATCGGCTGCGGCAAGGGCGTGCGGCTCCAGGGCAAGCCGCCCGAGCTCCGCGACAACACCATCGATGGCAACGTCGACATCCCCGGGAATGCCAGCCCGTTCGCGGACGCTGCCGCGGGCGACTTCCGACTCGATCGCCGCTCGGCGGCAGTCGCCCGGCTCCCCGCCTTCCCGGACATCCCGGCCGCGTCCATCGGCCTCGAACAGGACGAATATCGCCCGCACGCGGCCGCTCACCCCTGACGGCCGGCGCATCGCCGCCGCCTGCGCCGGGGCGTTGGCCCGGCGCAGGCGGCGGTGTTCGTCGTATGATGACGGGCCTCTTCCAGGTTCATGTCCGGCCGATCCGAGCGCCGGCGTTCGCTTCTCCTCCGGATGCCCATGCCATGCCACCGCGGTTGCATGCCCTTGCTGCCCGAATCCCGTTCCTTCGCCTGGCAGCGGCGCTCGTCGCCGCCATCACCATGAGCCCCCTCGCCGCCGCGCCCAACTACGACGAGTCGGCCGTCCGCAGCTACACGCTGCCCGACGTGCTCGCCGGGCCCGATGGCCAGGTCGCCGCTTCCGCGGAAGCATGGCGATCGGTGGCGCGGCCCTGGCAGCTCGAACTGCTCGAACGCCATGTCTACGGCCGGCGGCTGCCGGCGGTGCCGGTGCGGGTCGTCGGCGACGTCGAGCGGGCTCCGGTCGATCTGCCCGGCGGTGCGTCCGCGGTGCGGCTGCAGGCGACGCTCGCCCTGGGCGCGGATGCCGACGCCCCCACGACCGACGTGCTCGTCTATCTGCCCAAGTCTCCCGACCCCGTGCCGGTCTTCCTGAACCTCAACTTCCGCGGCAACCATGCCGAGCAGCCCGATCCAGCCATTCGTCTCTCCCAGGCTTGGATGCCGGAGGATGCTGCAGCGGGCGTCGTCGACCATCGGGCCACCGAGGCCGGCCGCGGCACGAGCAGCCACCGCTGGCCGGTCGCGCAGCTCGCCGCCCGCGGCTACGGGATGGCCACGGCCTACTGCGGCGACGTGTTTCCCGATCGGGCCGACGGCCGGGCGGCGAGCATCCTGCCGCGGCTCGGCCGCCCGGCCTCCGGCGACCTGCCGCCCGACGAGCCCGGCGCCATCGCGACCTGGGCGTGGCAGTTGTCACGGATTCTCGACTGGCTCGTCACGCTGCCCGAGGTCGATGCCAAGCAGGTGATCGTCGTGGGCCACTCGCGGCTCGGCAAAACGGCTCTCTGGGCCGGCGGCTGCGACGAGCGGTTCGCGATGGTCGTCTCCAACGAGTCGGGCTGCGGCGGCGCGGCGCTGTCGCGGCGCAACTACGGCGAGACGATCGACGTGATCACGAGCCGCTTTCCGCACTGGTTCTGCCCGGAATTCGCCACGTATGCGGGGCGGGAGACCGATCTCCCCACCGATCAGCACGCGCTGCTGGCGCTGGCCGCCCCGCGGCCGCTCGTCGTCGCGAGCGCCATCGAGGATCGCTGGGCCGACCCGCGGGGCGAGTTCTTGGCGGCCGTCGCCGCGAGCCCCGCCTGGAGGCTCTTGGGTCTGGAGGGCCTCGAGTCGCACGAGCCGCCGGCGACCGACACGCCCGTCGGCGACCGCGTCGTCTATCATGCGCGCACGGGCCGCCACGACCTGCTCGCCTACGACTGGCATCGGTTCGCCGACGTCGCCGATCGCGTGCTCCGTGGCCGGCAGCCGCCCGCCACCGACGGCTATCCAGCGTTCCATCCGCTGCAGAAGCCGCTGCCCGTGCCCCCGCCGCCGGGAGCGGAGGTGCTCGTGCCCGCCCACGTCGAGCCGGGCGGCCCACCGCCGCAGTTCGTCTCGATGGCCGGCGGTCCGATCGACTGGACGATCGACGACGGGGCGCTTGTCGTGCATCGCAGCGCCAAGCATGCCAACCACATCGTCTCCACGGCGCTCTTCCGCGATGCCGACATCCACGCGGAGTTCATGACGTCGCGGCAGGCGAAGGGCAACAGCGGGCTCTACCTCCACGGCCACTACGAGATGCAGATCTACGATTCCTTCGGTGTGCAGCCGCCGACCGACCAGGACGAGGGCAGCCTCTATCGCTTCGCCAAGCCGCTGCTCAATGCGAGCCTCCCGACGGGGCAGTGGCAGGTCTACGACATCCGCTTCATCGCGCCGCGGCGCGATGAAGCGGGCAGGATCGTGCGGCCCGGCAGCGTGACCGCCTGGCTCAACGGCAGGATGGTGCAGGACGCGCAGCCGTTCACGGAGCCACGGTCTCCATACGTGCCCTACAAGCACGGCGTGACCGACTATCTGCGGGGCGTCGAGAAGAGACTGATCGTGACGGGCGAGGGGCCGCTCTTCCTCCAGGACCACGGCAGCCCGACCCGGTTTCGCAACGTCTGGATCAAGCGGCTCGACCGCCCCTGATGCCCGTGCCGACAGGGGCCTCATGGGCCTCATGGGCCCCCGTCGGCACCCGGTCAGATCGCGGCCCCGGCGCTCTCGCCGGTGCGGATGCGCACCACCTCGGCCAAGTCGGTGACGAAGATCTTGCCGTCGCCCACCTGGCCCGTCCGCGCCGTCGTCATGATCTTGTTGATCACCGCCGGCGCCTCGTCGTTGCTCACCACCACCTCGATCTTCACCTTCGGCAGGAAGTCGACCGAGTACTCCGCGCCGCGGTAGGTCTCGGTGTGCCCCTTCTGCCGGCCGAAGCCGCGGACCTCGGTCACCGTCATCCCCTTCACGCCCTGGGCGTTGAGCGCGTCCTTGACTTCCTCGAGCTTGAAGTGGCGGATGATCGCCTCGATCTTCTTCATGGCCTGTCTCCTCGCGATGGGCGGCTCGTCGGCCGCGATACACGTCTCACTCCCGGCCGGTCACACGACGGGCCTCCGCTTCCCTGCAATGCATCCGCCGTGCCAGTTCGATTTCCGGCCTTTTCCGCGGGTTGCAGGTGGTGGAAGTGTCGCGGCTCTGAGGCGCGCCGGCGGCAGCGGCGGGCAGGAGCCGCCTGGGAAAAGCCGTGCCGGCACGATTCCGTCGGGCCGGGTGCGGATCGAAGGCCCTTGTCTCATCTGCGCGGCGCCTGTCGCGCCGACGACACGGGCGGCCGGCTGGTTTGTTCCCCGTGAGGCCAGTCATTAGACTCCGAGGGACTTTTCCAGCGTTGCTCCCTCCCGTCTCTACCCCCACTCCGGAGCGCCCGCATGGTGCCCTCTCCCGCTTCCCGCCCGGCCCGAGACGGCAGCCCACGTGCCGCGACGACGCGCCGCGAGTTTCTCCGTTCCGCCGGCGCCGCGGCCGGCGCCTCGGTCGCCGCCCCCTACGTGATCACCTCCACGGCTCTGGGGAACGCCTCGACGCCCCCGGCGAGCGACCGGATCGTGATGGGTGGCATCGGCATCGGCAACATGGGCTCGGGCGACCAAAACGCGTTCCTGGGGCGGCCGGACGTGCGGTACGTCGCCGTGTGCGACGTGCGGCGCAAGTGGCGCGACGAGGGCAAAGCGCGGACCGACGCGAAGTACGGCAACTCCGACTGCGCCGCCTACGTCGACTTCCGGGAGCTGCTGGCACGCGACGACATCGACGCGGTCCACATCGCGACGCCCGACCACTGGCACGCGATCATGACGATCGCGGCCTGCCGCGCCGGGAAGGATGTCTACCTGCAGAAGCCCGAGACGCTCACGCTCCGCGAGGGGCCGCTGATGATCGCCGCCACCCGCCGCTACGGCCGTGTCGTCTCTGGCGGCAGCCAGCGGGTGCTCGAGGATTACAAGGACCTCGTCATGCCCTGCTGGGCGGGCGAACTGGGCAATATCACGTCGGTCGACATCAGCGTCGGCGGCCCATCGCAGCCTTGCTATCTGCCCGGCCAGGCCACGCCACCCGACATCGACTGGGATCTCTGGCTGGGCCCCGCCCCCTGGGAACCGTACAACCCCGGCCGCTGTGACGGGAACTTCGGCACGGGCGGCAACAGTTGGAGGTCCTACGTCGACTACTCCGGCGGCAGCCTCACCGACTGGGGAGCGCACCATTTCGGCGGCACGATCTTCGCGACCGACCTCCGCGAACAGCAGCCGAAGAAGATCACCTTCCATCCGGCTTCCGAAGATGGCAAGCAGGCCGCGTACGTGACGGTGACCTTTCCCAACGGCATCGAGCTTCACCACAACCGCCCGCAGCAACTGCGTCCGGCGAATCCGCTGGTGGGCGGCCGCGGTGCCATTCAGATCGTGGGCGACGGGAAGCCTCGCGAACCGAAGCCCGTGCCGGCCTACAAGGGGCAAGGTGGCATCTATGGCGATTTCATCGAGTGCGTGAAGACCCGCGAGCGGCCCTTCCGCGACATCGAGCTGGCGGTCAACACGATGACGACTCCGCACATGATCGGCATCGCGTACCGCCTGCAGCGGTCGCTGGAGTGGGACGTGGCGGGCCAGCGGTTCGTCGGCGACGACGAGGCCAACCGCACACTCGACCGGGCCCGTCGTGAACCCTGGACCCTCTGACGTCGGCGGTAGTTTTCCCGTTGCTTTCCCCCCGTGGCCCGGTCCCCGGTGCCCGGCCCCTGTTCGATCCCCAACCCTGACCGAGCGAGCCCGACCATGGCCTACGACCCCGCCAGTCTCGACGTGCCATTTTCAGCCCTCAAGTCTTACGACTGGGGCGGCGATGCCGCGGCCTTTCAGCCGATCGACGCCGCCGTGATCGCCGCGCACACCGATGCCGGTCTGCGGGCTGGCCTCGAAGCCCGGCTCGCGGCGCTCCTCGGCGAGGGCACCTCGCGGGCGGCGAAGGAATACATCTGCCGCAAGCTCGCGCTGATCGGCACGGCGACGTCGGTCCCCGCGCTGGCGGCACTTCTGCCCCAGAAGGACCACTCCCACATGGCCCGGTTCGCGCTCGAGCAGATCGGCGCTCCCGAGGCCGCCGCCGCCCTCCGCAAGGCGGCCGAGACGGTCGAAGGCGATCTCAAGATCGGCATGGTCTCGTCGCTGGCCGGCAAGGGCGACACCGCGGCGGTGCCGCTGCTGGCGGGCATGCTCAAGTCCGGCGTGCCACAGGCCGATCGGCGGCTGGCCACCGCGGCGGCCGACGCACTCGGCCGGCTGGCGACCCCCGAGGCGTCGCAGGCCCTCGCTGCGGCCGCCGGCGCCACCGATCCGGGGCTCGCAGCGGCGATCGTCGATGCCCGCCTTGCCTGTGCCGAGAACCTCCTGCGGCAGGGCAAGCGGGCCGAAGCGTTGGCCCTGTACAAGGCGATCGAGGCGACGAACGCCGGCGGCACCTCGCCCGCCGCGAAGAACGCTGCCGTCGCCATCGCCCGTGGCATTCTCGCCTGCCTCGACACATCGTCCTCCGCGTGAGCCCGTCGGCGCCAGCCGCGACTCCACCCGATCTCCCGATCGTGCCCCGCCCGTTCCCGATCCCTTCATCCTCGCTTCCCCACTGCAGAGCCTCGCGCTCCCGGAGCCCTCGGATCATGGTGCCCTTCATCTCCTTGTCCGGTCTCGCTGCCTCGTCGCGTCCCTGGCTCTTTCTCGCCGCGCTGCTCGCGGCCCCGACCGCCATGGCGGCGCCCCCGCAGGAAGCGGTCCAGATGACAATCGACCTCATCGCCCGTGACGACGCCGCCTTTCGCGCGGTCGGCCTGGACAGGGTCCGCCACGGGCTCGCGGGCACGGAGGCCACCCGGCAGTTCGCCGACCTCGTGCCGAAGCTCGCGCCCGCCAGGCAGGTCGAACTCGCCGCCGCGCTCGCGGACCGCGGCGATTCCGCGGCGCTGCCCGCCATCCTGACGCTGCTTTCGGCCGCGAAGGACGCCGACGTGCGCGCCACGGCGGTGCGGGCTGTCGGTGCCCTCGGAGGCGGGGCGGAAGTCGCGGTGCTGAAGCAGTCGCTCGCCGCGCCCGACCCGGAACGGGCGGCGGCACGCCGGGCGCTCACGGTCCTCCGCGGCAAGGACGTCACGCCCGCCTTGGTCGACGCGGCGAAGACCTCCGCTGCCGCGCTGCGGCCGGCCTTCATCGAGATTCTGGCGGATCGCCGGGCCCTGTCCGCCCTCCCCGACCTCGTGGCAGCCGCGGTCGACGGTGACGCGACCGTGCGGTCGGCGGCGATGCGGGCCCTCGCAAGGCTGGGCGGCCCGGAGCAGATCCCCGGGATGGTCAAGGGCGTGCTCAAGTCCGCCGCCGGCGGCGAACGGGACGAGGCGGAGCGGGCGCTCGTGATGGTCTGCACCCAGGGGGCCGGCCGGGAGAAGGCCGCCGCCGCCTTCCTGGAGCAGTTCAAGGGGGCCGACGATGCCGCCCGCCAGGCGCTTCTTCCCACCGTGGGCCGGGTCGGCGGCGCGGGCGCCATCGCCATCGTCGATGGCCTCCTGGCCGATGCCGACGCCGCCAAACGGAAGCTCGGCCTGACCGCCCTGACGAAGTGGCCCGATGCCACCGTCGCGCCACGGCTGCTCGAACTGCTCGGCAAGGCGGAGGCGCCGGCCGAGCGGGAGATGCTCTTGAACGCTCTGATCCGGATCGCCCCGCTGCCCGACAACAAGCTCAACGACAAGCAGAAGCTGGATCTGCTGCAAAAGACGATGACCCTCTGCCAACGCGACGAGGACCGCAAGCGGGTGCTGGAGCGGGCCAATGCCATCCGCACGATCGACACGTTGCGGTTCGTCATGCCGTATCTCGACGATCCCAAGCTGGCGGAACCCGCCTGCCAGAGCGTCGTGGAACTGGCCCATCACCGCAATCTTCGCGACGCCCACAAGGACGAGTTCGTGAAGGCGCTCGACAAGGTGCTCGGCACCACGAAAAACCCCGAGCTTGTCGAACGGGCGGAGCGGTACAAGCAGGGCCAGACCTGGGAACGAAAGAAGCCCGCCGCCAAGGGCTGACGCGCTGCTTCACGGGAAACACGACATCCTGTCGTTTTCCCTTGGCGAGCCTCCGCTTGCTGGTGCTGCGCGTCGCATCCATGCGACGCAGTCGTGCGGCAATGCTGCGAAAGTGCCCTTTGCCTCCGCTCGCCGGTGCTTACCCGGCCCTCTGGCTCTGGAGCCGTGGCGACACGTTTTCAACTTGTCGAATCCGGGATGCTGCACGACACGTTGAATACTTGTCGCCACGAGGGAGGTGAGGGGCCGCCCATGCCCCGAGAGCCGGCGTATGCCGACAAGCGCAGGCAGGAGGCCGAAGCGCCGTCGGCATCCGAGTGAGTGAAGGGCAGGATGCCCTGAGCGAACGTCCGGTGACGGGGCATGGGCGGCCCCTCGCCGGCGCCCTGGCAGGAAAGGAAAGGGAGACGGCGTCTTACGACCGGCCCTGGATCGGATCCCTCGATCCGGTCGCAGGCGTCGCGAGAAAGAGGATGTAGTACGACGTGATCAGCCACTGAAAGAGCTGCACGTTCAAGGTCCAATCGAGCCCTGCATGGAAGGCCAGACCGGCCGCCAGGACCGGCAGCCGCAGCCGCGGAACCCAGACGAGCAGCGGAAACCCCAGTTCGAAGGCGAGCGTTCCGTAGGTGAAAAGTCGTGATGCCGGCGGCGTCATGCAGAAGTCCGGGATGGGAAACCGCTGAAACTCGCCGAGTTGCAGCACCATGCCGACGGCGGTGCCGTCGCGCCATGTCGCCCCGGTGGCCTTCCAGACACCGGTCACGAAGTACAGGATGCAAAGCTGCAACTGCAGGATCCGCTGCGGCCAGGCGGGCACCTCGGCGGGCGGCGGGCGATCGCCGGCTTCGGTCCGGCGGCCGAGCCAGCGCGGCAGCGATGCGGCGCCGTCGGTGCGGGCGAACATCAGAAAGAAACAGCCGATCCGCACCAGACAGTCGCCCGAGTGGAGGATGAGGAGATTGCGCCACGAGTAGCTCGTCGCAGCCAGCCACGCGCAGCAGGCGGCGCACCGCGGCCAGATGCCGAGCCAGAGCCCGAGTCCGCCCACGAGCGCGAGAAGCCGGATCACCCAGATGGCGGCGTCGGCGTAGCCCGTCAGCAGGTACACCGTGAGCCCGGCGCCGTAGACCGTCTGACGATGCACCTCCGGCGGCAGCACGCCGTCGTTGGACAGCCACAGCGGCATGTCCGGCCAGAGCATCCACAGGTTGACGAGCGTCAGAAAGCCGAACCAGGACCGAAACCAGGCGAGCGGCCGTGGATCGACCGGCTCCCGTACCCAGCGGTCGAAGGCTGATGCGGCCCGCACGACTGCCGCGATGACGGGCATCATCGGGGCGTCTCCTGGGCGACCGGGACGGCGAAGAACGTGTAGCTGCTCCAAGGCGTCCGCCGCACGTCGGCCCGCAGTTCGGGCCTGACCGCCGGATCACAGGGGCGCCACCAGCGGACGAGCTCGATCCGCACCGGATCGTGCCCCTCCGCCCGCAACCGACGGACACACGAGGCGGCGAAGGGTTGCCAAAGGTGCCGGTTCGCGTCGAGCCGCAAATGGTCGTTGCAGTATTTTCGCCAGCGATCCTTGCGCCAGCGGTCGACGTAATCCAGCGCGACCATGTCGGTCAGCATCCAAGCCCGCCGCCTGCCGTCACGCTCGACGGAGACGACCTCCACGCAGATGTCGTCGGTCCGCGGATCGGGCGAGAACATGTCCCACGACTGCCAGAGGCCGAGAAACAGCAGCGGGCCGCCGGCCACCCGGTCGAGGATCGGCTTCGGCGGAAAGACCTCGGGCGGCAGCGTCCAGGAGACCGCGGCGACCGCGTAGAGAGCGACGAGAAGCGTGGGCCAGTGGACCCGCATCCAGGTGACGACGCCACTCGACGCATCCCCCTGCCGCTCGTGCCGCCGTGTCATCCGTGACCGCATCGCCGCGTCCTCGGGCCTCACTTGCGAAACGCGGCGCCGTCGAGGCCGTGGCCCTTCATGAGCCGGTAGAGCGTGCCCCGGGGCAGCCTCGCCTCCCGCGCCGCGGCCGACACGTCCCCCTGATGCCGCGTGAGCAATTCCGTGATGTAGTGCCGCTCGAACCGGGCCATGTGCTCGGCCCGCCGGGCGAAGAAGCCCGCTGCATCGGCGGCGGCGGCGCGGCCGGCCGCGGCCACGACGTCATCCGGGAGATCGTCCACGCCGGCCACGGGCGAGCGGGTCATGGCGATCGCCCGACGAACGACGTTCTGCAGCTCGCGGACGTTGCCCGGCCAGTGGTAGCTCTTGAGCACCTGGTAGGCGTCGGTCGACAGGCCGTTCACCCGCCGGCCCATCTCCTGCGCGGCCCGATTGGCGAAGTGCTCGGCCAGGAGGCCGATGTCGTCACCCCGGGCCCGCAGCGGCGGCATGTCGATCCGCACCACGTTGATCCGGTAGAGGAGGTCGCGGCGAAACTCGCCCCGCTCCGTCATCTGGTCGATCGGCCGCGACGTCGCCGCAACCACCCGGACGTCGACGGCGTTCTCGAGCCGGGCGCCCACCCGCCGCACCCGCCGCTCCTGGAGCACGCGGAGCAGTTTGGCCTGCAGCGGCAGCGACAGCTCGCCGATCTCGTCGAGAAACAGCGTGCCGCCGTCGGCGAACTCCACGAGCCCCATCCGCCGGGCGTCGGCGCCCGTGAAGGCGCCCCGCTCGTGGCCGAACAGCTCGCTCTCCATGAGCGCGTCGGGGATCGCGCCGCAGTCGACGGGCACGAACGGCCCGGCGCTGCGGCGGCTGCGGGCATGGATGGCCCGCGCGACCAGCTCCTTGCCGGTGCCGGTCTCTCCCGTCACGAGGACGTCCACCGAGCTGCCCGCGATACGGTCGATCACCGAATACACGTCGCGCATCACCGGGCTCGCGCCCATGAAGCCGTCGTTGGAGTAGGGCCGCTCGACGGCCCGCCGGAGGACCTGCGCGGCGGCCTGCCGCCGCGACGTCTCCAAAAGCCGACCGAGGGCCCGCTCGAGCTCGGCCTCCGCCCGCTCCAGGTCGAGGTAATCCGCCGCTCCCGCCCGCAGACACGCCCGCGCCGTGGCGACGCTCGGCCGGGAGTCGATCACCACCATCGGCAGCTGCGGATCGGCCGCGAGAAGCGCCGCCTGCATCGCGTCGGCCGCCTGCCCGGGGCGGGCGGCGACGACGCCCAGATCCCAGGCGTCGCGCCGGAGCGTGTCGACCGCGGCCTCGAGCACCCGCTCCACGCGCACGTCGAACGGCTGCAGCGGAGCACAGAGCCGGGCGTAGGGAAGGCCGGCGACGCCCTCGGAATCGACGATGAGGATACGAGGCTGCTGCACGGGACGTCTCGGGCGGGCCCGGCTGACGACGGTATCACCGGCACGGCGTCAAAACCGCCATGCCGGTGGCCGCCTGCCCGCGACAGCAAAGGCGGGAAGAAGTATGGCGGCAGGGATCGCAGGCGGCAACTCGCCCATGCTCTGCGCCAGTGGTACATTGCCGGACACACCCCCTCCTCTCGCTCCCGCGGAGACCACCGGCGCATGCCCCTCGACCCCTATTCCCCCTGCCCGGGCGGCACGGGCAAGAAGCTCAAGTTTTGCTGCGCCGATCTGATTGGCGATCTGGAGCGGATCGAGCAGCTCACCGAAGGGCAGCAGTACGCCGCGGGGCTCGCCGAGGTGGAGCGGCTCGACCAGCGGCATCCCGGGCGGCCGTGCCTTCTCTCCCACAAGGCCCGGCTGCAACTGGCGACGAAGCATTTCGCCGAGGCCGCGGCCACGACCGCGGCGTTCCTCGACGCGTTTCCCGAGAATCCGGTGGCGCTGGCCCAGTCGGCCGTGACGGAGGCCATGATCGGCAAGACGCAGGAGGCGTTCGCGCTCTTCGACAAGGCCCGTGAGCTGGCCCGGGCGGGCGGCGAGGAGATGCCGCGGGACGTGATCCGCGCTGCGCAGACGCTCGTGCAGGGGGCCACGCACATGGGCCTCCCCGGCGCCGCGCAGGGCGTCATCGAATGGCTCGGCGACTCGGGACTCGGCACCGACGAGGAGCTGCAGGTGCTCGCCGCGATCATCGGCTCGGGCGGCGTGCCGCCGGCGCTGCGGACCAAGCCGCCGTTCGAGCCGCCCCCGGCGGACTCCCCCTACCGCTTCGAGTTCGAGGCGGCCCTCAAGGCCGTCGCGGAGTGGCGGCTCTCCAAGGCGCTCTCCACGTTCCGCAGCCTGAAGTCCGTCGCGGGCGAGAGCCCGGAGCTCTTCGTCAACATCGCGATCCTCTGCGAGATGCTCGCCCGCCCGTTCGAGGCGGCCGAGGCATGGCTCACCGTGGCGCGACTGCGGTCCGCGGCCGTGGACGACGCGGTCGAGGCCACGGGGCGGGCGATCGCGCTCGAGACCGCGGCCGATCCGGATCGTTCGCCGGTCGTGCGGATCACGAGCCAAGTCGCTCCGCTTCCGCTCTCCGGCACCGACGCCGGCGGAGGCATCGAACTCCTCGAGGACAAGCTGCGACACGACGGCCGGCTCGATGCGACGCCGTTCGATCGGTCGGCGTGGGTGTCCCGCGGCGCCGTGCCGCCGCACTCGGTCTGGCGGGTCTACTCCCCGCCCGCCGCCGATCAGCCCGAGCGGTTGCTCGCCTCGCTCATGCTCTTCGGGCGGCAGACCGATCGCGAGCCCGAGGCGGTGCTGCAGGGATTCGAACCCGACATGGCCGAGGCACGGCCCGCCATGGAGGCCCTGCTCGGCTGCGCCTTCCTGCCGGTGGCGGAGGCGGACCGGGCACAGCAGCCGGGCACCTCGCCCACCGCCTGGCTCTTGAGCACGCAGTTTCGCGTCCGGCCCGGCGATCTCGCGAAGGAGCCGGCGCTCCCCGATGGCCCGTCGCCGGTCGACCGGCTGCTCGCCCAGCAGCGGGAGGCGTTGCGGGAACGGTTCGTGTCGCAATGGCCCGACACGCCGTTGCCGGAGCTGCTCGGGCAGACGCCGCGCCAGGCCGTGGCCGACCGCGCCAAGCCGGTGGCCATGCGGGTCGAGGCGCTGATCAGCGAAGGCGAAGCCACGGCGCGACAGCCGGAGCCGTCCGCTTCCTGGACGGCCGTGCGGGAGCGGCTCGGCCTGCCGGCTCCGGCGGCGATCCGCTCGGAGCGGCCCGCCGAGGAGGTGTCGCCCCTCCGCTGGCATCGTGTCGAGCTCGACGGCCTGCCGCTCGAGCAGCTGCGGACGATCCTGGTGACATCCATCGACGCCGGCTTCGAGCGGGCGGCGACCCGCGCGGCCGAGGCGATCCTCGCGCGGTCCGATGCCGGCCCCGAGGACCGTTGGGAAGCCTACGGTCTGCTCGAAGAGCGGGCGGCGACGAGCCTCGAGAAGCTCGCGATCATCGGGAAGCTCCGCGAGCTCGCCAAGGAGCTGCGGGTGGGCGACGGCATGCTCGACGTGGCCGAACTGCGGGTGCGGTTGTCGCGGGCCGACGAGGCGGGCATCATGCGGCTCCTCACGCACCTGCAACGCGAGCACGCGCGGGATCAGAAGGTGATCGCGGCGCTCGCCGAGGTGCTCGCCGAGGCGGGGATCGATCTGGCGGGGCTGGCGGCCCGCTCGGCCGCCGGCGCGATGCCCGGAGCCACCCCGGCCGGCATGCCCGTGGGCACGCAGCCTGCGACGGCCGCCGACCAGGGCCGCATCTGGACGCCGGGCGGCGATCAACCGGGCGGCGGTGGCGAGAAGAAGTCGCTCTGGACTCCCGGCTAGGGATTTTCTTGGCCATGCAGGAGCCGAGCCCGACGGGCACGTTCGACGAACAGTTGATGCGGCGCGCCATCGAGCTCGCCCGCCGCGGCGAGGGCCGCGTCGAACCCAATCCGCTCGTGGGCGCCGTGATCGCCGCGGCGGGGGCCGGGCCGGCCGCGGGCCGGATGCTCGCGGAGGGCTGGCACGGGGCGTTCGGAGGCCCGCATGCGGAGATCGTGGCGCTCGCAGCCTGCGGCGCGGCGGCACGCGGCGGCACGCTCGCAGTGACGCTCGAACCCTGCTGCCACCACGGCAAGACGCCCCCGTGCACCGACGCGATCATCGCGGCCGGTATCGCGCGGGTGGTGATCGGTGCGGGCGATCCCTTCCCCGCGGTCAACGGCGGCGGCATCGCCGCCCTCAGGCGCGCCGGCATCGAAGTCGTCACGGACGTCTGCAACCGCGAAGCCCTGCGACTCGTCGCCCCCTTCCGCGCGCTCGTCGAGCGGGGCCGGCCGTGGGTGATCGCCAAGTGGGCGATGAGCCTCGACGGGCGGGTCGCCACGGCCTCCCGCGAGAGCCGCTGGATCTCCTCGGACGCCTCGCGGTCCGCGGTGCACGCGCTCCGCGGCCGCGTCGATGCGATCCTCTGCGGCATCGGCACCGTGCTGGCGGACGATCCGCTCCTGACGGCGCGGCCCGCGGGCCCGCGGCAGGCGCTGCGGGTCGTGCTCGATGGCGCGGCGCGGCTTCCGCTCGCGAGTCGGCTCGTGCAGACCGCAGCCGAGGTGCCCGTGCTCGTCGCCACGGGGCCCGATGCCCCCGCCGATCGAGTGGCGGCCCTCCGCTCCGCGGGCTGCGAGGTCTGGCAGTCGGACGAGGGCGATCGGTCCATGCGGGTGGCGGCCTTGCTCGTCGAATTGGGCCGCCGCCGGTTCACGAACGTTCTCGTCGAGGGCGGCCCCGGGGTCATCGGCAGCCTGGCCGACACCGCGCTGATCGACGAGGTCTGGGCCTTCATCGCGCCGACCCTCATCGGCGGGCACGCGGCGCCGGGCCCTGTCGCAGGCGCAGGCATCGCAAAGCTCGGCGACGCGGCGCAGATCGACGTCGAAGCGGTCGAGCCGCTCGGCGGCGACCTGCTGGTACGCGGTGCGCTGCGCCGCAAGGGGTAGTGGCCCCGTGGCGACAGGTTTTCAACGTGTCGAATCCGTGTTGCCAGCCCGCCGGTGAGGGGCCCGCCACGCCCCGTCGCCGGACGTTCGCGTCGGACATCCTGTCCGACACTCACTCGGATGCCGACGGCGCTTCGCCATCCTGGCTGCGCTTGTCGGCATACGCCGGCTCTCGGGACATGGCCGGCCCCTCACCTCCCGCGATCTAGGAGCCAGAGCCAGGCCCGGAGGGCCGGGTTAGCACCAGCGAGCGGAGGCTCGCCAAGCAACGCGAGCAGGATGCGAGGCGGTGCGTGAAGCAGCCGCTCACTTTGCCGGCATGTCGCGGATCACGTTCCGCCAGTGCGTCACCATGGCGCCGTCCTGCGCGGCGGTCTCCGCCACAGCCACCCGCAGCGACTTGATCGCCTCGGCCACGATCCGCGCCTGGGCGAGGGCGTCCTTGGCCTGCGGATTCTCGTCGTCCGGACCGAGTTCCGCTCCCGGATCGACGGAGCCGTCGCGCTGCTGCGCACAGCCGTAGCGGGTGAGATAGACCGCCCAGGGCATGATCGCGTCGACGAGGCCCGCGACGTCGACGGTCTTGGCGCCGATCAGCGGCTCTTCGAACTTGGAGAGCTGCGAGCCTGTCTCCAGCCGCGACTTGGGCAGGAGCCGTCCCACCTGCTTCGGCACGAGCGCCAACACCGCCGCATCCTGGCTGACGCCGATCGTGGGCTGGATCTTCTCGTCGATGCCGCCCGAGAGCGGGAACGACCAGAGGCTGCCCGCCTCGAGCTTCGTCTTCACCGGCTCCGGCACCTGGTAGTCGGCCGGCACCGCGTCGGGGTTGAGCTCGCGGACCGCGTCGACGAGCTTGTCGGCCAGTTCAAAGAGGTCGTTCATCCCCTCCTTGAAGAGTTGCGGGTCATCGAGGCCCAGCACGATGGCCGGCTCCACGAGCGGCAGCGGATCGGCCGAGGCGGGCAGCCCGGCGTGCGGCCGCTTCGTGCTGCTTTTGCCGTCGATCACGAAGGCCATCTGGCCATCGGCGAGCGCCGGCAGGATCTTCTTACGGAGGATCTCGACGAACGACCGTCCGATCGGCGCCATCTGCTCGTCGATCTCCTCGATCTTCTCGCGATCCTCGGCATCGGCCTTCGGCAGCACGTAGGTGCGGAAGAACGACCACCCCATGTCGGCCCAGGAAGCGAAGTCCTCGAACTGGCCGGGGTCGTTCTTCACGCGGAACGCCGCCGCCGCGAGCGGCGCGCCGCCGGTGTGCTCGAGCAGGTCGAGACGCTTTGAGCCGTCGAAGGGCAGGTTCTTCGACCAGTCCCAGACGTAGCCCTCGTACCCCTGTCCGGTGAGGAATGAGAACGACAGCCATGTCCCCGGCACGGGCAGCCGGCGGCGATAGCCCTCGGCCACCTTCCCCAGGCTCCGCCGGGCCTCGTCGGCCGCGCCGTCCGGCAGGTCGGCGAGGTCCGCGATCATGTCGCTCAGCTCGGCCAGTTCCTCGATGTCTTCGGCCGACTGGGCGACCGCCCTGGCCATCGGCTCGCTCAGGTAGTTGATGCCGGTCAAGGCGTTGTCCTTGTTGGCCGACTGGTGGGCAAGCAGCGGCTCGAAGGCCTTCGTGGCCAGGAGCCCCTGGCGACCACTGCCTTCGAGCGCCAGCTTCTCCAGGTGGTCGATCGAGTCGCCGAGCGAGAGCACCACACGGTCGCCGATGACCCCCAGGCCGATGACCAGCTTCAGACCGGCGATCCGGTCGAGCACCTTGGACGTCGCCTCGTCCTCGCCTTCCACGCCGGGCACCGCGGCCCGAATCAGGTTCACGTCCGGCTCGACGGTGAACGTGACCACCTCGCCTCCGGCGATCTTGCGCCGCTCGAGCGAATCGGCGAGATCCGGGTTGGCCTGCGTCACGAGCTTGACGAGCACCTCGACCCGCTTGAGCTGGGCGGTGGCGGCCTCGCGCTTGCCGATCTTGAAGCCCCACACGATGTCGGGAACCACGATGCTGTCGACGTTCTCGGCGAGCGTCTTGAGCATGAGCCTGGCGGCGAGCTGCTCCGACGACATCCGCTCCGCCGCCTCCGCCGCCTGTAGGCGGACCGGCTGCACCCTCAGGCGACGCTCGGTCGCGGCCCCGTCGTCCTTGCCATCATCATCTTCCCGCATCTCGATGCCCTCGAGCACGTCGACCTCGAAGCCGGCGACACTGGCCGAGCCGCTCGCAAGGTCGAGGATGCCGGCGGCGTTCCGGGCCCGCTGCAGTTTCTTGACGAGCTCCATGAAGGTCACGCAGGACGGCTCGCCGTAGACGAACGTGTCGGTCGAGATCATGTCGTCGAGCAGTTCGAGCGCCTGCTGATTCTCCGGCAGCTCCATGAAGGTCGCCATGATCGATAGCGGGCTGCCTGGCTGAAGCTTCTGATCCTCGATCGATTCCATCGCCCGCGCGACGGCGGGCAGCTTCCGCAGTGCGGCGTAGGCGTTGCTCTTCGTGAACCGCTCGAACTGCTCGCGCAGCCGCAGCGTCGCCGAGACGAAGGCCGCATCTCCGGGAACGATGGCCACGCCCCCCACGTCGGCCGCGCGGCCAGCGGTGGCGAGGGCCGCCCCGCCGACGGCAAGCAAGGCGAGGACCGCGGGCGCGCGGGCGACGAGCGACATCCGGTGAGAAGCCCTGAGCGACATTCTCGAATCCTTATGGGTGAGGGCTGCGGCGGGGAGCGGGTGGCGAGGTGAGCGCCGGCATGGAGGGTCGCCGACCATGTCAGTAGGATATGCGAAATACCACTGCCGGGAGAACCCGGAAACTTCCGGTCATCGGTGGCCGCGCACCCTGCATGCCCACCGCGGAGACGCCGCCATGCTCATCGCAGGCACACGGATCGTCGACACGTTCGCCGAGGCCTTTCGGCTCCGTTATGCCCGGCTGGTCGTGACCGCCGCCGACGAGCATTGGCTCGCCGCGGCGACCAACGCCACATGCGGCTATGGAACCAGCGTGATCGGCTGCGACGCAGAGATCGGCGTGGAGCGACTCCTGCCCGCGGCCGAGACGCCCGACGGCCGGCCCGGCGCGGCCATCCTGGCCTGCAGCTTCACGGTCGACGGCGTCGGCAAGGCGGTGGCCAACCGGACGGCCCAGTGCCTGCTCACCTGCCCGACGGCGAGCGTCTTCGACGGCCTCCCCGACGGCGAGGAGCGGCGG
>Ga0255182_1000607_pt1 | contig 22421 bp, 18 predicted proteins | sample Atl_UVDOM_RepA_8_FD_188420 | JGI IMG/M metagenome (GOLD analysis project Ga0255182, IMG submission 188420) | Freshwater microbial communities from Altamaha River, Georgia, United States - Atl_UVDOM_RepA_8d | ecosystem: Environmental > Aquatic > Freshwater > River | place: USA: Georgia...
CCGTCCACTGGCCGATGCGGAAGATGACGAACTCGGCCGGGCGGCTCGGCGCCACCCCGATCTGGCAGATCATCCGGCCGTTGTCGAGGTCGTTCTGCGTCATGGTGCTGCGGTCGCAGCGCACGAAGTAGGCCTCTTCCGGCTTGGCCCCGATCAGGGCCCCATCGCGCCACAGCACATAGAGGAAGTCCTCGATGGTCGTGCGGATGTTGGCCCACAGGCGTTCGTTGTTGGGCTCGAAGACGGCCCACTGCGTGGCCTTCTCGATGGAGTGCTCCATGTAGATGAACAGGCGCCGCACGTTGACGTACTTCCACTCGGGGTCGGAGCTCATGGTGCGCGCACCCCACACGCGGTTGCCACGTCCTTCGAAGAAGCGCAGGCAGTTGACGCCCTCGGGGTTGAGCACGTCCTGGCGGGACTTGTTGATGTTGATCTCGAACTTGGTCAGGCCCCGCACGATCTCGTTGGCCGGGGCTTTGTGCACGCCCCGCTCGATGTCATTGCGCGCGAAGATGCCGGTGACGAACCCCGAGGGTGGCAGCAGGAGCTTGCGCGGCGGCACGCCCGGGGCCGACGGCACCAGCGGGTCGAGCACCTCGATCCAGGGGTGGTAGAGCGCAGCGTGCTTGCTGTCGAACTGGCCGCGGAACTCGCGGATGTCGGTGACCGAGCTGTTGCGCGGGCCATCGACCACAGCGATGCGGTAGCGGTACTTCTCGGCATGACCGATCAGGTGGCTGGCCGCCACCCGGACGTCCTCGGGCTGCAGCAGGGCGCCGGCATCGGGCAGGGCCACGATGGCGATGTCGTCGATCTCGCCCAGGGCCTCCAGGCCGGTGGCCTTGACGTCGACATGATCGGGATCGGCCTCGGCACCGAGGAAGTCGTCCGGCACGGGCAGGTCGCCATCGCTGCCGCCGGCCAGGCGCTTGGCGGCCGATTGCAGGCCCACCATCAGGCTGGCAGCCGCCCAGGCGGCCTCCATGCCGTCGAGTGCCAGCCAGACCATGCAGTTGTCGTCCTCGGGGTCGTTGAGGTCGAGCACCTTGCCGATGTAGCGGTTCTGGGCCGGATCGGTCGCCAGCTGGTCGGCCACGTCCACTCGCCCCTGCGGGCCGTACACGGTGACCTTGAGCTCGACCAGGGCCGCCTGGATGTCGGTGGCCGTCGGCAGGTCGACGGTGGTGCCGGTGTGGTCGACGAAGGTCTGCCGGCCATCGGCGTCGACCTGCACCACGTACAGGCGGTCGGGCACGAGGGGGGCGTTGCCGCTGAGCACACTGTGGCCAGAAGAAGGGTCGGTCAGCTCGATGACGGCACCATGGCGCACGCTGCGCACCTGGTTGCCCCAGAGATGGCGGCCCAGGATGTCGCCCACGACCTCAGGGTAGCGGAACGCCAGGTTCTTGCTGCGCACCACCTGCGTGTCGACCAGCACATTGCCATCGGCACCCGGCCAGCGGGCCCGCCATTCGGCCGAGCCGACAGCCACCGCCACCGACTGGCGCGCGATGTGGTCGCTCACAGCCTGGCCGGGCGACGGGCGGAACACGCGCGACACGTACAGCCGCTTGCCGCCGTTGTTGAAGAAGGCCCGAGCCGCATGGGCCAGGTAGGCCACCCGCCCCGGATCGCCGGTGAGCTCCAGGGCCTGCAGACCGCCGTAGACGCGCTCGAACTCGGTGAACGACGTGATGAGGCGCGGCGCGGTGGCCGTGGCGGTCTGGTCGCCTTCGGTGTAGGTGACCGGGCCGAAGCGGGTGACGCCCGCGAAGCCGGTGGTGCTGGTGGCCACGCCTTCGATCGACTTGGAGCGGAAGCTCACTTCTTCGACGTAGACGCCGGGTGCAAGGTACTCGGGCATGGGATTCCCCTTCAGGTCAAGGTCAGAACTGGAACAAGGTGGTGGTGTGTGGGTCAGAACAGCAGGTCGGCCGGGGGCATCACGTGCACCTGGCCGAGGTGCACCGAGAGGTCTCTCGGTGCCTGCGGCACATGGCTGGGGGGCAGCGTCTGGCCGCTCAGCACGTCATTGAAGGCCTCGCTGCCCGCGCTTTCCAGTGGCAGGCTGGCCAGCGGGTCGTGAGGATCAAAGACGGGCAACGGCGGCGGCAGGCACACCCAAAGCCGCACATCGACGCGTGCAGGCAGGTCGCCCCCGGCGGGCACGGCCCCGGCTCCGAGCAGGAGCAGGAACTCGCCCCGATCGTCGCCATGGGCCCAGCCCAGCACCGCTTCGGTGGCCAGATCGGGTGCGCCGGCACCCGGTCGCGTGCAGATCACGCGCACCCAGGGCACCGGGGCCTGCCGGCCGCCCCCGAGATCGCGCAGCACCTGACCCCGCACGCCGGTGGAGCGGGCGGGCACGGGGTAGGCCGCCCCCGGCCAGAGCCACACGGTGCGCAGGTTGTCGGCATTGGCCCGGGGCACGCCCGCGGCATCCAGTGCCGGTTCGATGGAAAGGCGACGCGGCACGAAGCAGCGCGGGTCCTGCCTGTGCACCGACCCCGCCTGTCGCGCGTCGCGCAGCCCGCCGACACGCACCTCATGGCTGACCGGATCGGCCTGTTCAACGGCCCGCTGCAGCAGACGCTGGTACCGCCCCGCCCAGCGCAAGGCCTGTCGCGATTGGGTGTGAGGCTCGAAGCGCTGCACCCACGGCCGCGTGCCGATGGCCAGCAGCTCGGCCGCCACCACCCCGCCAGGCAACGGAGCCACCGGCAGCCGAGTGACGGCATCGATGCACTGCAGGCCCAGCGCCAACCGGTGGCCAACGCGGCTGCGCTCGGTGGTGTTGTAGAGCGCCAATGCCGGCACCGCGCTCATGTCGGGCTCCTGAACCTGAGGCTGGCGTCGGTGACCGGCGGCTGCGGCAGCACCGTGCGCGAATCGATGCGCACCACGCGCGCCACATAGGGCACAGACAGCCGGTAGTCGCTGGGCAGGGAGTCGAACGTGCGCATGAGCGCCTCGGTCGACACCTCCTCGAGGATGAGCTGCACGGCTTCGGTGGGCGCCGCCTGCGGCTCATCGGCGTAGATGGGCGGCAGCGCCGGGGCATAGAGCAAGGGGCCGCTGAGCACCGGGGTCTGCTCCATCAGCTGCATGGCCCGCCCCAGGATCATGTGCTGGTGCTCTGCGTTGTCGGCCCAGGGCGTGATCAGGTAGTGCAGGTCGAGCGCGAGGTGCGAGCGGCCGTCGCCGTGACCCACGGCCGACCAGGTGGCGCGCATCGCCTTGTTGAAGTCGACCCGGTAGAGCAGGATCGACAGTCCATAGGTGCCAATGACCTCCTTGGCCTGGGCATCGGACAGGTCTTCGGTGCGGATCAGCACTGCCTTGGTCGTGCGTCCGTGCACCGGTTGTCGTTCGGCAAAGCCCGCACCGATGAGCCGCTCGATGCTCTTGCCCACGGCCGCAATGCTGGCGAATCCACCCACAGCAGGTCACCTTGTTGGTTGAATTGACAAATCTCACCAGACGCTGATCAGGCCTGCGGCAGGGCCTGCACAACGGTCTTCCAGTGTGCAAATTGACCGGCTTTCCCAACATCCCTAGGGGTAGGGGTTGGGCACCCCTAGTTGTTACAGGAGGTCACGCAGGCGGTACCACGTCATGCCCAGCACCAGCGCGGGCGTGCGCAGCCAGGCGCCGCCCGGGAAGGGACGGTGTTGCAGGCGCGCCAACACGTCGAAGCGTTCGCTGTCGCCGCACAGGGCCTCGGCCACCAGGCGACCCGCCAGCGCCGTGAGCGCCAGACCATGACCCGAAAAGCCCTGCAGCAGGTACACGGGCGCCACGGGGCCGCGGTGCGGCGGCCAGCCCAGGCGCGCGAAATCGGGGGCGCGGTTCTGGGTGATGTCGACGAAGCCGCCCCAGGCGTGTTCGACCGGGGTGCCGGCCAGGGCAGGGAAGGTGTGCGCCATGCGGCGCTGCAGACCGGCCGCCATGCGGTGCGGCGTGCGGGTGCTGTAGCTGACGCCGCCACCGAACATCAGGCGTCCATCGGCCGTGGGCCGGAAGTAGTCGAGCACGAAGTTGCTGTCGCACACGGCACTGCGGGTGGGCAGCAGGCCATCGAGCAGGCCGGGCGGCAGCACGGGCGTGGTGACCACATAGGTGCCGACGGGCATGATGCGCGCGGCCGGTGAGGCCGCCATCGAGCCGTCGGCCCGCACCACCCGGGCCTCGCCCAGGTCGCTGCACAGGGCATGGAGGGCCGCATTGCCGGCGAGCACGACGTGGCGGGCGCGCAGACGGCCGCGCGGCGTGTGGGCCACGGCGGGGGCGCCCGGCTGCAGGCGCAGCACAGGACAGCCCTCGACGATGCGCACCCCCAGGCTGCGCGCGGCCCGGGCCAGCCCCTGCACGTGCTTGAGCGGGTGCAAGTGCCCGGCCAGCGGGTCGAGCGCACCCCCGACGAATCGGGGGCTGTCGATGTGGGCCGGCAGGTCGGCCGGGCCCAGCCAGGTCATGGCGTGACCATGCACCTGCCGCATGCGCTCGACCCAGCGGCGCAAGGACTTGAGCTTGCGCGCGCGCCACGACCGGTCAGCCAGCAGCAGGTAACCCGGCTGCCACTCGTCGTCGATGCAGAATCGTTCGCGCCGTGCGGCCAGCACGTCCAGCGCCTCGAGCGTCATGGTCCAGATGCGACCGGCGTCCTGTTGCCCCACCTGCCGCTCGATGACCTCGAGGTCACAGGCCAGACCGGGCAGCACCTGACCGCCGTTGCGCCCCGACGCCCCCGCACCGACGCGAACCGCCTCGAGCAGCACCACCTGGCGGCCCCGGTCGGCCAGTTCGATGGCCACCGACAACCCGGCCAACCCACCGCCGATCACCAGCACGTCGGCCACCGGCAGGTCGTCGAGCGGCTGCGCGGGCTCACTGGCAACGAGGGGCCAGGGCGACGTGCGTGCGTAGTAGGAATCACGCGCCAGGTCGGCGTCGATGTCGAGCCAGTGCATGGAGGCATGATGCCCAGCCGGGCCGAGATGGGCAAGCCCCGACCGGCACTGCTATGCTGACGCGATCATGAAGCTGATCATCAAATGGTTGTTGCTATCGGCGGCGCTGATGCTGGTCGCCCAGTGGGACACCGGGGTCCAGATCAAGAACTTCGGTGCGGCGATGTGGGCTGCACTGGTGCTGGGGCTGCTCAACGCCTTCGTGCGCCCACTGCTCATCGTGCTGACACTGCCAGTGACCGTGATCACCCTCGGCCTGTTCCTGCTGGTGATCAATGCCGTGGTGTTCCAGATGGCCTCGGGCCTGCTCGACGACTTCCACGTCAAGAGCTTCTGGCACGCCCTGCTGGGCTCGGTGCTCTACAGCCTGTGGGGCCTGGTGATCGACCAGGCGCTGGAGCGGCTGTTCCCCAGCCGGCCCTGGCCGCCGGGCCTGGGTGGCCCTGGGGACGGCCCGCCCTCGGGTGGCCCCCGGCGCTGAGCCGGTGTCGGGTCAGCGCACCCAGGTGTAGGCCACGTTGACGGCACGCACGTGGGCCGCCTGGTCCACGCGGTCGGCCATCGCGCGCACGCTCAGGCCGTGCACGTCCAGGCCCAGCTGCACAGCGCTCCATCGCGGCTCGACCGCCACCTGCCAGCGCCACGTGCCCGGCGCCTGCCAGCCCACCCAGGCCTGTTGCAGGCCCCAGCGGCGGTGCAGACGCACGCTCCAGTCGCCCTCTGCGCGACGCCACGTGGCCTGCGCCTCGACGGTCGTGGGAATGCGCTCTTGCAGCGTGCGCTGCGTGTAGCGCCCCTGCAGGGCCGGCTGGTAATCGATGTACCCCTCGGGCGTGCGGGTGCTCACCTCGCTGGTGAGCGTGGCGTCATCGCCGTTGATGCCCCGCCAGACCAGGCGCGACCACAGGTCGTGCACGCGCAGGTCCAGGCCGAAGTCGTCGCGGGGGGACCAGGCCAGGGCAATCGACAGCGCCGCGCCATGGCCCGACCGGGCCGGCGGGTCCATGAAGGGCGCGTCGGTGCGGTCGCTGTCGTCCCGCAAGGCCAGGTCGTAGCCATAGCTGCCCGCCCCGTCGTAGGTGGTCAGGCCTTCGGTGGACGTGCGTCGCAAGCGGCTCAAGCGGAACCACTCCAGGCCCAGGTCCATGCGCAGGGCCCCCAGCTGCACGGCCGGGCTGCGCAACGACACGCCACGGCCCTTCCAAGACAGCGAGGTGTGGGCGCTGTCGTAGGTGGCTGCATGGCTCGGATCGGTCTGGCGCTGGTAGTGCGCCGCCAGCTCGGCCGCCTCGCCCGACATCGCCAGCAAGGCATCGGCACGGGCCAGCAGGCCCACCTTCCAGGCGCCGGGCCACGCCGTCCAGCCCGGGTCGATGCGCACGCCGGCCTCGGCCCGGAAGGCCTGGTAGGCCCGCTGTTGACCGTCGCGAGCCTCGTAGCCCTTGGACCACGGGCCGTTGATATCGAGCACCGGCAAGCCGTTGGACCAGGCCTGCAGATCGGCCTGCACATAGGCACCCGCCCAGAGCGGGCCTGTGGCAGGCGCCGTCTGGGCGAGGGCCGGGGCGGCCATCACGGCCCACCCCAGCAGCGTCAGTGAACGCCGCACCACGATCAGAAGGTCTCGCGGGTGTTGTCGGCGTAGTCGATGATGCCGCGCACGCGGTCGAATCGACCCACCACCACGCCGGCTTCGGTCAGGATGTCGTAGACCGTGGCCGTGGTGGTGAGGCGCATCGACACCCCCGTGCTGCCCGAGAACTCGGCGTAGGTCGACGCGTCATCACCGTGAGTACCGAAGGCGCTGAGCAGCAGCTCGTTGTCACCCTGCGTGTAGCGACCGTTCAGGCCGTAGCTCCCGTACTGCTCAAGCTCGGTGAACGTCAGGTTCACCGTGATGCCGGCCGCGCCCGGCACGTAGAGGCTGCCGGTGACGTCCATCATCTTGGGCAGGAAGTTCTCGGCCGATTCCGGCAAGGTCGAGTTGAATGTACCGACATTGCGCAGCTCGACTTCAAGCTCACCCGAGAACAGGGTCGTTGCACCGTTGACGATGCTGCCGTTGAACGCGACGTTGGTGGGCAGCTCCTGGCCGGCCGCGTCGGTGGCGTAGTCACCGATGTCGAGCACCCCGGTGATCGCTTCGCCCGTGGCCAGGCTGACAGTCACGTCCAGGTGAGCAGCAGACGCTGTGGCGTCGGTCACGCTCGAGTCCAGGTTGCCGGCCTCACCCAGCTGGGCCCGCAGGTAGCTGCCCTCGTTGAGCGACACCCTGCTGATCTCGGCGCCTTGCGCGGTTCGGGCCACGAAGGTGCCTTGCAGGCGCAGCGTGGTGTTGGGTTCGGCGCCCTCGGCGTTCTCGATGGGCTCGGGGGCGATCGCCAGGGTCACGGCGTTGTAGGCCATGGTCCCCGGCAGGGAACCGTCCGGGCGCACGTTGGGCGCGAGACGGCCGTCGATGGTGATGCTGTTCATCGGCGACGTGGTGGACGGCATCAGCACCGCCACCGCTTCGAAGCGGTTCTCACCGGTGAAGGTGCCGGCCAGCTCGGTCGGGTTGCCGATGCGCGTGCCCTCTGCGTCCACCTGCTGCTCGATCACACGCGACACGATGTTGAACTCGCCGGTCACGTCGGTCGGGGTGATGCGGTAGTTGTGCTGGATCGCGTAGTAGTTGCTGTTGCGCTGGATGACGGCATGCGTCACGCGGCAGCCCACCCCGGTGACCTCTTCCCAGTTGGTGGCTTCGACGCTGAACCCGCCCTGGGCGTAGTAGGTGCAACCGCCTCCACGGGCATCGGACACGTTCAGGTCGTAGGTCGAGGTGAACTCACCTTGCGCGGAGAGGTGGCTGAAGCTGTGCCCCAGGGCCTCGACCAGCGCACGCTGGCTGCCGTTGAGCGGGTTGATCGCGGCATTGAAGGCCGAGCGGACGGCCTCCAGACGGGTCTGCAGGGTGTCGCCCGTGTCACCGGCGAGCAGCGGGCCGTTGTCGCGGATGGCGTCGATCAGGGCCTTGGCCGCAGCCACGCCTTCGGCGCGCTCGGACGGCGGGATGATTTCAGTCGGTTGTGGAGCCGGAGCAGCCGGCACGTCGTCATTGACGTACTCCTCGGAGTCGATGGTGTCGTCCTTGGCCGCTTCGAGATCGTCGGCCAGATCGCCGTCGTCCGTGCCGCGCTCAGCCAGTTCATCGATCAGGCACTTGACCCGGTCACCGACGTCTTCCTGCCCGCAGCCGAGGGCGCCTTCGTTGGCCATCTTCGAGAGGGCGGCCAGCATGAGAGCTGCACCGTTTTCCGGGGCGGTGCCGTCTTCATTGAAATCCGGGGCCTCAGCCAGCACGTCGTAGCCCAGATACAGGCGGATGTCCTGGTTGGCGCCTTCGACGTTGTCTTCGGTCAGGCCGCCGGCATCCTCGGCCTTGGCCACGGCCATCTCAGAGAACGGGGTGATCTGCAGCGAGTTGCTGCCTTCGCCGCCGGTGTCTTCGAGCACCGTGGCGGCGCGGATGCGGAAGTTGCTGGGCACCTGGACAGCCGTGTTGTTGTTCGCCTCGTCGACCATGCGGGTGGTGCTGTCGGCCGTGATCTCCACCAGGATGACCTGCCCCGTGGGCAGCCCGGTCAGGGTGTAGGTGCCGTTGTCCAGCGTGCGACCGGTGGCCAGCACACTGCCGCGCGAGCCGTCATTGTTGACCGCGTAGGCGGTGACGATGGCCTGCTTGAGCAGGCCCTTGGCCGCCACACCGCTGAGCGACACGCCCGTGACGCTGTCGGTGTCGTCACCCGATCCGCCTCCGCCGCAAGCCACGAGCACCGACAGGGCCGCCACGCTCAGCGCGGTCTTGACCGCCTTTAAACACCGATCTGTACGCATCTTCATTGATGGCCTCCTTGAATGCCATGCAAGGGTTGAGGAAAGACTCAACCCTATCGGCATCAGGGGCTCGGTGCATCGCGCAAATGCGGTAGATCCTGGGGCCAGTTCTGCGCTTGGGCGCGCTGCACCCGCGATTTCGGTCAGCCCGCGCCTTCAAGGGCGGCCAGCGCCATGAGCAAGGCATGCACGACAGCCGCCTGACGGACCTGCGCACGGTCGCCCGGCCAGTGCCCGCAATGGGTGCGCGTGGGCTGGCCGTCGACCGCGCAGGCCAGCCAGACGGTGCCCACGGGCTTGTCAGGGGTCCCCCCGCCGGGACCGGCCACACCCGACACGGCCAGCGCCACCTGCACCGGCGCGCGGGCCCGCAGGCCCTCGGCCATGGCGCGCACGACCGGCTCGCTGACCGCGCCATGGGCAGCAATGAGTTCGGGCGGCACGCCCAGCAGGTCGGTCTTGGCCTGATTGCTGTAGGTGACCACGGCGCGATCGAACCACTGGCTCGAGCCCGCGCGGTCGGTGCAGGTGGCGGCGATCAGGCCCCCGGTGCAGGATTCGGCGGTGCCCAGCCACCAGCCGCAGGCAAGCAGCGCACCCGCCAGCCGCGCCACCAGCTCGGGCAGCTCGTCAGGGGCGAGGGGCGTGTGCAGGGACATGGGCCTTCAGCCTCCAAGCAGCCCGGCGCGCACCCCACCCTCGCGCACGGCCACGGCGGCCGCCAGCACGAGCAAGGTGCACAAGGCCGCCACCAGGTCGTCGAACAAAATGCCCCAGCCCTGCGCCCAACCGATGGGGCGCCCGGCTTGCAGCTTGAAGCGCCGATCGGCCCATCCCACGGGGCCCGGCTTGGCGGCATCGAAGTAGCGGAACAGGGCGAAGGCGAGCAGTTGCCCCACCCAGCCGGTGGGCATGATCAGCCACAGCACCAGCCAGAACGCGATCACCTCGTCCCACACCACCGCCCCCGGGTCGGCCGTGCCCAGGTGCTGGGCCGTGCGGGTGCAGGCCCACCAGCCCACCAGCGTGCCGCCACCGATCAGCAGGGCCCAGCGCAGGTCGGCCGCCGACCCCGAGCCCCAGACGAACTGCAGCAGCAGGAACGCGGCCCAGGCCCACAAGGTGCCCACAGTGCCCGGCGCCCGGGGACTCAGGCCGCTGCCGGCCCCCAGAGCCAACACGTGGGCCGGATGGGACAGCATGAAGCGCACGGTGGGCCGGCGCGGGGCGTGGACGGCGGATTCGCTCACGGGGCTCAGCCTCGGAAATGGTCGAACGACGCCCAGTCGTCACCGGGGCGCACCGTGCCATCGGGCAGCTGCACGCGCACCCCCGGCTCGGCTTCGATGGCGCCGATGCGGGTCAGGGGCAGGGCCAGGTCGTCACCCAGCGCCTGCACTTCGGCACGCCGTTCGGCAGGCGCCGCGAACACCAGTTCGTAGTCGTCGCCACCGGCGAGCACGCAGCCCAGGCGCTCCGGCTCCGATCGCCCGCGCAACCAGGGGCTGACCGGCAGGGCCTGGGTGTCGATGCGGGCGCCCACTCGGCTGGCCCGCAGCACATGGCCCAGGTCGCCCAGCAGGCCGTCGGACACATCGATGGCCGCGCTGGCCAGGCCGCGCAGCGCCAGCCCCAACGCCACCCGCGGGGAGGGGCACTCCATGCGAGCGCGGGTGGCCTCGAAGGCCTCGGCCGACAAGGGCGGCTGCAGGGTGCCTCGGAACGCCTCCAGCGCCAGGCGCGCTTCGCCTGGCGAGCCGCTCACCCACAGGTCATCGCCGGGCCGGGCACCGGCGCGCAGCAGGGCCTGCCCGGCCGGCACCTCGCCCATGACGGTGATGCCGATCGCCAGCGGACCGGCGGTGGTGTCGCCCCCCACCAGTTCGCAGTCGTGTGCATCGGCCAGCGCCAGCAGGCCGCGCGCAAAACCCGACAGCCAGGCTTCGTCCACGCGCGGCAGTGTGAGCGCCAGCGTGAAGGCCAGCGGCCGGGCACCGCAGGCGGCCAGGTCGGACAGGTTGACCGCCAGGGCCTTGTGCCCCAGCCGGGCCGGATCGACCGTGGACAGGAAGTGCCGGCCCTCGACCAGGGTGTCCGTGGACACCGCCAGTTGCTGCCCGGGCGCCAGCGCCAGGATGGCGCAGTCGTCGCCATTGCCCACGACCGACCGCTGCGGGCCCGTGCCCGGCGGTCGGCGAAAGTAGCGTTCGATGAGGTCGAATTCACCCAGGGACATGGGATGGATTGTCGCGCAAGCCGATCCCTGTGATCGGGCCGGCCCATCTGACCACAAACAAGGTCACATGCCGTGTGGATGTCCGCACGGCACACCCCTCGGGTCTTTTCTAGAATGCGTCGTGCGGAGCGCACAATCGCTGCATCGGAGCAGCGTTGGCTGCCCCCTGCCAGCACAAGGCCCATCGCATGACCACCCCCGAAGAAAAACGTGCCGAGCTCAAGAAGGCCGCCCTCGAATACCACGAGCGTCCGACGCCCGGCAAACTGGCCATCAGTGCCACCAAACAGCTGACCAACCAGCGCGACCTGGCCCTGGCGTATTCGCCCGGCGTGGCCGCCCCCTGCGAAGAGATCGTCGACAACCCCGTCAACGCCTTCAAGTACACCAGCCGCGGCAACCTGGTGGCCGTGATCACCAACGGCACCGCCGTGCTGGGGCTCGGTGACATCGGCCCGCTGGCCGCCAAGCCCGTGATGGAAGGCAAGGCCGTCCTGTTCAAGAAGTTCTCCGACATCGATGTGTTCGACATCGAGATCAACGAGAAGGACCCGGACAAGCTGGTGGACATCATCGCCAGCCTGGAGCCCACCTTCGGGGGCGTGAACCTCGAGGACATCAAGGCGCCCGACTGCTTCTACATCGAGCGCAAGCTGCGCGAGCGCATGAAGATTCCGGTCTTCCATGACGACCAGCACGGCACGGCCATCGTGGTGGGAGCGGCCCTGCTCAACGGCCTGAAGGTGGTGGGCAAGGACATCAAGCAGGTCAAGCTGGTCACGTCGGGGGCCGGCGCGGCCGCCCTGGCCTGCCTGCAGCTGCTGGTCAAGCTGGGCCTGCCGCGCGAGAACATCTGGGTGACCGACCTGGCCGGCCTGGTCTACGAAGGCCGCACCGAGCTCATGGACCCCGACAAGGCGCAGTTCGCCCAGAAGACCGAACAGCGCAAGCTCGCCGAGGCCATCGCCGGCGCCGACATCTTCCTGGGCCTGTCGGCCGGGGGCGTGCTCAAGGCCGACATGGTGGCGAGCATGGCGGCGCGGCCCATCATCTTCGCCCTGGCCAACCCCACGCCCGAGATCCTGCCGGAAGAGGTCAAGGCCGTGCGCGACGACGCCATCATGGCCACCGGGCGCACCGACTACCCCAACCAGGTCAACAACGTCCTGTGCTTCCCCTACATCTTCCGGGGGGCACTGGATTCCGGCGCGACCACGATCACCGACGAGATGGAGATCGCGGCCGTGCACGCCATTGCCGAGCTGGCGCAGGCCGAGCAGAGCGATGTGGTGGCCGCAGCCTACGCGGGGGCCACCCTGAGCTTCGGGCCCGAGTACCTGATCCCCAAGCCCTTCGACCCGCGGCTGATGATCAAGATCGCGCCGGCCGTGGCCAAGGCGGCGGCCGATTCCGGCGTGGCCTTGCGCCCGTTGACGGACTACAGCGCTTACACCGAGCGCCTGCAGAGCTTCGTCTACGCCTCGGGCAACACGATGAAGCCCATCTTCAGCGTGGCCAAACGCGCCCTGCACAAACGTATCGCCTACGCCGAGGGTGAAAACGAAGGCGTGCTGCGGGCTGCCCAGATCGTGGTCGACGAGAACGTCGCGCGCCCCATCCTGATCGGTCGCCCGGCCGTGATCGAGCAGCGCATCGAGCGCTTCGGCCTGCGCCTGCGTGTGGGCACCGACGTCGACGTGGTCAGCACCGAAAACGACCCGCGCTACCGCGACTACTGGCAAAGCTACCACCGCCTGACCGAGCGCAAGGGCGTGACGCAGCAGATGGCCAAGATCGAGATGCGCCGTCGCCTCACGCTGATCGGTGCCATGCTGGTCCACAAGGGCGATGCCGACGGCCTGATCTGCGGCACCTGGGGCAACCACGCGCTGCACCTGCACTACATCGACCAGGTCATCGGCAAACGCCAGGGGGTGCGCACCTACGGGGCCATGACCGGCCTGATCCTGCCCGGGCGCACGGTCAACATGGTCGACACCCACATCAACTACGACCCCACGGCCGAGCAGCTCGCCGAGATCACGATCATGGCCGCCGAAGAAATGGTGCGCTTTGGCCAGCGCCCCAAGGCGGCGCTGCTGTCGCACTCGAACTTCGGTTCGAGCAACCACCCGTCGGCGGTGAAGATGCGCGAGGCCCTGGTCCTGATCCAGGACAAGGCCCCCTGGCTGGAGATCGACGGCGAGATGCACGGCGACACCGCCCTGGACGAGCCTTATCGCCAGCAACTGATGCCCAACAGCACCCTGTCGGGCGAGGCCAACTTGCTCGTGTGCCCCAACATCGACGCGGCCAACATCGCCTACAACCTGCTCAAGGTTGCAGCTGGTAACAATATCGCGCTGGGGCCCGTGCTGCTGGGCGCGGCCAAGCCGGTGTGCATCCTCACGCCCTCGGCCACGGTGCGCCGCATCGTCAACATGACGGCCATGACCGTGGCCGACGCCAATGCCGTTCGGTGAAATCGGGCCCGCCGAAGTGAGTTAGCACAAACTGTCAACCCCTGAGGCAAAGGCCCCGCATTGCCGGTCAACCGGCATTCGGGGCCTTGAGCTTTTGGGCCGGTTTCAGTAGCATTTGCGCTTCGCAGGATCTGCACGATTTGAGCAGCGAGGCTGGGCACACAGCCGGTACCGAGACCATGATCGACCACGTGACACCCAGGGCCCTTGGGCAGCCCGCGCCGCTCTCGCAGCGGTCCACCGCGCGCCGCAAGCCTGTGTCCCGCCTGGCGATCGCCCTGGTTTCGACCCTGGTGTGGCTGGCCCCGGTGGCACAGGCGTTCACGCGAGACACCCCGCCTCCGGCCGCTGTCGCGACGTCGGCGGCCACCATCAGCATCGTGCCTCTGTCGCAACTCCCGCCCGAGGGGCAGGAAGTGCATCGACGCATCCACGATGGTGGCCCCTTCCTCTACAGCAAGGACGGTACGGTGTTCGGCAATCGCGAACGTTTGCTGCCGCGCAAGGTGCGAGGCTTCTACCGGGAGTACACCGTACCCACCCCCGGTTTGCGCCACCGTGGCGCCCGTCGCATCGTCTGTGGGGGCGAAATCGTGCACAAACCTGAAACTTGTTTCTACACCCAGGATCACTATCAAAGCTTCCAGAAGATCGATCCCCGTCGGTGATTTCGTGAATTCTGCTGCCCTCGATAACGGTCATTCCATGCATCAGTCCAAAGCGATCATGTTGTTGCAATCCATCCGCCCCAACATCGTTCAGGCCATCCGCGCGTACCGCCCGGACGACCTGCAGAAGGCCGCCCAGGATCAGGGCCACCACTTCCTGTACACCAACCTGAGCCCGGCTCAGAGCAAGCAGGACGTGCTGGACATCATCGCGCGCGATTTCCTGTTCCCCGATCACTTCGGCAAGAACCTCGACGCCCTGTACGACTGCATCACCGACATGGTCCACAAGTCGGGGCCGCAGCCGGGCTTCGTCGTGGTGCTCGAGCTGTTGCCCGACGCCGTGCGCATGGACCGCGAATCGCGCGAGCAACTGCTCGACGCCTTCCGCGATGCCGCCGACTTCTGGGCCGAGCGCAAGATCCCGTTCCGCGTCTTCTACTCGATCGCCGTGTCGGGCAAGGAATCGGCCGGCAACTGGGACAAGGCCGACGTGGCCCAGAACGACCCCAACGCCAAGCCGGTGAAGGTGTCGAAGAACGCGCCGCAGCCCATGATCATGAACCTGCCGCCGATGACCAGCGTGTTCGACACGGCCCAGCTGCTGGTGGCCTGATCCGTTGCGACCACCGCAACGGCGTCATCCACTGTGATGATGCCGACGCGGGGCGCCTGAAAGAACCTCGGAGGGCGTCCAACCCCCGAGGTTTTTTCTTGTCAGCGCGAGGCCCGCGCCCGGAAGCGATCGAGCAGCGCGCTGCCGTGGCGACCGTGATCCAGGTAGGTGGGCGCCACCGCTCGCGCCGACGCGGGCGCGATGCCCAGGGCGTCCAGCCCGGGGCGTGTGCCCGTGGCCACGTTGGGCACACGCATCGAGTCCAGGTTGTCGCCCGACATCAGGGGCTCGCCAGGCAGGCAGGCCATGACGGCCGCCTGCAAGCGGCCCACCGCCTCGGGCACCGGGATCACCACCCGGGGGTGCCCGCTGGCCCGGCCGGCCAGACGCACCAGATCGGCCAGGGTCAGGACCTCGGGGCCGGCGCACTCATACGTCTGGCCGATGGTGTCCGATCGCTGCAGGGCCACGACCATGGCACGCGCCACGTCTTCGACCCATACCGGCTGGAACCGGGCATCGGCCCCGGCCAGCGGCACCACCGGCGCCACCGCCTGCAACTGCGCGAACAAGTTCAGGAAGCGGTCGTGCGCCCCGAAGATCACGCTGGGTCGCAGCACGGTGACGTCCAGGTCGGCACCCGCCGCCTTCAGGGTCTGCTCGCCCAGCGCCTTGGTGCGCAGGTAATGGGACGGCGCCTGTCCCGGGTCGTCGGGTACGCCCAGGGCGCTGATGTGCAGCACCCGCCGCACCCCGGCCTTGACGCAGGCCTGCACCAGGCGCTGCGGCAGGCCGACGTGGACCTGCTCGAACTGCTGCGGCGTTCCGTGCAGGATCGCGATCAGGTTGACCACGGCATCCACACCCACCAGCAGGCGCTGCAGCGTGGCGTCGTCGTGCACGCTGGCCTGCACCACATCGACCACCGGGATCGGGAACAGGTGCTTGGCCTGTTCGCGCCGCCGGCTGGGCACGATCAGGCGCCCGCCCCCTGCACCATGGGCCTGCGCCCACTGTTCGCAAAAGGCGCGGCCCACAAAGCCGCTCCCTCCCAGCACCAGCACCCGTTGCAGTGTCGTCATGCCTGTTTCTCCGGTGATGCGGGCCACGCCGGCCCGATGGCCTCAGGGCAGGTCGGTGTTGTCAGGGCGATCGCCCGCCTGACGCGGGCCGATGGGCCCACCCAGACGGGTTTTAAGGGACAAGGGTTTGCCGTGCAACACGTGACCGTAAAAGACAGCGTTGGCAACGACTTTCTTCACGTAGTCGCGCGTCTCGTTGAAGGGCACGCTCTCGGCCCAGGCCGCCGCCTCGATGCGGGCGCCCTCGCGCCAGCGGCGCGGCCGCGACGGGCCGGCGTTGTAGGCCGCGGCGGCCATGGCCTGGGAGCCATCGAAGTCGTCCAGAACAAACTTCAGATACCCGGCCCCGATCTTGAGGTTGACTTCGCGGTCGGTGATCTGTTCGGGCTGGAAGTCGGTCATGCCCAGCTTGCGCGCCGTCCAGGCCGCCGTGGCGGGCATCACCTGCATCAGGCCCGAGGCCCCGACGGTCGAACGCGCCGTGAGCTGGAACCGTGACTCCTGGCGGATCAAGCCGAACATGTAGGCGGGGTCCAGGCCCACGTCGCGCGCGGCAGCCAGGATGTCGCGCCGCATCGGGGTCGGAAAGCGCTGTTCCAGGTCGATCTCGACGCGGGTGCGTTCGCTGGTGTTGATGCAGCGGTCCCAGATTTCCTGGTCGCAGGCCAGTGAGGCCGCCGCCAGCAACTCGCGGTCGTTGAGCCCGCCCGGCTTGCCGAAGGACAAGGTGTAGTTCCATTCGCGGGCACCTTCGCTGCGCCAGCCCAGGGCGTAGAGCCGCAGGGCCCGGTCCAGCCCAGGGTTCGACCGGGCCGCGGCCAGCTCGTCGCGCCCGGGGGCGGCCGGGCGTGCCGGCGGCCGGGCGGGCGCGCCGGTCAGGTCCTCGCTGGCGAGCAGTCCGTAAAAGCCGGTGGGCTGCGCGATGCGCGCCAGCAGGTCCCGCGCTTGCTGGCGCCGGGGATCGGTGCTGCCCTGGGCCTGGGCCTGCAGCGAGCGCGCCCGCCAGTAGATCCAGGTCGGGTCGTTCTGCAGGTCGGCGGGCATGGCATCGTAAGCGCTGTCGTACAGCAGCCAGTGGCCGCGCTGCCCGGCCACGGCCGAGCGCAAGGCCGCGCGGGCCATCCAGGCCAGCGTGTCCGGGGCCCAGGTGCGTGCCCAGGAGGTCTGAGTGCCGTTGAGTTCGGCCATCACCAGGGCACGCTCGAAGTACGCCACAGCCTCGGGTTGCAGACGCCAGCCCGCCGACCGCCCCAGCGAGGCCCAGGCCCAGGCCTGCTCCTCGCGGCTGAGGCGCCAGCGCTGGGCGGCATCGGCGGCCGACAGGGCCTGCGCGGCCGCCGCCGGGTCCTGGGCGCCCCAGCGCAGCAAGGCCAGCAGGTTCAGGGGGCCAACGTGTTCCTGCGGCACGGGCGGCGGCGGCGGCACGAAGGTGCGGCGCGGCTCCTTGCCGCGCTTGCCCTTGGCACGGGCCTTGTCCCGGGCGGAGCGGGGGGCCTCCACGGTGGCCCCCGGCGCGCTCGAGCCGGCCGGACGCACCGCGCTGTCGTTCATCAGAAAGGCCTGGGGCTGCCCCATCAGGCGGGCCACCGCTTGGGCCGTCGGTTCACCCAACAGACGGGCCGACTGGGTGATGACCTTGGGGCTGCCGTTGTCGGCCGCCAGTCGCAACTTGCGCCAGACATCGTCGGGCAGCAGCACCAGGGCCGCAGTGAGCGCCTGGGCCATGGTGTCGCACCCGGTATCGGGGTCCTTCTGGCTCCACCACGCCTGTCGGGCCTGCTCGCGCAGGTCGCCGCGGCCCTCCATGGGCACGCCCAGCTGCTGCCGCGCCAGCACCCCGTAGCAGGCGACCTCGCGGTCGTCGTTCATGCGAAAGGCCGGCTGGATGCGCACGAACGTCGCCCAGTCCTTGCGCCGCCCCAGCTCCAACAGCCAGTCGTTGCGCAGGCGGTCGGCCACGTAGGCATCGCCCCAGCGCGCCAGGAACTCGTCGACCTCGGCCGGGGCAGCGTCATCGAGCCGCAGTTGCATCCACCAGAAATCGACCCAGGGCGCCAGGGCATGCCGCTGCGCCATCAGGTCATCGCGCAGGCCCAGCAAGCGGGCGCGGTCGCGGGCCCGCCAGGCCTCGCGGGCGTCCTGCACCAGCACGTCGCTGGCCTGGGCGGTGCCCGCCCCCGGCAAGACGCCGTCAGGCACCCCCACCCCACACGCCATCACCGCCGCCGCCAGACGGGGCAGCCAGCGCCGCCAGCGCCCGCTCACCCCGTGATCAGTCCACAATCGCATCCGTGTTCTTTCTTCGGGGTGCCTGGCACCCCCCCGCCGTCCATGTCCGACACCCGCTCCACCCTGCGTCAACGCCTGCTGCAAGCCCGGCAGGCCTGGGCTGGCACTGACGAGGCCCCACCGGCCCAGGCCCGGCTGGAAGCCCACCTGAGCGCGGTGCTGATGGAACTGGAGCCGCAGTGTCTGGGCCTGTACTGGCCCCTGCGGGGGGAATTTAACCCAAGGGACGTGGCCCTGGCCTTGCAACAGGCTTGCGGCGGGCCGAAATCCCTGCGCCTGGCCTTGCCACGGTCGCACAAGGGCCAGGGTGAGACGGCCCCGTTCATGGACTACGCGGTGTGGGACGGACAGGAGCCGGCCGGTCGCGACGACCATGGCATCCCGTGCGCCGACGGCCCGGACGTGTCACCCGACGTCGTGATCGTGCCCTGCGTGGGCTTCACCGCCGAAGGCTTTCGCCTGGGCTATGGCGGAGGCTACTTTGACCGGTACATGGCGCGGCACCCCCACGTCACGGCCATCGGCGTGGCCTGGGATGCCGGCCGCATCGGCCCGGACGACGGCTTCACCCCGTCGGCCCATGATCAGCCGCTGATGGCGGTGGTCACGCCCTCCGGAGTGGTGGCGGGCTGAGCCCGCGCTCAGAAGCGCCAGCCGATGCCAACGCCGAACAGGATCGGATCGACCTTGATGGTGCCGGCCTTGACACCATCGATCGACAGGTCGGTGCGGATGTAGACCTTCTTGATGTCCAGATTCAGGTACATGCCCTTGCCGATCTCGATGTCGACCCCGGCCTGCAGGGCGGCACCGAAGCTGTCCTTGTCGATCGAGTAACCGGCTGGCAGGTCCACCGACGAGAAGCGCGTGTAGTTGATGCCCGCGCCGACATACGGACGGAACTTGTCATTGGGCGCAAAGTGGTACTGCAGCGTGAACGTGGGGGGCAGGTGCTTGAGCGAACCGATGTCGGCCTTGGCCCCGCCCTCCAGGCCGGCGCTGATGTCGTGCTTCTGGGGCACCGTGAGGATCAACTCAGCCGCCAGGTTAGGCGTGTAGAAGTAGGTGAAATCGACCTCGGGGATGACCTTGTTGCTGACATCCACATCCACGCCAGGGATGGTGTCCTTGTTGGCCGTGTCGATGTTCACGGCGCGTACGCGCACCAGCCAGGGGCCTTCGGTCTGCGCTTGCGCCGCGGGCACGGCCGCCAGGGTGGTGGTGAGGGTCGCGGCCAGCGCGACCAGGGTGCGAGGGGTGTTGAACTTCAGCATGATGGCAACGTCTTTCGGACGCAGGCAGTTGGACGGAATCGGTCATGTGGCCACGACCAATTCCATTGCAGCCCAGCACGAGACGTGACGCGTTGATGCAGGACAGTTCGCGGTTGACCTGCAGAGCAAATCAACCTTTCATTGACGTCGATCAGTTCACCAGCCCAGCCGTTCGCAGATCGCCTTGACCGGGCCCGCCTGGTTCATCGTGTAGAAGTGCAGGCCGGGCACACCGGCGCAGCGCAGCTGATCGCACAGGTCCGTCACCACATCCAGGCCAAAGGCCTGGATCGAGGCCTTGTCGTCGCCGAAGCCTTCCAGCCGGGTGCGGATCCAGCGCGGGATCTCGGCCCCACAGGCGTCCGAAAACCGGATCAGCTGGCTGGCGTTGGTGATGGGCATGATGCCCGGGATGATGGGGATGTCCACACCTTCCCGCGCCGCATCGTCCACGAAGCGGAAGTACGCATCCGTGTTGAAGAAATACTGCGTGATGGCCACGTCGGCACCGGCCTTGACCTTGGTGACGAAGGCCTGCAGGTCGGCCTGCGGGTTGCGGGCCTGCGGGTGCATCTCGGGGTAGGCGCCCACTTCGATGCGGAAATGGCTGCCCGTGGCCTCGCGGATGAAGGCCACCAGCTCGCTGGCGTACTTGAACTCGCCGAAGCCGCCGTAGCCGCTTGGCAGATCGCCACGCAGGGCCACGATGCGGCGAATGCCGTCGGCCTTGAACTGTTCGAGCTGCTCGCGCACGCCGGCCTTGCTGGCGCCGATGCATGAGAAGTGCGGGGCCGCGTCATGGCCTTCGGCCAGGATGGCACGCACGGTCTGGATGGTGCCGTCCTGTGTGGAGCCGCCTGCACCATAGGTCACCGAGCAGTACTCGGGCTTGAGCGCATACAGCTGCTGGCGCACGGCGGCCAGCTTGTCGACGCCCTCGGGCGTCTTGGGCGGGAAGAATTCGAGGCTGACGGGCAGACGGCCCGAAGCGAGATCGCTCATGTGTTCAGCTTTCCGGATCAGAAAGGGATTCAGGTCAGGCCGCAGCTTGCGCAACAGGTGACTGAGCCCAGATGAAGAATTCAAGGTTGCCATCGCCGCCCTTGATGGGGCTGTCAAAGCCCTTGAGGGCCTTCCAGCCCAGGTCGGTGCAGGCGCGGCGCACGATATCGCGGGCGCGGGCATGCTGGGCCGGGTCCTTGACCACACCCCCCTTGCCCACGTGTTCCTTGCCCACCTCGAACTGCGGCTTGATCAGCAGCAGCACCTGGCCGCCCGGCTTGAGCCAGGGGCCCAGGCTGGGCACGATCTTGGACAGGGCAATGAACGACAGGTCGGCCACGATCAGATCGAAGCCGCCTTCGGGCGCGTGCTGGGCCAGCACACCGCCTTCGAGCTCGCGCGCATTCAGCTCTTCGAGGCACACCACGCGCGGGTCGGCGCGCAGGCGCTCGTGCAACTGGCTGTGGCCCACCTCGATGCCCACCACGCGGGCGGCGCCGCGGCTGAGCAGCACGTCGGTGAACCCGCCGGTGCTCTGGCCCACATCCAGGCAATTCATGCCGGCCACATCGATGCCGACCACCCCCAGCGCCCCTTCGAGCTTCAAGCCCGCACGGGACACCCAGCGCAGTTCGTCGTCATTGGTGATGCGCACTTCGGCGCCTTCCGGGAGGTCATCCCCCGATCTGCGCACGGTGGTCCAGCCGCGCGGGCTGTTCCACTGCACCCCCCCGGATTCGATCAGGCGCTGCGCCGCCGACCGGGTGGGCGCATGCCCCCCGGCCAGCAAGACTTGGTCGGCACGAGGCATGGCAATCAGTACCGGTAGGTGTCGGGCTTGTAGGGGCCCTGCTTGCTCACGCCGATGTAGGCGGCCTGCTCGTCGGTCAGCTCGGTGAGCTGGGCGTTGAGCGTGACCAGCTGCAGGCGCGCCACCTTTTCATCGAGGTGCTTGGGCAGCACGTAGACCTTGCCGTTTTCATACGCCTCGGGGCGGGTGAACAGCTCGATCTGAGCGATGGTCTGGTTGGCAAAGCTCGACGACATCACGTAGCTGGGGTGGCCAGTGCCGCAGCCCAGGTTCACCAGGCGGCCCTTGGCCAGCATGATGATGCGCTTGCCATCGGGGAAGATCACGTGGTCGACCTGGGGCTTGATCTCTTCCCACTGACACTTGGTCTCGGCCTCGGCCACGTCGATCTCGTTGTCGAAGTGCCCGATGTTGCACACGATGGCGTTTTCCTTCATGGCCTGCATGTGCTTGAAGGTGATGACGCTCTTGTTGCCCGTGGCGGTCACGAAGATGTCGGCCTTGTCGGCGGCGTAGTCCATGGTGACGACGCGGTAGCCTTCCATGGCGGCCTGCAGGGCGTTGATGGGGTCGATCTCGGTGACCCACACCTGGGCGCTCAGGGCGCGCAGGGCCTGGGCCGAGCCCTTGCCCACGTCACCGTAACCGGCAACCACGGCGATCTTGCCGGCCACCATCACGTCGGTGGCACGCTTGATGCCGTCGACCAGCGACTCGCGGCAGCCGTAGAGGTTGTCGAACTTGGACTTGGTGACCGAGTCATTCACGTTGATGGCGCGGAACAGCAGCGTGCCCTTGGCGCTCATCTCATTCAGGCGATGCACACCGGTCGTGGTCTCTTCGGTCACGCCGATGATCTCGGCGCCCTTGCGGCTGTACCAGGTGCTGTCTTGCGCCAGCTTGGCCTTGATGGCGGCAAACAGGATGCGCTCTTCTTCGCTGCCGGGGTTGGCCAGCACGGACGGGTCGGTCTCGGCCTTCTTGCCCAGGTGCATCAGCAGCGTGGCGTCACCACCGTCGTCCAGGATCATGTTGGGGCCTTCGCCCTTCGAGCCCTTGGGGCCGAATTCGAAGATGCGGTGGGTGTAGTCCCAGTAGTCTTCCAGCG
>Ga0255182_1000608_pt1 | contig 22352 bp, 22 predicted proteins | sample Atl_UVDOM_RepA_8_FD_188420 | JGI IMG/M metagenome (GOLD analysis project Ga0255182, IMG submission 188420) | Freshwater microbial communities from Altamaha River, Georgia, United States - Atl_UVDOM_RepA_8d | ecosystem: Environmental > Aquatic > Freshwater > River | place: USA: Georgia...
TTTTATTTTGTCTGAGTAAATATATTAAGCTCTAGATAAAATAAAATGATAAATATAAATTTATCAAAACTTATCTAATAAAAAAGAGCAATGTCTGACTTCGATTTATTTAATTTGGCACTTTCAGAGTATGAAAATGGACTAAGAAATATCAAGAAGAATTCTTCTGTATGTGCACATATAGAGATTATCGAGGATGGCTGTGTTACTGTATGTATTGGATGTGGTGAAGAGATAGAAAAAATTATACAACATGAGAAAGAATGGAGATTTGGAGAAAGTAAGATAGGAGGAGACCCAAATCGTGTTCAGATAAGAAAGATTGAAGTTAAAAGTATACAAAAAGATGTGGAAACTATGAATTTCAGTCAAACCATAATAGATTTAGCGGATACTATATTTAAAGAAGCTACGGATGGTGGCATATATAGAGGAGACTCAAGAAAAGCACGTATTTTTGCTAGCATATATTATGCTTATAAAATTCTTGGAATTCCTCAGCCAAAAGAACAATTAAGACAATCATTTAATATAGATAATGCTACTGCATCAGAAGGAATCAAGTTTATCGAATTAAATTCTCCAGAAACATCAAAAGTTCACGAGGTTTATACAACTACAGAGGATTTAATCATAGATGTACTATCAAAATTTAGAGTGACTGAAAATCACAAGAATCAAGTACTAAGTTTATATGAAAAGATTAGAAATCGCTCATCAGAAATAAATCAAGCAAGACCTTATTCTGTAACATGTGCTCTTATCTACTATTGGATGCGCCGTAAAAAGATTGATATAAAAATCAAAGACTATGTGAGAAAAGTAGAATTGGGTGAAAATACTATACTAAAACTAACAAAGGAGATATCTCTCATCTTTGGAAAAACGATAGATTAAACAGAAAATACTCATTCTTAGGTCAAAGAATATGTATATTTATACATATTTAACTGTAAAATTTTTCGATGATATTCATTTTCTATATAATTCTGAAGTAAATGTATGTACTGAAATTATGTCTTTTCTTGAAATATTATTTATTTTTCCTATCTGAGAATAAATATCAGTATGAGAGTCGTATAAGATTATATCTGTAACAAACGGAAATGATTCTGTAACTGTCTCAACAAATATGATTTTTTTGAACATGTCTGAATCTAGATTATTTTTAAGGTATGTATAAATATTGTCTGTTTCTGATTTTAAGTTTACTATTATCAGAAAAAATTTAGTTTCATTCATACCTTTTAAAATTGTGTTCATCACAGTCTTATTTTTACTGTATATACCTTCATCAGATTTTATTCCTGATTTTGCTAAAGTATCAAATGACATAGAATGTCTACATTTTGGACATGATGGATTTACTTTGAGCCATTTGCATAAACATTCAGAACAGAATCGTGCATAACATTTAGTATCAAAGATATATTCTGTTATTTCTTGCATACAAATGTTACATTGATTTTCGGAATCAGGAACTTTGTCTTTAGACTCTACAAGTAACAGTAATTTGTCTTTGTCTATAAAATTAAAAATTTCATCTGATATATATTCATGATTTATCTGGTTTATTTTCATTTCTATTCTAGGTATATGACTTACTGTGACATTCCTAAAAAACTCTCTGATATTGTCGATATTCTTAAATATGTCAGAAATAAAATGGTAAGCTCGTCTCATATTAGCCTTGGAAGATAAATTTACGATATTGTTAGTAATCAACCAATAAAACCCTGCTGAAATATATTTCATAGAGGGAATATCAGTCATATCATCAAAAATAAATCTTTTCCATGTGACTCCATAGATAAATTCTGTAAAACTATTATAGATTTTTGAATTAACAATTATCAAGTCTAACTCAGAACTATACATTATATCTCTGAGTTTTTCAATATCATACTTATTCTCTATCTTTTTATACTTTAATTTTGTTTTTTTTAGTTCAACTTCCCAATCTTTCAAATAAGAGCTGACGATTACACTGATATCTATTTTTTGTATACGTGAATAAATTTTATCAACAATTAATCCACCACATGATACTTTATACTTAATTTCCTGATAAGGAAGACTTAAATCCCATATCATTTTATCTCGCGATATTAAACCAAGAACAGTAAGCTTTTTACCAGTGCCTCTATTTCCTTCTAATATTCCTATATTTGTTTGTCTTGTTAAATTAGTATCTGATATATACTTTTCTCTCTCAAATGTCTCCATCAATTCAATCGATTCAAGTTGATGTGATAGAAGTTTTACAGAGAATTCCTCTGGCTGATTAATCATTTCTATCTTTTGAAGATTTATCTATAGACTTTTTTATTAGACAAAATAATATTTTGAAAATCGAAAACGATGAATTTTGTCCTGTCTATTTTCAGCCAATTTTGGTACTCAAAAATTATTTCATGTATAGGTATACATGACAACTTTTTAATGATGATTTTTTGGTATAATTTCGTATAAATTATGACATCTATAAACAACTTCTGCCGCTGCTCATATAACTTCCGTTTGTTCTTATAGGAGCTACACGACGTTGCCATGATTCCGCATTTTTCTTTCTCATTAAACTCTCTTGTATACTATTGCGATGGTCCATTGTATTTTGTAAAAATGCGTTATTAGCCATTTCTCTGATATTTCCAGTATTAATGTTACCAAATTCGTTTTGTGTAGTTAGAGAGCTGTATGTGTCAGCAAATGGAAGTGTATCTATTTTACTTCTTGTTATATAATTAGGCATTCTTACAGAATCTATGTCGTCGTAGTAATATTTAGTTTGACCAAGCATAGGGTCTGTATAAGAACGATTATTAGCACCATAACCTGTAAATCTAGGGTCATATACAGATGTTTCTGACAATCCTTCCTCAACTTTTTCTATAGGTTCTATGTACTCGTTTGGTAACATTTCTATATATGTAGTATCACCTGTTTGTTCATCATACACTTTACGCATTGGTGGTGCTTGCTGAGTAAAAGAAATACCCATGTTAGAGTTAATTGGTTCGTTTATCCTTGTTTGAGTATATAAATTTGGCTGTATTGTACTGGTAAATATTTGTTTATTGTAAGGTATTGCAGCATTTGTCATACTAGAAGGTCCTGCTGATATATTTACAGGTAAATTATACTTTACATATTCTGGATTATATCCTCCACAAGAAGTATTTATATAATCTTGTGTATTTTCTGAACAATCTGTCTTTCCACATTGAGTTTGTCTAAATCCTTCTTTAATGTAAGGTAATGAAGAACTAGTCTGTTTTTCAATAGGTTCATACATACAATTTAGAGAAATTTGTTGTGTCGTTTCAGGATAAACAGTAGGTTTTGAACAATCTTCCCATGCATATCCTGAGGCTTCCAAATCAAGAGGTGTACTTGAGTTAATTGCGGAATGAGTCACAAAACTATTAGCTGCCCATACTGACATATCAGCAAGAGGAGCTGTCATTATAGGTGCTATAAGAGTTTTTGGATTGGGAGGACCTGCTAATCTTTGATTTATACTCATTTTATCATACATTGATTCTAACGACACAGTATCATCACACCATGTCATATCTTGAGGTTTGGGTTGTCGATATTGAGGTACTTTAGGTGCTTGAGGTGTTGTTACTTTTTCTGCAGTACTTCTGGAATAAGGCAAGGTCGTTCTTTTCTCTATAAAAGTTTCTTTAATATTCATTGACTTCTTCTTTTCTATATAATATATAATAATAATTAATAATAAAGCCAAAAATAAAAATATCCATCCGTTTCTAATTCCGATAATAACAGAAACTATGTATAATAGTATTACTAGGCGAGTTAAAGTATTCAATTGTTCAGTCAATGACATCTTTTCGTTTGGTATAAGTCTGATGTTACAGAATAAGGATTCTGGATTTTCTAGCCAAAATCGTTCTTTATCATATTTAAGGCAAGACCTATTCATTTCTTACTAAAGAATTAAATAAATATTTCTTAAGTTCGTTCTCAAACTGTCTTTTTATGTTATCATGTATTAATACATGATTTTTGAGGAAAAATACTTATTCTATAATATCGTCTTCTTCCTCTTCGATTAATTCCTCTTCCTCGATTACTTCATCCTCTTCGATTAATTCCTCTTCAACTATCTCTGATTCTTCATTCACTATCTTTTTCTCTTCATCTTCAAGTTCATCTATATGGGTAGTCTCTACCTTGATATTTTCATCTAAATTTTCTGGTATAGTGTATTTAAATGCTAGTCTTTTACACTCTTGTATGTCATCATCAGTCAAATTAGATACTTTACTTGTTGAAACATTGTATTTACCATAAACAGTCATATTAGTATCAAATACAAAATTTGTTTCTGAATGTACATATAATCCATCCTTGTTCTTTCTTAATTGAAGAGACAATTTCCCAGAATTTTTCTTAACTGCTTCAGCTACAGGCAATTCCTGTTTTGTCGTGGAAGTTTTGGAAACAATCTTTTTAGGTACAGGTTTCTCGTCAGGAGACGGTGACTTTTCAGAAAGAGCTTCTGAAATATCACAGTTTAATAGAAATTCTACCAATTGAACTTTTGTACCTACAGTTCTCTTACCTTTTTCTCTACACATTTGCTGTAATTCAGGCTTCTTCAGTTTAAGTAGGTCTTTTGCTGATAAATCTTCAGAAAATTTAATTACTTCATTAGTCGGTTTTACAATGGTAGCAGCAACAGCTGTTGCTGCAGCAGCCTTTTTTGCTGCAATATTAAATTCTCTTCTTTTTGACCATAAAATTATTAGTGATTCTTGACTTATATTATAAGTTTCAGATATTTCTAAGATAAAATTGTTTAGACTAGTCTCAAATTCTGAAATAGCTAATTCAAACTGTGATTTTTCAATAATAGCACGCATATTTATTTATTATACATTTATACACATATAAATCATTTTATTTTAGTAAGAAAAGAAGTTAACTCTGTTTATTTTTACATAATTTGGTATTTTCTTATACGCCTTTATGAATTTTACAGCTTCCAGTATATTTTCAGACAATACAACATAATTTATCTCTGAACTCATATTTTCCTGTTCGGAAAAACTTCTTTCTATCAAAGATATCAGTGTTGTAGGTGGAGAATGTTCATCATCGTCATCATTAAATAGATTTTGCTGATTAGAAACTTCATCATTAGATACTTCAACAATTATTTCCTCTGGAATATCAGAAATTAAGTCTTCTAGTTCCTGTTCTGTATGCTTTTCAGTATCTTGTATCATAGAATTTAAATTTACTATAGCAAGAGGGTCGTTATACAAAAGCGCATCAGAAATATCTTGGTTATTCAATATTATTCTTACTGCCACAGAAATATCTAATAATGTAGGTAGAAAGTCAGTATTGATTAATTTTGACATTCTTTTCAGAAGATTTACAATAGCTGAGACTATACAGCTTCCAAACCTGTCATTTCTTAGAAATTCTTCACAACTAATATCACCAGATAAAGATAGTTCAGCATTATTCAGAATTTCTTCTACATCAAACTCTGTTTTAGTCGATTTCATAAAATGACTAAATAATACTACTACTCTTTTCCACATTTCTAGTAATATTGTCTCATCAAAATTAATTGATTGGTCTAAGTTTTTGATGACGGATGTTTTCAGCCAGTTAGGCACAGGCATCGTGATATTATTCTTATCAGAAAATATATGAGAACATTCCTCGTATATAGTATCTAGTATTTTTTCAGTCATTTTTATATCAGTTCTTGAATTATATTTTTCTGATAGATAATTTTTACACACAAAAAATGTATTCATCATATCTTTAACTTTCATGATAATCCATTTTTCAATATATTCAGATTTATTAATAAAATTTTCTATATCTTCCGTAGATAAAGACACATTTTCTTTTCTTTGATTTCTCAATTCATCTCTTTTCTCCAATAAAAGTACTCTTGTATACTCTGTAATTTGTGGGAATACATTGTCTATATACCTTATATTGGACGTACCAGTCTTTAAAAGTATGTTCTGAGCTTGTATATTTCTAAATTTGATATCAAATGCTGTCCGTAATGCTTTATTAAATATAATCTCCTCATTTTTCCTGTTTAATTCAGTATAAATTTCTCCTGCTTTCTCTAAAGATAAAAAGTCTCGAGTAGATGTTTCCAAGCCTATTTTAATCATTTCATACCCTCTTTGTTTATATTCTTTCAGTGAGTTAATCAAGCATACAAATATATAATGAGAAATAGTAGGATATATATTATTGTCTATTTTTATCATTGAACTATGATAAGCTGGAGATAAAGGAACATATTGAATATATTCTTGACCTACTTTCTCATTCATAGCTGGATATACAAATATTTTTTCTTTCACAATACGATGATTCATCTCATAAACTTGTTGTTTTTGTGAGGAATTTTGTGAGGAAGAGGATAGTAAATCATCCAGAGTAAATTTTTTCTCAGGTGATTTTATCTTTTCTACAGCAACAAACACAGTAAATTTTTCTGCTTCTTTTACATCATCTTCAGTCAGAGTAGGAAAGTCTTTTAATTTTTCGTTGATTGAGTCTGTCAAATTTATAGAAAGAAGTCCTTTTTCAAAAGCATCATAAGTACGATTTTTATAACCAGTCAGTTCATTTACTGATAATTTTTGTATTTGTTGCCTTTTTGCTGTAGAATATTGGTCTTTTTTGAGTTTACTATTCTTACTTATTATATAGTCAAGAAACATGTCAAATACGAGTTTCTTTCGGCGGTCTTCCTGAGTAAGGAATAGATTTTTTAGATTACTTTTTCGTATAACTTGTGCTAGTATATTAGGTTGTGACTGAATATCTGTATATAAATTTATATTTTCTAAATTTCCACTCTTAAATTTTTGTGTAAAAGTCTCTATTTTTATAGGAGTCGCTTGTAATAATTTCTCTTTCGTGTATTTCGACGAATACTTTGGATTTGTTGCAAGTTCCTGAAGAATTTCTGATATCGATTTGTTAAGAAAGACAGACAAGTCGTCATATTCGTCTTTAATTAACCTTTCCAGAGCAAAATTTGCTAAATATATATTATATAGCCGATTATCATAATTTATTGTATCTTTATTTTGCTTACCCCGATTTTCTTCTTGAAAAAGTCTATGTCTTTCTTGAACTAAAGCATCACCATATAAATTTTGCCCATTGCTATCAGCACCAATACCCAAATAATGACTATTACTTACATAAATTATGTCACTATTTCCCGTAGACAACAATAACTTTTTCATTGCTGGATTTTGAAACTTTTGTTTAACAGCTTTATCCAGAGCACCCTTGATAATTTCTGAATTTTTTTTATTAGTAAAATCATCATAAATATTTAGAATAGAAGGAATTTTTTTCTCTCTATTTCCATATATAGGTGCCGTACCAATAATCCTTTTTATACTGTCCTCATCAAACATTGATGCAACCATATAATTTGTTATACTCTTATATTTTATTCTGTCTATATTCATATCTTGAATAAAATTATTAGATAATCTTCCAAAAGGCTCGCTTTGTGGATTTGAAATTTGAATCTCTGACATTTACTTTTCTTTAATATAACATTTTATCTATTTTTATGTTATATTTTAATTTTGCATATTATATATACATTTTTGTAAATAGGTCCCTCTTAACAGAGGATGAATCATGTTTAGATTTTGTTCATCTTCTTCATCTAACGTATACATACTTTTACTCATTCTTTTCAAATCAATTACACATACAGGTGTGTTTCTCTTTATTTTGTGTTCAATATCTATGTTTATATCAATTCCAGCAAAAATTTGTGATACTGTTGTTAGACAGAGATTTTTTATGTCAGTTTCTCTATTTTTTCTAATTTTTTCCAGATGTTTATAATATATACTTTCAATACTCATTCCCAATAAAATGACTGAACATAACAAATTTCTAAAGTCTATATCATCAAATAAACAGAATTTTATAATTTTGTTACAATCTTCTATTACTTTTGCCTTAAAATCTATAACAGCACAGTCACGAGTTTCTGTATCCATGTATGCTGCACAAAAAGTTCTGCAATTGTCACATATAATTTTTAAAATATACATTCGTGTATCTGATTTTCCCACAACTTTCTCTATCTTTAACCATTCATCTACAAAAGATATATAAGACTCTCTTAAAGTGTCCATTTTATTTTTTTGTATAGGTAAAATAATGACAGAATGTAGTATATCTATCATTAGTTGCGGATTTTCCATAAATAACTCTGAGCGAGTATCGATATTTTTCAGATATCTGTATACTATCTCATTTGAACTTTTTATAATTTTATCATGATACCATCCAGTTTTCCAGCTAACTTCCAGCTGTCCGAATATATTCTGAATAACATTTCTAAAAATTTTGATTTTCTTAGTCATTTCTCTGCTTTTTATCATATCATTAAGAACAGAGATTAAAAAGACTCTAGCATCTGCAATTTCATCAAATCTATCACATGTATACCCATAATCAGTATGTGCTAGTGTACTAAAAAGAGGGCCATCATCAAGGTCTGAACAATAAGAAAATCCATAATCTATTATAACAGGATAATATCCAAGTGTTGGTACTAAAAACTGTTCATCGTCGTCAAGTATATATAAAAATAGCAGACTTTTATCACATTTGCGTAATATCACATTCATAGAGTGTAAATCATAGTGTGTAAATCTTTTATATTTTTGTGCTATACAAATAGCCATCAATACTTGTTTAATAGAAGAGAACAATATATCTTCTGAAGTATTTAAACATGATATATGACGAAAGAGTTTAGAACCTTGTATATATTCCAATAATATTACATCTGTAGGTAATATCTGTCCAGAATGTCTTTTTTTGAATGGATTTCGTCCTTTTGATGTATTAATCTTGAAATTTCCTATATACTTGGTAAAATGTGGGCAAATTTCAGATAATTTACTGAGAGACGTATATATTGCTATTTCATTCTGTATAGTATTATTGATTTCTCTTGATATTTTGTATACAATTCTTTCTCTTTTACCATTAGATAATACAGAAACTATACCTGAATTACCCTGTTTACCAGAGTTAAAACATTCGATATGCTTTAACTCGTGAATGCTTTGATTATGTATCAATTCTAAGCATTTTTCTCTTATTTGTTGATAAGAACTCATATTTATTCAACAAATATATATCTATATATGTATTTTATACATATATTAATTTCTGAGTCTTCTATATTAAGTCTAACTAAGTTCTTTATCACTAACATATACCTTTGACCTGAATAATTCCTTCAAATCTTCCATAGTGATACCTGTAGATACAGGAAGTCCTGATTTTGACATGTCCAGCATATGAGCACTTTCATTTTTCTTAGCTTTTAACATTTCTAGCCATTCTTCTATTGAGTTTTCCATTTTGAATCTATAAACATTTACTTGCTCTGTTTGTCCAAGTCTATGAACTCTTTCTTCTGCTTGTAACTCAACAAATGGATTAAAGTAAGGTTCACAAATAAACACATTGGAGCAATTCTGATGCAAAGATATACCAGTTCCTCCAGCCATCAGAGATATAAGCATTACACGAGAATCTTTTGACTCATTAAATCCTTTAATTGCCTCTTCTCTATGTTTAGATGATTTACTTCCATCTATTCTGTATATATCTACACCGCATAATTCTTCCTCTAACATAAGTTCTATAATATCTAGAAAAGAAGTAAATTGACTGAAAACAACAACACTTCTCTTTTTATCAGTTCTCAGACATTTATCGATATTAGTAATTATACTAGATACTTTAGCACAGTTTTCTGTAATTTCTTGTACTTCTGGTACATAACTATCTTCGATACAGAAATATGAGTTAGAAATCTGTCTTAATTGGGTTATTAGTGCCAAAATACATGCTTGAAGTCTCATTCTTTCTGAATTATCTTTTCTTGCTTTTGCGACCTGCCATTCATCCAGCATTTTCTTTGTTTTTTGCTTCAATGCCTGAATAAGTTTTTCTTCTACATTCGTAGGATTTACAGAAATAGTGTGATATATAGGTGGTTTGAGCAAGCCTTCCTTAGTTCTCTTAATCACGAACTTATCTTTCCAAATAGATAGAATTTCTTGGTTATTCTTGTTCTTTTTCCACCACGAGACTTCATCATACGGAGAAGTTCCAATAAAATAAGCCTGTGATGCGACATCAGATATTCTGTTGTTGTATGGTGTAGCACTTAAACAATATCTATATCTGCTGAGGTCTTTCAACTCAAATATAGATTTCGCAAAGCCTGACTTTGTTTTGATTCCATTCCTGATAATATGTGATTCATCCAAGACTATTCTTCCCCAAAATTTATCAATCAAGTGAGGTAAATCTGTGGTAATTGTAGAGTAAGAAACAATGACAAAGTCCCACTTTTTAGCAAGATTAATCTCTCTTTTTATTCCTGTATTAACTAATATACGAGGTTTATCCTTTTTAGGCTCTAAACATTCATAGACTCTAGTAATTTCTCTTTCCCATACATATAACACTGACTTTGGACAGATAATTAGATCTGGCATATCAAATTTATATTTTTTCAAAAACATAGACATAGTAGCTGTTTTACCCATACCAGGTGAATCTGATAGAAATCCACCAAAACCTATAGTTTCCATAATTTTTAGTTGTTCAATAGCTTCAAGTTGATGTTTAAAGGGAGTAAAAGTTTGCATTTAGATAGAAAACGACACTAAATTATTGTGATATATTTTATACATAATTCATTTTTTCCAACTTCCAGAAAATATCAAATATTGTGACCTAAAAAAAGTTGTCATGTATACCTATACATGAAAAGAAAATCGAGTACCAAAATTGGCTGAAATTATACAGGGTAAAAGTATGGAATTTTTAACATTCCAACAAAAAAAATTTAGCCATATAAAAAGTGTTTAAATACTAGATTATATGACTAAATAAAAAATGGATACTATAAAATGTGAATATTGTGGGTTTATATTAAGAAAATCTAGTCTGGAACATCATCAAACAACAGATAAATGTATAAGAACTAGAGAATATACAGAACAACTGAGAAACGAACTTTTATCTCTTAGAGAACTATTGGAAAAAACAGTAAATAACTATGAAATACAAATTTCTGTTTTAAAAGAGAAACAATCAGAATGTAACCCAAAAATTACTATACTTGAAAATTTAGTTTATGAAAAACAAAGAGATTATGAGGTATTATTTGAAGAGTATAGAAAAATACAGGATGAAAATACTTTTCTGAAAAACACACCTTCACCTGTTTACGAGACAAAACCACCAGAAAATACACAAGACAAAACTTTTATACAAGATGATGATAGTCAAATTTCTCTATTAAATCAGAAAATTTCGGAACAGGAAGAAATTATAAGAAAACTAAGAGATAATAATCAGACTTTGTTGATAGAAAATGCAAAAAACGAGGCTGAATCAGCTACACATAAATATTATGCTGTTAGAGATAATAGGCTTGTAGAGAAAATACTGTTACAACCTAGAGAACCAGGTGTAGTGTTTCAACAAGTCAATACAGAAAGTTATGATACACCTTCATCTTCTGAGAAAAAACAGAAATCATTCAGTACTATGTCTATTTTAAAATTTCTACGTTTTGGACAGAAACCACCAGAGAGTAAATATTTAATAGCAGACTGAAAAATCAGATAAAATATTTTGTTATAATAAATGAAGAAACGAACTGTACTAATAATTTTTATAGTTTTAACGATAGTATCTATTGCATGGATGATTATTGATTATTTAGGACTTCTCAGATTATATATGCTGAAAAGAAAGTCTTCTCTGGAAAATTTGATTAAACAGTACTCAAGTATAGAACGAGCAGGAAAGCCTGATGAGAAGATAGTTATATCGTTCTCAGTTTCTGAGAAGAACAAGGAAAGACTGATAAACTTTATAAATTCGATACTTGACCAAACAGTAAGAGTTGACGACATAATAGCAGTAAATAATACAAAAGGTGACTTGTCAGAAATAAAAGATGTGGCTAAAATTATACCATGTGGTATAGACTATGGAAATTTAAACAAGGTAATTTATCCATTAATCAGAGAAAAAAATAATGACGCAATAATTATTTCTCTCGATGAAAATACTATATATGACAAGGATTATATAGAAAAAATGTATGAATTACAAAAGAGTAGACCACAAACATTGCTCTATAATGAGAAAGTTTTAATCTGTAGTCCAAATATGTTTAAAACATGCCTCTTTAATCAGGATGAACAATATGATATGAATAAAATAAAATCTCTATGTTCAAATTATGAGAAAATATAGCTTAAATGATAAGATTGAAGATTAAACAATGTCAGAAATTAAAATCCTTGGTATGTTTGAAGATTCTTTGAAAGATTTCTTCTATGAATTAATAGAACAGTTTCCAGAAGAAGGAGACTTGGTTGTTATTTTGTGTTTTCTAAAAACCAATGTTCCTGTAGTAGATGTTATGAATATATTTAATACCTATATAAATTCCAATGATGGAGAACTAAAAAAGATGGTCAAGGAGCGAAATGAGACATTCTTTCTCAAACATAATCTCTTTGATGTCTTTGGAAAAGATAAAGTAGGACATTTTAAAAAGCTCTGGACTTCACAGCAAATGTCTCAAGATACTAAAGATGGTATATGGTCTTGGATAGACAGCTTTATTAAGCTGGGAGATGCCTATATGAAAGTTATGTCCACTAAATCAACTGTTTAATTCCATATAAATTCATGTATTTGTATACATGAAAAAAAGTCTATATATTATCTGCGAAAAGAAACTTCAGCAGAAATAGTTTTTCGCAAATCTGTCTTTTTGTTATTTCTCATAGTTTCATTATATGTAGTAGTTATTTTAGGTATAGTAGGTGGAATATGGAAACTGCCAGACTGTAATTTCTCAGGTAAAGTATATTTTCTTTCAACATTTACAATATCTCCAGCTTTACTGCTGTTCGTGGTAAAGCTGAGATTTGGTATATTTCTCTCTAATACTTTTTCAGCTTCATGTTCTATTTTTCTATATATACGTGTATCACCTAAATTAGTATGTGTCGTGTGCTGAGGTAAATTTCTATCAAGAATTATATCAGAGTGAATATAAGGTGTATCGTTACTACCGCTTATTGGAGCAGCATGAGCAATAGTTTGTATACTTTTTATAGGTAATCCATTTAAATCTTTCATATTCTCTATATTTCCATTCATATTTTTAACAGCTCTTGCAGAAACAGAGAAAGGATTTGTATCTTTTGTAGAAACTATTCCTGTATCAAACATATTCTCTATACTTGTTTCTTGAATGTTTCTGGTAGCTCTTGCAGAAACAGAGAAAGGATTTGTCTCCTTTGTAGAGACTATTCCTGTATCAAACATATTCTCTATACTTGTTTCTTGAATGTTTCTTGTGGGAATAGAAGAAATTGCTTTTGAAGATATTTCTTGTATATATCTGTCAGTATTTACAGTGGTATTGTTGACATACATATTTTGTGTGCCTACATTTGTAAATCCTGCTGTTTTTATATTGTCGTTATTTATACCAACTGTTGGAACCATATTTATTCTGTCAGTAATATCCATCGTTCTGACTCCTGAGTGCGCCTGTGTGTGTATTTTTGGTTGAATAACATATTTGACTTCAAATGGTTCTTTCAACGGTGCATCTAGCTTATAGACAGCTGTAGGTCTAACAGAGACATTTAATCTCTCTGGTTTTACACCTTTTGTGTTTTCAGCAGTACCACATACCATCATTTTTTTAGAGAAGTCTGCAAATCCTGCTTGTGTATAGACTTGAGTATTTACTCTAGGTAATCTTGAAAGAGGCATTAGTTGTTCTTGTCTTAATGCAGGAGGTCTAAATGCACCACCATTCATAATTCTGTATGGTAACTTGGCTTGAACTTGCCCGCCTGCAACAATACCTCCTCCAGAGTTAATTCCGTTATTGTTATACATAACACTTACAGAAGGATTAGTACCTCTTGCATATACTCTGATAGCCTCACATGCTCTGTCTGAACTATCGTCTATCATTTCTGTTAAAGAGCTAGTTTCGCCAATTTTATCTTTTCTACGTGTCATTATCGACTTTGGAGGGTCCCTTAGTATATTCATATTAGTTCCCCAATCTTCTACGGATGGAAGACTTACTTTTCCATAATTTGTTAATCCAGAATAGCTAATAGACATTTTATATCTTGCTAATATATAAAAATATTGTGAATGAATATCTCAGACGAAAAATATAATCAAACATGCGTTATACAAAAAATGATAGAAAGAAAATTAAATCGTGAAGGACCAACATTTGCTACAGAGAATAGTACTATTATTACAGACATCGATTCTTTTCCTTATAGAAAGTTTTGGAGAGGATGGAAAGATGAGTCTCCTATAATCTGGAATAGACAGGCCGGTGTATGTCTATTAGATAATCAGACATACACAGGACAAAAGTCTGATTGTGATGAGACAAGCGATGTATGCTGGCAATATCCATGCTCGACAGTGTTTCCATGTAGAAGATAAATCGTAACATTTTATTCTGTATAAAATACAGAATTATCTTAAATTTTATTTGGTAAAATTATACCGTCTATGGCTATATGTCTTAAAGAAATTATACAATCCAAGTGAGAAATTATAATATCGTACTTTTTCTCTTCGTCAGTCATCTTAGGTATACTTTCCAATGTTTTTGTGTATAAAGTACTTATCATAAAATTGATACATTTTTTATTTCTTTCATCATATTTTCTACCTTTTGTCAGATAAGATAATCTATTGCATAAATCTTGTAATATATCTGATATCTTATCAAGATTTGGTGTTTCTTTCTTTAATTCTTCTACATATTTCTCTGTTATTTCTAGGAATAAATTTTTTATATTAATTATATCTTGTTCAATTTCTGATATTTTATGGTCAGATAAAACGGCAATTCTTTGTTTTACGAGTTGTTCATTCATTTTCTGAAAAATCTTGTTTCTTTAAACAAGAGAATATGTATAAGAGTATCAATATAGTCGGTTTTATAGTATTGGTGTGTATTATTACACCACTAAATTACAAAATTCATTTTTCGTAATCACCAGAAAATTAATCTCTGATTGGGACATACCATAAAAAGGATGGGTCTTATCAGTACTTACAGTGTCGTCATACCAAAGAATACGTCTAGGATGACACGCTTTACTGATTAATTCTTGTTTAATCAGAGCTATCATTTTACGTGTCTCTCTTTCTCTGTATATTCTAGTCTGGAAGAACTCGTGTTGATTAAATTTGTTTGTTGAAATATATTCCCATAACCATGGTTTATCAGGATTCTTTTGTATGATTTTTGGTGTTATATTTGGATTTCGTGAAACACCAGACCAATCCCATGGTTTATCAGGATTAGATTCAATAATCTCCCATGTTATATTTATATTTACAGACAACCAATCCCAATTCCATGGTTTATCAAGATTTGATTGTATATTCTCCCATGTTATATTTGGATTACTTGATAACCATTCCCAATTCCATGGTTTATCAGGATTGGATTCAATAATCTCCCATGTTATATTTGGGTTTCGTGATATACGTTCCCAATTCCAAAGTTTATCAGGGTTGGATTTAATAATATCCCACGTAATGTTAGGATGTTCAGATAACCATTTCCAACTCCATGGTTTATCAGGATTGGATTCAATAATCTCCCATGTTATATTTTGGTTTCGTGATATACCTTCCCAATCCCATGGTATGACAGGATTCTCTTGTATAATCTTCCATGGTATATTTGGATTTTCTGAAAAAGAACGCCAATTCCATGGTTTATCAGGATTCGCATGCATAAACTCCCATGTTATATTAGGATTAAATGAAAAAAAGTGCCATTCCCATGGCTTAGGATTTGCTTCTATAATAGCTGGTGTTATGGTTGGATTACGTGAGACACACCACCAAACCCATTTAATATCAGGATTAGCCTGTATAATCTCAAATGTTATATTTGGATTTAGTGATATACTAGGCCAATCCCACCTTTCATTAGGGTTCGCTCGTATTAATTTTAGGAGGATATTTGTTTGGTGCATATTTAGTTAATAAAACCGATACTATAAGTAAATCTTTCATTCATATTTTTTAACAGTTCTTGCAGAAACAGAAAGGATTTGAAATTTTATGGTCGGATAAAACGGCAATTCTTTGGTTTACGAGTTGTTCATTCATTTTCTGAAAAATCTTGTTTCTTTAAACAAGAGATATGTATCAAATTTGGCTGGATTATGTATACATAGCGTTAATATCTTTTTGGGGCATACCATACAAAGGATGAGATGTGTCAGTACTTACATTCTCATCATACCAGAGAATACGTCTTGGATGACATGCTTTACTGATTAGTTCCTCCTTTATCATAGACATCAATTTACGAGTCTCTCTTTCTCTGTATATTCTGCTTTGAAAGAAATTATGATGATTAAATTTGTTTGTTGAAACTTTTTTCAAATTCCACGGTTTATCAAGATTGGACTGTATTATACTAGGTGATATGTTTGGATTTTGTGAAATTCTTTTCCAATTCCATAGTTTATCAGGGTTCGCCTGTATAATCTCCCATGAAATATTGGGATTTTCTGAAATATATTCCCAATTCCATAGTTTATCAGGATTAGCCTGTATAATCTCCCATGAAATATTGGGATTTTCTGAAATACCAAACCAATCCCATGGTTTATCAGGGTTGGACTGGATAATCTCCCATGTTATGTTTGGATTTTGCGAGATAGAGTACCAATTCCATGGTTTATCAGGGTTGGACTGGATAATTTCCCATGTTATATTTGGATTTTGTGAAATTCTGTTCCAATCCCATGGTTTATCAGGATTTGCTTCAATAATCTCCCATGTTATCTTTGAATTCATTGATATATAACACCAATACCATGGTTTATCAGGATTAGTCTGTATAATCTCCCATGTAATATTTGGATTTTGTGAAATCCAGAACCATTCCCATGGTTCATCTGGGTTAGCTTGTATAATCTCCCATGTAATATTGCGATTTTCCGAGATATTCCACCATGACAATGGTTTATCACGGTTCGCTTGTATAAACTCCCATGTTATATTAGGATTGCATGAAATATACCACCAATCCCATGGTTTATCAGGATTGGCTTCTATAATCTCACATGTTATATTTGGATTTAGTGAGATACCATTCCAATCCCATGGTTTATTGGGATTAGATGTTATAAACTCGAATGTTATGTTTGGATTATATGAAACTTCATCCCAATCCCATGATTTATCAGGAATATTTTTTATTAAATTAAAGAAAGAATTAGTCTTTTCATTGATATTTCCATCAGTATCATTAGTATCATTAGTATAAGCTATATTATCAGAATAGTCAGCTTCTCTACATTCATAACAGAGATTAGAAATACAATATCTAAATTTATCACAATAACAACATGTCTCTAAAGATTCATCTGTATGTCTTGTAGAAACGGAAATTTCATGTTCAATGATTTCATTTTCAATAATTTCATTGATTTTATTATGTAACATATCAATAGTAGAATTATTTTTCACAATATATGTCCAACAAGAATCAGGTATATTATCTATCTCTAGTTCGCTACTGTGTAGTGCATTTCCAGTACCGACTCTGTCTTCTTGTACATCGTCTCTTACTATTTTTATAGTAATCCATCCATTACCTCTTAATTTATCTAACTCATTTTTATATCTAATATCTGAGATTACAACATCTCCCTGAATAGAATCTGCTCTTTGTAAAGCTAAATCGACCCATATATCTTTATTCTGATTTCTACCCCAATCTCCTATAAATTGTAGAAATTGTCTGTCTTTATTTCTAGGTAAATTACAGGTATCTTGTGAAAAATTTAATATCTCATATAGTGGATTTGAGAAAGATATTTTCTTCATATCATATTCTGAACAAACATAATCAGCCGCTGTATCTTTGCCTGCACCCATTTTACCTCCAAATGCTATTTTCATTGAACAAACATAATCACCCGCTGTATCTTTGCTTGCACCCATTTTACCTCCAAATGCTATTTTCATTGTTAGATTTACTTAAGTATTTTTGCTGTATAAATATTCATTTATTTATGAAAACAGTATTTACACAGAAAATATCATAAACTTATAACAAGATAAAAGTTGTCATGTATACCTATACATGAAAGGATTTTTGAGTACCAAAATTCGCTGAAAATAGACAGGGTAAAAGTATGGATTTTTTACTTTATGAAGAAATAAAATTACGCAATCATTTTAGCTGAAATAGACGGATTACACATATAATTTTCTAAATCAAAATCATGCGAGGTTAATTCCTCTATATCTTCTATAGAAGATATATTTTTTGTGATATTTAATGTAGGTAATCTGTAACATAGACGACTTAACTGTATTTTTACCTGCTCTATATGTTCTTCATAGATATGATAGTCTCCCATTGCTATAGTAATATTTCTTGCTATTTTGCCTGTTATTTTTGCTATAATCATTAAAAGAATAGAAGAACTTGCAATATTCCAAGGAGTTCCCAGAAAAAGGTCTTGAGACCTATTATAACAAAACATATCTAGATAATTTCCTGATACATAAAATTGAAGAATTAAAGAGTGACATGGATAAAGTACTCCTTCTTCTGCTTGAGAAGGGTTGTAAGTTGTCATTATGATTCTTCTAGAAAAAGGGTCTGTGTTTATCAGATTAATGACATTTCTTAGTTGGTCTACACCACCTTTTACTTTTATTGGTATGCCCATTTTATCTATTAAATAAGGCTCACCAAAATGCCTCCATTGATATCCATACATAGGTCCCATCACACCCTCGTTATAGGGTAGACCTTTTGACTCTAAAAATGCCTTTGTAGTATTACCTGTCCATATATTTACATTTTTTCCCAGCAAAATACTAGTATTTGTCTCTCCTCTCAAAAAGAAGATGAGTTCTTCTATAATTCCTCTTAGAAACATCTTTTTGCTCGTAAGAAGAGGAAATCCTTCTCTCAGGTCAAATGTCATATTTCCTGTGAAACAGGATAATGTATACCCATTTCGAGTTTCTCTTCTCTCTCCATTATTCAGAACATTCTCTAATAGATTCAGATAATTTAGCTCAGCTATTTTTCTTTTTTCAAGAACATAATGTGTAAAAGTCTCTTTTACTGTACGTTCAACTATGATAAAGTCTTTTCTAATCAGTTCAATAATATCCAGAAAAGTATCGCTATCAGAAATAAAATTCATAATAGAGAGATGAACAGTATCAATTAACTTTCTATTCAAAAATTCTCTGTATACTTCAGCACCTCCACATACAAAGAATGGTCTTTGTATAGTCTCTAGAGCTGCTTCCACAGAATTTACTATGTTTTTGTTATTTATTGATATTTCTCTTGACAATATAAAAACTTCTCTGTCTTTCAGAAGAGGAATATTTTCGGCGGTTTTTCTACCAAAAAGAAGTCTAGAATTTAGTGTCTTTGTTCTGAAGATAGAAAGTTCATCCTTTGATTTCCAAGGTAAAGCACCATCTTTACCTATTCCTCCTTGTTGGTCAATAGCTATAATAGCATGTATTTTATCCATTTTTAAATTGAGAATCATATCTTTATATATAAAAACTGATAACTATTGATAAATGAGAGCAAATAAACAATTAAGGTCTGATGATGAAATTATACATATAAATTCTAAAATCTCAGAGATGACATGGATTTTGTCTCGTAATGATGTTTCTCTAAGCGTGACATTAAAAGATATACATTTTAAAGAAATAAAGAGCATTTTACCACCCCTTGATGATAGTAAGGTATGGCGTCTTAAAATTGAGAATAATGAGACTTCTACACTCACATGTACATGGGATAAGAGAAAATTACCTACAACTTTTTGGCGTATGTTTTCTTATATAAAATTTGAGATAGAAAAACTTGCTATATCTTTACCAAACTTTGAAGAGATTTAATATATTTTTCCCAGTCATCTTTGAGATATCTTTTCTTTATTTGAAAATCATAATTAATATTGGCAGTAGAAAAAGCACCATACAGAGAGTTTTGTATGGTTACATCTCCTTCCGAAAATTCTATTCCATTAATTGACTGAATCTTACCGTCTAAATATACTATATCATCTGCTGATATAGATTTGAATACTAACCCTAATTTAATGAACATCATTATTTCTCGTGACTGAGCTATACTCAAAGAATATTTAACCTTCATTTCTGAAACAAATATTTCTATAGTCAAATCTTTCAGATTTTTCTTCTTGATAGAACCCCAAGATGCACGAGCAGACTTTAATCTGGAAATAATACCTTCTGTATCTAATTGTTTAACACGTCTTTCTGTTTCAGACATTAATCCTACTTTTTCTCTGAGTAATTCGTAAATTTCATAGAATATCGTTTCTGAGTTTTTTCCTATAATATTGTAACTAAATGTCTTTTTTTTAAAATTACAACAAAGTAAATCATGAGAAAAATAAGTACCGTAAGGAGAAATTCCATACGATAAGTCTTCAAATGTGTTATACCAGAATTTATCTGTTGTGAACTTACAACATTCTAAAAAAATAGGATAAATGATTTCCTTTGTTCGTACCATTGTTTATATTCTTATTTATTTCTATAAATCTTGGGTATTATAAAATAAATGTCAGAAAAGATTAATAATCTACTTTCAAAGTGGGACGAAGCCAAAAAAGAAATTGCAAAAAATGAAGCTAAAATAACAAAATACAGAGCAATTGTTGAGAAAATTATGGATAAAAGAGGTATTGAGACAATTTCAACAGAAGATTACAAGTTACAACGCAGATATAACAATAAGAGTACTATTTCAAAAGCTGATGTACCTTCTGAAATTTGGAACAAGTATTCTAAGCAGCACTCATTTTCAGCCTTTTATCTGACAAAAAAGTAAGGACCACCCAATACATTCTTTATTACAGATGTTTTAACACTAGTAAATATAACATTGTTGTTATATTAAAAATATTTAGATTTGCTCATACAACCATCTGTAATAGAGAATTTCCAAATCGACATCTTCATAGTCTAAAAATGTTGGTTTATTTTGAATAAATCTGTATGTATATTCATCAGACATCTTTTTAGCTATATTTTTCTGTGAAAAATCAGTATTATGAATACGCCAGCATACTGAACAATTTCCATTATCTGGATTTTTACTGTCTAAAATTTCCTTTTCTTTCTTTCCTTCCTTTTTGACTCTGTAAGAGTGACCACATTTACTATGTTCTGTCATAACATCACTTAGTTTAAGTCTTTTAATTAAGGTTTGTCTCATATCTGCTAATTCATGTTGTGACATTGGTCGTGATTGTTGAACAAATGGCTCACATAGAACAGACGAAATAAATTTCTTCTTTTCATACTCTCCTTTTTCTCTTGGTTTTCTATCTTTAGTTACTTCTTGTTGACTTTCCATACTCATTTCTTAATATATACAATCTTTTAAGCTTTTGTAATTATTGTTTGGAAAGTTTCAAGAGCAGCAACAATAGTACCTTCTGTTTGATAGAATTTAGAGGTTTCTGTATGTAACAAAGTAATTTTTACAGGAAATAAAGAGCATGTATACTCTGAGTGAGAATCAAATGCTTTAGTTCTTGTAATTTTACAGTTTAATGGTGTATTTCTAGTGGGTTCATAACTATGGGTAGGTATTTGGTAATTATCCAGAAGTGACCTTGTTTGAAGTGATACCCAATTAAGATTTGATAATCTTGTCTGAAATCCTACAGGAAGAGTGTCATAAAGTGTTATCGCTATAATATACCTACATTCTCTGTTTAAAAGACAGTAAAGTTTACATGCATACATACTGTAAACTGGCTTTTCTCTCTCATCGTAAGTGTCTTTTATTTTTGTCATACTTGGTTTGTTAAAATAATTATCAAAATGACTCTCAACAACTGAAAATTGTGAGGAAACTTTAGGTTCATCTAAGTCTGATATAATTTCTGCGTATTGTGACATTTAAACTAAAAAAATATCCCTTTAAACAAAAACAATATTATTGAATAAATAAATGACTTTTATACCAGATGTTAATGGCGCGGTATCTTCAGTAAATTCTACTAGTACAACACTTGGAATATCAGGTGTCTTCACCGGTACTTCTGAAAATGTATCTCAGTATTCAACAGTGACAGTGAATTGTTTTTCAGATAAAGACAGTATTCCATTGGGTTTACAAATACAAT
>Ga0255182_1000612_pt1 | contig 22292 bp, 19 predicted proteins | sample Atl_UVDOM_RepA_8_FD_188420 | JGI IMG/M metagenome (GOLD analysis project Ga0255182, IMG submission 188420) | Freshwater microbial communities from Altamaha River, Georgia, United States - Atl_UVDOM_RepA_8d | ecosystem: Environmental > Aquatic > Freshwater > River | place: USA: Georgia...
CAAAGTGGCCTTCGTCACCTATAATGCCGACCCTCTCGACTATGGCCACACCCTGATCTTGCAGCATGATGCGAACGGCGTGATCTTTCACACCCTATATGGCCATCTGGCCGGAACGCTGCCGAGCCTGTGCAAAGTGGGCGACACCGTCACCGCCGGACAGCTGATCGCCCATCTGGGCGACTGGCATGAAAACGGCGGCTGGGCGGCCCATATCCATTTCCAGATCATGGCCGACATGCTGGAACAGACAACGGGGAATTTCTTCGGCGTCGGCCACGAAAGCCTGTGGGATGTCTGGCAGTCGATCTGCCCTGACCCCAACCTGATCTTGCGTCTGCCCGCGGATCGTTTCCACATCTGACCGGGCTTCCGCGATGAGTGGCCCTCCAAGGGCCTCGAAGAGCCTCTTTCGTTTCCCCGCCATGAACGATCCGCTGAATTACCCCGGATAGAACGCACCCGCGCCGCGAAGCTGCCCGATTTCGGGGTCAATAACGGTTCATCTGCCCACTCTGCTCGCTTGGGGAAACAAATGAACCGACTGACTGAAATGGAAGCCTTTGCCACGGTCGTAGACCAAGGCGGCTTCACGGATGCCGCAAAGAAGATGGGGATTTCGAAATCTGCCGTTTCGAAACACGTCTCGGCGCTGGAGGCCCGCCTCGGCGCGCGGCTTCTGAACCGCACCACCCGCCGTGTCTCGCCGACCGAGATCGGCCTTGCCTATTACGACCGCGCCCGCCGCGTGCTGAATGACGCGGGCGAGGCCGATGCGCTGGTCACCTCGATGCAATCCGCCCCTTCGGGCCTGTTGCGCGTGTCGGTGGCCACCGATTTCGGGGTGAACCTGCTATCCCCCATTCTGGGCGATTTCCTTCTGGAATACCCCGATATCACTGTGAACATGGTGCTGAACAATCGCTATGTTGAACTGATTTCAGAAGGCTTCGATCTGGCCATTCGGGTGGGCGAGTTGGAGGACAGCTCGCTGCGTGCCCGCAAGCTGACCGAAACCACGCGCCGGATGATCGCCTCGCCGTCCTATTTCCAGAAATACGGGCGGCCGCTTAAGATTGATGATCTGAACGATCACAAACTGCTGCACTATTCCAATCAGGCCAATGGCAATGTCTGGAAGCTGACTGCACCTTCGGGCGAAAAGCGTCAGGTGCGCACGGCGGGCTGGCTTACCGTGAACGACGGCCAGTCGCTTCTCAACGCCGCCGTGTCCGGCCTTGGCATCGCCTATCTGCCCTCGTTCCTTTATGCCGATGCGATGAAGGAGGGCCTGGTGGAAGAGGCTATTCCGGGCCTTCCGGTTGAAACCCTTGGCATTTATGCCGTCTACCCGCCGGGCCGCTTTACCCAGCCCAAGGTGCGCGCCTTCATCGACTTTCTGGCGCGGCGCTACATAGACAAGGGCCCCGATCAGTGGTGAGGCGCTAAGCCCCCCTATCGCATGAGCAGATCGGTCGAGGTCACGATGACCTCGACCCTTCTGTTTTGGCGTCGCCCCTCCTCGGTCAGGTTGGTGGCACGGGGGGACAGCGGCCCCACGCCTTCGGCGGCCACCTGTTCGGGCAAGATGCCTGGCGCCCGGATCAAGGCCTGTCGCACGCTCTCGGCGCGCAGCCGCGACAACCGCAAGTTGGCCTCAAGCCCCCCCGAGGCATCGGTATGACCCACAACCACGACCTGACGACGCGGATCTTCGCTTAACCACGCAGCAAGCTGCGACAGTGACCCATAGGCACCCCCGCTGAGGCTTGAGGCCCCCGGCTCAAAGACCAGATCGTCCAATGCTGCCGAGAGACCGGCCTCGAGACCCGCAACCAGCTCGGGTGCCGCAGGGGCCGCAGTCAGGTCATCGGGCTTCGCCACTGGCTGAAGGTCGGGCTTGTCAGTCACAAGCGGCGGCTGCACCGGGCCAGAACCGCCTTGGCCCACAACGCGCGTCACCTGCACAAACCCGATCTGATCGGCCCGGCTGACCAGCAGTGCCAGATGGTGCCCCGCGCCGGACCGCGCGGAAAGATACCGGAAATCGCCCAGATTTACGTGCATGTCCGGCTCGGGCAGAACATCAAGCCCATAGCGGAAGTCAAAGCCGCCGCAGGCCTCGGCTTCACATTCGAAATCCACCTTGAGCCCCGCCACCAAAAGCTGATCGCGCAGATCGCTCATCAGTTGCAGGGTCGATCCCGCCTCAAGCGGTATCCGATAGGCCCTGATGTCGATGGCACCCTCGACGAGCTTTGTCGGCAAGACGCCGTTCTGAAAAGGACCGCTTGGCAATCGCAGCGATCCAAGCGGTTCAGACCGGCTGGCGGCAAGCTGGGCCTGAGGTGGCAAGGCGAGATCATCTGCCTGTGCATAGGGGGCCGACAGCCCCACCGACAGCAGCACAAGCGCCACCTTGATGCAGGTGGTCAGCCAGAACCGCCGGACAAGATTCGCTGTCAACATCACCTGACCTACCCGGGCGCTATGGTTGCCGGTAGTGGTAACGTCCAACCTCTTGCATCCCCATCCGCGCATAAAGCGCGCGGGCTGGACCATTGGCTTCGGTCACCACCAATGACAGGCTATCAGCCCCTTGCGCCCCGGCCCAGACTGCGGCGGCGCGCAGCATATCCTGCGCGGAACCTTGCCGACGCAGCGCCGGGACAACCTCAAGCGCATGCAGCATGGCCTGCGTCCCATGACAGGCGACAAAGGCCACCCCCGAAACCCGATCATTGGCCCGCCCCAGGATGACGCATTTCGGGCCCTGTACCCGCTCCATCACCGCCAGCCGAGCCGGCCCGATCCCGGCATCGGCCCAGACCTGACGGGCGATCTGCATGGGCGGCCAATGTGGAAAGGTCGTCATGCGGCGCGGGCCTTCGCCCTGAAGCGCGCAAACTGGTGCGGCATAGGCGATGACCGGATCGACAAGCCGATAGCCACGCCTCGCCAAGGCGGCATCCAGTGGCGCGTCATCCAGACGGATCATGAACAGCGCCTGCCCGCCCATCTCGGCCTCGGCCCGATCAAGGTCATCCGGGCCCCACGGACCTTCGACGCTGGCAGCCGAAACCCGCTTGCCGCCGCCTTGACCCTCGCGCAACACGAAAGGCCCGCAAGCCCGCCGCGCAGCAGGCGGCCAGGTCGCCTCCATGATCTCGGCCAGGCTTTGCGGATCCAGCCTCATCCGAAAAGCGCACAAAGCCGGGTCATGGCCTGATCAAGCCGCCCCGGGTCCGTGCCCCGGATCACCAGATTGGTGCCATAGACCCCATTGGTGTTGAACGGGTAACTGCCCATCTGCAGATCGGGGAATTCGGCGGCCAAGGCCCCGAAGTCGCCTGCAATCTCGCCTTCTCCCCGGTTCACCCGCAAGGACTGGCTCAAAAGCGGCGCCCCGCCGGTCAGCGTCGGTAACAGGCTGGCCACCATGGCCTGAAAGATCGACGGCACACCGGCCATTACATGCACATTGCCCAGGGTGAAACCGGGCGCCGTGGAAATCGGGTTTTCAATCAGGGCGGCCCCATCAGGAATGCGGGCCATGCGCTGACGGGCCTCGTTGAAGGGCAGGCCTTGACGTTCGTAATGCGCGCCAAGCAGGGCCATGGCATCGGCGCGATGGGTGATGGGCACGCCAAAGGCGGCCGCAATCGCATCAGCAGTGATATCGTCATGCGTCGGACCGATGCCGCCGCTGGTGAAGAGATGGTCATGGGACCCGCGCAAGGCATTCACTGCAGCAATGATCGCCCCATGGTCATCGGCGACCACGCGCGCCTCGGCCAGACGGATGCCGATCCGCGTCAATTCGCCGGCCAGATAATGCATGTTGCTGTCGCGGGTCCGGCCGGACAGGATCTCATCCCCGATGACCAGCATCGCGGCGGTGGGGTTCGGCATGATGTGCCTCCTTGACTTCCCTCAGGGTATAGCCTTGCGCCGGGCCAAGGCAAACCCCTCTGGCCAAGCCCCGACGCTTGGCCTATCTAGGGCCAAGACCGGAGACAGACCCATGGACGAAACCCGCGGCCGCGTGACCAAAGACGGCATCCGCATCTACGAGGATGCAGATTTTGCCGGCATGCGCGCGGCCGGTCGGGTTGCGGCAGAAATCCTCGACATGATGGGGCCTATGGTTGAACCGGGCGTGACCACCGCCGCCCTTGATGACTTCATCCGCGAGGAAATCGCCCGGCGCGGCGTCACATCGGCCACCATCGGGTACAAGGGCTATCAGCACGCCTCCTGCATCTCGGTCAACCATGTGGTCTGCCATGGGATTCCGGGGACCAAGGTTCTGGCTGACGGCGACATCCTGAACATCGACGTGACCGTGATCGTTGACGGCTGGTTCGGCGACACGAGCCGGATGTATGTCGCAGGAACCGCCCCGCGCAAAGCCGAACGATTGATCGAGGTGACCCACGAAAGCCTGATGCGCGGGATTGCCGCCGTGAAACCCGGCAATACCTTTGGCGATATCGGTTACGCCATTCAGGCCTATGTCGAGGCCAACCGGATGTCCGTGGTGCGCGACTTTTGCGGCCACGGCCTTGGCCGGGTGTTCCATGCGCCGCCAAATGTTCTGCACTACGGCCGCCCCGGCAAGGGTGCGGTTCTGGAAGAGGGCATGTTCTTTACCATCGAACCCATGGTCAACCTGGGCCGCCCCGAGACCAAGACCCTCGCCGACGACTGGACCGCTGTCACCCGCGACAAGTCGCTCTCGGCGCAGTTCGAACATTCCATCGGCGTGACCGCCACCGGCTGCGAGATCTTCACCCTGTCGCCCGCCGGCAAGTTCTTTCACACCCGATAACGCTCATCGAGCCCGTTCCGGGCACTCTTCGCCTGTTCATCTTGGTCCAAATACCCCCCGCGGAGCGTTCGACTTTGGCTGCGGAAGCCTCCGGCGGGGGTATTTTTTGCCAAGATGAACCAATATCAGTGGAAGTCACGGCTGGGAAACAGCACCTTGGCTTGGTCACGCGGGTGGAACTTTCGCGCGACGACTGCGCGGCGGGTTTCGTCGGCGCGACCTTCGGTTGGGTCGATCAGATGGCTGCGGCCAAGGCTTGAGAGCAAAGAGGAGACATCCTCGACCCGCTCTGCGATCAGATGTGTGATGGGGCCATCGCGTTCGAGCCGTCCGGTAACACGCAAAAGGCGGCCTGCGATCACGGCGCGGCGGAAGGTCTCGTAGACACGCGTCCAGACCACCACGTTGGACACCCCGGTTTCATCCTCAAGCGTCAGGAAGATCACACCTGAGGCGGTGCCGGGGCGTTGGCGGGTGATGACCAGCCCGGCGACACTGACCCGGCCTTTGGTGGTGGGCAGGCGGTCATGGGGGGTCAGGCCCGGCAGGCGCGGGCGCAGGAGTTCCATGGGATGACCACGCAGCGACAAGCGCAGCGCAAGATAGTCTTCGATCATCTCCTGACCCAGGGTCATGCCGGGAAGCGTGACGGCGGGTTCCACCCCGCCTTCGCCATCAGCGCCGAACAGGGGGAGAGGAGCAGGCCCGCGCAGTGCTTTGGCGGCCCACAGCGCCTCGCGCCTTGTCAGGCCAAGTGGCGTGAAGGCATCGGCTTCGGCCAGACGTTCCAGCACATCCGGCCCCACCCCAGCGCGGCGCCACAGGCTTTCGACATCAGGGTATCCATTGCCGCGCGCCGCCACGATCCAGTCGGCATCTTCGGTTTTCATGCCCTTGATCTGGCGAAAGCCCAAGCGCAGGGCAAGGCGGCCATCAGGCCGCGGTTCCAGCGTGCAGTCCCAATGTGAATGGTTCACCGAGATCGGGCGCACCTCGACCCCGCTTTCGCGGGCATCGCGGACCAGTTGGGCGGGGGCGTAAAATCCCATCGGTTGGCTATTCAGCAGCGCACAGCTAAAGACAGCCTGATGGTGCCGCTTTAACCAGGCCGAGATATAGACCAGCCGGGCAAAGCTGGCGGCATGGCTTTCGGGAAAGCCATAGCTGCCGAACCCTTCGATCTGGGCAAAGCAGCGCTGCGCGAAATCGGCCTGATAACCGCGTTCCAGCATTCCGCTGATGAACCGGTCGCGAAACCCGCCGATGGTTCCCATGCGCTTGAAGGTGGCAAGCGAGCGCCGCAGACGATCCGCCTCGGCCGGGGTAAAGCCTGCCGCGACCACGGCAATCTGCATGGCCTGTTCCTGGAACAAGGGCACGCCATAGGTGCGACCCAAGACCTCCATCATGGCAGGGCCCAGATCCTCGACCGGTTCGCGGCCCTGGCGACGATTGATGAACGGGTGCACCATGCCGCCCTGAATGGGGCCGGGGCGGACAATGGCGACCTCGCAGACCAGATCGTAGAATTCCTGCGGCCGCATGCGGGGCAGGAAGTTCAGCTGTGCCCGGCTTTCCACCTGAAAGACCCCGATCGCATCGGCGCGGCAAAGCATGTCATAGACCGCCGGATCTTCGGCCGGGACATTGGCGAGGGTCAGACCAAGGCCGCGATGCTGGGCCAGAAGATCAAACGCCTTGCGGATGCAGGTCAGCATCCCCAGCGCGAGGATATCCACCTTGAGAAGCCCAAGCGCGTCGATGTCATCCTTGTCCCATTCGATGATGGTGCGATCCTCCATCGCGGCGTTCTCGATGGGGCAAAGCTCATCCAGCCGGCCTTGGGTGATGACAAAGCCGCCGACATGCTGGCTCAGGTGGCGGGGAAAGCCCATGATCTCGGCGATCAGGTGCAGTGCCAGCATCACGCGTCTGTCCGAAGGGTCCAATCCTGCATCGCGAACCCGGTCAGGAGATGGGGCCGAGGCAGACCAGCCCCAGATTTGCCCCGACAGCCGGGCAATGACGTCCTGACTGAGACCCATCGCCTTGCCCACCTCGCGGATGGCAGCACGGGCGCGGAAATGGATCACCACCGCCGTCAGCCCCGCGCGGTCGCGGCCATAGCGGTCATAGATCCACTGGATCACCTCTTCGCGACGTTCATGTTCGAAATCGACGTCGATATCCGGCGGCTCGCCACGCTCCTTCGAGATGAAGCGTTCAAAGATCAGCGTGATGGATTCGGGCGGCACCTCGGTGATGCCAAGAAGATAGCAAACCACGGAATTGGCCGCCGAGCCGCGCCCTTGGCACAGGATGCCCTTTGACCGTGCAAATTGCACGATGTCATGCACGGTGAGAAAATAGGGGGCGTAGGCGACCTCGCGGATGAGCGTCAGTTCCTTTTCCACCCGATGCACGATCTTCGGCGGCGCGCCTGCGGGATAGCGCCAGAGCAATCCCTCGCGCGTCAGCCGCTCCAGCCGGTCTTGGGCGGGTTCACCATCCCGCGCCTCGTCAGGATATTGATAGCGCAGTTCGTCCAAGCTGAAACTGCAGCGGGTGGCAATGTCGATCGTGCGGCGCAGGGCGGCGGGATAGCGGTGAAAGAGCCGCGCCATTTCCGCACCCGATTTCAACCGGCGTTCGCCATTGGGCAGGCGGTTCTGGCCGATCTGGTCGATGGTGATGCCCAGCCGCAGGCATGTCAGCACATCGGCCAGAGGGCGGCGCGCGGCGCGATGCATCAGCACATCGCCCACCGCCACCATCGGCAGGCCGGTGATCTGGCAGGCCTGTGCCAGCTGATCGAGCCGCGATTGATCGCGTCCGTCATAGCGCGGAGCGGCACCGAGATAGGACATTGCGGGAAAGCGGCGGGCGATCTGCATGAGATCGGTCTTTGGGCATGGCGTTGAAAGCGGATCGGGCGGCAGCGCGATGAGGACCATGCCCTGCCCCCATTCCAGAAGATCGGCCCGCGTCAGGTGGCAATCCCCCTTGGGTGCCCGGCGTTTGCCCAAGGACAACAGCCGGGACAGCCGGGAATAGGCAGCCAGATCGGTGGGCAGGGCCAACCACTCTACCGCGCTGTCGGTCAGCACCAGCCGCGCGCCGATGATGAGGCGTGGCAAGGATTGCACCACCGGCACCGGGGTTTCGGGCGCGCTTGCCTGACGGCTGGAGGGGTCTGTGCGGGCCTGCGAGCGGATGGCCGGGCCGTTATCGGATGCCTCGGCCGCAATCCGGCGCAGTTCCTTGAGTGCCGAGTAGGCCCGCACGACGCCCGCAAGCGAATTGCGGTCGGTGATGGCGATGGCCGTCAGCCCGAGTTCGGCGGCGCGGGTCACCAGTTCCTCGGGGTGGGAAGCGCCGGTCAGGAAGGTGAAATTCGAGGTGACGCAAAGCTCGGCATAAGGGGGGGCGTTGCCCCCGTCGCGACCCCGATCAGATCGGGGTCGCGACTCCCCCAGGGTATTTTTGCCAATGTGAACAGGCGGGGTCATGCAAACTCCCCTTGGACATGCCAGTTCTGCGTCCCGCCCGGCGCGGGCCAACCCGGCGCTTGTGGGGTATGAAACAACCAGAGCCGCGGGCCTTCCTGTGTTTCGATCCGCCAATAGTCGCGCAGGCCCGTGCGCCAGTTCGGGTCATCAAACCACCATTCCGGCGCGATACGTTCCGGTCCGGTGGCGCGCAGGGTAGTGAAGGACATGCGCCGCCAGCGAAAGCGGGCGGGGGGGCTGCCTTGGGCCGAGATGGGTTCAGGCGGAAAGAGGGTGATCGGGCGGGAAGGGCCGCGGCGGGCAGGAAGCGGCTCTGCCAGGCTATAGGCGGCGGGGGCGATGCGAAAACTGCGTTCGGGGATCAGGCTGTCGGCGGGCAAAAGCCGCAGCACCCGGTCAAAGCCGATGCGGTTGCCGAGCGAGGAGAGAAGATCGGCCAGCGCATCCGCATGACGCGGGGCCGGGCCCGTGCTGATCTGTTCGGGTGCCAGCGGTTCGGTGACGGGCGCGACAAGACGCAGCGATTCAATGCCAAAGCCTGCATCCACCTCATCGACGCCCTTGGCGAACAATGTGGCGATCCGGGCGGCATCGCGCATCGGGCGGGCAAGACCGATGTCAACCTGCGCCATGGCATGATCGACACGGCCCAGTTCCAGCCGCATCCGCCGCGCGCCAAGGTGATGCTCTGCAAGCTTGGCGCAAAGCCGCTCCAGAAGGCGCGCAAGAGCGGCCATCACGTCCTCTTGTTTGCCGATCGGGTCGGGCAGGGTCATTCGCACGCCGAAATGTGCCGGGTCACGGTCGGCAGCGAGAGGTTCGGGTTGCACGCCCAGCGCCTGATCCAGCCGGAGCACAAGCCCCGCGCCAAACCGTCGCGCCAGAGGCGCACGGGGTTGGCCCAACAGATCGGCGATGCGCGACAGCCCCACACGGGCCAGGGCCTCGGCGGTGAGATGATCGATGCGCAGGGCCGCCACCGGCAAGTTGCCCATGCTTTCGGCCAGCCGCCCATCGGGCACGATGCCGCCACCGTGACGCGCGAGCGCATGGGCCGCTCCTCGGGTGCCGGCAATGGCGCTGACCGAATGCAGACCCAGCCGATCAAGCTGCGCCTGCAGATCATCCCGCAGCGCCTGTTCGCCGCCAAAGAGATGCGGCACGCCCGAGATATCGGCCATCAGCCCATCGGCCCCATCCTTGGCCACCATCGGGCCATAGCGGCCAGCCCAACGGCACAGAGACGTCAGCGCGGCCGCCTCACGCACCAGATCGGCAGGGCGGGTGGACAGATCGGGACAGATCGCCCGCGCATCGGCCAGCGTCATGCCGCGCGCAAGACCCTGCGCCGAAGCCATCGGATTGAGGCAATGCAAATGGTCGGCATTACCCGCCCGATGGGTCAGGGCAAAAGGCCCCTCAACGGGCCTGCGGCGCAGGCTCAGATCGCTCGCCAGTCGCGGAAACCAGATGGAAAGCAGCCGTCGTGCCATGCCAGTTCAAGATCCAATGTCCAGTTGTTCCCTTTTTGTTCTTGTTAATGGACCAGGCATGCAGAGTCGAGTCCCCCGCAGCACCGGCACAGGGTTCGCAAGACCAGCGGGTTTCGGTGGCATTGCTGCCCGTCCCTTCGCGGATCAGCATCAGGCCGGTCGTCCGCCCCTCGGCCGCGGCCAGTTGCAAGCGTCGGCCTGCGGTCAGCGACAAGGGCCTGTCCGGTTCGGCGATGACAAGGCTGATCGGCGCGGCGCGCAGGGCCTCTTCGACGCACCACAGAAGATCGGTCTCACCCGTGGGGCGCAGAAGATGCAAGCGTTCGGCCACACCCTGCGGCAGGCCGTGCAACATGGGCAGCTCGGGCAGATGCGCGGGCATCACCCAGACCAGGGGCCCTGGATGGCGCACCGCCTGAAACAGCGCGAAGGCTCGGCGACCGCGGCCACCCGCCTCATGCACACGGCGCGGGCAAAGCTCGAAGGGATCGGCGGGCACCCGGTCAGATCGCAAAAGGTCAGGGCGCATCTTCACGGCTGCCTTCGGCCACGATGTCCAATTCGCCATCCGGAAGCGGGCGCTGCAGTTCCAGCGCACGCGCGATCGGCGCGCCAAGCCACTGCGCCCATTCGTCTGGCCGGGTCAGGATGACAGGCATCGCCTTGGGATGAACCCGCTCAACCTCACGGTTGGGCGGGCAGGTGAGGAAGGCGAAACAGGGCACCGTCACCTCCCCCTCTTTCAGCTTGCGGGTGGAGGTCCATTCGGTCCACAGGCCCGCAAAACAGGCCAAGGGGCGGTCGGGACCAAGGGCAAACCAGACGGGGTGATTGCGCGGAGCCCCTTCGCGGCTGTCAATCTCGGAAAAGCTGGTGAAAGGCACCAGACAGCGATGCTCAACTCCCAGCCAGCGCCGCCAATGCGGCGAGGCAGTGTTGCGGATATTGGTCACGCCCGGATCGGTGCGCTTGCCTTCCAGAAACTGCGGTGGGGTCGGCATGCCCCAGCGCGCCCATGACAGATGGCGGCCCTGCGCGCGTGCCGTGATGATCGGCGCCGGGTAATCGGGAAAGATCCCCGACAGGGGCGGCAGATTGCCCAGATCATCACTGACCACGTCAAAGACATGGCGCATCGCGTCTTGGGCTTTGGTTTGCGAATAAAGGTTGCACATGGCGACCACTTTGGCGGAATCATCTGGAACAATAGCGGAACATTCGGGCATTTCAAACAGGGGGCGGAATTGCCACGCCTGCGCGGCCCACATCCCGGCCTTGGGTGACAGTCCGGCGCGCTTGGGCTAAGTTGGCACTAATTTCAGCACGCACAGGTTCCCGGCCCCAATGTCGAAAAGCCCTTTTGTCATCATCACCCTGCCGCGCAGCGGATCCTACCACCTGCGCGCGCTTCTCGACAGCGCGCCCGACATCCGCTGCTATGGCGAGATTTTCAAGGGCTCGGAGGTGGAACTGCCGCCCGAAGAAATGGCCTTTGTCGAACTGGGCAAGAAAGACACCGAAAAGCGCGACGAAATGGGCATGGCGCTGTTGAACCGACTGCGGAAAAAGACTGATGCCGAGGGGATGATCTTTGGCTTCAAGGATTTCCGCTTCAACCTGACGCGGGTGAAGATCTATCAGCAGATGCTGAACTCAAAAGGCTGGCGGAAGGTGTTTTTGTTCCGCAACCCGATTGAGCGTTATATCTCGATGGAGCGGGCCGATCTGACGGGCGTTTTCGTGGTCACCGAAAAGAACAAGGACGCGGGCCTTGATCTGAAACGCCCCATCCGGTTTGACGCCGAGCGGTTTGAGAAATCCATGGGCAGCCACCGCCGCCTGACCGAGGACGCGCAAAAGGCGCTGGAGAAGAACGGGCCAGAGGTGACGCATGTGCTGGACTATACCCGCATCAACGATCTGGCCGCCCGCAAGGCGCTGATGGCCTTTCTTGGCTCCAGCGGCGATGGCGCGCTGCTTGCGTCGGACCACGTCAAGCAATTCACGGCATCTTTGGAAAGCGGCGTGGAAAACTGGGACGAGATGGCGGCCTATCTGGAGAGAACCCGGCAGATGGACCTGATGCCTGCACGGTAAGGGTGGGGCCAAAGCGGGCTTTGGCCATCCATGCCACCGGAGATTGCAACGCCCCGCAGCTTGCATGAGCCGCAAGACATCCTATTTCCCTTGAAAAGAGATAGGACCCATCATGTTCAGAAACCTCATCCCGGCGATTTCTGTTCTCTTGTCGTCAACCTCCTTTGCCATTGCCGAAACGCCGTTTGGGATCGAGGCCATTGCAAGCCTTGATCGGCCCTGGGCCATGGCAGTCTTGCCCCAGGGCGGGTTTCTGGTGACCGAAAAGGCAGGGCGGCTTGTCCATGTGGCCGCCTCGGGTGCCGTCGAGACGATTGCCGGTGCGCCGGCGGTAACGGATGACGGGCAGGTCGGCCTTCACGACGTGGCCCTCGCGCCTGATTTCGAAACGTCCGGTCTGATCTATCTGACCTGGGTCGATGGGGCCAATGGGGGTGCCTTGCACCTTGGGCGGGGCAAGCTGGACCTTGCCACACGACAGCTGGCCGATCTCAGGCCGATCTGGCGCGCCACCCCCATGGGCGGCGACGGTCATCCCGGCGCGATGATCGCCTTTGGCCCCGATGGCCACCTTTATCTGACCAGCGGTGACCGGCAACTGGGTGACCCGGCACAGGTGCTGCAGGATAGTCGCGGCAAGATCCTGCGCCTTGACGTTGACGGCGCGCCCGCAGCCGACAACCCCTTTCCCGATGCGCCCGAGGTCTGGACCCTTGGCCATCGCAACCCCTATGGCCTGACCTTTGACGATACCGGCAGGCTCTGGTCGCACGAGATGGGCCCGCGCGGCGGGGATGAACTCAATCTCGTCGTGCCGGGCCAGAACTACGGCTGGCCCGAGGTGTCCGAGGGACGCAAGTATAGCGGTCTGCCCATCCCCGATCACGCAACCCGGCCCGAGTTTACCCCGCCGGTGATCGCATGGCCGCCCACCGTCGCCCCTTCGGGCCTGATCTTTTATGACGGTGCGGCGTTCCCCGACTGGCAGGGCTCACTTCTTCTGGGCGGGCTTGCCTCTGAGGCGTTGATTCGCGTTGAAATCGGCCCCGACACTGCACGCGAAGTTGATCGCTGGGAGGTGGGTAACCGTATCCGCGACGTGGCGACCGATGCCGACGGCACTGTCTATCTGTTGGAAGATGGCGATGGTGGCCGCCTTCTGCGGCTTACCCCTTAAAGATCAAACGTCGCAAATACCGGCACATGGTCTGACGGCTGCTCCCATCCCCGCGCCGCGCGCAAGATGCGGCTGCCATGCGCCGCGCCCGCAATATCCGGCGTCGCCCAGACATGGTCCAGCCGGCGACCCTTGTCGGCGGCGTTCCAATCGGCGGCGCGGTAGCTCCACCAACTGTAAAGCTTGCCCTGCGGAACATCGGCGCGGGTGACATCGACCCACTTCCCGGCCTCTTGCGTGTCAGTCAGGTGCGCCACCTCAATCGGGGTGTGCGACACGATCTTCAACAGCGACTTGTGATCCCAGACATCATCCTCGCGCGGGGCGATGTTCAGATCACCCACCAGTATCGACTTTTTCGGCATGTCCGCCCGAAACGCATCCCGCATCTCGGTCAGGAAATCGAGCTTCTGGCCGAATTTCTCGTTCTCCACCCGGTCGGGGATATCGCCCCCGGCCGGCACATAGAAATTGTGGATGGTCACGCCGTTTTCCAAACGCGCCGCCACATGCCGCGCATGGCCCAAGCTGGCGTAATCCTGACCGCCCGCATCCTGCAACGGCAGCTTCGACAGGATCGCCACCCCATTGTACCCCTTCTGCCCCCGCGCCACCATGTAGCGATAGCCAAGCGCCTGAAACTGTTCGACCGGGATCTTTTCGACCGGGCTTTTGCATTCCTGCAAGCACAGGACATCGGGCGCTTCCTCGGCCATCAGCTTGGCCACCAGCCCTTCGCGCAGGCGGACCGAATTGATGTTCCAGGTTGCAAGGGTAAAAGGCATGACGGTCTCCTTGGTGACCGTCCGCTTATGCCGCCCCACCCGACAAAAAGAAAGCCCGGCCAAACGGGGCCGGGCGCAGTCCAACAGGGAGGTGAGGGCTGTATACCACGGAATCCGCGCGCCGCGAATTGATGTAAATCAAATGTCCAGAAATCATGGTTTTTGCGCCACAATCCTTGGTTGCGCCCTGACAAGGCCCCGACCCGCGCCAACCTCCGGTCGTGCAATGTCCGTACTGCCGCACGCATGTCGCGGCTTCGGGTCAAAAAAAACCGGGCGACAAAGCGCCCGGCCAGTTCCAACAGGGAGGGATGCCGTGCCATGACCCCGACACGACAAGGGGATAACTGCGGGATCAAGGGAGGGAGGAGTTCACCCGCATGAGCCAAAGATAAGCATCGATTCAGGCAACAATAAGTCCCAAACCGTTAACTTTTCGACAATCACGCCACCAATTTGTAACCACCGCTTTCGGTGACCAGAAGGCGCGCGTTTGACGGGTCTGCCTCGATCTTTTGCCGCAGCCGGTAGATATGGGTTTCCAGCGTATGGGTGGTGACGCCGGCGTTATACCCCCAGACCTCATGCAACAGGACATCGCGCGCCACCACGCTCGACTGGGCGCGGTAAAGGTATTTCAGGATGTTGGTTTCCTTATCAGTCAACCGCACCTTCTTGTCCTTGGCGTCGATCAAAAGCTTTTGCGCCGGCTTGAACGTATAGGGGCCAAGCTGGAACACCGCATCTTCAGACTGTTCATGGGTCCGAAGCTGCGCCCGGATGCGCGCCAGAAGCACCGGAAACTTGAAGGGCTTGGTCACATAATCATTGGCCCCGCTATCAAGGCCCAGAATGGTGTCGCTGTCGCTGTCATGGCCCGTCAGCATCATGATCGGGCACTTCACACCGGCCTTGCGCATGCGCTTGCACAGCTCGCGCCCGTCGGTATCGGGCAGGCCGACATCCAGCACGACAAGATCGTATATCCCCTGCTTGATCTTCTCCATGCCCTCGGCACCGTTACGCGCCTCGAACACGTCGAAATCCTCGGTCATCACCAGCTGTTCAGACAACGCCTCACGCAGGTCGTCGTCGTCATCCACCAACAGGATCTTGCGCAAGGTCGCCATCTTGGCCTCCATCTTTCCCGGGCAGCCGCCCCGTTCGATCTCCAGATGCCCATCGGCCGTCTGTTCGGCAAGAATTGCAACAAATGCCTCACGCGGACGTGTCATGCGGCGGCAGTATGTTTCAATTCCGAAATCTGCGGCCTATGTAGGGGCCATGACCTTGCGCCCGACCCAGACCGAAACCCTTGCACGCGCCCGAAGCGATTTGCGGCTGGGCCTGCCAGTCGTTCTGGCAGGCGGTGGGCAAGCCGCACTGGCCGTGGCCGTGGAAACACTGACAGCTGACCGCCTGACCGATCTGCGCAGGCTGGGGCCGATGGATCTGGCGCTAACCGCACGGCGGGCGGAAACGCTGAAAGCGCGCGCCTATGACGGTGATCTCGCGCGCATTGTCGTTCCAGATGAGGCCGACATGCGCTGGCTTTTGGCGGTGGCTGACCCGGCCGACGATCTGCGCGTGCCGATGAAGGGGCCGCTGCACAGTCGGCGCGAAGGAAATGCGGTGTTGCATCGGCTAGCGCTCTCGCTGGCTAAATCCGCGCAGCTTCTGCCGGCCGTGGTTCTAGTGCCGGTGGCCGATGGCATGGCCTTTGCCGCCACCCATGCCCTGACCCTTCTGGCCGAGGTGGAGACCGCCGAGCTTGACCGTCTGGCTCCATTTGCCCCGGTGATTTCCGCCCGCCTGCCGATGATGGCCAGCAACGCAGGCCGCGTGCATGTCTTTCGCCCCGATGATGGCGGTGCAGAGCATTACGCCATTGAAATCGGTCGCCCGGACCGGGATGCGCCGGTTCTGGCGCGGCTTCATTCAGCCTGCTTTACCGGCGATGTGCTGGGCAGCCTGAAATGCGATTGCGGGCCCCAGTTGCGGGCCGCCCTGGCGCAGATGGGGGCGGAAGGTGCGGGCGTGCTGCTTTATCTCAACCAGGAAGGCCGCGGCATCGGCCTTGCCAACAAGATGCGCGCCTATTCCTTGCAAGACCAGGGCTTTGACACGGTCGAGGCCAACCACCGGCTCGGGTTCGAAGATGATGAGCGCGATTTCCGGATCGGGGCGGAAATCCTGAAGCGGATGGGCTTTTCCAAAGTGCGCCTGCTGACAAACAATCCCCGTAAACTGGACATGCTGGCCGCCTGTGGGCTGGACGTCATCGAACGGGTGCCACTGAAGGTGGGCGAAACCCCGGAAAACGCGGCCTATCTGGCGACCAAGGCCGCGAAGTCGGGGCATCTGCTGTGAAACCCGCCGATCTGGTCGTGACCCCAATGGGCGTGCGGTTTCTCAACCGGATGTTTCCCTGCAGCATTGGCCGCGGCGGGATCGTCCCGGCCCGCCGTAAACGCGAAGGCGACGGCGGTACGCCGACAGGGGTGCATCGCATCGTCGGGATGCTCTACCGTCCCGACCGCATGGCGCAGCCCGCCGACTGGGCCTTGCCCATCGGCCCGATGGATCTGTGGTCGGATGACCCAAAAGACCCCGATTACAACCTGATGGTCCGCGCGCCCCATGGGTTTTCCCACGAAAAGCTGCGCCGCGCCGATCCGCTTTACGATCTGGTGATCCTGACCGATTGGAACTGGCCCATGGCCGTGCCCGGCCGCGGCTCGGCCATCTTCCTGCACCGTTGGCGCCGGCCCGGCTATCCCACCGCAGGCTGCGTCGCCTTCGCGCCGCAAGACCTTCTGTGGATCGCCCGGCGCATCACCTATGGCACAAGGCTGATCGTTCGCTGACCTCCTCGAGCATGTCATGCACTCGTCGGATCGCCCGCACGAGGAGTGCCCGAAGGGCTCGACGAGTTAACCCGTCAAACCCGCTCGATCAGCACCGCCGTGCCTTGGCCGACACCCACGCACATGGTCGCCAGCCCATAGCGCCCGCCGGTCCGCGCCAATTCCAGCGCTGCCGTGCCCACAATCCGCGCCCCGGTCATGCCCAAGGGATGCCCGAGCGCAATCGCCCCGCCATTGGGGTTCACGCGTGGATCATCATCGGAAATCCCCAAGCCCCGCAGCACCGCCAAACCCTGCGCCGCAAAGGCCTCGTTCAGCTCGATCACCGACAGGTCATCCAGTGCAACCCCATGCTGTGCCAAAAGTTTTTGCACCGCGGGCACCGGCCCATAGCCCATGACTCGCGGCGCCACCCCCGCCGCCGCCGCCCCCAAGATCCGCGCGATCGGGCGCAAGCCATTGGCCTTTGCCACCTCGGCGCTGGCAATGATCATCGCCGCCGCGCCGTCATTCACGCCGCTTGCATTGCCCGCCGTCACCGTGCCATCCGCCCGCGTGATGGGACGCAGCTTTGCCAGATCTTCGGCCCGGGTATCGGCGCGCGGGTGCTCGTCCTGGCTGACTTCCACGCTCTTGCCCCGTCCAAGGTCCACCGTCACCGGCACGATCTCGGCCCCCAGCCGCCCATTCGCCTGCGCCGCCCCCGCCAAGGCCTGCGACCGCAAGGCAAAGGCATCCTGATCGGCCCGCGAAATCCGGTATTCATCCGCCAGATTCTCCGCCGTTTCCGGCATCGAATCGGTCCCATAGGCCGCCTGCATCTTGGGGTTCACAAACCGCCAGCCAATCGTCGAATCCGCCACCTCGGCCACCCGCGAAAAGGCAGATGTTGCCTTGGGCATGACCAAAGGCGCCCGCGTCATGCTTTCCACGCCCCCCGCTATGGCAAGGCCGATCTCTCCTGCCTTGATCGCGCGGGCCGCCGCCGCAACCGCCTCCATGCCGCTGCCGCACAGCCGGTTCACCGTCACCCCCGGCACCGTGTCCGGCAGACCAGCCAACAAGAGCGCCATCCGCGCCACGTTGCGATTGTCCTCGCCCGCCTGATTGGCGCAGCCCAGCCACACCTCTTCGACCAAAGCCGGGTTCATGCCCGGATTGCGCGCCAGCAGGGCAGCCAAGGGAATGGCTGCCAGATCATCGGTGCGCACCTGCGCCAAAGCGCCGGCATAACGACCAATGGGCGTGCGGACATAATCGCAGATGAACGCGTCGGGCATGGGGGCCTCCTGATGTTGCTGCTAAAGTCCTTCGAACTTGAAGCAATTGCAAGGCCGGGTTTGGCGTGAGCAAATGAAAAGGGCCGGGGAAGCCCCGGCCCGTTCAACCGCCTTTTCAACGCCTACTCGGCCTTGCGACGGATCAGCGACTGAGCCGTGTAGATTAGGATGGCCAAACCTACGGCACCCAGCACGGCAACGCCCAACAGCACGATCACATCAATCGGCCCGCCGATATCCTTGAACCCTGACGAGGTGATGCCCTGCACGAACAGGACAGCCGCAATGGCCCCGATGGGCATGGAAAGCTGCGCCCAAAGGAATTTGCGCATGGACAGCGACCGGTCGCGGATCAGGACGAAGACATAAAGCGCCGTGATGACCAAGGCTGCCGCAACCAGCGCCCAGAAAAGGCCGCGGCCGAACATTTCCTCAAACACCGCGATCAGGGTGGAAAGTGTGAGTTCCTTCATGGCTTGCCCCCTTATGCCTTGCCACGCAGCATGGCGTTATAAGTGGCTTTCAGCGCCACCTCTTTCATCAACCAGCTGATCCACAGCTCTTCCAAGGGCGCGATCACGCCGGGAAAGCTGGGAACCAGATTGTTGTTGTAGTCGAACTCGATCAGCATCGCGCGGCCGACCCGGGTGATCAGCGGGCACGAGGTGTAACCGTCATAGGTGGCGGTGCCCTCTTTCCCCTCGATCGCGGCGATCAGGTGATCTTCGACCACCGGAACCTGCCATTTGACCGAGGCTGCCGTCTTGCCCTTGGGCACGCCCGCCACATCGCCCAGCGCGAAAATCTCGGGATAGCGCAGATGGCGCAGGGTTTTCTGGTCACATTCCACCCAGCCCTGGTCGGCCCATTTGTCGGCCCAGGAAAGACCTGACTGGCGGATCACTTCGGGCGCGCGCTGCGGCGGGATGACATGCAGATAGTCATAGGGCATGTCGACCGTGGTCTTGACCTCGGCCTTGGTGGTGGCGTCGATCTGGGTCTTTTCAAAGGTCGCAACCTTCTTGCCCGGCTCCATCGACAGCATCTTGTGGCTCATATGGGTCTTGATGCCACGCTGGCCAAACAGCATCCGCACCTTCTCGGCGACGATCGGCACGCCGAACAGCGCCCCTTGCGGCGCGGTGTAGTGAACTTCGTACTTGCCCGCCGCTCCACCCCGGCTCGCGATGTCTTCCACAAGGAAGGCATGTTTCAACGGCGCCCCTGCGCATTTCATTTCGGTCGCCGGGCGCGTCATCAGCGCAATACCACCTTCTTCGGTGAATTTCTGCGCTGCTTCCCAGGTTTTCGCGGCATATTCCGGACCGGAATAAAGCGCACCGATCCCGTTGGTGCCGACCATATCCAGCGAAAAGCCGGGGATGGCGTCATAATCCAGCACAAGGCCCGGTGCGACGATCAGGAAGTCATAGACCAGCTTGGTGCCGCCTTCGGTCGCAACCGTCTTTGCGACCGGATCAATCGCCGCCGCCTTTTCGGCCACCAGCGTGACGCCCTTGGGCAGCCAGTCGGTCGTCTGGCTGACAGTGTAATTCGCGGGCTTCAAACCGGCCGCGACAAGGCTGAGCCCCGGCTGATAAAGATGCTCCTTGCGACCGTCGATGATGGTGATCTCGGCCCCATCCAACCGTTCAACCAGCCGGTTCACCAGCGCCGTGCCGGCAGCACCTGCCCCGATCACCACGATCTTTGCCTTGGTCGCCACCTTGGCCGCCGAGGCCGGCGCGCCAAGGGCGGCAAGCCCCGCACCCGCCATCGCCAGCCCGAGGAATCCGCGCCGCGTTGGGATGAACCCGCGTTCCATCATCTGTCTCTCCTCCGTCGTAATCCGATGTCCCTCGCACATGATTTACCGCCCGTCATTGATCTGGATCAATAAATATTCTAATATATGCATCTGTAATCTTCGCGCGCGATGGCTACCTTGCGACGGCGCTAAACGAACTGCTGATGTCACGACAAAAGGAACCCAAGGTGAGACGACCTCTTTCGGCCGACCTGGCGCGGCTGTTGCCGATCCTGTCCTGGTCAAGGACCTATTCGCGCAAGGATGCGGTACAGGACGGCCTTGCTGCGGTGATCGTGACGATCATGCTGATTCCCCAGTCTCTCGCGTATGCCATGCTGGCGGGCATGCCGCCCGAGGCGGGGCTTTATGCCTCGATCCTGCCGATCGTCGCCTACGCGCTTTTCGGGTCAAGCCGGGTGCTGGCCGTGGGTCCGGTGGCCGTGATCTCGCTTATGACCGCAGCAACGCTGGGAACCGTCGCACAAAGCGGGACAGCCGGTTACGCCGCCGCAGCCATGGTGCTTGCCGCGCTGTCCGGGGCAATGCTTTTGGTCATGGGCCTCTTGCGGATGGGCTTCATCGCAAACTTCCTGTCGCATCCGGTCATTGCCGGGTTCATCACCGCTTCTGGCGTGCTGATCGCAGTGGGCCAGCTTGGACCGCTGACCGGAATCAAGATGACCGGGGCTTCGTTGCCCGAGCTTTTCGAAAGCCTTTCGGCGGGCAAAGCGGGATTCAATGTGCAGACGCTGATCATCGGCGGGCTGGGCGTGGCGTTTCTCATTTGGGTTCGGTGGCGCATGAAGCCTGCCTTGCGCGCCTTGGGGATGGGCGCGGCATTGGCCGATGGGCTGACCAAGGCCGGGCCGGTGATCGCCGTTGCCGCATCAACGCTTGCGGTCTGGGCCCTGGGGCTGGATGTGGCCGTGGTGGGCAGGGTGCCTGCTGCTTTGCCGCCCCTGACGATCCCAGACTTCGACATTGCGCTGATCCGTGATTTGGCAATGCCTGCCTTTCTGATCTCGATCGTCGGGTTTGTGGAATCGGTTTCGGTGGCGCAGACACTTGCGGCGCGCAAGCGCCAGCGGATCCGCCCGGATCAGGAACTGATCGGGCTGGGCGCGGCGAACTTGGCCGCCGGGTTCAGCGGCGGCTTTCCGGTGACAGGGGGCTTTGCCCGCTCGGTCGTGAATGCCGATGCGGGTGCCGTCACACCCGCAGCAGGCATCTATACCGCCCTGGGCCTGGCGATCGCCGCGCTGGCACTGACGCCGTTTCTCTACTTCCTGCCCAAGGCGACGCTCGCCGCCACGATCATCGTGGCGGTGCTTGGCCTTGTGGATCTGTCGATCCTGAAAAAGACCTGGGCTTATTCGCGCGCCGACTTCGTGGCCGTGGCGGGGACAATCCTCATCACGCTGGCCTTGGGTGTCGAGGCCGGCATTTCGACCGGTGTCCTCTTGTCGATCGGGCTGCACCTGTGGCGCAGTTCACGTCCACATGTGGCCGAGGTGGGCCTTGTTGCGGGCACCGAGCATTTCCGCAACATCCTGCGCTATGAGGTGATCACCGACCCGACCGTGCTAAGCCTGCGGATCGACGAAAGCCTTTACTTCGCCAATACCCGATATCTCGAAGACCTGATCCTTGCCCGCACCGCCGAGGATTCAGCCCTGCGCCATGTGATCCTGATGTGTTCGGCGGTGAATGAAATCGACATGACCGCGCTTGAAACACTGGAAGCCCTGATGGCGCATCTGAAAGACCGCGGCATCGCGCTGCATTTGTCAGAGGTGAAAGGCCCGGTCATGGACCGCCTGCAGAGGTCAAGCTTTCTGGACCATTTGACCGGCAAGGTGTTTCTTAGCCAGCACGCGGCCTTTGCGGCGTTGCGGACAGGCAATCAAGACGCCTAGCCGCATCGGATCCTTCGGGAGGGGGCGCGGAACCTGTCGCCACGGACGATCAACCCTGGCCCCTGAAACCCGGCAGAAACCAAAGCTGTCTGCCGACCCGTTCGTAAGGCTGGACCTTGGACGCGACCCAAGGCAAACTGTCCCAAGGGCGGATGGAATTGGGGGGCGTAATTGGACCTGAATTCGGATCTGGGCGAGAGCTTTGGCCCTTGGTCGATGGGTGACGACGCGGCCATGCTCGAGGTTGTCACCTCGGCCAATATCGCCTGCGGCGGGCATGCCAGCGACCCTGACACCATGTTTGCAACGCTGCGTCTTGCGGCCGAGCGTGGGGTCGTGATCGGCGCCCATCCCGGCTATGCCGACCCTCTCGGCTTTGGTCGCCGGGTCATTCCGATGGAACCGGCCGAGATAACCCGGATGGTGGCCGCCCAGGTCGGTGCATTGCAGGGTGTTGCCGCACTGGCCGGGGCCAAGGTGTCTTATGTCAAGGCGCATGGCGCATTGGCAAATCTGGCCGCCGACCG
>Ga0255182_1000615_pt1 | contig 22151 bp, 23 predicted proteins | sample Atl_UVDOM_RepA_8_FD_188420 | JGI IMG/M metagenome (GOLD analysis project Ga0255182, IMG submission 188420) | Freshwater microbial communities from Altamaha River, Georgia, United States - Atl_UVDOM_RepA_8d | ecosystem: Environmental > Aquatic > Freshwater > River | place: USA: Georgia...
TCACACCTACACCAACTATTACACCAACGCCAACACCAACACCAACTATTACACCTACACCAACGCCAACACCAACGCCAACTATTACACCAACGCCAACACCAACGCCAACTATTACACCTACACCAACTATTACACCAACGCCAACACCAACGCCAACTATTACACCTACACCAACTATTACACCAACGCCAACACCAACGCCAACTATTACACCTACACCTACACCAACACCAACGCCAAGCTGTACTTGTTGGACATTCTATAATTCAGGTGGAACAGTTGGAAATGTATCATATAATGGATGTGGAATAGGTTCTACACAAATAAATGTAGATATTGGAGATACTATTTGTAAATGTGTGACATATGGAACTACTCTAACTGTTAACAGTGGAACAATTGAAGTAAGTCCTACGTCAATAAATTGTGATGGTGATTTTGACTGTACTAATTGTACAGGTGGTGGAGGTGGTTCTTAAATATTGAATTAATTTATGTATATTTGTAAATAAAAAGTTTATGATGAGAAGCATACACTCTCCAAAAATATTTGTGCAGATTGCAAGTTATAGAGATTTGCAATTAATACCTACAATAGATGATATGTTAGCTAAAGCCAAAAATCCTAATAATTTAGTATTTGGAATATGTTGGCAGTATGGAGATGATGAGGACATATCGTATTATGATAATAGAAAAAACTTTAGAATATCAAAACATCATTATTCAGAAAGTAATGGATTAGGTTGGGCAAGAAAAATAACAAATGAACTTTATGATGGTGAATTGTATACTTTACAGATAGATTCACATCATAGATTTGTTAAAAATTGGGATTCAATATTATTAGAAGATTTTGGAGAGGCTTTAAAGTATTCAACAAAACCTATTATAACAACATATTGTACTCCATTTGACCCAAGTATAGATGAAAGTGAATATATACAAATACCATGTTTAATGTCACAATATGAGTTTAGCAGTGACAAACTTCTTATGAGTATGCCTTGGTATATACAAGATTATGAAAGTAGACAAAGTATTATAAGAGCTAGGACTATAAGTGGTCATTTTTATTTTACATATGGAAAGTTTATAAATGATGTACCTTATGACCCTGAAATATATTTTGGAGGATATACTGAAGAGACTACATTAAGTTTGAGAGCATTTACTCACGGATATGATTTTTACAGTCCATACAGAATGATTATGTGGCACGAATATACTAGAAGTTATAGACCTAAACATTGGGAAGACCACGGAGAAGTATCTCAAACAGAATATACAAGCACTCAAAGAGATATATTTTCAAGAAATAAAACAAGACAACTTTTTGGTCAAGAAGATAACGGTATAGTAATAAATAAAGAATATGGACTTGGTAATGATAGAACTTTAGAAGATTATGAAATTTATGGTGGATTTAAGTTTAAGGAATGTCTAATACAAAGATATACTTTGGATGTTAAAGAACCACCAAATCCAATTTCTTGGGAAGAAGATTTCAAAACAAAAGAATATACTTTAGATTGTGTATGGGATTTACAATTCTTTAGAAATTTTAACTTTACTAAACCTAAATTCTTAACATTAGGAATACATTCAGACACTGAAGAACTATACAGAGTAGATTTATTAGATGACACTTATATAAATTTAAAAACAAATTTTTATGAAGTTACTATGAATGCTATCAAAGAACCTAAAAAAATAGTTATGTATCTATATGACGAAGATTTAGGTTGGAGCAGCAGATACGAAAAATCTTTCATATGAGAATAGCATTTGTAACTATAGGTAATAGTCGTAGAAGTAACTATGTTAACGGATACACTATGAGATATCAAGGAGGAAGTTGTTCAGGTACTGATACAAGTGTTATATTGGTTGCTGAATATTTAAGTAAGTTAGGAAATGAAGTTGTAATTGCTACTGATGATTTAGAACCACAACTTAAAGAAGAATATATAAATTTAGGAATTTTATACAATTATGGATATGAGTATAGAGGAGTATTATATACTAATTTGAATTTTGATGGCATATCAAATAAAAAGTTTGATATATTAGTTAGTATGCTTTGGTTTGAAAACTACGATTCATTACCTATATCTGTTAGTAGTTCTGTAATATACTGGTCTCATATGCAATGGATATATGGCATTGACAGCATAGTAGATTATATAAAAAAACATAATTTAAATTTAGGTTTTGTACATATATCTGATTGGGAAAAGAAAATGACAGGAAATCTTTCAAAATTTGTACAAGAAAATTTGGGAGAAGAACATATAAAAATAACAACAATACCTAATCCAGTAATGGATGAAATGTTAGATAAAGTATTAAAAGAAAAACCAATTAAGAAACCTCATAAATTTATATTTCACGCATCTTGGGCGAGGGGTGGAGACATAGCTTACTCAGCTATTAATAAACTAGAGTATCAAGATAAAGAGTTCCATGCATTTGATTATTTAATAACAATACCTAGTAACAATACAGATTTTTTTTATAGACATAACGGAGTAGATAAAAAAACACTGTTTAAACATTTAGCTGAGAGTGAATATTTTGTGTACCCATTATATACACCATATCAAGACGTTCATAAGGATACATTTTCATGTGTAGTAGCTGAAGCTATAGCTTTAGGTGTAACGGTTATCACGTATCCTCTAGGAGCATTATATGATAATTATAGAGACTATTGTCAATGGCTTCAGCTCCCTGAAGGTTTTGATTTAGATATAATTCAAAACGAACCATTAACTAAAGATTTGGAAGGTAAGTTTAAAATAGATGAAAATATTATACATATGATTCATTATTTAGAACAGAACCCACAAGTTAAAAATTTTGTCAAAGAAAATGGATATAACTATATTACATCGAAATACAAATTAGAAAATATAGGTAATATGTGGTATAATTTTATAAATGAACTATATAAAAATGAATCATAAAATTGTTAGTTTTTTTGGAAATAATGTGCCAAAAGAAATAGTAGTATTACAGAAAAAAGTATTCGATTTTTATGAAATAAATATAGAGCAAATATCTTTTAAGGAAAATACTAATAATGATAGACATGCTATAGCTATAGAAGATTATTTAGTATATAATAATGATTGGGATTCAATAACATTATTTGATGTTGATTGTATACCAATTAAAAAAGATTGTATAGATATAGCTTTAGAATATATAAAAGATAATAAAACTATATATGGTAATGCACAAGCATCTAATTTATTTGATATTAATTTATATAAAACACCTCCATTTGTAGCACCAAGCTTTATTAGTTTTACTAAAGAATTGTGGGAAAATTCCAATTGTAAAAGTTTTAAATTTTCACATTACCCAAATCCTAATGGATATCTGACTGAAGTTGATGTTGCTGAAATGTTTACAAGAGAAAATGAAAAGCAAGGTAATACTATAGTACTAGCATATCCTATAAAAACATTAACAGATTATACTTGGAAATATGATGGTAGTTTTGGATATAAAAAATTTAGTTATGGTAATGGTACTGAGTTTGAAAGTGGAACTTTTCACAATTTTCAAATAAGAGTGCCTGATAAACAAAAAATATTTATTGATTATTGTAATAAATTATTATATGAAAATTGATAAGTTTTTTGAAAAAGGTTTTTATATAAACTTAGATAGAAGATACGACAGAAGGGAACAGTTCGAGAATGAAATGAGTAATTATGGATTAGACAACTTTTTTGAAAGAATTTCTGCTGAAGATTCTATAAATGAAAGTGATTTCGTAAAAAAACATTATTACTGTGCATTAACTTATTATAAATTATTTCAAAGAATTTATGATGAAAAATATGAAAAAATTTTAATTTTTGAAGATGATGCTTATTTTTATAATTGTAAAAATTATCGAGGTATTGAATTAGTTGAAACTGCTTTAGATGAGTTAGAATATTTTAGTGATTGGCAAATGATATACTTTGGAGGACATCCAATACATAAAGTAGATATAGTTTCTAAAACATTAATGAGAGCACCTACTATATTAGCAACTCATGCTGTAGGATATAAAAGAGAGGTAGTAAAAATCATATTAGATAATTATAAGGTTTTTCAAGATTCTGCAATAGATGGATGGTTAGGTCAAAGACAAGATATAGTAAAATATATAATATACCCAATTGCAGTACCTCAAAGAATTTCTAAAAGTGATTTAGATGCCAGTGGAGATGGAGTTGGAATCAACGGTTTTAAAGATAGTTATAGAGTTGTTAAAAAAAATTATATGATATATGATAAAAAAATCAAAAATACTAACAAGTAATTATATAACTAGTAGATTACAAGGTAGAACAGGAAATATGATGTTCCAAATAGCACATGGTTTTGCCAAATCATTAGAATACAATAGACAATATGTAGCACCATTCGCTGAATCTTCAAGTAAGCATTTAGAAAAAACATTATTTAGAAAAATAGATTTTAATATACCAAATACATCAAATAGTGATATTTCTAAATATGTATGGAGTAAATTTGAATATGAAGAATTAATACCTGATAATGAAATACCTACTGTTTTTTGTGGTTGGTATCAGAGTGAAAAATATTTTGCAAAATACAAACAAGTTATAAAAGATATGTATTCACCAACATTAGATTTTGTTGATAGAGCATTAAAAGATTTTCCATTCTTTATAGATTCAACAGTTGCAGCAATAAATGTTAGACGTGGAGATTATTTAGATTTCCCAACAAGACATCCTGTAATTAGTGTAGAATATATAGAATATGCATATACTAAATTACCAAAACACGATATTCTAATAGTAGTTAGTGATGATATAGAATGGTGTAGACAGAATATTAAACTACCAAATGTAGTATATATAGATAATTATATAGATTGTGATGGTTTATGGCTATTATCATTATGTGATTATTTTATTATATCAAATTCTACATTTTCTTGGTGGGGAGCTTATTTGTCTAGAAATTCAAATAAAGTTGTAATCGCACCTGATACATGGTTTGGCCCTGATATATTAGAAAAAACTGATGATATATATTGTCAAGATTGGATTAAGATACCTACAAGATGGGAAAATGGTTATATTAAATTAAAATAAGATATGATAGATTATTTAATAGTAGGTTCAGGATTTTATGGTTCTATATGTGCATACGAGCTGAATAAAAAAGGTTACAAAGTATGTGTAATAGATAAGAGAAATCATATAGGAGGAAATTGCTATACTTCAAATAGAGATGGCATCCATGTTCACGAATATGGCCCACATATATTTCATACATCAAATAAAAAAGTTTGGGAATGGGTAAATCAATTTGTATTGTTTAATAATTTTACATTGAGACCTGTAGCATCCTATAAAAATGAAATATATTCATTACCTTTTAATATGTGGACTTTTACAAAATTTTGGGGAGATGCATCACCAAGCATAGTAAAAGAAATTATTAGATTACAATCAAAACATATAAATAACCCAAAAAACTTAGAAGAACAAGCTATTAAATTAGTAGGAACAGACGTATACGAAGCATTAATAAAAGGATATACTGAAAAGCAGTGGAGAAAGAAAGCTACAGAATTACCTAAAGAAATAATAGAAAGATTACCTGTAAGATTTACATATGACAACAATTATTTTAATGATACTTACCAAGGAATACCAATAGGAGGATATACTCAAATTTTTGAAAAATTGTTGGAAAATATAGATATTATATTAAATACTGATTATTTTAATTCAGAACTACCTACTCATAAAAATGTTATATACACGGGTGCTATAGATAAATTTTTTGATTATAAATATGGATTATTAGAGTATAAAACAACTAGATTTCAGCATACTCAAGTATCTGTTCCAGATTTTCAAGGAACTGCAATGATAAACTATACAGATATAAATATCCCATATACTAGAATTGTAGAACATAATCATTTTGATTATAAAAAAGTAGACTCTACATGGATAACTTATGAATATCCAATAGAATACACGGAGATATCAGAACCCTTATATCCTGTAAATGATTTTGAAAATACTGAAAAATATAAAAAATATAAAAATTTGGCAGATGAACTCCCAAATGTACATTTTGGTGGCAGATTAGCTGAATATAAATACTATGATATGCATAATATAATTGAAAATGCTTTAAATTATATAGATAGTAATTTTTAATCTAAATATCTTATATTTATAATAAAACTATATACTATGAATAACAGTAAAACCAAGTTAAAAAAATTAGATTTTTTGAAAAAAATTGAAAATTATGTTAATAAAGTTACTGTCTTAAACGAAGAAGTAACACCTCAAACTATTCAAAATTCAAAGTATTTTGAAAGAATAAAGTATTTCCTAGATAAACTTGTTCAAACTGAGGGTGGTAAAAATGTAAAAACCATAAACTCTATTAGAACTGCCATAGAAAAATACTTAACAGGTATAAAAGATGTTTCAAAATCATCAGCATTGAAATCATTTAAGAGTGGTGTAAATGAATCAAACCGTAAACTATCTAATAAGGATTTAAAGTATTTATTAGAATTTATTCACGAAGCTGAAAAAGTAGATAAGTTAAAATCAGATAAAAAATCTGATAATACTAAACAAGAGAAAAAATCAGATGATTCTAAAAATTTAGAAAAATCAAAGCAAGATAAAAAACCTGAAGAAGAAACAGTATCACCTAGTAATAGTGTAGCAACACTTCTTAAATCTTCAGGATTTTCAAATTTTGTGCAAGATGCTTCAAGAATGAGCTCTAGGAGGGATAAAGCTGAAGCATATATTCAAATGTTATCTGCTTTACCAAGTATATCTGATGCATCTATACGAAAAGCAATTATAAATAAATTTAAAACACGAGAATAATATATTATGTCGAAGTTACAAAATATAAAAGCTGTAAGACAATTATTAGCAGGAGAACATAAAATGCAGACAAGGACTGTCGTTGGTTATGAAAAACCAAAAGACAGTAGTCTGCATAAGGTTGGAGAAATTTGGGAAGAAATATTACCAAGTGGAGATATTATAGAATGGGAACAAAAACAAGGATATAGAGTAAAGAGACGTAAAAATCTAAAAGTATTATCAAATCTTAGACAAGAGCTAGAATCGTATGATAAATGTTATGATGATTGCGAGAAAAGAAAAAACAAAATATATACAAGATATGATAAGCAAACTTGTTTATCACATAAGATGTGTTTAGATTGTTTAACCAGATTCGAAACATATCTAAAAGTAGAAGGTAAGTTTGAAGAATACGAAAAGAGAAAAAATTATGAATCTTTAGTAGCATTTTTTATAGATGCTGAAAAAGAAAAAGAAGTAATAAAAGCATCATTAGATTCTATCGAATATGTAGAAGAGGATGGAAGTAGGGAGATTTGGAATTTTGAAAATAAGAAAAATTTTCTAGAAAAGATAGATAATGATTTTAAGAAATTAAAAGAAGATATGTTAGAACCTTATAAAGAATATTTTCAAAACTAAAATTTAAATACTAAAATGAACCAATATTTAAATTATTTGTATTATATACTAACAGTAATAGTATTGTTATATGGTTTTTTTAAAATAAAAGACTTCATATCTAAGTATAAATTAGGAAAAAGTTTGGCAGAAGCTGAAAAAATTAAAAATACTATAGACAATAGTGAAAAAGAATTAGTTGATACTATAAAAAATAAAAAAGAAAATATAAAAAAAATTAAAGAGAAAATTAAAGAAATAGAGAAAAGTAAAGATAGTGTAGTTAATGAAAAAAAATCAATAGAAACAGACATAAAAAAGATATCTAAAAAATTAAAAAATTTATAAATGAAAAATTCATTAACTGCACTATTTTTATTATTTACAAATCTATTATTATCTCAGGTAGAAGTTGATACAGTATTTACTGAAAAACAAGTAATAAGAATATATAATTATATAGATTCATTAGAAACTACAAATAGTAAATTAACTAAAGATTTACAATTAAATAATTTATTATTAGAGCAATATAGAAATGAAAATGCTGAATATGAACAGTTGTCGTATTTAGATGAAAAACTAAACAAATTAAAAGATGAGAGAATACTTTATATGCAAAAAAGTATACAAGCATATAAGGATTATATAAACTCAAATAAAAAAAGTTTTTTTAAAAAACCTGTAGTTTGGTTTTCCATAGGAATTATTACTGCATATACATCTTCCAAAATTGTAGCAAATATAAAATAAATGCAAGAGGAAGTAAAAGTAAAAAAAACTTTAAAAGAAATAATTGAAGAAGAGTATAAGAAATGTTCTGTTGACCCTACTCACTTCATGAAGAAGTATTGTGTAATACAACATCCAAAAAAAGGTAAAGTTAATTTTAAACTATTTTCATTCCAAGAACAATGTTTATTTGATTTTGAAGAAAATAGATTTGTTGTAGTTAATAAAGGAAGACAGTTAGGATTATCCACATTGACAGCAGGATATATCTTGTATAAGATGACTTTTAATTCTGATTTTAATGTATTAGTTATTGCAACAAAACAAGAAGTTGCTAAAAATCTAGTTACTAAAGTTAGAGTTATGTATGAGAATTTACCATCATGGTTAAAAGCTGCATCTATAGAAGATAACAAATTAAGTTTAAGATTAAAAAATGGCTCACAGGTTAAGGCAGTTGCTGCTTCTGTAGATGCAGGTCGTTCTGAAGCATTATCATTGCTTGTGATTGACGAAGCAGCTCATATAGATACTATAGATGATATCTGGACAGCAGCACAGTCCACACTATCTACAGGGGGAGGAGCACTACTAATATCATCCCCAAACGGAACAGGAAACTTGTTTCATAAAAAATGGACATTAGCACAGCAAGGTAAAGAGTTTTTTCCAATAAGATTACCATGGTATGTGCATCCTGAAAGAGACCAATCTTGGAGAGATGAGCAAGATAATCTTTTAGGCCCAAAAATGGCTGCACAAGAGAATGATTGTGATTTTATAACTTCAGGACATACAGTTATTGATGGGCCCATCATAGAATGGTACAGAACCACATATGCTCAAGACCCTATAGAAAAAAGAGGTTTTGATGCTAATTACTGGATATGGGAATATCCATCATATCAAAAATCATATATAGTTTCTGCTGACGTTGCAAGAGGTGATGGAGAAGATGAAAGTGCATTTGTTATAATTGATGTAGAAACTGTAACAGAGGTTGCAGAATATAAAGGTGCTATAAGCACTAAAGATTTTGGTAATATGTTAGTATCGGTAGCTTCTGAGTGGAATAATGCGTTATTAGTTATAGATAATAATGGAGTTGGATGGGATACTGTTCAAGTTGCTTTGGATAGAGGATATACTAATTTGTTTTATCACTATAAAAATGACCCTTATGTAGATGTTTCAAAACATTTAGTAGGTTCATATGACTTACAGGATAGAAGTAAAATGACCCCAGGTGTATCCATAAATCTAAAAACAAGACCTGTAATGATTTCTAAATTAGAAACTTATTTTAGAGAAAAATCTCCAACATGTAAAAGTGTTAGGTCTTTAGACGAATTTAATACATTCATATGGAAAAATGGTCGGGCTGAAGCTCAAAGAGGATATAATGATGATTTAACAATGTGTTGGGCAATGGCATTTTGGGTTAGAGATACAGCATTAAAATTAAAACAACAAGGTATAGAAATACAGAAAGCTACTTTAGATAATTTTAAAAAATCACTATATTCAAGTAATAATCGTAATCATAAGACTTGGACTCAAGAATTGCCAAATAAAGAATCAGATTCATTAAAATGGTTATTATAACTATTTATAAAAAAGTAAACAAATGGCAGAAGAATCATATAGGTCAAGATTGGCTAAATTATTCTCAACTAAAGTAGTAGTTAGAAGAACAGGTAAGAATAGAATAAAAGTATACGATACTTCAAAATTACAATCAGTAGGTACAAGAGATAGTGCATATAGAGGTAGATATACAGGAGTTCATACCTATAAATCGCACGGATATTACACACCTAACGCTTCTACAAACTTCTTTGCTACAAAATTAGAATTATATAGAGATTATGAAGCAATGGATGAAGACCCAATCTTAGCATCTGCATTGGATATATATGCTGATGAGTCAAGTATAAGGTCTGCTGATGGTTCAATTTTGAAGATAAAGACACAGAACGATAAAGTAAAACAAATATTACATAATTTATTCTATGATATATTAAATATAGAATTTAATTTATGGCCTTGGATAAGGAATACTTGTAAATATGGAGATTTCTACCTAGCATTAGATTTGGATGAAGAATTAGGTGTTGTAAATGTAATACCTATGTCATCATATGATGTTCAGAGATTAGAAGGATTAGAAGCACAACAGTTTGGTATGAAATCTGATATGCAGAATAGATTTGACCAAGGTGGGATGGCTGAGTATAATCCGTATGATGTTAAGTTTAAATACGAACCATTAACAAATAAAAACCCATTTTTAAAAGAAGAGTATGAGTATTATGAAATAGCTCATTTTAGATTGTTATCTGATACTAATTTTTTACCCTATGGAAGGTCTATGTTAGAACCTGCAAGAAAGGAATTTAAAAGATTAGCTTTAATGGAAGATGCTATGATGATTCATAGAATTATGAGAGCACCTCAAAGAAGAGTCTATAAGATAGCTGTGGGTAATCTTAGTCCTAACGAGATTGACCAGTATATGCAGAAAATTATGGATGATACAAAAAAGACTCCATACATAGATGAGAAAACAGGACAGTATAATCTGAAGTTCAATTTGCAAAATATGTTGGAAGATGTCTATATTCCTGTTAGGGGAGGAGATAACCAAACAGAAATTGATACTTTAGATGGAATGAGCAACGATGGTTTTATAGAAGACGTTGATTATATTAAGCAGAAAATGATGGCTGCTTTAAAAATACCTAGAGCATTCTTAGGATTTGATGAAAATTTGGAAGGAAAATGTGTAAGTCCAAATACAAAAATACCTTTAATAAATGGAACAGTAAAAACAGTAGGAGAATTAATTGAGGATTATAATAATGGAATAAAGAATTATGTGTATTCTTTAGATGAGAGTACAAACAATATTGTTCCAGGAGAAATTGAGTGGGCAGGATTTACTCGAATGAATGCAACTGTTTTAAGAGTTCACTTAGATAATGACAAGTATATAGACTGTACTCCTGACCATAAATTCTTACTAAGGGATGGAACTTGGGTAGAGGCTCAATATTTAAATGTTGAAGATTCTCTAATGCCTTTATATATATCAAATGGAGGTTATAAAAACAACTATACAAAAGTATATCACCCTTCTAGTGGAAGATATCAATTAGTACATCAAATGGTGGCAGAATACTACGGTAAACGACAAGAAGGAAAAGTAATACATCATATTGATTTTAATAGTAGAAATAACAACATAGAAAATTTAGATTGTTCTATGAATTTTTGGGAGCATAGAAAATTCCATTCGGATAATGCAAAACTTTTGCAGACTAGTCCAAATATGATAAGATATAATAAAAGTGAAGCTAAAAGAATAAATTCTAGTATTGCAGGTAGATTAGGAGGAATTATATCAGCACCTAAGTTAGTAGATTGGATTAAAAATAATAATCCTTGGAATAAAAAAGAAGATTTATACATTAGTTGTGCTATTTGCAATTCTAAGTTTAAGATACCTCATTATAGACTTAATGAAGCAAAAACTTGTTCTAAAAGTTGTTATAAGAAATATTGTAGAAATATAAAATTGAATAGTGTATTATATAATGAAAAGTATAGTAGTGTAAGTATAGAACAGTTAATAGATATAGCTAAAAATTGTAACTCTTTCTCACAATTAAAAGATGAACTAAATATTGATAGAACTACCTTATATAAAATATTTAAGTATAATAACATTGATAAAATTGATTTCATATTTAAAAATATGCCTTTAGCTTTAGAAAATAAAGCTTTTATGCAAAATTATAGAAAATATGAGTATGAATATAAAAATCATAAAGTATTAAGATTAGAATTACTAGAGGATAGAATAGATACTTGTGATTTAACTATAAAAGACTATCATAATTTCGGAACTGATGCGGGAGTTATTATACATAATTCTGTATTAGCAGCAGAAGATGTAAGATTTGCGAGAACTATAGAAAGAATTCAAAGTATATTTGAATCTGAATTATATAAAATAGCAGTAATACATTTATTTTTACAAGGATATACTGATTCATCTTTAATTGATTTTGAATTAAGTTTAAATAATCCATCTATAGTATATGAGAGACAGAGGGTTGAGATACTAAATGAAAAGATTACACTAGCTAATGCTATGAAAGATTCTAAATTAGTTTCTAGAAAATATATTTATGAAAATGTATTGAATTTAAGTAGAGACGAATGGGTTGCTGAAGAGGAGCTATTGCTAAAAGACCAGGCTACAGCTTGGAGAATGGAACAAATAGCAAATGAAGGTAATGACCCCAAGCAATCAGGAGAAGCTAAAGGTACTCCACACGCAATAGCTCAAATGCACGTAGCAAAAGAACCTGTAGAGAGTGATGGTGGAGAGTTTGGAGATTTGGGAGGAAGACCTAAATCAAATAAAAAGTTTGGAACTGATAGAGATAAATCAAATGGAAGAGACCCACTAGGATATCAAAGAGTTATGTCAGATACAGGATTTTCAACAAGAGGGGAGGGAGTAGATAGAACTAAATTACTAAAGCAATTACAAGATAGTTTTGGAAAGAGAAGTTTAAATGAAATGTTAGATTCATAATTGTATATTTATAATAAATAATTAAGATATAATGTCGAAAATTTTTAAACACAAAAAAATAAAGAATACAGGACTTCTATATGAATTGCTGATTAGACAAATGACGAGTGATGTTTTGCAAGGAAAAAATCCGTTAAGTATAAAATTTGTCAAAAAGTATTTCAATGATGGTTCACCATTGAAATCAGAACTAAATTTATATAATACGTTATATAATTATAAAGAGAAAAATCCTGAATTTGCTTTGAAAATGGTAGATGCTGTTATAAAAGAGCATTCCCAAATAAATTATCCACTTTTAAATAAAAGTAAATATAATCTTGTTAAAGATATAAATAATAACTTTAATAGAGATATATTTATGAAAACTCAGATAGATAACTATAAAATATATGCTTCTATATATAATTTATTTGAACATAGAGAATCCGACAATCCATCTTTATATTTGAAAAATAAATTATATATTGTAAATCATATTACAAATAATAATGTAGATAGTGTAAATGATAAACAAGAATTCATGGAATCTGTAGACCCTGAATTAAAGTCTTTAACATTTAAACTACTTACTGAAAAGTTTAATAATAAATGGAGCTCTAATCTTGATGAAAATCAGAAAGAAATAATAAGACATTTTATATTCAATTCTGTTGATAGTGAGAAAACAACAACATTTATTACAGAACATGTAAATAATATAGAATCTAAATTAAAATCTAGAATATCTGCTAACTCTAGAGAAGATGCTGTATTAGATATAAAATTAAAAGAAATTTTAAGCATACTTCCAAATTTAAAAAATTCAAGTTTTATAACTGAAAGTCATTACTTATCTTTGATAAGATATTATGAATTGATAAGAGAGCTGTAAATATATAAACTATGAAACTAAATAACATATATGATTCTATAGAAGAGGATTTATCTAAGATATCTCAACAATTAGAAGAGGAAAATGTGACAGGTAATGTTGAAGGTTATCAATCACCTAATATATTTATGAAAAAACCTCCAAGAAAGTCTGACGAAGCTAAAAAAAATTCTAATTTAAAAAATTCTGTAGGAAAAGAAATAAAAAAATCATATAAGAATACAATACCATATAGAAAATCTTTATCTGAGATAACATATTATGATTACAAGAATGATGATTCAAGTACAAATAAAGAAAAATTAAATAAATGTTTTATAGATATAGATAAAAGTTTGGAAGATGTTAAAAAAATAATAGATAATAACATAAAGTTAAAAAAAGATTTTCAATTAGATGGTCAGTTTTGGCAAAACAGTTCTAAAAAGTTTTATTCTATAAATTCAAAACTTGTATATATACAAAATAAACTTCAAGAATTGTTTAATTAATTATAAACATATGACATCTAACAAATCATTACTTATAGAATATCATCAATTTAGTCCAAATGTAGACTTAATAAAAGAAGCTATAAATAATAATAGACCTATTAGAGTTACAGGTATACTACAGAGAGCAGGTGCAAAGAATCAAAATGGTAGAGTATATCCAATGGATATCTTAAAAAGAGAAGCAGACAAATATAATGAAGAATTTGTTACTCAGAGAAGAGCTTTAGGTGAGTGTGACCATCCTGATTCATCGGTAGTTAGTTTAGCTAATGCATCTCACCATATTACTAAGATGTGGTGGAATGGAAATGATTTAATGGGAGATATTGAAATATTACCAACACCATCTGGAAACATACTAAAAAACATTTTAGCATCTGGAATAATAATTGGAATTAGTTCAAGAGGATTAGGTTCTATAAGGGAAGTATTTACAGAAGATAAAGACAAATATTTAGAAGTTCAAAATGATTTTGAATTAGTAGCATTTGATTTTGTTTCAAACCCATCAACACATGGAGCATACATGTTTCCTGTAAATGAAAGTATAAATACAAATTCAATAATAGAAGAAAATAAAAATATTGAAAAAAATAAAAAAATAAATACATTAATCTCTAATATAATATGTGATATACAAGGAGTTTGCAGTTGTAATTAAAAAAAAAATTAAAATATTGGTATTTTATGTAAATTATATACTATTTATAATAGTATATACTAAATATTAATATTTAGTTTAAAATATAACTAAAGTGTAATAGGGATTCAAATAATCCTTTTATTAAAAAATAGAAACCAAATGCAAGATTTATTAAAAGAAGCGATTGCCGATGCTAAAGCTATTCGTCAAGTAGCTATTGAAAATGCTAAAGCAAGTTTAGCAGAAACATTTGCCCCTAAAATCAAAAGAATGGTTGCAGAGGAAATGAAAAATGATGATGACAATCTTTATGAAGAAGACGAATATTCTGAAGAAGATGATTCTTTAGATGAAACTTTGTTCGAAATGGAAGATGAAGATATGACAGAAGGTGACACTATGGATGATGATGAAATGATGGAAGGTGACGATATGGGTGGTGAAGATATGGAAGATGGTGATATGGAAACTGAAGATGATTATGGTGATGACTCTGAAGATTTAGAAGAAATTCTAAGAGAGTTAGATATGGAAGAGGAAGACCCAATGATGGAAGAAGAGGATATGGAAGAACCTGCACCTGCACCAAAGGAAGCTCCTGTAATGAAAGAGCCATCAAAAAAATCTGATTTAGAAGAATTCATTAGAGAAATGTTAGCAGAAATGGAAGGCTCTGAAGAAGAGGAAACACCATCTGATGATATGGAATCAATGAAAGAAGAATTAGATTCAAAAGAACAAGAATTACAAGAAGCCTATAGAACAATTAAATTTTTGAAGCAAAAGATTAATGAGTCTTTGTTAATCAACTCCAAACTTTTGTATTCAGGAAAGTTGTTTAGAGCACATAATTTGGATGAAAGCCAAAAAGTATCTATTTTAGAAAGTTTTGATAGAGCAACGTCTATTAGAGAAACAAAACTACTCTATGCATCACTTGCAACAACGTTGAATGAAATCAAATCAAAAGCTAATAGCAAGTCTGTTCGTTTGAAAGAGTCAAGGGCTTCAAAGTCAACGCTTAATTCAACTAAGCCATCTCCGAAAGTTCTTGAGGAAAACAAAATGGTAAGTCGTTTACAACAACTTGCGGGAATTATTAAATAATTTTAAAAAAGAATAAACAATGAATATTCAATCATTTCTACCTACAGACTACAACCGTACTCGTAAAGCGGAGGTTGCAGGTCTTGTTAAGAAGTGGGAAAAAATTGGACTCTTAGAAGGTCTTTCTGACGAGAGGCAAGAGAAATCCAATGTTGCTATCCTTTTAGAGAATCAAGCTAAGCAATTAGTAGTAGAAGCTAATAGGACAGGTACTAATGCTAACTCTGAAGAGTGGGCAGGTGTAGCATTACCACTTGTAAGGCGTGTATTCACAGAAATTGCTGCAAAAGATTTTGTGTCTGTACAGCCTATGAATTTACCAACAGGTTTGGTATTTTTCTTAGATTTTAAATATGGAACTGCTCAGGGTGGATTCCAAACAGGTTCAGGAAGAACTTCACAGGCAGACTCTGTGTTTGGTGTTACTGATGCTCGTAGAGGAACTCCTGGCACAGGAGGTCTATATGGTGCAGGTCGATTCTCCTACACTTCTAATGATGTATCTAAGTCATTGACAAGAGCATCTTCTGTTAGTGCTGGAAGTAACACTTATACAACTTCATCTATTTCAACAACAGCTGCTTGGAATGCTGCATTAAATTATGATTCTGTTGTATCTGCTTCATTAGCATCTGCTGGTGTAACTTTGAAAAAAGTAACAGTTGCAACAGGTTCTTTAACAGGACTTGACGTTGAAGCAATCAGAGCATTCAAAATTAGTGGTAGTGGTATTACAACTTATTACCCTGCGTTTACTAAATTGAATACTTCAAACCATATTGAGTTTATTATTAGAGGTACTGCAACTAATGCTGTTGTAACCTATACTAAGCAACCTACATCTACAACTCGTGGTGATTTTGAAGCAGGTCAAGCATCTGCAACATTTGATGCACAATTAGATATTCCTGAAATCAATTTAGAACTCCGTTCAGAAGAAATTACAGCTAAAACCCGTAAGTTGAAAACTAAGTGGAGTGACGAATTTGCTCAAGATTTAAATGCATATCATTCATTAGATGCTGAAGCTGAATTGACTGCTATGCTTAGTGAGTATATTTCGCACGAAATTGATTTGGAAATTCTTGATATGCTTATTAAGAATGCTCAAACTGTAGATTATTGGTCTGCAAAGAACAATGAGATTTGGGATGGAACTCAATTTGTCCAGCAATCAGCAGGTTCAGGAGGATACTACAATTCACAGGGAGAGTGGTTTCAAACATTGGGAACTAAACTTCAGAAAGTATCTAACGAAATACATCGTTTAGTATTGAAGGGTGGAGGAGCTAACTTTATGGTATGTTCTCCAACTGTTTCTACTGTTTTAGAATCTATACCTGGCTATGCTGCCAGTACCGATGGAACTAAGATGGAATATGCAATGGGTGTACAGAAGATTGGTACAATCAATAGCAGATATACTGTCTATAAGAATCCATATATGACTGAGAATACAATTCTTCTTGGATATAGAGGTAGTCAGTTTTTGGAAACAGGTGCTGTATATGCTCCATATATTCCAATTATGATGACTCCAACAGTTCTTGACCCTGAGAACTTCACACCAAGAAAAGGAATTCAGACAAGATATGCCAAGAAAATGGTAAGACCTGAATTCTATGGTAAGATTTATGTAGGAGGTCTTCAAACTATCTAATAAATTATTTTAGATAATAATATAAAGAGACTCTATTTTTAGAGTCTCTTTTTTTTATTTCTATATATTTATATATGAAGACCAAACAATAAACAAATGAGTGAAAACAAAGAGAAGAGAGTACCGAAGTCTGACGTAAAATTTTCAATATCATTATCAGATGAACAAAAAGTAGCAAAAGAACAAATATTAAAACATCTATATAGTTTTGTGTTAGGGGAAGCTGGAAGTGGTAAAACATTATTAAGTATTCAAATAGCTTTGGATAGATATTTTAAAAGAGAAATAAATAAAATAATAATATCTAGACCTACAGTAGCTAACGAGAATAATGGATTTTTACCAGGTACGATAAAAGAGAAAATGCAACCATGGTTAGTACCTATTGTGGATAATCTAAAAAAAGTATATAACAAAAATGTAGTCATAGATAAAATGTTGGAAGAAGATTCCATAGAGATAGTATCATTATCTCATTTTAGAGGAAGAACTTTTGATAATGCAGTATGTATACTAGATGAATGTCAAAATCTAACTTCAGAACAGACAGCAATGTGTTTGGGAAGATTAGGTAAAGAAAGTCAAATGATATTTTGCGGAGATATGAAACAAGTTGATTTAAGAAACTTGTATGATAGCGGATTGTCAAGACTTAATAAACTAAAAGAAAGTTCATATGTATATATTGTAGAATTGCAAGAGAATCATAGACATCCTGCATTAAAAGAAGTTTTAGGATTGTATTATTCATAAATAAAATAGTAATATGAAAGTTTTTAAAATGCCTTGGAAACAGCAAACAGTTGATTTAGAATCTGTAATTTTAGTTGAAAAGATGTCTTCTAAAAGTAGATTAGATTTAGAAGAGATGAGTATTATTGATGATAATGAATATGTTAATTGGAAATCCAAATATAAGTTAGTTGGATTATATGAAGTTTACAAAGACAAAGAATCTTATGAAAAAAGAGTTATTCCTATAGATATTGTAAAGTATACTATTACAAAATCTTGGGAAGATGTAACCTCAAAAGATATATCAGATATATTAATAGAAAACATACATACTTTTAAGTTAGATAATCAAGATTTTTCCAAAGGACAAGTAATTATATTATAGAATATTATGTAAAACTATACTATTTATATAAAAGAAATAGTATGGCAGCAGGTTTATATAATTTTATAATAGAGCAAGGAACAACTGTAGATTTAAGAGTCGATTACAAAGATTCTGATGGAGTTCCCTTTGATTTAACTAATTATAGTGCAAGGATGCAAATAAGAAATGCACCTAAAGGCTCTATAGTATATGCAAGATTAACATCAACACTTGGACAATGTGGAACAGGACTTAACCTAACTCCAACAGTAGGTAATTTAGTATACCCAAAATCTTCTGGTAGTATAGGCATAACAATTAGTGCTGCATCATCATCTGCTTTTTCATTTGACCAAGCTTACTATGATTTAGAAATTGTAAGTGGTAGTGGAAATTGTGAAGTCGTTACAAGAATATTACAAGGAAAGGTAAAACTAAGTAAAGAAGTAACATTCTAATGTCTAGGAGAATAATAGTAAATAGTGAAGATGAGAAAATAACGCTGAATTCTAAAAGTTCACCTGAGATTGTCGTAGTAAGTAAGAATGATACTAGAGTAGTTACTGTTAACTCTGTTGGCCCAAGAGGCCCTAGAGGATTCCCAGGTGATTCACTCTTTAGACAAACAGGAAGTTTTTACACAACAACTAATAATTTTAAAATAACAGGTTCATTTTACGCATCTCAATTCTATGGAGATGGAAATGGCATATATAATATATCAACATCTTCTATAGTAAATTTCAGTTCAGAAGTTTCTAAATCTATGTTTCCTTATGTAGGTAAGGCTGAAATAACAGGTTCTGTACAAATATTAAGACCTAATATAATAGCAGGTTTAGATTTTTTTATAATAAGGTCAGGTTCATTTAATGCATTAACGGTAACTTCAGATGGAGTTCTCAAATTAGGTGAATTTGATGAACTTCCTTCACCTGTTGCAGGAGGTTTAGCATACAGTAAAGCTAATTTTTGGGTAGGTATAGAATAATGATTTTTTTTTCAAATAAGTATATATTTATAATAAAGATAAAACTATATATCAATGGCTCAATGGAAAAAAGTATTAGTAAGTGGTTCTAATGCGCATATAACTTCGATAACTTCATCTGTATTAACTAATGATAATTTAATTATTGCAGGAGTTGGAGGTAGGTTAGAATCAAGTGGGTTAACATTTAATGGAACTAAGCTAAATTTAACATCAGCGTCTGTAATATCAGGTTCAATATTCTCAGGTTCATTTGTCGGAAATGGTGCAGGATTGACAGGATTAGTTTCCACATTGACCATAATAGATGAGTTTGCAGGTTCAGGTACGGTATCTTTAAAAACACAAAACTTAACTGTAACAGGAGGTGAGGGTATTGACACAACAATGTCAGGTCAGACACTTACTATATCAGGTGAAAATTCATCATATACAAATAAAGGTGTATCATCTTTCGGAAGTGGAAGTTTTTCTGTAAATTCAGGACATGTTACTTTAGCTAATTCTACAACAGGAGCTGTTCTTAGCATAGGTGGAACACCAAACGAAGTTGATGTATCAAGAAGTAATGGTACTGTAACTGTAGGTTTACCTAACAATGTTATTGTAGCAGGTGATTTAACAGTAGGTGGTGATTTAGCAGTTAATGGAGATTTAACTTATATAAATACAACAAATTTATTAGTTAAAGACCCTTTTATATTAGTTAATTCAGGTTCAGTAAATACTGATTCAGGTATAGTATTTGGAGGTAGTACAGGTGTAGCAAACAGCGGTTCAGCATTATTTTGGGATTATAGTTATAATAGTAATGATGGAAGACTAGCTGTAGCAAATGAAATATCTTGGAATAATACAGGAAACCAAACTCCAAGTTATCATATAGCAGGTGTATTTGAAGGAACAGAAGCTAATGCAGCAACTGCACAAGCTGACCATGTGGGTAATATAAGAATTGAAAGTGGACAAATATATATTTACGTATAGATTTGAAATTGTTAATAAATAAAATATTGAAAGTTTTGCCAACAGTTATTAAAAAAGGAATTCCAAGAACTATGTCTGCAACATATTCAGAAAGTGGAGAAGATGTTCAATCAAAAATAACATATACACCCGAAGAACTCCAGTATATTATAACAGTACTAGGAGAACAAACATTTAAAATAAAAGATATAGAATTTATATATAATCTAATTATAAAATTACAAGAAGATTATATAAAACAATCAAATAGAAAATAGTGTTTTATAGTAATATATAAAATATTGAATAAATTTATTATTGGCCCTATGGGGAAGTGGGCTTCCAAAAAGAAGTTACCAACCATAATAAAAAATATATAAAATGCCTAATTGGCGTAAAGTAGTAGTTAGTGGTTCTAATGCAGAACTAAATAGATTAAATGTATCCACATCATTTACATCAAGTGGAATACATTATCCAATATCAGATGGACTGTCAGGTCAATTCATACAAACAGATGGTTTAGGAAATTTAACTTTTAGTGGTGTATCAACAGTAACTGAAAACGTTAAAAATGTTTCAGGACACACATTGTATAAAGGTACTCCTGTCCACGCAACAGGCTCAGGAACTTCAGGTAATCTTGTAGGTGTTATACCTGCAAGTGCATCTATTGCTTCCACAATGCCATCAACATTTATTTTAGCTCAAACACTAGCTCCTGATGAAGAAGGTTTAGGTATTATATCAGGATTGATAAATGGAGTAGATACTTCTGCTTTTCAGAATGGACAAGTAATATATGTAGGAACAAATGGAGGATACACTAACGTAGCTCCAACGGGTTCGAATCTAATACAGAATTTAGGTATTGTAACCAAAGTACATCCAATTAATGGTGGAGGTATCGTTTTGGGTGCAGGTAGAGCAAATGCAACTCCAAATTTATTAAATGGATATGTTTTTTATGGAACTAATAACAGGTCAGTAGCAAGACCTTTAGGTGATATAATATCAGGAAGTATATTTAATTATACAGGTTCATTCACAGGAAGCATAAAATTACCAACAATACCACAAGGTACTTCTGAGACAAATATAGTACTCGTTAATGGAAGTGGAGGTCTAGTATATAGAAGTAATTTATCATTAACAGGAGCTCAAGGTAACCAAGGCCCACAAGGCAATCAAGGCCCTACAGGTCTGCAAGGTACAACAGGAGCACAAGGCAATCAAGGCCCTACAGGTCTGCAAGGTACAACAGGTGCTCAAGGAGCACAAGGTTTTCAGGGAAGGCAAGGCCCACAAGGCAATCAAGGCCTTACAGGTCTGCAAGGTACAACAGGTGCTCAAGGCAATCAAGGTATCCAAGGTACAGTTGGTGCTCAAGGTAACCAAGGCCCTACAGGTCTGCAAGGTACAACAGGAGCACAAGGTAACCAAGGCCCTAAAGGTCTGC
>Ga0255182_1000616_pt1 | contig 22139 bp, 20 predicted proteins | sample Atl_UVDOM_RepA_8_FD_188420 | JGI IMG/M metagenome (GOLD analysis project Ga0255182, IMG submission 188420) | Freshwater microbial communities from Altamaha River, Georgia, United States - Atl_UVDOM_RepA_8d | ecosystem: Environmental > Aquatic > Freshwater > River | place: USA: Georgia...
ACGCCGGGGTTGGGGTGCAGCGGCCAGACCACGATCACGTCCGGGTGCAGCTGCAGCAGCGCGGCCATGGCGCTGGCGATCTTGCGCATGGGCAGGCCCCAGTTTTCGCGGCGGTGGGCCGTGACCAGCAGCAGCCGCGAAGGCAGATGCCGGCGCAAGAAGCTGCGCACCTCGGCCGGCAGCACGTCGGGCGCCTGCGGCCGTGCCAGTTCGCGGCGCACCCACAGCGCAGCGTCGATCACGGTGTTGCCGACCTGCAGCACCTGCGCCGCCGGCACGCCCTCGGCCAGCAGGTTCTGGCGCGCCTGCGGGGTGGGCGCAAAGTGCAGCTGCGCCAGGCGGGCGATCAGCTCGCGGTTTTTTTCCTCCGGAAAGGGGTCATGGCTGCCGGTGCGCAGGCCGGCCTCGACATGCGCGACCGGGATGTCCTGGAAATAGCCGGCCATGGCGCCGGCCAGGGCGCTGGTGGTGTCGCCCTGCACCAGCACCATGCCGGGGCGCACCGCGTCGAGCACGCGGCCCACGCCGTCGATCAGCTCGGCCGTGAGGGCAGGCAGGCCGGGCACGCTGCGCTGCAGCTGCAGCCGGTGGTCCGGCCCGAGGTCGAAAAAGCGGTAGAGCGACTCGGCCATGTCCAGGTGCTGGCCGGTGTGCAGCACCTGCACCGGCTGGCCCGAGGCGCGCAGCGCGTGCACGACGGGGAACATCTTGATGATTTCAGGGCGGGTGCCCATGCAGGCGAGGCAGAGGTTCATTGGCAGTCTTCCTTCGGGGGTGGGGGATCGGTCAGGGGGGGCAGCAGCTGGGCCACCACCTCGTCGGTGACGGTCCAGCGCGGCCCGTGGCGCAGCGGGTAGGCCCGGTGCTGCCAGCAGTGCACGGTGCCCCGGTCGCCGCGCTGCCAGGCCAGCAGCGCGATCAGGCCCCAGGGGTAGTCGTGTTCGAGGTGCGCCAGCCACTGCGCGCGGTGCGCCTGCATCCAGCGCGTGTAAAGGACATCGGGGTCCCGCCAGCCGTGCAGCGCGGGAGCCCCTGGCGGCGGCTGCCAGCCCAGCAGCAAGGGATAAATCTGCGCCGTGGCTTCGGGGTAGAAGCGGCCCGGCACGTCCAGATGCGCAGGCTGGGTGCTGACCCGAAACCGCCCGGCCTGCGGCTGCCAGAAATGCTGCACCAGCGCCTGCGACAGGGCCTGGCTGGGCCAGGCGCTCCAGACTTCCAGGTTGTCCATCCACAGGCTGTAGGGCAGATCGGGCGCGACGATGAACAGACCGCTGCGCGGCTCGCGCAGGCGCAGCAGCGCGGCCTCGGCCTCGGCCTGCAGGGTGTCGGCCTGCAGCGCCTGGCGCTCGGCCGCCGGCACGCCGCGCAAGAGGCGCAGCCACAGCGCCAGGCTGGCGTCGTCGGCATCGGCACGGGCGCAGGGGCGCCAGCCGCCGGCACGGCGCGGCGCAGTGCAATAGCGCGCCAGCACGCCCACCGGCTGCTGGTGGTGGCCGATCCAGCCGATCCAGCGACTTTGGTAGGCCTGCACGTCCAGGCCCTGGTCGCGGGCGAGCAGCAGGGCCTGCAGCGCAAAGTAGGGGTCGACCTGTTCACCCCCGTGCACCAGACGGATGGCGCCCTGCGCATCGGCATAGCCGTGCAGGTCCAGTGCGCGCGACTGGCCTTCCGGGCTCCAGCCCAGCAGCAGCGCGAGCAGCAGGGCCATCAGCCAGGGCCCCAGGGCGGTGTGCCGGCGCCTCATGCGCGGCCCTTTCGGGGGCGGCGGGTCGTCACAGCACCACCCCCGCCTCGCGGGCGTCGAGCCGGCCGTGCACCACGCTGCCGCTGGCGGCGGTGACCAGCTGTGCGCTGGCCGTGGTCGGGCGCGCCGGCGCGCCGATGCGGGCACCGCGGGACAGATGCAGATGGCCTTGCGCCATCAGCGGCCCGGTCACCCGGCTGCCCGGGCCCAGCACCACATCCTGCAGCGCCACCAGCGCACCGCTGACGGCGCTGCGCGGACCGAGCTGCACCGGGCCGTGGGCCTTGACGTCGCCGGCCACGCGGCAGCCCTCGCCGAGCTGCAGCGCACCGTGCACCACCAGCGGGCCGTGCAGCTGCAGCCCGGCGGGCAGGTGCGCGTCGCCGTCGATGCGCCAGCCCCCAAGGCCCCAGGGCCGGGCGCCGGGCACGGGCGGGCGGCGCGGTTCGGGCAGCTCGGCAAGCGGCGCCGGCACAGGGGGCCATTCAGACCGCGCCGCATGGCCGTGCACGCCCAGCCACACCGTGGGCGCCTGCAGCTGGCCGAAGGCCTGGCCGGCCGGCCAGTGCAGCGCTTGCGTCGACACCGCACTGTGAGGGCCGTTGACAGCGCCGTTGAAATTGCCGTTGAAAGGGTCGCTGGAGGGACCGCTGTGGGCACCCCTGGTCGCTGGGCTGTCCCGGCTGCCTTCGGCTTTCGCCGGTGCCGGCGGTGCCACCAGGGGCGAGAGGGGCAAGGGCGCGGCATCGCGCGGGCGGCGCCATTCGCGCCAGGCGGGCACAAAGGGCAGCAGCATCAGGGCCGCGCTCAGCAACAGCAAGAGCAGCGCGGCCAGCAGCGGCCACTGGCCGCTCCAGAGGGCAGCGCTCATGCGGCCTCCGGGCGACGGTAGCGGGCGGTCTTGGCCCAGACCAGTTCACGGCCGGCCCAGCGGTCGCGCAGCATCGCCGGCAGCGCCTGGCTGATGACCAGCAGGCTGGTCAGGTGCCCGAGCCACTGCAGCGGCAGCAGGCGCAGCCGTTCGCGCCGGCCGTCGGCCACCACCGCCGCCGCCGTCTGCATGAAGGCCGCAAAGCCCCCCAGCGCGGCATGCAGCACCAGCCAGCCGGCCGGCAGCAGCAGCGTGAGCGCGCCGGTGCCATTGAGAAAGTACAGCGCCAGCGCCATGCCCCAGCCGGCCAGCAGCAAGGGCTGCAGCAGGAAGACCTGCAGCAGCAGCAGGCCATCGAGCCGCTGGCGCCAGTCCAGGTGCCGGCTGCGCAGCAGCGGCCACCAGCAGCGCAGCAGCACCTGGTTGTGCCCCTTGGCCCAGCGGTGCACCTGGCGCAGCCGAACGGCCCATTCCTCGGGCACTTCCTCGTAGCAGGTGGCGGCGTTGTGGTAGACGGTTTTCCAGCCGCCGATCAGCAGCCGGAAGGTGATGTCGGTGTCCTCGGCCAGGCTGTCGTCGCGCCAGCCGCCGACAGCCTGCACCGCCGACAGGCGCACGCCGCCAACGGTGCCGCCGTACTGCGGCACGCCGCCCAGGTTCATGCGCGCCTGCTGGTCGGCCTGGTAACCGGCCGAGCGCTCAAGATCGAGCAGCCGCGTGAGCAGGTTGCGTCCGGCATTGCGCGGCACCACACGGCCCATGACGGCACCCACCTCGGGGTCGAAGAATGGCGCCACCAGCGCGCGCAGCAGGCCCGGCGCCGGTGTGTAGTCGGCGTCAAAAATGATGGCGATGTCGCCGCGCGCCAGGGCCATTGCGTCCTTGAGCGCGGCGGCCTTGCCCGGCTTGCCGCCGCGCCGGTGAAACGGCGCGATGCGCCCGGGGTGCGCCTGCGCCACGCGCTCGATGATGGCCTCGGTGCCGTCCTGCGAGCGGTCGTTGACCGGCACGATGTGCAGCCGCTCGCGGGGGTAGTCGCTCGCCAGCAGGGCCTGCAGGCTGTCCTCGATCACTTTTTCTTCGTTGTGCGCGGCCACCAACACCGTCACCTCGGGCCAGTCGACCTGCTGCAGATCGGGATAGGGGTAGTGCACCGGCGCCAGCCAGCGGTTGAGGGCAAACAGCAGCTGACGCACGCCGTAGAGCGTCATCACCAGTACCACGGCGGCCAGGCCCAGGGCCAGCAGCAGGCTGCCCGGGCGGCTGTGCCATTCGGTCTGCATCAGCGGCCACCAGTGTTCGGGCCAGGCGCCAGCCAGGAGGGTGGGCATCGTCACGTCCATAACAGCCTGTGTGTGAATGAAAGGGCTGCCATCGTCACGCTGCGCCGCTGCTGCTTCAGCGCCCTGGCACACGGGCCGCTGCGCAGGGCCGCACTGTGTGCAAGGGCCGACCGAAGGACGCGGCAGCCCGGCCTAGAGTGGGTCTGCACACCCACCACAGGAGGATCCTCATGCCCACATTGCATCGACCCACATCTGATCTGCCCACATCGCCCTTGCCCATGAACCCAGCCCCGCGTGGCGCTGCCAAGGCCACGCAGGCCGCACGCGACGGCCCGTGCCGCCGGCTCAGCCGGGGTCTTGCCCTGGCCCTTGCCTGCACCCTTGCCCTGCAAGGCTGTGGTGGCGAGAACGACAACCGGCCCGCCGCCTCCAGCGGCCGGGTGCTGCCGCAGTTGCAGGCCACCGCGCCCGTGCCGGAGGGCCCACCGCCGGCCGGCGCGGTCCTGCCCGGCGCCGATGGCCAGCCCGGTGCGACCAGCCCGCTGACCCGCGCGATGGCCACGGCGCTCAAGGCCGCCGGCCCGCTGGCGGCAGGTGGCGGTTCGGTGGCGGGCGTGGCCAGCGCCCCCCTGCCGGCTGCCGACCCGGGCCTGCTGCTGCTCCTGCTGCCCGACGAGCACCGCGCCGACGACCCGCGCATCGCCGCCTGGCAGGATGCCGCGCACGAGGTCGGCGTGCGCATCGCCCCGGTGACCGACAGCGCCTTTAGGCAACTCGGCGCAGCCGCCCTGGACTACGCCGGCCTGGTGCTGCCCGACGACCTGCATACGGTTGCCGACGACGCCCTGATCGAGGCGGTGCGCCAGTACACACAGGCCGGCGGTCAGACCCTGCTGAGCTTTGACTTCGGCGCGCTCACGCTGATCGACGGCCAGCCCTTCTACCCGGTGCCGCGTTCGCGCCTGAGCGATCTGGCCGGCGTCGACTATGTGCTCTACGAGAGCCTGCGCGAACGCACCACCGGCATCGGCCCGGTGGTCGGGCGGCGCAGCACCTTGCGCAGCCTGCTGGTGCCGCCGGGCAAATCGGTGCCCTGGCAGGACGGCAGCACGCCCGCCCTGCTGCAGGCCGCCGGTGCCGATGCAGGCACGGCCCTGTACCTGCCGGTCAGCCCGCAGGACCCGGGCGGTGCCCGCGGTTTTGATGTGCAGCAGTACAGCCAGCAGCGCTACTACAGTGCCAGTGGCCGCGAGGGTGGCGCCACGGCACGCACGGTGAAGGTGAATTACGGCCGCGCCTTCCGGGCCGAGACCCCGTCGCTGCGGACCCTGGCCGCGCCCGAGCCGCTGAGCCTGGCGGCCGCCCCGGCCGACGACCCGCTGCATGCCTGGCACGGCTACCTGCTCGGCCCCCTGCTTTACCCGTCCTTCGTCACGCAAGGCGATTTCGGTCAGGCCCCGGGCCAGCAGGTGCTGGCGAGCTCGCCGCAGTTCGGTCTGGTGGCCGGCGTCAACCCGGTCGGTGCCGGCCGGGTGCTGTTTGTCAACCTGCCCCTGACCTACCTCAAGGGCCGCACCGACGGGCTGATGATGCACGGCTTCCTGCGCTACTTTGCGCACGAAATGCTGGGCCTGGCCCAGCTCTCGGCCATGCCTGCAGGCGTGGGCGGGCTGACCTACGACTGGCACCTGGACGCCAAGGCGGCGCAGGCGCCCACGCAGCAGCTGGTCAAGCTCAAGGTCTTTGCGGACCCCCAGGCCCTGTTCTCGATAGAAATGACCGCCGGCCCCGACACCATCGTGCCGGGCGACCAGCTCGGCTGGAACCTGCCCAAAAACAAGACCGCCCAGCAGCTGCTGGCCAACTTTGCCAAGACCGGCCATGCGGTGGGCTCGCACGGCGGCTGGATCCACGACTACTACGGCAGCCGCGTGACCGAAGACAACGCCTTGCAAAGCTCGGGCGGGGCCTGCGTCAACACCGTGCTGCGGGTGGACAACTACCTGCAGTGCCTGGTGCTCAACCGCCAGGCGGTCGACAGCGCCAGCAAGAAGCCTTCGCGCAGCTACTCGGCACCTGAAGGCAACAACCCGCTGTGGGCCATGGACTGGCTCGAACAGCAGGGCGTGGTCGGCGCCTACTTTGCCGGCCACACCGGCCTGGGCGCCACCCGCCAGTGGCGCGACGGCCAGCTGCGCAACCCCGGGTTGTGGGTGTTTCCGGTCACGCCGCAGGGCGTGTACGCGACCTTCGAGGAATTCCAGGACTACGGCGTGCCCAAGGCCGAGGTGCAGGCCTGGTACCGCGAGCTGGTGGACTTCAGCCTGGCCTACAACACCAGCCGCCTGGTCTATGCGCACCCGCCCGGCGCCGCGCTCTGGAGCGATGTGCTGCTGGACCTGCTGGCCTATGCCCGGGCGCAGGGCAACCGTTTTGCCTGGTACCCGATGCCGCGCCTGGCCGACTTCCTGCAGCAGCGCCTGCAGGTGCAGTGGACCCAGACCCGGGATGCGGCCACCGGCCAGACCGTGTTGGAAGCGAACCACCCGCAGTCGCTCGCGCAGATGACCTGGCGCCTGCCCCGCGACCGTTACCCCACGGCCCCGGTGCTGCTCGAAGGCAGCGCCAGCGTCGACAGCAGCGATGCCCGCTTCTGGATCGTGCGCGCCAGCGGCGGCACGCGCCTGCGGTTTCGGGCCTGAACCCCAGCACCCCAGGAGACTGGCCATGCAACGTCGTGACTTTCAACTCGGTCTGCTCGGGGCCGCCGTCTTGCCGGCCGCCCAGGCCAGGCCCCGCAAGAAACAGCCACCCCTGATCAACGCCCCGGCGGCGATCAAGGCGCTGCGCGTGGGCAGCGGCCCGCTGGCCGATGGCTACCGTATCGCGCCGGCCGGTCGCCTGAACTGGTACTTCAGCAACCTCGGGCTGATCGCTATCGTGCAGTACCTGCCGCTGCCCGATCTGGACCTGTATGTGCGACGCTACCTCGACCTGTACCTCTCGCGCCTGCAGCCGGACCTGACGATCCAGGATGTGCTGTTCAACGACGCCAGCACGACCCACATCACTCTGGTCGCCTCGGACTCGGACAACTCCTATGCCGCCACCCTGCTCTCGCTGGCCATGCGCTACCTGCAGGCCAGCCAGAACTGGGCCTGGTGGGAGACGCACAAGGTCCGCCTCAAGGCCCTGGCGCAGGCCAACATCGTCAACCTGATCAAGGCCAATGGTCTGGCGCGTGTCTACCAGCCGGGTAACCCCTCGCCCTACGCCGACTACGGCTACATGATGAACAACGCCGAGGACTACCGGGGCCTGCGCGACTTGTCGTCCCTGCTGGCGCAGCGCGGCGAATCGGTCGACGCGGCCTACTTTGGCAGCGTGGCCAGCGGCATCGGCCAGGCCATCGTGCTGCAACTGTGGGACAGCGCGCTGGCCGGCTTCCGGGTCAGCGACCAGGACCTGCGTGCGAGCACCGACAGCTTCTACCCGGGCACCACCTGCCAGGTCTTTCCGCAAGCCTTTGGGGTGAGCGAATGCGCGGCTGACTTCACGCCGGCCTACCGCTTTCTCAACACCTGGTCGCCGCGCTGGCCCAGCCTCGCCTACGACCCGTTTCCCTGGTGCATCCTGGGCACGGTGGCAGCCAAACGCGGCGACTTCCAGCGCGCCAACACCCAGCTGACGGCCACCGAAGCCCTCTTCCAGCAAACCCCGGCCCTGGTCACGATCAACGAGCTGGGCTTCTACCAGCGCACCCGCAGCATCCTCAACGGTTACGGAGAGATCTGATGAAACACCTGCTGACCTGCACCGCTGCGCTGTGCCTGATGGGCTGTGGCGGCCCGGCCGACGAGCCCCCACCGCAGGCGTCTTCGCCACCATCTTCGCCCGCATCAGAGCCGCAAGCCGTGCCCTTGCACCCCTTGCCCGTGCCACCGGGCGAGGTTCGTCCACCCCGACCGATCAGCGAGTCACCGCCTTACACCGGGGAAAGACCCGGCGACTGAGACGGCCCTGAGGCAGGCATCCACCCCATGCAGGTCCCCCATCCGTCCTGCCCGTAGGCGCGCGCCCCCGCGCGCGCGAAAAAACCTTCGGCCGCAGGGGCGGCCTTGTGCAACGGCAAGAGAGGCTTCAGGAGCGGCGACGGGCGCGGGGATGCGCGGCGTCGTAGGCGCGGGCGAGGTGCTGGAAATCCAGGCGGGTGTAGACCTGTGTGGTGGTGATGCTGGCGTGGCCCAGCAGTTCCTGCACTGCGCGCAGGTCGCCGCTGGACTGCAGCACATGGCTGGCAAAGGAGTGGCGCAGCATGTGGGGGTGCACCGGGGTGGCCAGTCCGGCCTGCTGGCTGCGGCGCCTAAGGCGCTGCCAGACTGCGTGCGACTGCAGCCGCGTGCCGCGCCAGCCGGGAAACAGCGCCAGCGCCACGCTCGAAGCCCCGGGGGTGTAGACCTCCAGCAGGCCCGGGCGCTGGGACCGCACGGCCAGCCAGCGCTGCAGGGCCTCCAGCGCAGCGCTGCCCAGCGGCAGGGTGCGGCGCTTGCGGCCCTTGCCCTGGACCTGCACCTCGGCGGCCTGCAGGTCGATCCAGCCGCGGCCCTCGCGCAAGGCGGCGTCGCTGGCGACCACATCCAGACCGGTGAGCTCGGCCACCCGCAGGCCGCAGCCATACAGCAGTTCGACCATGGCCGCATCGCGGGCTTCGAGCCAGGGGTGGTTGTCGGGTTCATCGTGTTCGGCCAGCTGAACCGCCTCGTCGACCCCCAGCGCCTTGGGCAGGGGCTTGGCGGCGCGCGGGGCGCGCACGCCGTTGACCGGATGGCTGCTGATGCGGCCCTCGCGGCCCAGCCAGGTGTAGAAGCCGCGCCAGCCCGAGAGGATCAGCGCGATGCCGCGCCCGCTGCGCCCGCCGCTGTGCATCTGCGCGACCCAGCGCCGGATGTGCGCCGGCTGCACCTGCAGCAGGCCGATGCCTGCCTCGGCGGCATGGGCCTGCAGGCGTTCGAGGTCGAGTCGGTAGAGGGTGCAGGTGCGCTCGGCCAGGCGTTTTTCAAAGCGCACATGGTCCAGGTAGGCCTGCACCAGCGGATCGGTCGGCAGTGCTGTTGCACCCTCGGCCAGGTCGTCGGCGGGTTCGGCAGGCGGCTGCTTGGGCATGGCGACAAGGTTCCAGCGGGGCGATGGCAGCGCGCCGGTGTCAGGCCTCGCGCAGCACCGAGAGCGCCGCGCCGGCCAGTTCGGCCAGGCGTTCGAGCAGCTCGGTGCCCATCTGTGCATTGAAGCGCTGGGCATCGGGCGAGGCCATCACCAGCAGGCCAAAGGCCGGCTGGCCCGGCGCGGCGCGCAGCGCCATCAGCGCGACAGAGGCCGCCTGCGCCGGCTGCTCCAGCCACTGCACGGCTTCGAAGCCGGTGTTGGCGCCCAGGCAGGGGTGCGAGAGTGCCAGGGCCTGCTCGCGTACCGCCTCGGTCACGCCCTGTGCCCAGGGGGCGTCCTGGTGCGCGGCCTGCAGCTGCCACAGCCGCAGGGCCACCTGGGGCACCTGGAACAGCTCGCGGATGTTGTCCAGCGCCGAGTCCACCAGCACGTCCTGCGGCGTCACCAGCAATTCGCAGGCCCAACGGTGCAGCTTGTCGGTCAGCACCATGTTTTCCTGGCCGTGGCGGATCATGTCCATGATGCGGTGTTCGAGCGACTTGATCTTCTCGCGCAGCATCATGGCCTGACGCTCCTGCAGGCTGACCGCGCGCTGGCTGTGCGGGTGCGTCAGCTGCACCGTGGCCAGCAGGTCGGCATGGCGTTCAAAAAAGTCGGGGGTATTGGCCAGGTAGTTGGCGATGTCGTCTTCGGTGATCGGGGCCATCGGGGCGGGGTTGCTCATGGTGTTGCTTCAGAGGTCGGGAATGTCGATGGTGCCTTCAAACACCGGGGTGGCGGGGCCGGTCATGCGCACGGCGCCGGTCCAGTCATTGTGGGGCTGGCCGTCCCATTCGATGGTCAGCAGGCCGCCATGGGTCTGCACATCCACGCGGGCGTCAAGCCAGCCCTGGCGGATGCCGGCGACCACCGCCGCGCAGGCGCCGGTGCCGCAGGCCAAAGTTTCGCCCGAGCCCCGCTCGTACACGCGCAGGCGGATCTGGCTGCGCGAGACGATCTGCATGAAGCCGGCGTTCACGCGCTGCGGGAAGGACGGGTGGTGTTCGATCAGCGGGCCTTGTGTGAGGACAGGCGCCGTGTCCACGCTGTCGACCCGCTGCACCGCATGCGGATTGCCCATCGAGACCACGCCCACGCGGGCGCTGCCGTGGCCCGCCAGTGGCAGGTCGTAGACCGTCCAGCCGTTGACCTGTGCGCTGGCCAGCCCGGCCGGTTTGAACGGCACCTGCGGCAGGTCGAACACCGGCGGGCCCATGTCCACCGTGACACGGCCGTCGGGGTTCATCGTCAGCGCGATCTCGCCTTTTTGCACTTTGACCCGGACCATGGACTTGTCGGTGAGGCCCCGGTCGCGCACATAGCGCACAAAGCAGCGCGCACCATTGCCGCAGTGCTCAACCTCGCCGCCGTCGGCGTTGTGGATCACGTATTCAAAGTCCAGCCCCGGCGCCGGCGAAGGCCGCACGCTCAGGATCTGGTCGGCACCCACGCCAAAGTGACGGTCCGCCAGAAAGCGGTACTGGGCCGCGCTCAGGTTGAGAAGGCCCCGGGTCTCGTCGAGCACGACAAAGTCATTGCCCGCGCCCTGCATTTTGGTGAACGGAATCTGCATGCGCGGATTATCGTTGCGCACGCTCGCCTGACCGGCTCACGCGTTGCGGGCGCTCCTGCCGGTCGAGCCGGTCCAGGATGGCGAGCGCCTGATCCACCTGGCCCTGCTCGGCCAGGGCGCGAAAACGGGTTTGTGCATCGAAGCTGGCCAGCGCCTGCACACTCATTTCCTCAAAGAGCTTGTTGACGCTCAGCTTGCGGCTGCGAGCCAGCACCTTCAGGCGCTCGGCAGTGTCGTCGGGCAGTCGGATGGTCAGGGTACTCATGTGCAAAGCTCCAGCCATTGCGCCGGGGTGAGGATCTTCAACTGGGCCCAGCGCAACTCACCCCGGTTCAGGTCGCGCAGGTTATGGGTCACGATACAGGCCGCGCCAGCGGCCACCGCCAGTTCAATCAGGTGATTGTCTGCCTCATCGGGCAGGTTCGGACGCCAGCCGAAATGCACCTGCACCCAGCGGCCTTGTCGGGCCAATGCGGCCAGCATGGTGAGACGCTCCTCGGGCGTGGTGGCGTCACCCCAGACATCACGCTGCAGCAAATCCTCGTATTCAGCCCACAAGGCATTTCCAAACACGGGACGCCAATGGCCTGCCAGCACCCCCCGCAACACCTGCCGAGAAGCACCGCCGCCCGAGCGCAAGGCGGCCACCACAACGTTGGTGTCGATCACAATGTCCAGCATTTTGACAGCATATATGCTGTCATCAGCACGGTCAATGAAGAGATTCATAGGCCTCTCGTCTCTGGGCTGACCCGAGGCAAGAAGTGTCAGACGATCCTTCCTGGACGCGAAGCGGGCCTCGCCGGCGCAACGATGTCTGCGTACCCGCAGCATGAGGCGACCCGGCGAGGCCCGCCTTGCGTCGCGCGGGGTCGCCCGAGACCTCAATCCCCCAGCATGAAGCCGTGATGGATGGGAGCAGCCCGGAGACCTGTGCCTGACGCGGCTGGGCGCTTGCCGGGGCGACGATTTCTGCGTACCCGCAGCATGAGGAGCCCCGGCAAGCACCCAGCCGCGTCCCCCCGCGACCTCTACACTGCGCCCCCCCACAACGCGCGCCCCACAACCCACACGCAGCCATAATCGTCCACATGGTCCGCTCCTCCCAACTCCTGTATCCCCAGCGCGAACCCGCGCCCATCCGTCCTGCTGCCACCGTGCTGCTGCTGCGCGACGGCCCGCAAGGCCTGGAAGTGCTGATGACGCGCCGCTCCATGACCGCCAGCTTTGCGCCCGGTGCCTATGTGTTCCCCGGTGGCGGCATCGACGCCGCCGACGCCCACGCGCATGCGCAGGCCAGCCGCCGGCCTGGCCAGGGCGACCTGCACCTCACCCAGGCAATTGCCGCCATCCGCGAGAGCTTTGAAGAACTCGGTGTGCTGTTTGCACGCCACGCCGACGGCCGCTGGGCCGATGCGGCCGACATCGCCGCCATCGACCGCACCGGCCCCTTCGCGCAGCAGTGCCTCGCGCGCGGCCTGCAACTCGCTGCCGATCAGGTCTACATCCTCGCCCACTGGATCACCGACCGCGACCTGCCGCGCCGTTTTGATGTGCCCTTTCTGGTCGCCCGCATGCCCGAGGGCCAGACGCCGGTGGCCGACGAGGCCGAACAGTTCGAGCCGGTCTGGGTGCGGCCGCAGGATGCGCTCTTGCGCCACGAAGCCGGCCAGTTCTTCATCATCTTCCCGACCATCCGCACGCTCGAACGGCTCAAGGCCTACCCCACGGTCGATGCGGTGCTGACCGCATGCGCCGCGACCGAAGAGCCGCTGTGGACGAGTTGCCCGCGCGCAGGCTGGCTGGCCGGGCAGGAGGCGCGCTACATGGAGCACGAGCCGCCCTTTGGCGAGCTGGCCCTGGTCAACCCCGACGGCCAGATCCACCACCACCTGGACTGGCAGACCGAGCGGCCGGTGGCCCTGCTCAAGAACGTGCAGCGCCTGACCGCCCCCAACCCCGGCGTGATGACCGGCCCGGGCACCAACAGCTACCTGGTGGGCGACCCCAACACCGGCTTCATCGTCATTGACCCGGGTCCGGCCGATGCCGACCATCTGGAGCGCCTGTGGCGTGCGGCAGGCGGCAACATCCGTTTCATCGTCTGCACCCATTCGCACCCCGACCATTCGCCCGGCGCGGCGCCGCTGCAGGCCCTGTGCAAGGACCAGCCGCCCATCCTGGGCCTGGCCTCGCGGCCTACGGCGCGGGCCCACAGCCGCTTCACGCCCGACCGTGAACTGGAGGATGGCGAGCGCCTGGTGCTGGGCACCGGCAGCCTGACCCACACCCTGCAGGTGATCCACACGCCTGGCCATGCGGCCAACCACCTGTGCCTGGTGCTCGAAGAAGACGGCCTGCTGTTCTCGGGCGACCATGTGCTCAACGGCAGCACCACCGTCATCGACCCGCCCGACGGGCATATGGGCGACTATTTGAATTCACTCGACCGCCTGGCCGCCGCCTGCGACACCCACGGCATCGACTTCATCCTGCCCGCCCATGGCTATGTGCTGGGGTTTGCACGACAGGCCATCACCGGTCTCAAGGCGCACCGCTTGAGGCGCGAAGCCAGGATCGCCGCCGCCATGCAGGCCCTGCCACAGGGCACGCTGGAGCAATGGGTCGAACGCGCCTACGACGATGTGCCACCCCGCCTGTGGCCGGTGGCGGCACGCTCACTGCAGGCGCATGTGGACCACATCCGCGAGACGCTGGGCGCATGAAGCCCGACGCCGCGCCCGCCCAGGCCGGCGAAGGCCTGCGGCTGGCCAAATGCGTGATGGCGCTGGCCCGCTGCTCGCGCCGCGAGGCCGAAGCCTTGATCGAAGCCGGCGCGGTGCTGGTCGAGGGCCGGCCGGCGACCGCACCGGCACGCCGCGTCCGGCCGGACGAATCGGTGAGCCTGGCCGCGGACGCCCAGGCCACCTTGCGCACCCTGGACACCCCGCTGACCCTGCTCTGGCATGACGACCGGCCAGCAGGGGACAGTGCAGCGGCCACGCTGAGCGGGCTCAAGCCGGCGCCTGCAACGGTCAGCGCCCCCGGCAGCACCGCTGCAGCAACCCCGTCCCGCCTGGCCCGGCTGCGCCCCCTGCTGCCGCTGCAAGCCGGCCAGCGCGGGCTGGCGCTGTGGTCGGACGACCCGGCGGTGCAGCGCCGCCTGCACGACCGCCAGCGACCGCCAGAGCAGGAATGGCGGGTCGCCTTGCGCCGCCCCTGGACACCCGAGGAGCTGGCACAGCTGGCCGACAGGGGCTGGCGCGCCAGCCTGAGCCAGCAACAGCCCGAACGCTGGACCTACCGCCTGGTCGGCCGCAGCCCGGGCGGCCCCCCCTTGTCCGGGATGCCGGCACAAGGCCTGGACGGCGCCGTCTTTCGCCTGCGCATCGGTGCCGTCAGCCTCGCGCCGCTGGCCCCGGGGCAAGCCCGCCTGCTGCGCACCGGTGAGCGTTTTTGAACACAGCCCCTGCAAATGCGGCCTTTCAGCTGCTTTTTTCATGTCAGAGGCGTGTAAAGAGACCTTGAAAAGTGTCTGAAATAACCTCAAATACCTTTTCAGTCTGGGAAAATGACATCCCAGTCACGGTTGATGTCCACAAGTCGTCAGCCCAGTCGCCGGACTGTCCGGCCCTTCTCATCGAAAGGAGACCACCATGCGTTTGAGCACCAAAAGCCGTTTTGCCGTCACCGCGATGATCGACGTTGCATTGCGTGAAGACCGTGGTCCGGTTTCACTGGCCGCCATCAGCGAGCGCCACCACATCTCGCTGTCCTACCTCGAACAGCTCTTCAGCAAGCTGCGCCAGCATGCGCTGGTCGAGAGCACCCGCGGTCCGGGCGGCGGTTATTCCCTGGCGCGCAGCGCCGAAAAGATCAGCATGGCCGACATCGTGGGCGCCGTCGACGCCCCCAGCGAGGAAGAAGCCCGCAGCGAAGCCGGCAGCTGGATGAGCAGCGACCTGTGGTCCACCCTGAACGAAAAAATGCTCAGCCACCTGCAGTCCATCACCCTGCGCCAGCTGGTGGCCGAGCAGCGCGCCAAGGGCGTGGCCATCGAGCCGGCCGCCCCGGTCAAGACCACCGTCAAGCGGGGGGTGTTTGCCCGCCCCAAGAGCCCGCTCAAGGTCACCGCACCGAACTCGGTCTTCGCCCTGGCCAGCACCCTGCTGCCCTCGCGCAGCTGATCGCAGTCCCGCCTGCGCAATCCCGGCCTGTTCCGAGCCCGCCCCACTGGCGGGCTTTTTTTCATGCCTGCAGCTGCCCATCGACCAGGGTGCACAGCCGCCCCGGCGGCAGGGCCTGCCAGTCTTCGTCGACAGTCAGGGGCTGGGTCACCACCACCGCGACACGGTCGGTCTCGCGGGTGTGCTCGGCAAAGTTGACCTGCAGGTCCTCGTCGCGCAGGGTGGCGCGGGTGAAGGGGTGGCGCCGCTGCACACAATGCAGGTGGGTGCTCGCATGGGCCCACAGGGCCTGGCCGTTGGAGAGCAGGAAATTGAAGGTGCCGTGGGCGGCGATCTGCGGCACCAGCTCGCGCAGGGTGCAGCTGAGCTCCTGCACGCTGGGCACGCCGGCATGGCTTTTGGCGAGCTCCTGCATCAGCCAGCAAAATGCACGCTCGCTGTCGGTCTGGCCCACCGGCCGGAAGCTGCCATGCAGCCTCGGCGCGTAGTGTTCCAGGTGGCCGTTGTGCGCAAACACCCAGTAACGGCCCCAGAGCTCGCGCACAAAGGGGTGGCAGTTCTCCAGCGCCACAGCACCCTGGGTGGCCTTGCGGATATGCGCGATCACGTTGCGGCTGCGGATCGGGTAGCGGCGCACCAGCTCGGCCACCGGCGAGGTGGCAGCGCCCTGGTGGTCGACCAGGTGGCGCACACCGGCGCCTTCAAAAAAGGCAATGCCCCAGCCGTCGCTGTGGTGGTCGGTCTGGCCGCCTCGCCGGGCAAAGCCGCTGAAGCTGAAGGTCACATCGGTGGGTGTGTTGCAGTTCATGCCCAGCAGCTGGCACATGGTTCAGTCTCCGGTGCGGCCGATGTGACGCGCCGCCAGCATCGACAGCGCGGTCAGCACGGCCAGGCTGACAAAGGTTTCGTTGAAAGCATGCAGTGCGGCCGGGCTGCCGACCTCGCCCAGCTGCGCCCCATGCGCCTGCAATCGCCATTCGAGCACGATGGCACACAGGCTGACCCCGGTGGCGCCGCCGACCATGCGGATAAAGCCGATGATGCTTGAGCCTTGCGGGATCAGACCCGGCGGCACCCCCCGCATCGCCCCCAGATTGAGCGAGGGCAGGATGAAGCCCAGGCCGATGCGGCCGACCAGGATCCAGACCCACAGCCAGACCAGCCCGGCCCCCGGCGAGACCATGAAATTGAGCCCGAAGGACAGCGCCAGCAGCGCCAGACCCAAATTCACCAGGCGCGCCGCCGGCTGGCGGTCGGCCAGCCGCCCGACGAGGTTGATGGTGACCGCCAGCGCAATGCCCGAGGGCAGCAGGGCCGCGCCAATCGTCGAGGGCGAGAGGCCCAGCCCCATCTGCATGAACACCGGGTAGAGGTAGGTCGAGCCGAACAGCGCCATGCCGTAAGTGAAGGACACCAGCGAACCCATCGCAAAGCTGCGCGAGGCAAAGACCTGCAGGTTCATGAGCGGCGCCCGTCCGCCGTGGGCCATGCGTGCGAGCTGGCGGCGCTGCCAGATCCCGAAGGCCAGCGCCAGCAGGGCCGACAACCCCAGCAGCAGCGCGGCCATGCCGGCCGCCTCGCCGTGCAGCTGCACCAGGCCGTTGAGCAGCACCAAGGTGGCCGCGCTGGCCAGCACCAGACCGGTCCAGTCCAGCCGCGCATCGCTGCTGGCGGCCACGCCGCCGGGGGCGGTGGTCGGCACATAACGCCGCGAGAGCCACAGCGCCAGCATGGCCAGCGGCACCACCATGAAGAAGATCGAACGCCAGCCAAAGGCATCGACCAGCACCCCGCCGATGCTGGGGCCGATGGCCGGCGCCAGCACCACGCCGGTGCCAAACAGCCCACTTGCGCGGCCCTGTTCGCCGGGTGCAAAGGCGCGCAGGATGATGATGGCCGGAATCGGTTGCACCACGCCCGCGGCCAGGCCTTCGACCACACGCGCCAGCAGCACCAGCCCGTAATCGGTGGCGAACCCGCCCCCCAGCCCGCCCAGCAACAGCCCCCACATGCACAGGTTGTAGACCCGCCGGTAGCCGTAGCGCATCAGCAGCCAGGGCGTGGTCAGCATCGAGACCGTCATCGCCACCATGAAGCCCGAGCTGACCCACTGCGCACGGCTCTGGCCCAGCGCAAAGTGGGCACTCATGTCGGGAATCGCCACGTTCATGATGGTGGACGACATGACCGAGGCCATGGTGCCCAGCATGACCGAGAGCAGCAGCAGCCAGCGGTGGCGCTCGCCGTAACGGGCCTTGAGCGCCTGCAGGCTGTGCGGATCGTGACCCGACCCGCTCATGCGCCGGCCTGCGCGCGGTCGTGGGCCTGCACGCAGGCCTGGCAGATGCAGGCCTTGCGCACGGCCGGTGGCGGCACTTGCTGCAGCAGGGCCGGGCTGAATGTCAGCGGCGCACACCAGCAAGCTGCCGGGGTCTCTTGTGCGCCGTCACCCGCTGACGCAGCCGCCATCGCGCAGCGGTTGGGTTGACCACACAAGGGGCATGAACAGGGATCGACAGCAGGGGATTCGGACATCAGGCTTGGGCGATTTGAGGAGGCAGTTTAGCGCCTCGACAGGCATCGCAAGGCCAGGCATCGCAAGGCCAGCGGCCGCCATGCCATCGCGAGGAACACCGCTCACTGTCATCGCCGAGTGCACAACTCACTGTCACCGCGAGGCCGCAGGCCGTGGCGATCCTGGCGGCTTGCCGCTCAGGACACCAAACCACTGATCCAGCTGGCCCCGCCCTGACCCGGTGTGACGGTCAAGGTGCTGCCGCGATCGGACCTTGTGCCCTGCAGGGTGCAGTGCAAGGCCGGTGACAGCGGTTGTGGGTCGCCGGTGACGGTGATCGTGGCCGCCGTGAGGGTGCTGCCGGTGTGCGGCTCGCCCGGACGCGCGGCCAGCCCTTCGCCCAGGTCGATCAGCACCATGCGGCATTCCTCGCCGTCTTCGTCGGTGCTGGCCTGCAGACGCAGCACCGTGCTGGCGCCACGGCCGTGGTCGACCAGGGCCACATCGCAGTGGCGGCGGCAGTGGCCGCCAAGCACCTCGCGGTGAAAGCGCGCAAAGTCCTCGCGGCAGGCCGGCTGCAGCAGTTCGCTGAAGACCTGGCGCTGCAGCCGGCTGGCCGGCAGGCCCAGCAGCACCGCTGCCGCGATATTGCTTTGCAGGACGCGCCGCTGTGCATCGACGGTGACAAAACCCACTGGCGCAAACTCGTAGAGCTCGCGGTACGGTCCATCCCATGTGTCATCCGGGCCCGTGTCGTCCATGCGGTCCTGCGATCCGTGCTTCGATGGCGATGACGCGTGGGTCTGCCAGCCCCCCCGCTGGCTGTCGCTGAAGGCGTTGAAGTCGTTATGGCCGTTATGGCCGTGATGGCCGTTCCGGGTGTCCAGGGCGCCCTGGCCCAGCCAGCCGGTTGCGCTGGAGACCTCGGTTGCGTTGGCATCTCCGCCAGGCAGACCGCCGAGCAGCCGCTGGCGGGCCAGCGACAGGCGCTCGTGACATTCGCAGGCGTGGGCACGCAGGCCATCGCGGTCGTGCACCGTGAGCTGACCGCGCCGCGTGCTCAGCAGCCCCAGGCTTTGCAGCCGCCCGGCCGCTTGCGTGACCGATTCGCGCCGCACGCCGAGCAGGCTGGCCACGGCTTCGTGCGTGAGCGGGATGTGCGCGGGGGTCTGCCCGGGCGCATTGCCCAGCAGCCAGCAGCACAGGCGTTCGGTGATTGAATGGTGGGTGTGACAGACCACGCCCTGGGCCAGATGCAAGAGCTGCAGCTGCAGCTGCGCCCCCAGTTGCTGGCGCAGGGCCGGGCTGTCGCTCAGGGCCTGTCGCAGGGCGCTGGTGCGCAGACGCCAGGCCTTGCCGCCGCGTTGCACGGTCAGGCGGTGCAGGCTGTGCTCGCCGCCCAGCGCCACGTCCGGCCCGGCCATGCCGTCACGGTCGATGGCCATCAGCTCGCAGCTGTCGCCGGCCTGGGTAAAGGACATCAGCGAGAGCGTGGCGCCATCCGGAAAATACACATGCAGCTGCCGCGCCCCGGCTTCGCACAGCACCTGTGCATCGTGCAGCTGCACCGCTTCGAGCTCGCCTTGCAGCCGCTCGCGCTCGTGCGCGGGCAGCGCCCGCAGCAGCCCGTTGCCGGGCATCTCGGCCGGGCGGGTCGGGTGCATCCGGCCGGGTTCGAAGGCCCTGCTCAAAGGGCTGTTCAGGCCGACGTTTGGCAGACGGGGCGTGGGATTGAAAGAAGAGTCAGGCATCGCGTTCATGTGAAAAGGCTCCTGCAAAACATGCGGCAGCGGCGCTGCACGGTCATTCCCGAAAGGGGGGGATTGATCGTGCGTGAGCCGGCGCGCACTGCCTATCCATCGCTGGATCAGGGGCGCTGTATCGGCGGAGGTATACCGGGGCGGACATCCTGGGGGATTGACTGACGGTGAGGGCGTGCGATGCTTGTTCACTGCATGAGCCGCGGAGGCAGGCGCACGCCAAAGTCGGTGCCGATGCCGCCGCCCACAGGGGGAAGGCAGGCGCTGCTCATCTGGGCGAGGACGTATTTCTGCCCGGCGTGGGCATCGAGCAGGCGCAGGCAGGCAAAGCCCTGGATGCGGCCGGTGCTGCCGGCGGTGACCGCGTCGAGTACCGGCACCACCACCTGGGCGCAGCTGCGGTTGCCGCTTTCGCTGCAGGCGCGTACCGCGTTGTAGAGCGTGGCTTCGGTGCCCGACTGCACCCAGATCGCATCGCCGGCCGACAGGGGCTGCAGATTGCCGCTGTTGATCAGGGCGCGCACCTCGCTGGCGCTGTTGCCGCCGCCCTGCAGCGAACTCCATTGCGCCGAATCGCAGCCGCCGTAGTGGTAGGCCGAGCCCATCTGAAAGATGTAGGGCGCGCCGGTGGCCGGGTCCAGTTGCGGGCCGGGCGGGGTGCCGGTGCTGCGCCAGTACTGGTTGTAGAGGCACTGCGAGACTGCCATCGGAAAGACGCCGCCGGGCTGTACCGTGCCCGGGGCGACCCGGGCAGCGGTCGCGCTGGCGTGCAGGGCCACGCCGTCCTGCGCCCACAGCGTGGCCAAAAAGGTGCGCACGGGGCCGCCGTTGTGGCCTTCGGCGCGCCGCAGCGTCACGCGCACGGCCGGGACCTCCTGCGCCGAGGGGCTGTGGGGCAGGGGCTGCAGCTGCTGGTCCGGTTCGCGCGGGTTCCAGTAGCCAGTCTGTACCTCGCCCTGCTGCAGCGGCGCCTGAGCCGCGCGGTTGAGGGGCACGGCCTGCCGGGCCTGCTGCTCGGCCGCGGCCCACTGCGTGCTGCTGGGCAACAGGGTGGACAGGGGCTGCGCGCCGGCCAATGCGGCGGCATCGGCGGCGTTCTGCAGTTCGGCGCGCACCACGCGCAGCCAGGCCAGGTCGATGGCCAGCGCCCCGATGCCCAGCAGCACCGGCAGGCCCAGGGCCACCAGCAGCGTGACGGCGCCCCGCTGGGCGCGCGGCAGGGGGGGACACTGTTGTGTTTGGCGACGTGCCTTTGAGAGCCTGGGTTCGTGTGCACGAGGGATGGGGCAGGGCAGCGTGGTCATTCGTTCACCATCACGGTGGTGGCGCTGAGCACCACGGGTTGGTCCAGGGCGGTGAGCAAAGGCCCGAGGGCGAGGCCGGCATAGGGGTAGCGCACCGTCACGCGCAAGGGGTTGGGGTAGGCCGCGGGGCTGGACTGCTGGACCAGCACTTCGGGGCTGGCGCTGCCGCGCAGTTGCAGCAGCACGCCCTGGGTGCGCTGCAGCACCGCCTGCCGGATGTCGGCTTCGGTGGGTTTGGGCTCGCGCAGCACGATGCCCACGCGGGCGCCTTCGCGGCTGGCCTGGGTGATCACGGCCTGGTTGTAGAGCAGCACGCCCAGCTCGATCACGGCCAGCAGAACGGTCATCAGCAAGGGCAGCACCAGGGCGAACTCGACCACCGCCACGCCCGCCTGATGCGGCTTGTGCAGGCGGGTTCGTGTTTGTGTTCGTGGTCGCGGGCGGCAAGGCAAGGGATTGGGCATGGCAGCTCCTGTCAAGGCAGACGGGGCGTGACCTTAGGCCGTGCGGCGCGCCTTGTCGGTGGTCTTGTGCGCCTGGGCTTGGACGGGAGTGCGCTGGCGCGCGCAGGTGCCAGGCCTCACAGACGCTGACCGGGGTGCTGCCTACAGTGGCCTGGCGCCTGGGTTGCAAGCCAGCCCGGGCGCAGCAAGGCCGGTGACGGCCCCAAGTCCCAAGTGTTTGTTCAACCCCCTCTCAGGAGTCTTTCCATGAAAAACATCCCTTTGGCCCTGCAGCGCTTCTGGCGCGATGAATCGGGTGCTTCGGCCGTTGAATACGGCTTGCTGACCGCGCTGATCGCTGCGGTGATCGTCGGCACGGTGGCCACCCTGGGCACCACGCTTGATGCGGCCTTCCAGACGGTGCTCGGTGCGCTGACCTGATCGGCCATGCCCACGCCCATGTGCATGCACAAGCTCCGCCGTAGAGGCTTGCGGGTCAGTCCTCAGGAGGCTGCTTGAGCGCCAGCAGCCTGGATCTCGGGCGTCTTGCCTTGCTGCTGCTGTGGGCGCTGTGGCTGGCCGTGGCGGTGGGGCTGGACACGGCCCGACGCCGCCTGCCCAACGGCTGGCTGTTGGCCGGCGCCAGCCTGGCGCTGGTGTGGGCCTTGCTGCCCCAGGGCGTCGGTCTGGCCGCCGCCTTGCGCGGCGGCCTGATCGCCTTGCTGGTGTTCCTGCCCGGCTATGTGTTGCATCGGCTGGGCGCGGGCGATGTCAAGCTGATGGCGGTGGCCGGTCTGCAGGCCGGCGACACCGCTGTCTGGGGCCTTTGCCTGGCCGTGATGCTTGCCGGCGGTGTGCAGGCCCTGCTCTGGCAGGGCTGGCGGTCCTGGTTCGCAGCCGGCCGGACGGCGGTCCCTTCACCTCCTCCTGCCCGCCCATTGCCCTATGCCTGGGCGGTGGCTGCCGGCTGCGGGCTGCACCTGCTGACCGGCCCCTTGTCCGGCGCCTGATTTTCAAGGAACCCCCCTCATGAACAAAACCCGAACCTGGTTGTTGCTGGCGCTGTCGGTGGTGCTGGCCCTGACCGCCGTGTCGCTGGCGGCGCGCTGGCTGCAGCGCAGCGACCCGATGGCCCTGCTGCCGGTGCCGGTGGCGGTGCAGGACCTGCCCGCCGGCACGCGGCTGCAGGCCGGTCACTGGCAGATGGCGCAGTGGCCGCGCAGCGCGCTCGCATCGCTCGGGCCGGCGGCCCTG
>Ga0255182_1000617_pt1 | contig 22122 bp, 19 predicted proteins | sample Atl_UVDOM_RepA_8_FD_188420 | JGI IMG/M metagenome (GOLD analysis project Ga0255182, IMG submission 188420) | Freshwater microbial communities from Altamaha River, Georgia, United States - Atl_UVDOM_RepA_8d | ecosystem: Environmental > Aquatic > Freshwater > River | place: USA: Georgia...
ATTTGGTCTTGGAATCGATCGCATTCTCCTAGCAATGGAGTCGGAAAAAATCGCTCTGCCGATTGAGAGCTACACCGACCTATTCGTTATCTCATTAGGCGAGGCTGCTCGGAAGAGGGGCTTCATCATTGTCCAAGAATTGCGAAATCAAGGTTTTGTCGTGAAACAAAGTTATGGCGATAGAGGACTTAAGGGCGCTATGAAGGCTGCCGACAAGTCGGGAGCCCGATATTCGATAGTTATTGGCGATGCAGAAATCAGCACGGGAAGCGTGGAATTGAAAGAGATGGCGACTGGAGAAGCAGTTTCGGTTACCCTTAGCGCTCTTGCTTCAACACTCGCGGAGAAGTCGCGCTAGGAGTTTGGTCTCCCTGCTACAACTTCGCACACGCATCAAGGAAGGTTATACGTGCTTAGATCTCACGGCGCAGGCGTAATCCGCTCTAGCCATATTGGCGAAACTGTCACCCTTGCAGGTTGGGTAGCACGGCGTCGAGATCATGGCGGCGTAGCCTTTATAGACCTACGTGATGCAACGGGTAACGTGCAGGTAGTCATCTCCGATGAAAAAGTCGCGGGAGCGCTGAGAGCAGAATGGTGTGTTCTCGTAAAAGGAAAGGTTGCAAAGCGACCCACAGGCAATGAGAACCTCTCCATCCCAACAGGCGAGATTGAAGTTATCTGTGATGAGCTAGAAGTTTTGAGCGAAGCTGCTCCCTTGCCTTTTCCGGTGGATAGCGGCGAGACGGTTAATGTCAGCGAAGAAGTTCGACTTAAGTATCGCTATTTGGATCTCAGGCGAGAAGTTCCAAGTAAGGCGTTACGTCTACGTTCGAAGGTGACGTCGGTTATCCGTTCTGTTATGGATGAAGAAGGATTTCTGGAAATTGAAACACCATACCTCACGCGATCAACCCCAGAAGGCGCTCGCGACTTCTTAGTGCCAGTACGTCTACAACCAGGGTCTTGGTATGCGCTTCCGCAATCACCACAACTTTTCAAGCAATTATTGATGGTTGCAGGCATGGAAAAGTACTATCAAATTGCGCGCTGTTTCCGTGATGAAGATTTCCGCGCCGACAGGCAACCAGAATTCACACAGCTCGACATCGAACTCTCTTTTGGCAATCAAGATGACGTAATTAAAGTTGGAGAAAAGATTCTGTCACATGTTTTCTCAAAAGTTGTTGGCTACGACATTCCTTTGCCGATTCCACACATGACCTATCACGAAGCAATGCGCAGATTTGGATCCGATAAACCCGATTTGAGATTCGGAAACGAACTTGTTGATGTTACGGAGTTCTTTAAAGAAACGTCATTTAGGGTTTTTCAGGCCGAATTCGTAGGAGCGGTCGTAATGCCCGGTGGCGCGTCATCACCTCGGCGTGAGTTAGATGCTTGGCAAGATTGGGCAAAAGCGCGAGGTGCAAAAGGTTTGGCTTACATCTTGGTGGGTGAGGAAGGAGCTCTTTCAGGCCCAGTAGCAAAAAATCTTTCTGAGAAAGAGAGCGCGGGCATCGCAGCGAAAGTGGGTGCTGCTAATGGCGATGCAATCTTCTTTGCCGCCGGCGAGAAGAGCGCCTCGCTTAATCTCCTTGGCGCAGTTAGATTAGAAATTGGAGAGCGTTGCAATCTCATTGATAAATCTACCTGGAAATTCTTATGGGTCGTAGATGCACCTATGTTTGAAAGGACAGATGCAGGCGAATGGACTGCTGTGCACCATCCATTCACTGGCCCAAAACCAGAATATGAGAAGACTTTTGAAAGTGATCCGGGAAGCGCCTTGGCGTATGCATACGACATCGTCCTTAATGGAAGCGAAATTGGTGGAGGATCAATCCGTATACATAAACGGGAAGTGCAGAAAGCAGTATTCAACGTTATTGGTTTAAGCAAAGAAGAAGCCGAGAGTAAATTCGGCTTCTTATTGGAAGCCTTCAATTATGGCCCGCCTCCTCACGGCGGTATCGCACTTGGCCTAGATCGTCTCTGTGCGCTTCTTGCTGGCGCTGAATCAATTCGTGAAGTAATCGCTTTTCCTAAAACCGCCAGCGGTGGAGATCCGCTAACGGGAGCTCCAACTCCAATTACGGATGCCCAAAGAAAGGAATCCGGAGTAGATTTCAAGCCGGAGGCCAAGCTATGACAGTTGAGGGTGTTTCCCGCCCAAAGGATTCGGATCGAAAAACACGAGTTCACCTTTCCTTTTACGATCGCATTAAGTTCCTTCTCTTCTTTGCCATTGTTTTCTTCGTCTTGGTTTGGGCCGATATGGCGGGGGATGAAACTCTCAGTTTCGAAAGAGCTGTCGTCGATAGCGCGGCGCAAAGATGGTGGATATTCCCATTGGTTGCTATCGAAGCGCTCCGTCAGACACATTTCCTTATTTCAGAATTAGCGGCGCCGTACCACGGTATTTGGCAGCGCTATTTCTCCTTTGTGGACCGACTGGTTCATAGATTGAGCGACTGGACTCGATTCCGGTTGTCGCGTGTTATCAAATGGGCAGTCATCATCACACTTCTTTCGATCGTTTTGGGTGCGATATATAAGGAAACTCCAGTTCGCGCTCTCTTCTTAGCGCCCAAGGCGCTGTGGAGCGCTCTGCCAATTATTGGTCAGCTTATGTTTGCGGTTGTTTTCGTCATTATTCAATTCGTTGCCATCTTCTGGTTTTTAAGTCGTGGCGGAATCGATACATATTTCCCCGACGACATTAAGACTCGATTTACGGATGTATGGGGACAAGATCATGTTCTGGCACGAATCCGAGAAAATCTAGTATTTCTGGAAAATCCAGAGAGTATTGAGAAGCTCGGTGGTTATGTTCCGGGTGGAATTCTGCTCTGGGGTCCTCCCGGCACAGGTAAGACTCTCATGGCCGAATCTATGGCGGGTGAAACCGGCAAGCCATTCGTTTTCGTAGATCCCGGCGCATTTAACAACATGTTCTTCGGTATCGGAATCTTGAAAGTAAAAGGTCTCTTTAGAAAACTTCGCAAGCTAGCCCTCCGTTATGGGGGAGTCGTTGTCTTCTTTGACGAAGCTGATGCATTAGGCAATCGAGGCATCATGACGCAACGCGGTCCTGGCGCTTATTCAACAAAAGATGAGTGCCGCGGCAGTGCATATATGAGCGATGGGGCAAATGCCGTAATAACCGTGGATCGTTTGACTCATTCTTCAACTCCCGTGAACAAACCTGGACTTGTAGAACGTTTCGTCATGGGCGCAGGCGCCGGTGGCGGCGGAGGAATGGGAACTTTACAGGCGCTCCTTACTGAATTATCAGGCCTAAAGAAACCTCGAGGTTTCTTTAATCGCATTGTTCGCAGAACGTTAGGAATGCGTCCCAAAAATCCTCCGAAGTATCGAATCCTTGTAGTGATGGCCACAAATATGCCTGAATCGCTTGATGAGGCTTTGTTACGTCCAGGACGTATCGATCGTATGTATCGAGTGGGGTATCCGAGCAAAGCTGGGCGCATTAGAACATATGAGGGATATTTGGCAAAGGTTGCTAATAGCTTAAGTAAAGAGGAAGTGGAGAAATTAGCAATCATCACTCCGTACGCAACCGGAGCTACCATCAAGGATTTAGTCAATGAATCGTTGATTATGGCAATTAGAAATGGACGCTCCACAGTTACGTGGGCTGATGTGTTGAAAGCCAAGCAGCTTAAGCAACTAGGGCCATCCGAAGATGTCGAATACATCGAGCGGGAACGTCACGCAACCGCGGTGCACGAAGCATGCCATGCAGTAATGGCTTACCGAGTCCGAAAACATATGGATATTGATATTGCAACAATCGAGAAAGGCGCCGAGTATCTCGGCATGGTTGCTTCTATCCCACCCGATGATCAATTCACCCATTGGAAGAGCGAGTATGAAGGCGACATTCTTGTTTCTCTCGCTTCATTGGCAGGGGAGCGGATGTTCTTTGACGGTGACAATTCTTCCGGCGTCTCTGGAGATCTCGAATCTGCGACCACAGTCGCAGGTTTAATGGAAGGTTATTGGGGCATGGGATCCACAGTCTCGTCATACGCATCCAGCAGAAGGATGGAGATTGGAGCTCCGGGAGGTGCGCGACCAAATGAAGCCAAGCAAGAAATGCGTCGAGCCCTTGCCGATCGAATCGAAGACAATTTGACCGTCTTACTTGAAAAGGCAGAAGAACTCTTGACCCACGATCGGGTTCATATTTTGGCAGTCGCACATGCACTGGAGACACATAAAACCCTCTCTGGAAACGATGTACATGCTGTCATTGAGGGTCGAGCTGGCGATGTGGTCGATGGAAGTAAGTACCTCAACGCTGAAAACATCGCAGCAATTGAGGCATACCACCTATCTGCTCTGGCGGCGCACAAGGAACATCGAAAGCCCGATGTTGCTTTGCCGACGCTGGTTTAACAGCACTTTCGATAGGCTTCACCCATGTCAGCCGGAGGAATCGCAGCAATCATCGCCGCTAGCGCGCTACTGATCATCAGCTTCGCTGTTGCATATGCCGTTATTCGTTTAGGTCGCGCGATCGATGAAGTTGGGACTGCAGTAAAGGAGATCTCGAATGAGACCGCTCCACTACTGCACGAAGTCACAACCACTGTGGAACTCGTGAATGGACCTTTGCAGAGTATTAATAAAGTGACAAAGTCAATGGAGGAATTGAGTTCGAAAATTTCCTCCAACACATCCTCGTTCTTGGATAAGAACCAGATGGCAATGAAAGCTGCAGGAGCTGTTCTCTCGGCTGCGCAGTTAAGGAAGAAGAAAAAGGGAAAGCCGAGCAAAAAGTCGAAGAAAACGCGTTACGTTGACGACGAGGAGTTTTAGTACCTCGTGAACTCTGCCGAGATTCGGTCCCGATGGCTATCTTTTTTTGAAAACGACAATAGCCTTGGCCTTCAACACACAGTAGTTCCATCTGCATCTCTGATTGCAGATGATCCCAATCTGCTTCTTGTAAATGCTGGGATGGTGCCATTTAAACCTTTTTTCCTTGGAGAAATAACTCCCCCCTACTCCAGAGCCACCTCCGTACAAAAATGTGTCAGAACTCTTGATATAGATGAAGTAGGTAAGACCACTCGCCATGCATCGTTCTTCCAGATGTGCGGCAATTTCTCTTTCGGGGATTACTTCAAAGAAGGGGCAATCGCTCTTGCTTGGGAATTATTGACCAAGCCAACCCATGAAGGTGGCTATGGATTTGCAGAGAATCGGCTCTGGGTAACTGTCTATCACGATGACGATGAAGCGGCGGACATTTGGCATAAGAAAGTCGGAGTACCACAAGAGCGAATTCAACGTCGTGGCATGGCAGATAATTTTTGGTCAATGGGTGTTCCAGGACCGTGTGGGCCATGCTCGGAAATCTATTTTGATCGAGGACCAGAGTACGGCCGCGAAGGCGGGCCAATCGCAGATGAAGACCGATATCTCGAGATCTGGAATCTTGTTTTTATGCAGAATATTCGCGGCGATGGTCCCGGTAAAGAAGGTTATCCCATCGTTGGAGAATTACCTGCCAAAAACATTGACACAGGTTTAGGTCTTGAACGAACTGCCGCGCTTCTTCAGGGCGTTGAGAACATTTATGAAATAGACACAACAAGACATATTCTCGATCGCGCAAGCTCCATTACTGGTGTGAAATATGGGAAAGAAAATCGAAGCGATGTATCACTTCGCGTTATTGCCGATCACGCTCGTACTGCAACGATGTTGATAGGCGATGGGGTTACCCCTGGAAATGAGGGACGAGGCTATGTTCTTCGACGCATGATGCGAAGAACTACCCGCAACATGCGATTACTTGGCTCACCGGATCACAATATGGTTGAACTCGTCAAGGCTTCCATCGAAGCGATGGGTCCTCAATATCCTGAACTCGTTTCAGACCGAGATCGAATCACAAAAGTTGCGGAGGCCGAAGAATCGGCGTTCTTGCAAACTCTGAAGAGCGGAACGTTGATTTTTGATCAAGCAAGTGCAGAAGTAAAGAGGGGCGGCGGTAAAAAACTCTCCGGAGATGACGTATTTAAGTTGCATGACACTTATGGATTCCCATTTGACCTCACTTTAGAGATGGCAACCGAGCAAGGGTTGGCGATTGATACTGAGGGTTTCACGCGCTTAATGAAGGAACAGCGTGATCGAGCGAAAGCAGACGCCAAGGCGAAAAAGAGCGGCCATACTGATGTGTCGGAGTATCGCAAGATTGCTGAGATGGGCAAGAAGTTGGAATTCATTGGCTACACCCATGTGGAGAGTGAATCGACGCTCCTTGGCTTACTTCGCGATGGTTCTTTAGTTAAGGAAGCGAACGTTGGCGATGAAGTAGAAGTAGTCCTAGATCGCACACCATTTTATGCCGAAGGTGGAGGACAGCTCTCTGACGGAGGATTCATTCGCAATTCAAACGGCGCTGTAATCAACGTTGATGATGTTCAGAGCCCTATTCCCGGTGTCATCGTTCATCGAGGCCGCGTTGTACAAGGTACGTGGTTAAGCGGTTCATCAGTTCATGCCCAAATTGATGTAGAAAGGCGTCGTGCAATTTCACGTGCACACACTGCGACGCATATGGTTCATAAAGCATTTAGAGAGGTGCTGGGGGAGACTGCTACTCAAGCCGGTTCTGAGAATGCACCTGGACGTTTTCGATTTGATTTTCCTTCTGCTGGTGCAGTTCCAGAATCTGCATTATCCGATGTTGAAAACCGAGTTAATGCGCTGTTACTTGAAGACCTAGCAGTCACAGCGGAAGAAATGTCTCAATCAGAGGCTCGAGCGATAGGCGCTATGGCGCTGTTCGGCGAAAAATACGGTGAGCGAGTGCGAGTCGTGAGTGTTGGAGAGTGGGCCCGAGAATTGTGTGGTGGTACTCATGTGGCGCGCTCTGGGCAACTTGGGGTGGTAAAACTCCTTGGCGAATCGTCCATTGGTGCTGGTGTACGTCGCGTTGAGGCGCTTGTTGGTGTGGATGCTTATTCATTCTTGGTTCAAGAACACATACTGCTCAACTCGCTTACCGATCTCATTAAAGGCAGTAAAGCTGAGGAATTACCAGAACGAATATCCGCGATGATTTCACGTATGAAAGAGCTTGAGAAAGAGCTCGCGGGAATGAGGACCAAGCAAGCTCTTGAAACAACTTCAACTTTAACAGCTAAAGCTGTAAAGATTGGCGAACTTTCTATCATCGCTCATGATCTGGGACCAGGATTCTCAGGCGATGATCTTCGGGTCGTTGCGTTAGATCTTCGCTCCAAGATTGCAAATTCAATCATTGCTCTAGCAAGCGCTGGAGATGAGAAGGTAACTCTCGTTGTCGCCACCGACGAAGGTGCACGCGAACATGGAATTAAAGCGGGAGCGCTCGTTAAAGTGGGATCAACCATCCTGGGCGGTGGTGGCGGAGGGAAAGACGATTTTGCTCAAGGCGGTGGCTTAGATAAGGCAAAAATCTCCGAAGCGCTCGCAGCAATTACCCGATCACTTTCGTAACGCCAATGTTGATTTCAGGTCGTCGTCTAGGGCTTGATTATGGCGACGCAAGGATCGGAGTTTCCATAAGTGACGCAACAGCGATGCTGGCATCACCGTTAATGACCATTAAGAAGGCCGAACTCGACCACCATGTCGATGAAGTATGTTCACTTGTACGCCAACACGATGTCGCGGTTGTTTATATTGGTTTGCCACTACATCTGTCAGGAAACGAAGGTGAATCGGCGCTCAAAGCTCGGAAATTTGCAGATGTTCTGCAGAGAAAAATTGGTGATCACGTTCAAATACGACTCGTTGATGAACGATTGACTACTACTACTGCGCAACGCCAGGCTCGAGAGTCTGGTAATCGATTATCTAAAGAAAATATTGATCAATGGGCTGCAGTTGCCATACTAGAAAATGCGCTACATAAGGAAAGAAGCAGTGGTGAGTTGGCCGGAGTAGCGGTATGAGAAATACTGTTTCCTCTCCCATCCTTCGATTGGGTTTGGCAGGGATATTTATTCTGATGTGCACCCTTGGTTTACGCTTCTTTGCTGCTGGAGTTGAATCCGCGCCAGATTACGAGATTGGAAAGCCTGGTCCTGAGATTGTCGTCGACATTCTTCCAGGTGAAACTGGGTCCGAAATCGGAGCCAAGTTGGAAGCTTTGGATGTAGTGAAGTCTTCGCTTGCGTTCTTCCGTGTTGCAGTAGCTGATACAAGGTCGAGTCGCATTGCACCTGGCGAACACTCGATTGAGACAAGAATCCCGGCACGGGAGGCGTTAAATCAATTACTTGACCCCGCCCGAATTCCCAATTTGATTGTTGTCCGCGATGGAGAACGCCTTACAGAAATTGAAGAATCCATTATGAATTTTGGAATTCCCAGATCAGAAGTACGGAAAGCTTTAGAGGCAATGAACCCACCGCCAGGATTTACAGCAAGGAATGTAGAGGGATTTCTTTATCCAGCCCAATATTCATTTAATAAGGGAATCTCAGCCGACGAGATAATTGAAGCGATGGTTGCGAAATTTATATCCGTAACCAAGGACATCAATTGGAAATATGGGAATTTTTCTCGGGATGAACTCTTAACTATTGCTTCGTTGGTGCAAACTGAAGGTACGCCCGATGTTTTCGGCAAAGTTGCTCAGGTTATTTACAACCGAATTGAGAAGGGAATGCCGCTGCAATTCGACTCAACAGTCCATTATGCCCTCAATAGACGTGGTGAGATCAGGGTGTCAATCGCGGACACTCAAGTGAAGAGTCGTTACAACACTTTCTTGTATCGAGGTCTACCACCTGGGCCAATTGGAAGTCCAACAAGGGCAGCAATTGAGGCGACACTCGCACCAGAAACAGGGGATTGGCTTTACTTTGTGACTGTCAAACCCAAGGAGACTCGTTTTACTAGTAGCTACGATGAATTTTTGTCGTGGAAAGCTGAATACAAACGAAATTTCAAAGCAGGATTGTTCGAATGAAATTTGCAGCTGTACTCGGTTCTCCCATTAAACATTCACTCTCTCCAACTATCCACGGCGCTGCTTATCGAAAATTGGGTTTTGATGCTGTGTATGAAGCGTGCGAAGTGGATAGCCAAGGTCTCCAAGCATTCTTGAGCTCAAAATTGGCGCAGAGCGATTGGATCGGATTTTCACTTACGATGCCATTGAAGGAGAAAATATGCGAGATCGCGCAAGATCTCGGTATTTCCTTGGATGATCAATCAATTCGGATTTCATCAGCTAACACGCTGTACCGAGATGGTGATAGTTGGAAGGGAACATCAACAGATGTGTTGGGTTTCTCCTTCCTATTGCAGAATCTCGATATTCGAGAGGCGACGATAATTGGGGCCGGCGGAACTGCGCGCGCAGCAATTGAAGCTCTTGGTGAGGACTGCGCCATAAAGATAGTTCGCCGTGATGATAAACGTGACGACGCTATACGGAGAGCTTTCCCCAATCGAGAGATCTCTTTTTCACCATGGGTAGATTTTGATAACGCATGGTCACGAACTCTGGTGGTTGTCGCCGTTCCGATTGAAGCTACTCGTGACCTGGTTAAAACTTTCAGACCGCCTGAAATCCTGATTGATGCGTTGTATTCACCGTGGTTACCTCCTGTCTCTGAATTGCAGTCCCAGTCGGGCATGAAACTTTTCTCAGGCATCGATTTATTGTGCGCTCAAGCCTTGGGACAGATCCGACTTATGACTTCGGAATCGTTTGACGAGAATGAAATCTTTAGCTATCTGAAATCGGTAGCGTTGGAAGTGGTCACCAACAGATAACCCTGTTGAAAAGTATGAACGGCTCATCTCAAAATCTCTAGTCTGGCGATGTGCTGTGGTGCCATCTAGCAATTTGTGCAGTAGTTATCGTGGCATCAGATCTTCGCCTCCATAAAATTCGACGACGTGACATTCTCCTCTCAGTAGTAACTTTCTTGCCGCTAGTTTCGATGAGCGCACTCGTGCATGCGCTTGTGAATTTCTCCTGTTTCCGACTTCTTCATCGGATCACCTCAAGAGCGATTGGGTATGGCGATGTGCGGCTCTCTTTTGTGATTGGACTCTATTCGGGTTCATTTTTCAGTTCAGTGCAAGCCCTCGCAATCATCAATATCTACACTTGGCTGTCTTCGGGGATCTATGTATTAGTGAAAGTTTCATGGGATCGAACATCAACGAAGTCGCGAATACCCTTCGCGCCCTTCATGTTTTTGGGTCTCGTTATTGCTCTCATGACAGCGAGATAGAGCGAAATGACGGATCTGAGTCGAATCCGAGCGACGCCAAAGGTCATGCATCTGCGATAATTCGGTCATGCGCTGGTTAACTGCAGGAGAATCTCATGGTCCCGCCCTCGTAGGAATCATTGAGGGTATGCCTTCTCACGTTGAAGTGACCACGCGAGATATCGATGAGGATCTCAGGCGTCGCAGATTGGGATTTGGTCGAGGGGCTCGACAGAATTTTGAGGCAGATAAAGTTTCAATTATCGGTGGAATTCGACATGGAATCACACAAGGTGGACCAGTCGCGATTCAGATCGCTAATTCTGAATGGCCAAAATGGGAGAAGGTGATGTCCGCTGATCCAGTTTCCCAGGAGGAGATTGAAAATCTTGGACGTAATGCGCCACTTACACGCCCTCGCCCCGGTCACGCTGATTTGGTAGGAATGCAGAAGTATGGCTTTGATGATGCTCGGCCAATTTTGGAGAGGGCATCGGCCCGTGAAACTGCGGCCCGAGTTGCACTAGGCGCTGTAGCTCGAAGATTCCTGCGACAAGTGGGTGAGATTGAAATCCTCAGCCATGTTATTTCTATTGGAGCAGTGGAGATTGATTCTAATTATGAACTGCCAACGCCCGCCGATCAGCAACGCATCGATCTCGATGACGTTAGATGTGCTTTTCCGCAAAGCAGCAAGAGAATGGTTGAAGAAATAAATGATGCGCACGCCCAAGGGGATACGCTCGGTGGAATAGTGGAAGTTCTCGCGTATGGAACTCCACCAGGATTGGGTTCACATGTGCACTGGGATAGAAGATTGGATTCAAAGCTTGCCGGTGCATTGATGGGTATCCAAGCCATCAAAGGAGTGGAATTAGGGGATGGTTTCACTACCGCACGTCGACGTGGAAGTGCGGCACATGATGAGATTGAACGCGGACCAGATGGCGCTATCAGACGACGTACGGGTAGAGCTGGTGGAACCGAAGGCGGCATGAGCACGGGTGAGGTGTTGCGTGTCCGCGCTGCGATGAAGCCTATTTCGACTGTCCCTCGCGCTTTAGACACGATTGATATTTCTAGCGGTGACCCAGCAAAGGCGATTAATCAACGCTCTGATGTTTGTGCAGTTCCTGCAGCAGGAATCGTTGCCGAAGCGATGGTTGCACTGGTCCTTGCAGAATCGATCGTAGAGAAGTTTGGCGGGGATAGCCTCCATGAAACAAAGCGGAATCTGCAGTCGTATCTCTCGTCTCTTACGATTCGTTAGGCGAGTAAACGAATGCGCTCGATAATTCTTGTGGGTCCGCCTGGCTCTGGGAAATCAACGGTAGGGAAATATCTTGCAAAGGAATTGGGGATTTCTCTCATTGACACTGATCGCATCATTGAAGAGCGCGAAGGTCGGAGCATCTCCGAGATATTCCTCACGGATGGTGAAGAGGGTTTTCGAGCGATTGAGAAGAAAGTAGTTCTTGAATCACTCGATGTAGATGATTCTATAGTTGCACTTGGTGGTGGATCGGTACTTGATTCTGATGTTCAAGCAAGATTGACTCAATGCCCTGAAGTCATTTTTCTTGATGTATCTATCTCAAACGCTGCTCCACGAGTTGGTTTCAACAAAGAGCGTCCACTCCTCATGGGTAACCCACGACAACAGTGGCTCCAACTCATGGAAAAGCGACGTAGCATCTATGAATCCTTAGCGACTCGGACCGTATCTACTGATAATCGGAAAGCACAAGAGGTTGCGCACGAGATTGCTCAAGGGGTACGACAGTGAAATCAATTGAAGTAAATAGCGAACGTCGATACACGGTTGATTTTGTCAACGACTGGCAACAATCTCTTCAAACCGCCCTTGCCGAAAGAAGAGGAATTGTTCTCACTCCCGAATCAATGCGAGATGTAGTAACGAAATTACCGAAGGAAATAGGGCGCATAACGCTTCCTGATGGAGAAAATCAAAAGGATTCAGGTACGTTTATCAGAGTTATGGATGAGATTGCTCGTTTTGGATTAGACCGAAACGGTGTGTTGATAGGTATCGGAGGGGGCGCTACAACTGATCTGACTGGATTTGTAGCCGCCACATATCTTCGTGGTGTGGAGTGGATAGCGGTTCCTACTTCACTCGCGGGAATGGTTGATGCTTCTATCGGTGGGAAAACCGGAATCAACTTGGCAGCAGGTAAAAATCTGGCGGGCGCATTCCATTCGCCGATCAAAGTAATTGTAGATCTTCACTTTCTCGATACATTAAGTGATCGCGATCTCAAAGCTGGTATGGCCGAAGTAGTGAAATGTGGATTCATTTCCGACCCTACAATTCTTAAACTTGTGACGGACCGCTGGAAAGAGGCACTATCGGATCTAGTGCATCGGTCAATCGCTGTTAAGGCAGCTGTCGTAACTCGGGATTTCAAAGAATCTTTCGAGCGAGAGATCTTGAACTACGGACACACCCTTGGCCATGCAATCGAGAAGCACTCGCAATACGAACTACGCCATGGTGAATGCGTTGCTATCGGTATGGTTTTCGCCGCCGAACTCTCTCGCAGATTCTCTGGGTTGGATGATGAGGGAGCAAAGCGCCACATGACAATACTTTCGCAACTTAATTTGCCGACCAGTTATGCAAAAAACGCCTGGAGTTCCTTGTATCAAATCATGCAGAGCGACAAAAAGAAGAAGTCGAGCCTTCGATTTGTTACTTTGCGCAAAATCGGAGAGCCCACCAGGCTGGAAGACACGAATGAAGGACAGTTACGAGAAATCTACGAAGAAGTGGTAGGGCGATAGATTATGAGCATGAAAATTCTCGTCATAAACGGACCTAATCTTGCTCGACTAGATCTTCGCGAGAAGAACTTTTACGGCGATATTGAATACTCTGATATTGAAAGAGCGATCGCTGAAGAAGCGGAAAAGCTTGGAATTGCAGTCGAAATTCGACAGAGTAACGATGAGGCAGAGATCATTTCTTGGTTACATGAGTCAGCTGACCACAATTGGCCCCTGGTTTTCAATCCGGCGGCCTTTACGCATTATTCCTACGCTATTCGCGATGCAGTAGTCATGCTCAAAGCCCCGTGCATCGAAGTTCATCTCTCGAATCCGTTATCTCGAGAAGAGTTTCGTCACACATCTGTTATCTCTGGAGTCGTTAACGGAACTATTGCGGGGTTCGGCTTAGATTCGTATCGCCTAGCGCTTCAGCAAATCGTGAAATTAGTTAAATAGAGCCCTTACAGGTAATCTTCCGCGCCATGGCAACCACTAATGATCTAAAGAACGGCATGACCCTAGATATCGAAGGTCAACTATGGAACGTGGTCGAGTTTCAGCATGTTAAGCCAGGCAAAGGGCCGGCTTTCGTGCGCACCAAACTCAAGAACGTCCTTTCGGGGAAGGTCGTGGAACGAACCTTCAATGCAGGTGTAAAGGTTGATGTAGCAATACTTGAGAAGCGAGAGATGCAGTTCCTTTATAAGGATCCGTCCGGTTACATATTCATGGATTCTTCGACATACGACCAAATGACAATTTCGCCAGAAACGGTCGGGGATGCAGCCAATTACATGTTAGAAAATAGCGAGGCAATAGTTGCTGTTCATGAGGGTAATCCACTTTATGTCGAGCTCCCCGCTAATGTGCCGCTGCGGATAACGTATACCGAACCTGGACTTCAGGGAGATCGTTCATCGGCAGGCTCAAAACCTGCGACACTTGAGACTGGTATTTCTATTCAAGTCCCTCTCTTCATCAAGCAAGACGAAATAGTTCTTGTCGATACTCGGACGGGTGAATATCTAGGACGCGCAAATTAAGTGAGCACACGCTCAAAAGCGCGGAAAGCTGCGTTAGATTTATTGTATGAGGCAGACATTAGGAAAACCTCTGCTTCATCTCTCATGCTTGCGCGAATCACTGACGTTGAGTACATCATTCGCGATTTCACCAAAGATTTGATCGACGGAGTAGAGAGTAATCGTCGCAAGATTGATGAATTAATTACGACATATTCGCAGGGTTGGGATATGGATCGCATGCCCGTTATCGATAGAAATATTCTTCGACTTGGTATCTACGAAGTTTTATGGTCGAAAGATGTTCCGGAAGCAGTAGCGATCAGCGAGGCTCTTGAACTAGGGCAAACGCTCTCGACCGATGATTCGAGTAAATATATCAATGGCGTCTTGAGTAAAATTCTCGAAATCAAGCCTGATTTAGTGCTGTAGTAGAAAACCTCGGTTCATTAAAGCCGCGTACAGCTCGCGTGGTTCTTTGCGAGTTATCATCATGATGAGATCGTTGTCCGATTTACGTAGGCTCAAAACCTCGCCATTCCAGTCCGATCGCGATGTCACGACCCAACTTACGATGTCATGAAGCTGGTGTGTGAAGATATCGGGGCCGTGGAGGTGATCTCGCAATTTTCGAAGATCAAGCACGGCGCCCCGCGTGAGATCAGGAGAGAGACGAGTCTTAGCATCGATGAAGAGCGACTCGAGTGGCACGCCGTAGAAATTACACAACTCTTCTGCCTTAGAGATGCTCAACGCTCGAACACCTCGCTCGTATGATCCGATAACTACCGCTTTCCATTTACCCCGGGATCGGATTTCAACTTGTTTCAAAGTGAGGTTCTGTTGCCTTCTTATGTCGCGTAAACGTTGGGATACGAGATGAGGCAAAGACATAGTGTGCAGGGTACTTCCGTAGGGTTCGAGGTAGACAACGTCGTCCACAGGTACCAGTCATGATAAAGTTCGCCGACCTTTAACGATCCGTCCTGTGAGGCGGCGAAGGAGCACCGCGATGAGCGTTATCTTGAACTCGGGCGAAATCAGCCGAGCGCTACGCCGTATTTCCCATGAAATTCTCGAGAAGAATCACGGCTCATCCGATCTCCTCCTCTTGGGAATTCCTACTCGTGGAGCGTTACTCAGTGATCGAATAAGAGTCGTCATTGAAGATATTGAGAAAACGCCAGTCCTTAAAGGCACATTGGACATCACCATGTACCGTGATGATCTTCGACTACGGCCACCTCGGGCGTTGATGCCCACAGAGATTCCTACTGGCGGGATCGATGAGAAGCATGTAGTTCTCGTCGATGATGTTTTCTTTTCGGGCAGAACTATAAGGGCAGCGCTCGATGCAATAAATGAATTAGGGAGACCTAAATCTGTTCAATTGGCGGTGCTCATTGACCGGGGCCACAGAGAGTTACCAATTCGCGCTGACTTTGTCGGGAAAAATATTCCGACTGCGAAGAACGAATCCGTACGCGTCCACCTGAGCGAAATTGATGAAGTCGATGAAGTACTGATTGAGGGACGGTTGGCCTGATGAAGAATCTTCTCTCGATTGATGATCTAACTAAGGACCAGGCACTGGAGATATTGGATACCGCAGTTGAACTTTCGAGGTTATCTGATAGCTCAGTAAGGAAATTCCCAACGTTGCGTGGGCGAACCGTTGTGAACTTGTTTTTTGAAGATTCAACTCGTACGAGAATATCCTTCGAAGCTGCAGCGAAACGACTTTCTGCGGATGTCATTAATTTTTCGGCTAAGGGATCAAGTCTAAGTAAAGGCGAAAGCTTGAAAGATACTGCGCTTACTTTGCAGGCGATGGGCGCAGATGCGGTTGTAATCAGACATCCAGCTTCTGGTGCTGCGCATCAATTAGCTCGACAGGAATGGACAAAGGGCGTTGTTATCAACGCTGGAGATGGGACGCATGAACACCCAACTCAGGCGCTTTTGGACTCCTTTACTATAAGGAGAAATCTCCGATCTGATCAAGGAGACCTTTCCGGATTGACCATTGCGATTGTCGGCGATGTCCTTCATTCAAGGGTTGCGCGAAGTAATGTACTTCTCCTTCAGAAACTAGGCGCAAAGGTCATACTTGTTGCGCCACCAACTCTGCTTCCTGTTGGAGTTCAACAGTGGGGTGCACAAATTAGTTATTCGCTAGACGATGTTCTAGCAAACGTTGATGCTGTGATGATGCTAAGGGTGCAACGAGAGAGAATGGATGACCTCTTTTTCCCAACAGAACGTGAATATTCCCGGAATTTCGGACTCAATCTGGAGAGAATTAATCGACTGAAGAAAAGTGCAATTGTGATGCATCCTGGACCTATGAATCGAGGCTTGGAGATTTCAGCAGATTCTGCCGACTCTTCTCGATCTGTGATCGTAGAGCAAGTGGCAAACGGCGTCAGTGTCCGAATGTCAGTGCTCTATCTCTTGCTAGGTGGAGCGACCTCTCGAGATTTACTCATGACTAGCGCGGGAGGAATCTGATGAATTTCCATATTTCGAACGCATTGGATGTGAGCGGACGGATTACTGATCTCTATATTGAATCCGGCGAGATAGTTGCGTCTCCCACTAAAGGCGCTTCTTTCCAAAAGATCGATGCCACAGGTTTAACCGTATTACCTGGCTTCGTCGATCTCCATACGCATTTACGAGAGCCCGGAAGAGAAGATGCCGAAACCGTGTTGAGTGGTTCACGCGCCGCCAGCGCTGGTGGGTTCACCGCAATTTCTGCAATGCCTAATACCCTGCCTGTAGCGGACACGGCTGGGGTAGTGGAGCAGGTTTTTCGATTGGGTCAAAGCCATAATCTCTGCGACGTTTTTCCCATTGGCGCAGTAACACTTGGACAAGAAGGAAAACATCTAGCCGAACTTGGCGCAATGAATCAATCAGAAGCAAAAGTTCGAATATTTAGCGATGACGGTCATTGTGTTGCCGATGCACTCGTAATGCGGAGAGCATTGGAATACGTCAAAACTTTCGATGGAATTATTGCTCAACATGCTCAAGATCCACGTCTCACTGAGAACGCTCAGATGAATGAAGGGGAAGTTTCAGCGAAATTGGGTTTGAAGGGATGGCCAGCAGTTGCTGAAGAGGCGATTATTGCCCGCGATGTACTGTTAGCTGAACATGTCGATAGTCGCTTGCATATCTGTCATCTCACGACTGCAGGTGGAGTAGAAATCATTCGTAATGCCAAAAAGCGAGGCATAAAAGTCACCGCCGAAGTTACGCCGCATCATTTACTTCTGACTGATGATGTTGTGAAGAGTTACGATCCAGTTTACAAAGTGAATCCACCTTTGCGTACAGAGAAAGATGTTCAAGCGCTGCGCGAAGGTTTGGCCGATGGCACAATCGACATCATTGCGACTGATCATGCCCCTCATCCTCAAGAGGCAAAGGATTGTGAATGGAGCGCTGCAGCGTTCGGAATGCTCGGACTAGAAACAGCCTTTTCCATCGGCTACATGACCATGGTGAAGAGCGGCCTCATGACTCTTGAAGCCCTTGTGCGCAGCATGTCATTTAAACCTGCTCAGATTGGTAGGTATGTCAATCACGGCACGATAGCTCCTGGCGTGAAAGCGAATATCGCATTGATTAATCTAGAGTCAGAGTGGACAGTAGATCGTGCTGCACTTCACTCAAAGAGCAGAAACACGCCTTTCCATCAGATGGTCTTTCCTGGCTTAGTTATGAAGACCTTCCATAATGGCGCGCTGGTATTCGATAGAAAGGCTGATGCGTGACCGCCTACCTTGTATTGGATGATGGCCGAATCTTTGAAGGTGAAGCCTGGGCATGCACGGGTGAAACTTTCGGGGAAGCGGTCTTCTCCACGGGGATGACGGGGTATCAAGAAACTCTTACAGATCCTTCGTATCACAAGCAAGTTGTCATCATGACCGCACCGCATATTGGAAATACCGGCATGAATAGTGTTGATGAAGAGTCGCGGCGTATCTGGGTCAGCGGTTTTGTTGTACGTAATCCCTCGCCGGTAGTATCAAATTGGCGCGCAGAAAGATCTTTGGAAGATGACTTAATTGCTAATGGAGTTGTTGGAATCAAAGATATTGACACACGGGCGTTGACACTTCACCTGCGAGACAGAGGCGCGATGCGAGTAGGCATCTTTTCTGAAAGCTCGCTATCGCGCGAAGAAATGGTGACCAAGGTTAGAAATAGCGCGCAGATGTCGGGAGCTTATTTGGCAAACGATGTAACTACGCCCACAACATATGTTGTAGGTCCTCCGGGAGTAGCTCGATTCAAAGTCGCTGCGCTGGATCTCGGAATCAAAGCTGCTACGCCGCGGAACATGGCGAATCGCGGGATAGAAGTACATATGGTTCCGGTGACAACTTCGTATGGTGAATTACGAGAGCAAGGTTTTGATGGACTATTCCTATCTAATGGGCCAGGCGATCCATCAACAATGGACGATGTTGTTTCCTTGGTTCGCCAGGCGCTAGAAGAGAGTTTCCCAATTTTCGGGATTTGTTTTGGCCATCAAATTCTTGGACGGGCTCTCGGTTTTGATACATACAAGCTGAGATTCGGACATCGCGGGATTAATCAGCCAGTTTTGAATAAGGAACGAAATAGAGTTGAAATCACCGCGCAGAATCATGGTTTCGCAGTTGAAGCACCAACTGATGGAATTTTCTCAACGGTCTATGGGCCAGGAATGGTGACACATATCTGCCTCAATGATGGGGTAGTAGAGGGATTGAAGTTAATCGATAGACCAGCTTTCTCAGTTCAGTACCATCCTGAAGCTGCTGCTGGTCCTCATGATGCAAATTATCTCTTCGATGACTTTCTGACGATGTTGGAGAAAAATGCCACGCGATAATTCAATCAAAAGTGTTTTAGTAATCGGCAGCGGGCCAATTGTCATCGGTCAAGCCTGCGAATTTGATTACTCAGGGACCCAGGCTTGTCGAGTTCTCAAGGCGGAAGGAATCCGTGTAATCCTCGTCAATTCCAATCCTGCGACCATCATGACCGATCCAGAATTTGCTGATGCGACGTATATCGAACCCATCACACCAGCTTTTCTAGAGCAAGTAATTGCAATCGAAAGACCAGATGCGATTCTCGCAACTCTTGGTGGCCAAACCGCCCTCAACGCCGCGATCGCTTTATATGAGCAGGGAATATTGGAGAAGTACAAAACTAAATTGATTGGCGCTGATGTTGCAGCGATTCGCAGAGGCGAAAATCGAGAGGAGTTCCGGTCTATCGTTGAGAAAGTTGGTGGTGAATCTGCTAAATCCATCATCTGTCACACTATGGAAGAGTGTCTTAAGGCTGCAGAAAGTTTGAACTATCCGGTTGTTGTGCGTCCATCTTTCACCATGGGTGGGTTGGGCAGTGGAATAGCCTTCACGAAAGCGGAATTGGAGCAGATAGCTGGAGCAGGACTTCGCTTTAGTCCAGTCACCGAGGTTCTTCTAGAAGAATCAATTATTGGTTGGAAAGAGTTTGAATTAGAGGTTATGCGAGACAGCCATGACAATGTTGTGATCGTGTGTAGCATCGAAAACTTCGATCCCATGGGTGTTCATACTGGCGATTCAATCACGGTGGCTCCAGCTCTAACCCTGACTGACGTTGAATTCCAAAAACTCAGAGACTTGAGCATCAACATTATTCGTGAAGTTGGAGTTGCTACTGGTGGGTGCAACATTCAATTCGCGATCAATCCCAGAGATGGTCGAATAGTCGTGATTGAAATGAACCCACGCGTCTCCCGATCGAGCGCTCTGGCTTCCAAAGCAACGGGGTTCCCTATTGCGAAGATTGCGACCAAGCTTGCGATTGGTTACTCCTTAGATGAAATTTCAAATGACATCACCAAGAAAACCCCTGCTTCTTTTGAGCCTACTCTTGATTACATCGTCGTGAAGATCCCACGTTTTGCGTTTGAAAAGTTCCCCGAGGCAGACCCGCGATTGACCACAACCATGAAGAGCGTAGGCGAGGCAATGGCCTTTGGGCGGTCTTTCCCTGAAGCTTTACAGAAAGCAATGAGATCGCTTGAAAAGAAGAATGCAGCCTTTTCTTGGAACTTTGACGACGATCTTCAGCACTTATTGAACGAAATTTCAGTTCCAACTGAGGAGAGATTGCTCAAGGTTCAACGCGCCCTGGCGTTGGGTGCTTCGGTGGCAGAAGTTAACGAGCGGTGCGGTATTGACCCGTGGTTCCTTATGCAGATCAATCAGATTAATGAAGTGGCACGTGAAATTGAGAGTGCGCCAGAACTGTCATTCGAGCTTCTTCGACGTTCAAAGCGCATGGGTTTTTCCGATCAGCAAATTGCAGAACTTCGTGATTCAACTGCAATGGAAATCATGAAAGTTCGTGATCGACTAGATTTACACCCGGTCTACAAAACAGTTGATACATGTGCAGGCGAGTTCGAAGCCTTCACGCCGTATCACTATTCTTCTTATGATTTGGAAACTGAAGTAAAACCGCGATCCAAACCAGCAATTATCATCTTGGGTAGCGGCCCAAATCGCATCGGCCAAGGAATCGAATTTGATTATTCGTGCGTTCACGCATGTTTTGCGCTTAGCAAAGCTGGATTCGACACGATAATGGTGAACTGCAATCCGGAAACGGTGTCCACTGACTATGACACATCTGATCGACTCTATTTCGAGCCGCTCACACTTGAGGATGTTCTTGAGATCTATTACGCAGAGTTGAAGGCGGGGCCAATAGCAGGTGTCATTGTTCAGCTTGGTGGTCAAACTCCATTAGGACTTGCTGCTGGTTTGAAGAGCGCTGGTATCCCGATTCTTGGAACGACCCCAGAAGCGATTCATTTAGCAGAAGACCGTGGCGCTTTCGGAAGAGTGCTCACTGAAACAAAACTCAAGGCACCTCAATTCGGAACGGCCTTCTCCTACGAGGAAGCCCTCGATGTCGCAACCAAGATTGGTTATCCCGTATTAGTCAGACCCTCCTTTGTTCTTGGAGGCCGCGGTATGCAAATTGTCTATGATGACAAAGCGCTGTCAGAATTCATTGAGATAGCCACGAAGATCAATCCAGAACATCCTGTCTTGATTGATAAGTTTCTCGATGATGCTATTGAAATCGATGTTGATGCTCTCTTCGATGGCGAGGAACTCTACCTTGCAGGCGTGATGGAACATGTGGAAGAGGCCGGAGTGCACTCTGGGGATTCGGCTTGTGTAATCCCGCCGCAGTCAATCAATAACTCATTACTCGAGGAGATAACCGTCGCAACAAACAAATTGGCGAAAGCAATCGGAGTAAAAGGTTTAATAAACATCCAATTCGCGATTTCCCAATCCGAGCTCTACATACTTGAAGCAAATCCTCGCGCCTCTCGAACCGTACCCTTCGTCAGCAAGGCAACTGGGGTTCAAGTTGCCAAAGCGGCTGCGTTAATTGCCAGCGGAAGCACTGTTGGTGAACTACGGAGTTTTGGCGTTCTTCCCAAAGATGAGCAGGGAATTGCTCATGGTATCTCCGTGAAAGAAGCAGTTTTACCGTGGAATCGTTTCCGTCGAATCGATGGACAAGGTGTTGACTCGGTACTTGGTCCTGAGATGAAATCAACCGGTGAAGTTATGGGCATTGCGTCATCTTTTGGTGCTGCTTTTGCTAAGAGTCAGATTGCCGCTTTTGGACCGTTACCTAAATCTGGATCAATCTTCATATCACTCTCTGATAAAGATAAGGAAGCTTCGTTATCGGCAGTACGCGGTCTAAAAGAAATGAAATTCACCCTGTATGCCACGGCGGGGACACACGCATTCTTGGCGAAGAATGGAGTCACAACAGAATTGGTAGCTAAGCATGCTGATAAAGCGAGCAACGCTGATGCAATATCGGCGGTAGATCTGATTAATCAAAACAAGATCTCTCTTGTGATTAATACTCCCTTTGGCCGGGGAGCAGCCCGAGATGGAAGAATGATTCGGACTGCTGCGGTTCAACGGGCAGTCTCGTGCATCACTACCGTT
>Ga0255182_1000618_pt1 | contig 22091 bp, 22 predicted proteins | sample Atl_UVDOM_RepA_8_FD_188420 | JGI IMG/M metagenome (GOLD analysis project Ga0255182, IMG submission 188420) | Freshwater microbial communities from Altamaha River, Georgia, United States - Atl_UVDOM_RepA_8d | ecosystem: Environmental > Aquatic > Freshwater > River | place: USA: Georgia...
GCGAGAACATCTTCCACGCGCACCGCAGCCATCTCTATCAGCGGCTCGTGCTCTCCGGCTGGTCGCATCGGGCGGTGGCGGCGCTCTACGGAGGCCTGTCGGCCTGCCTGGCGGCGGTCGCGGTGGCGCCGCTCTACGACCCGACGGTGCGCACGGCCGCCGACTCCGTGGCCGCGGCGCTCGTGGTCGCGGTGCCCGTGATGCTCGTCGGGCTCGCCGCGGTCGCGGCCCGCGGCGCGGAGCCGGCGCCATGATCCGCTTCGCGTTTCTGAAGCGGGCGGGAGACGTCGTCCTGTCGGCGACGGCCCTCGTCCTCCTCGCTCCGGTCTTCGCCGTGGTCTGGGTCGCGGTGCGGCTCGCGCTGGGCGCTCCCGTCCTCCATGCCGACACCCGCGCCGGCAAGGACGGTCGGCCGATCCGCATCCTGAAGTTCCGCTCGATGCGGGAGGCGGCGGGAGCCGACGGCCGGCCGCTGCCCGACGCCGACCGGCTCGGGGCGTTCGGCCGGGCCTTGCGCCGCTCGAGCCTCGACGAGCTGCCGCAGCTGGTGAGCGTGCTCGTCGGCGACATGAGCCTCGTGGGACCCCGGCCGCTGCCGCTGGCCTATGTGCCGCGGTACTCGGCCCGGCAGGCGCTGCGGCTGCGGGTCCGGCCCGGCCTGACCGGCTGGGCGCAGATCCACGGCCGAAACGGGGTGGACTGGCCGGAGCGGCTGGAGTACGACGCTCGCTACGTCGATATGCTCGCCCGGTGGTATTGGCCCGTCATCGACCTGTGGATCATCGCGGTCACGGCGGTGCAGGTCGTCTGGCAGGCGGCCACCGGCCGCGGCGTGGCGGCGCCGGGGTCGGTCACCATGCAGGAGTTTCACCCATGAAGAGCCCAAGCGATCCGCTGCTGGAGGCGATCGCCGTCGCCATCCGGCAGGTGCTCCGCGACACCGGACGGGAGGCCCGACCGGTCGAGCCGGGCATGTCGCTCGCCGCCGATCTGGGGCTCGATTCCCTCGATCTCGCCCAGACCATCGTGCTCCTGGAACGGGTCCTGGGGAGCGACCCGTTCCGGGCCGCGGCCGCCGGCCCGGAACGGGTCCCGGTCCGCACCGTCGCCGACCTGGCGGCGGCGTACCGGCGGCCCGCCGCCGCTGGAAACAGTCCGACTGAAATATAAGAAACCCGGGCGACCCTCCCGGGCTTCCGGTTCGTTATCATTCGCTGAGGGCGGTCCTCGCCAAGGAACCCGTTTTCGATGAACACGCAAGTGTCCCCGATCCCCCTGGCCGACGCGGCCGCAGAAGATCGTCTCGCGGTGGCGATCACGGACGTGGCGCGGCAGTCGCCCGACCGCGTGGCCATCGTCGCCGGGGCCGGTGGAGAGGCGAGCCGATCGATCGATTACGCCACCCTCGCCGCGGCGATCGTGAAGCTCGAGGCGGCGCTCGACAGCGTGCGGCCGCTGGGAGTCGTCGCCCGGGCGAAGCGGGTCGAGTCGCTCGTGGCGATCGCCGCCGCCTGCGGCAGGCAGCATGTGCCCGTGGCGTTTCTCGCCGAGGATGCCCGCGATCTCGTGGGTGAGCTGCGTGACTGGGTGACCGTCGACGACGCGCTCGTCGTGCCGGTCGATCCGACGGCGGCCCGTCGCGAGTTCGAGGCGGTCGCCACGCAGGTGGTGGTCGCCACCTCCGGCACCAGCGGGCCTCCGAAGCTCGTCGAACACTCGTGGGATTCGCTCCTGGCGGCGGCCCGCCTCGCCGAGCAATGGCATGGGCTCGGCTGGATTCTCGTCTACGACGCCACCCGTTGGGCGGGCATGCAGGTCTGGCTCCAAGCCCTGCTCACGGGCGGCCGGCTGATCGTGCCGGCGTCGCGCGATCCCGATGTCGTGCTCCGGTCGATCGTCGACGAGCAGGCGGCGGTGCTTCCCGCCACGCCGACGCTCCTCCGGAGGTTGTTCTCGGCGGGCGACCGCGGGCTGCTCGCGCGGGCCAAAGTGGAGCGGATCACGCTCGGCGGCGAGGCGGCCGACGGGCCGTTGTTGGAACAGGCGAGAGCGGCCTTCCCCGGCGCCAAGGTCACGCAGGTCTACGCGACGACGGAGCTCGGCGAGGTGTTTCGCGTCGCCGACGGGCTGCCCGGATTCCCGGCGAACTGGCTCGGCCGGTCGCTCCCCGGAGGGGCTCGGCTGGGGATGCGCCGCGACGGGGAGCTGCTCGTCCAGCTTTCGCGCGACACCGCCGAGGTCGCCACGGGCGACCTCGTGGAGCGGCGTGGTGGGCGGTACGAGTTCACCGGGCGGCGGAGCGACGTGATCGTCGTCGGCGGGGCGAAGGTGTTTCCGCGGCGCGTCGAGGACCTGCTGCGTTCGGTGCCCGGCATCGCCGACGTCCGCGTGTACGGCATGCCCAGCGCCATCACCGGCGAGCTGGTCGCCGCCGAGGTGGTGCTGACCGATCCGCTCCCGGCCGACGGCACGCCGGAGAGCGTGCGTGCCGCGGCGCTCGCCGCCTGCCGTGCGGGGCTCGAGCCGCATGGCGTGCCGCGGATCCTCGACTTCGTGAAGAAGATCGCCACCAACCCCGCCGGCAAGGTGCCGCGGCGGGCGTCGTGAGCCGGGCGCCGTCGAGCCAGGTGCCGTGAGCCACCAGCCAGCCCCCTCGCCGCCGCCGGCCGCCAGCGGCATCGTGCCCACGTCCGTGGTGTCGGGAGGCTCACGCGGCCTCGGGCTCGCTGTGGTCGGGCGGCTGCTGGCCCGGGGTGATCGCGTGGCGACCTTCTCCCGCTCGGGCTCGGCCGCCATGGACGCCCTCGCCGCAGCCCATCCGTCGAGACTGCATGCGGAGTTGCTCGATGCCGGCGATGCCGGCGCGGTCGGCGGGTTCGTCGCCCGTGTCGCCGCGCGCTTCGGTCGCATCGACCACTGCGTCGCCAATGCCGCCGTCGCGCACGAGGGCGTCCTCGCGACCGCCCGCGACGACGAGATCGACGGGATGCTCGCCGTGAACCTCCGCGGCGCGATCGTGCTGGTGCGCGAGTGCGTCCGGCAGATGCTGCTGCATCCCGCCGGGGAGACCGCCGCGTCGGTGCTCGTCGTGTCGTCGGTCGTGGCGGCCCGGGGGGCGCCGGGCCTGTCGGTCTACGCGGCCACGAAGGCGGGGCTCGAGGGGTTCGCCCGGAGCCTGGCCCGCGAACTCGGCGGTCGGGGCATCCGCGTCAACGCGGTGGCTCCGGGGTTTCTGGAGACCGACCTGTCGGCCCCGCTGTCCGCGCAGGCCCGTGCGCGGATCGTCCGCCGCACCCCCCTGGCGAGGCTCGGGCTGCCCGAGGACGTCGTCGGGGCCGTCGACTTCCTGACGAGCCGCCGGGCCGCGTTCGTCACCGGGCAGGTCGTGACGATCGCCGGCGGCGGCTGAATCGGCCGCCGTCCCGACGCGCGGGCCGAAATGAGGAGCTATAGTCGAGGAAGCGCGGCCATTTCAGCCAAAAAGGCGCCGAGGGTGTCTCCGCAGGGATGTCACCCAAGGGAACGGAGTCCGCGCCGCCGATCCGCGGCACCCCTCCCGGGTGTGGTTCGGCCGCCGCATGCATCGCCCGTGCTGCCCTCCTCGATCCAGCGTGTCATCATCGTCGGCGCCGGTGGCTTCGGCCGCGAGGTGCTGGCGTGGGCCCGCGCCGCCTGGCCCGGCGACGCGAGTCGCGTCGCGGGCTTTCTGTCGGCCGACCCGCGGGTGCTCGTCGGGCACGCGTGCGGCGTGGGCATCGTCGGGGATCCGGGCACCTACATGCCCGCCGCGGGCGACGCCTTCCTCCTCGCGATCGGCATCCCGGCGGTGCGTCGCCGCGTGGCCGAGTCGTTGCTGGATCGGGGCGCGGAGTTTCTGTCGCTCGTCCACCCGACGGCGATCGTCGCGCCGACCGCGACGCTCGGCCCGGGGGCGATCGTCTGCCCGCATGCGATCGTGAGCGATTCCGCCCGTCTCGGCCGCTGCGTGCTCGTGAACTATCACGCCTCGCTGGGCCACGACGCCTCCGCGGGCGACTACTGCGTCCTCTCCCCCTATGCGTCGCTCGGCGGCCGGGCCCGCGCCGCAGAGGACGTCTTCCTCGGCATGCACGCGTCGATCGGTCCGGGCCGCACGGTGGGGCCGCGGAGCAAGGTGAGCGCCAACTCCTGCGCGCTCGTCGATGTGCCGTCCGATCGGATCGTCTACGGCGTGCCGGGCCGCGTGGGGCCGCTGCTGCCCTGAGCGGACGGTCGGCGCAGCGGAGTTCGAACAACAGCGGCTTCTTCGCGTCTCGCCAGCCGGGGGGAACAGGCCCTGGAAGGCTGCTCCCACACCCGGCTCGGCACATGGTTTCAAGGGTGATCAAACAGTTCGTCAAGGCGGCGTTGCCGGGCAGCATGCTGTCTTGGCTGCGGGAACGACGGCGGGCCCGGCAAGCCCGTCGGCTGGCCCGGATGACGCCCGAGCAGGTCTTCACGGCGATCTACGCGCGGAATGCGTGGGGCGGCGCCGCCGGAGAGTATTCGTCGGGGTCCGGCACGCGGAGCGAGGCGATCGTCGGGCCGTATGTGGCGACAATCACGCGGCTCGCCGCGGTCCGCGGATTTCAGGGCGGCACGTTCGTCGATCTGGGCTGCGGCGATTTCCGCGTCGGCCGGAGGCTGCTGCCGATCTGCTCGTCGTATGTCGGAGTCGACGTCGTCCGCGGACTGATCGATCACAACACCGCGCGGTTCGGGAGCGAAACGACGTCCTTCGTGGCGCTCGACATCGTCCGCGATCCGCTGCCGCCGGGCGACGTGTGCTTCATTCGCCAGGTTCTCCAGCACTTGTCGAATGACGAGATCGGCCGCATCCTCCCGAAACTCGGGGGCTATTCCCACGTGTTCATCACCGAGCACCATCCCGGTCCCGGGCGGCCCGTCGTTCCCAACGTGGACAAGGTGCACGGGGCCGACGTGCGGGCCGCGGTCGGCTCGGGGGTCTATCTCGACCAGCCACCCTTTTCGCTGCCGACCGGGGCGCTCGAGCTGGTGCTCGAGGTGCCGGGGGCCGGCCTCGGCGCCGCGGCCGATCAGGGCCTCATCCGCACCTTCCTGTACACGCCGGGCTGCGGGGCGGCGTCGCCCGGTGGGCCGAGCCGATGAGCAGGCCGCAGAGCGTCGTGTTCTGGCAGCCGATCGCCAGCCCGCATCAGGAAGCCTTTCTCGAGGCTGTCGCCCGTCGCTTCTCCGGTGAGGTGGTTCTCGGGGTCGAGCGGGCGCTGCCCGTCGATCGTGCGGCGCAGGGCTGGCGGCCGCCGCGGCATGATCATGTCCATGTCGTCGGACTCGGTGAGCCCGGGGTCCGTGCCGCCCTCGAGCGGCGCGACGGCCCGGACACGGTGCATGTGTTTTCGGGATTCTTCTCCCATCCGCTGGTCTGGTCGGGCTTCCGGCGGCTGTCCCGATCCCGTGCCCGCCTCGTCGTCTATGCGGAGGCACCCGAGCAGCGGGCGACCACCGGCTGGCTCAAGCGGCTGCGCGGCCGGCTGCTCATGGCCCGCTGGGCGCGGCGGATCGCCTGCGTGCTCGCGATCGGCGGCGTCGGCTGCGAGTTCTTCGCACGCGTGGGCGTGCCCGCCGAGAAGATCGTGCCCTTCGGCTACTACCTCGACGTGCCGCCGTTGGTCGCGGCGCATCCCGCGCCGGCGGCGCCGTTTCGAGTCGTGGCGGCCGGCCAGTTGATCCGCCGCAAGGGCATCGACCTGCTGCTCGACGCCTGCGCGGGCCTGTCCGCCGGCGGCTGGAGCCTGGAGGTGTACGGCGCGGGTCCCGAGCGGAGCCGGCTCGTGCGGCGGATGGAGCGGCTCGGGCTGGCGGAGCGGGTGGCGTTCCCCGGCGCCGTGCCGCAGGAGGCGTTGGCGCCCGCCGTCGCGGGGGCCGACTGCGTCGTGGTGCCGAGCCGGTTCGACGGCTGGGGCATGCTCGTGAGCGAGTCGCTCGGTGCAGGCACGCCCGTGATCTGCACGCGGGCGTGCGGCGCGGCGGCGCTCGCGAGCGTGGTCGGTTCCGGGATGCGGGTCGTCGCGGCCGACGCCCGCGAGCTGGCCGCGGCGCTCGCCTCCGCGCTGGCGGTCGGCCGACCGCGGCCGGAGGACAGGCTCCTGATCCGCGACGCCATGGCGGCGACCGCCTCGGCGGAAGCGGCCGCGGAACGGTTCCTCGCGACGGTGGGCCGCCTCCATGGATGAGCTCGTCCTCGAGGCGGGGCGGGCCGAGGCGCACTACTGGCGCGATCTCTGGCGGTACCGGGACTTGTTCGTCTTTCTCGCCTGGCGGGACCTGCTCGTCCGCTACAAGCAGACGGTCTTCGGCGTGCTCTGGGCGGTGCTGCGGCCCCTGCTCACGATGCTCGTCTTCGTCGTGATCTTCGGCCGCGTGGCCGGCTTGCCGGCGGACGGTGTGCCGTATGCCCTGATCGTCCTCGGGGGCATGCTGCCCTGGCAGTTCTTCGCGACGGCGCTCGCCGACTCGAGCGGCAGTCTCGTGGCCAATGCGAATCTCGTCACGAAGGTCTACTTCCCACGGATCATCCTGCCGGCGAGTTCCCTGATCGTTTCGCTCGTCGACTTCGTGATCACCCTGGGGCTCCTGGCGGGGGTGATGGCGTGGTATGGCTACGTCCCGCCGCTACGGGTCGTCTGGCTGCCGGTGTTCGTGCTCTGGGCGCTCGCGGCGGCGCTCGGCCCCGGCCTGATCGCCAGTGCGCTCAACGTGAAGTACCGGGACTTCCGGTTCGTGATCCCGTTCGTGGTGCAGTTCGGGCTCTACGTTTCGCCGGTGGGCTTCAAGTCGTCGCTCATCGAGCGGAGCCTCGGGCCGGTCGCCCGTCTCGTCTATTCGCTCAACCCGATGGTGGGCGTGATCGACGGCTTCCGCTGGGCGATCGGCGTCGAGCCGGCGCTGCCGCCGGCGCCCGTGATCTTGTCGCTGGCGACGACCGCCGTGCTGCTCTGGGGCGGCATCCGGTTCTTCCGCCGAACGGAACGGGGATTCGCGGACGTCGTCTGACACCATGCACGCACCGATCATCGCCGTCGAGGGGCTGGGCAAGCGGTACCGGATCCGCCACGAGGCGGGGCCCCGGTACGCGACACTCCGCGACGCCCTCGCGGCCCGGCTCCGCGGACTCGTGCGGCCCGGCCGGTGGCCGGCCGCGGACCGGGAGACGGTGGAGGATTTCTGGGCGCTCGAGGACGTCTCCTTCGCCATCCGACAGGGCGACGTCGTCGGCATCGTCGGCCGCAACGGCGCGGGCAAGTCGACCCTGCTCAAGATCCTCTCGCGGATCACGGAGCCGACCCGGGGCCGGATCACCTTGCGGGGCCGGATTGCGAGTCTCCTGGAGGTGGGCACCGGCTTCCATCCGGAGCTGACCGGCCGCGAGAACATCTTCCTGAACGGCGCCATCCTCGGCATGAGCCGGGCCGAGATCGGCCGGCGGTTCGACGAGATCGTCGCCTTCGCGGAGGTCGATCGCTTCCTCGACACGCCCGTGAAGCATTACTCGAGCGGCATGTACACGCGGCTCGCCTTCGCCGTCGCCGCGCATCTCGATCCCGAGATCCTCGTGGTGGACGAGGTGCTCGCCGTCGGCGACGCACAGTTTCAGTCCAAGTGCCTGGCCCGCATGCGGACGGTCGCCGACCACGGCCGCACGGTGCTGTTCGTCAGCCACAACATGCTCGCCGTCTCGTCGCTGTGCACCCGCGGGCTCCTGCTCGAGCGCGGCCGGCTGGCCGTCGCCGGCGACGTGGAGACGGTGGTCGCCGCCTACCAGAGGTCGGGGGCGGGGGCCGGCGCGAGAGTGCGGCGCGACAACCGCGCCGGCGCGCCGCTGTTCATCGCCGAGGTGTCGGCGGTCCTCGACGACTCCCCCCAGGGGCACCGGCTCACCGTGGACGCGGTGTTGGCCGACGTCGGCGATCACCTCGACGCGTTCGTGGCCTACGACATCGTCGCGGCGAGTGGCATCTGCATCATGCAGGCGTTGCCCACGCAGGAGGGGTTTCTGCGGGCCGTCCGCGGGGAGCATCGGCTCCGGGTGGAGATCGACCTGCCGCCACTGATCCCCGGGAGCTACCGGGTGACGATGTGGGTGGGTTCCCATTACTCCCAGACGCTCGACCTCGCCAAGGAATGCGTGCAATTCCAGGTCGATCGCTCGCCGACGCCGGGCCGCACGGTGCCCCACACGATCGACCACGGCCAGATCGTGCCCCGGTCCGTGATCCGGGCCCACGACGTCGTGGCCGCCGCCGCCGGCCCGGAGGGGCAGCGGTCATGACGGGCGCCGACCTCCGGGATGGGACGGTGTCATGGCTGCGGAAATGCGTGCCGCTGTCGGTGAAGCGGTGCGTCCGCTTCATCCTCGACCATGGTTTCAAGCCCGGCGCGATCGGCCTGGTGGGGGCATGCGACTATCTCGTGGTGCGTCGCCGCGCCGGCCGCGCGCCGAGCCGTCGCGGCTTCTGGCGAGTGCGCCTCCGCGGCTGGCCGGGCGGCGTGTGGGGCCGCTACGGCAGCTCCGACCTCGCCGTCTTCCGGCAGATGTTCATCGAGCGTGAGCACGATTGGGCGCGGGCGATCGAGCCGCTGCGGGACGGCGCGCTCATCCTCGACTGCGGTGCCAACGTCGGCCTGGCGACGGTCTGCCTCCTGCGGATGTTCCCCGGCGCCTTCGTCATCGCGGTCGAGCCGGATGCCGACAACCTCGCCGTGCTCGAGCGGAACGTGCGGCCGCGACGGGACCAGGTCGAGGTCGTCCGCGCGGGTGTCTGGTCGAGGCCCACGCATCTCGTCTGTCACGATCCCGGCACGTTCGAACACGCCCAGTGGGCCTTGCGGGTGTGCGAGTGCGCGGCCGACACGCCGGGGGCCGTCCAGGCCGTCACCGTCGGCGAGCTGTTGCGCCGATCGGGTCGCGAGCGGATCGCGATCCTCAAGATGGACATCGAGGGGGCGGAAGCGGAGGTTTTCGGCACGGGCCCCACGGAGTGGCTCGATCGCACCGACGCCATCGCGATCGAACTGCACGACGGCACGGCCTTCGGGCCGGCGACCGCGGCCTTTCAGCGGGCGATTCGCGAGCAGGATTACCGGCTGGGAAGCAGCGGTGAGCTGACGACCGCGATCCGGCCGACCGTGGCGAGACGCACGGATCAGGCGTCGGCCCCCCGGGAGCGGCCCCGTTGAACCGCATCGTGGTCGTCCTCTACAGCCATGCCAAGCGACTCGAGCGGCAGCGGCTCCTGGTGGCGCACGGGCTCCGCACCCTCGAGCGCCGCGGCTGGGCGAGCGTCTACGTCACGGCAGACGCGCAGGATGACGAGCCCCCGATGCCCGACGTCGGGGTCATGCGGCTCGATTCCCCGCCTGGATACGAGCATCTCGCGGAGAAGACCATCGCCATGCTGCGTTGGTTGGCGGAGCGCGACGGCTGGGAATACGTCGTCAAGTGCGACGACGACGTGCTCTTGGATCCCTGGGCCGTGCGGCGGCTCGCCGATCCCCGGGGCCACGCCGACTACCGGTCCGTGAAGAACATCATCTGCAAGGCCAACGCGACGGGAAGCGGCTACCACCGTGGCAAGTGCCTCGACCCGCGGCTCAACGAGCAGAACGCCGACGTGCGCTGGGCGGGAGAAGGGCTGGAGTTCGCCGTGGGGGCGTGCTACGTCCTGAGCCGCCGGGCTGTCGGTGCCGCGCTCGAGGAGTTCGACACGGGCGCGTTTCGCCTGGCGGAAGCGCGGGACGCGCTCGACATCCGCGGCCTCGGTGCCGAGGACATCCTGCTCGCCTCCCTCTTGCGGCAGCGCGGCATCGCGCCCACCCAATCGCTGCGGCTCATGGAATCGCGGCCGCGGTTCCGGGGGTTGGCCCGACACATGCTTCGCGAGTCGTGGGCCATCGTGCGCGGCGATCACGGCGCTCGCACCTGCCTGGGCGCCATCATGGACAATCGGTCGCCGTGGCCCGGCGAGTTGCCCCTGTTGCGGAGTTGGTTCACGGTGAGCCGAGTCCTCCGGGCCGCGCGTGGCGGGGCATGAAGCCGCGGGCGCGCCCATGAACCCCGAGCCCCTCGTGAGCGTCGTGATCCCCGCCTACAATCGCGCGGCGACGATCGGCGCCACGCTCGACTCGATCACCTGCCAGGAGGGCTGGCCCTTCGAGATCGTCGTGGTCGACGACGGTTCGACCGACGGCACCGCGAGCGTCGCCCGCCGCCATGCGCCGGCCGCGCGGGTGATCGAGCAGCCGAATCAGCGGCGGTCGGCGGCCCGCAACAACGGCGCCCGCCTGGCCGGGGGCGAGTTCCTCTACTTTTTCGACTCCGACGATCTCATGGAGCCGGGGGCGATCCGGCGGCTGGCGGCCTGCCTGACGGCACACCCCGACGCTGCGATCGCCTACGGACCGGTGCTGCGGTTCGTCGATGACGCCGCCGCGGCCGAGCCGCGCCGGCCGTTCTTCGCCGACGGCGGCGACCTCCTCCAGACCCAGGTCGAGACGCCGTTCCTGATCCCGATCATGACGCTCGTCCGCCGGGAGTGGTTCGAGCGCGTCGGCGGGTTCTCCCGCCGGCTTGACTGTACCGAGGACTACCACTTCTTCCTCGCGGTGGCCGCCCGCGGCGGCCGCTTCCAGTGCGCCGGCAGCGTGCCGGTGGCGCGCTATCGCGAATATGCCGCCCCGCGGATGCCCGGCAGCCGCCATGCCCACGGCATCCTCATGGCGCTCGAGATGATCGCGGAGGAGTTCGGCGACCGGCTGCCGCGTTCGCTCCGGCTCGGCCGCCGGATCGCGCGGGAAAGGGCGGGCTACGCCCGGCATCTCCTCCGGGAGGGCAGGAGGCTCGAGGCGTGGCGAACCTGGCTGCCCACGCTCGCCCACGCCCGGCCGCATCGCTGCAGCGAGATCGCGGTCTTCCTCGCGTCGCTGGGCATGTCGGCCGACGTCGCCGAGCGACGGCTGTCGGGGCTCAAGCGTCGGCTCCGCGCCGGGGTCGCGAAGGCGGGGGGCGGGCGATGAGGCTGTTGCTGACCGGCTATCGCTTCGACACGATCGGCGGTCTGGAGATCGTCTCCGCCAATCTCGCGCGGATTCTCGTCGAGCAGGGGCACGATGTCCGCTGCGCCGCCGTGCATGGCCGCGCCGACGGGGACGCCGACGGGTATCGGATCGAGGGCCTGGCGCCGCGGTCCCGGCTCTGGCGGGTGCTGGCCGCCCGGAGCCCGGCCCTCTATCCCACGAACCGCCTGCGGGGCCTGATCGACCGGGCCGACGCGATCATCGCCTGTCATTGCCACACGCTGCCCCTCGTGAGGCGGGCGCTTCCCGGGGGCGGCCGCCGCCCGCCGGTCGTCGCCTGGCTCCACGGTCGCGAGGTCTGGGGCCGTTTCGGCGACCTGCATGCGGAGAGCCTGCGCCGGTGCGATCGCCTGGTCTCGGTCAGTGAACACACGAGCGACACCGTGGCCCGACTGCTCGGGCCGGCCCACCGGCCGCTGGTCGTGCACAACTCGATCGACACCGAGTTCTTCCAGCCCGTCGCGCGGCCCGACGCGATCCGACGGCTCTCGGTGCTCACGGTCGGCCGCCACGACACCGGCACGGAGCACAAGGGATACGACATGCTCCTCGCGGCGGTCGCCCGGCTCCGGCAGGCCGCGGCGCCGCTCCCGCTCGTCCTCACGATCGTCGGCGACGGGCCGCGGCTGCCGATCCTGCGGGCCGAGGCGGCGCGGCTGGGCATCGCCGACGCGGTCGAGTTTCCCGGCGCGGTGTCGCGGGCGGAGCTGCGCCATCGCTATGCGACCTGTGATCTGTTCGCGTTTCCGAGTCGTGTCGCCCGCGTGGGCGACACGCTCTATGGCGAAGGCTTCGGCGTGGTCAACATCGAGGCCGCCGCCTGTGGCAGGCCGGTGTTGACGAGCACCCACGGCGGCTGTCCGGAGACGGTTCTCGACGGCGTCACCGGCGTGCTCGTCGATCCGACCGACGTCGCCTCGGTCGCCGCGGGGATCGACCGGGTCTTCGCCCTGTCGCCGGAGGACCGCGATCGGATGGGACGGCGCGGCCGCGAGCGGGCGGAGGCGTCGTTTTCCCACGCCGCCCTGTCCGACCGGATCGCGGCGGTCGTCGCCTCCTTGCCCCGGCTCCACGACGCGGATCATGCCGTCTGACGAGATCATGAACGCCGCCCGTCCGCGCGCGGCGGCCGCCTTGCCGCGGCGGGTGCTCTTCATCCAGCATGCCGGCTGCCTCGGCGGCTCGGCGACGAGCCTGCGGTATCTCGTCGAGGGACTGCGGTCCGTCGGCGTCGAGGGCACGGTCGCGCTCGCCCGCCCGGCCCGCGACTTGGAGGCGTTCTACGCGGCGGCGGACATCGCCACGGTTCCCGCCGCCGAGATCTGCTGCTGGGACCACAGCACCGTCGCGCCTCGGCACCTCACCAATCCGCGGCATCTGCTCGACCTCGCCTCCGTCGCGGTCCGCTGGCGGTCGAGTCGCGCGGCGACGCTGCGGCTGGTGGAGCGGGTCGGCGCGGACCTCGTGCATCTCAACAGCATGCCGCTGGGCAGTTCCGCCGCGGCGCTCGCGGAGGAGGGAGTGCCGTTCGTCTGGCACGTCCGGGAGCCGCCGCCCGACCAGGGGCTGCGGACGGCGGCGATCCGGCGGCTCCTGCTGCGTGCGCCGGTGCGGATCTTCATCAGCCGCCACGACAAGCAGGCCTGGATCGGCGGCGCCGCCGCCCACATCGTGCCCAACTGCGTGCCCGACGACTGGTTTGCCGAGGTGCCGCCGCCGACGGATGCCGACGGCGTCGTGCGGTGCGCCTATCTCGGCGGCTTCTCGACCGCGAAGGGAATCGACGTGTTGGCGGAGGCGCTCACGGCCCTCCGCGGGCAGACGGGAGGCTGGCGGTGCGTGATGCCCTGGTGCCTGCCCGACGCCGCGGCGGCGGGCCGCGAGCGGCCTCTCAAGCGGGCCGCCCGACTGCTCGGCCATCGCACCCTTGCCGACCGGCTGCGGCCGCGGTTCGCGGCGCTGGCGCCCGAGGTCGAACTCCGACCTTTCACCCGGGACGTCCGCGGCCTGCTGGGTGACGTGGATTTCGTGCTCTTTCCGGCGGTGCGTCCCCACTTCCCGCGGCCGGTGATCGAGGCGGCGGCGCTGGGCCGGCCCGCCATCGGGAGCCGCATCGGCGGGGTCGACGAGTGCATCGACGACGGCGTGACGGGCGTGCTCTGCCCGCCGGGCGACCCCGTCGCGCTCGCCGCAGCCATCCGTCGCTATCTTGAGGATGCCCCGGTCCGGCGGGCCCACGGGGCCGCCGCCCGTGACCGGGCGCGTCGCATCCACTCGCTCTCCGCGCAGGTCGCCGCCGTGTCCGCCGCCTACCGCGAGGCGCTCGCGTGCCGGCCGGAGTCCCTCGCGGGCTGATCCGCCCGTCCACCTCGCGTGTCCACCAGCCACCTCCCGCCGCTCGCCGCTCCGCTCCCCGGGACAGCCGGCCTGGGCCTGCCGCGCGGCTCCGCACCGGTCGCCGCGCGGTCGGTAGCCCTGCCGGTCGAGAATCCGGCCAACGACCCGATCAACATCTGGCTGATCCTGCCCGCCTGCGGCTATCTCGCGCTGTCGCTCTTCGCCTTCGCGCCCTCCATCTGGGTGCGGATGATCCTCGCCTGTCTGCTCATCCTGCGGATGAAGCCCGACATCATCATCCCCTACTGCCTCTGCTGCATGCAGCTGAAGCTGATGTTCGCATGGCGGGGAGACGGCCTGATCGAGGTCGGGGACACGGCGCCGGTCCTGACGGGATTCGAGTCGTATTCGTTCGCGGTGCCGACGCTCCTGATTTCCGTGCGGGCCGCCGTCGCCGCGGCGAGCAGCCGCGTCGACCGGCGGGGCTTTCCCTGGTGGCTCTACGGCCTCTGGCTCCTGGTGGCGATTCCCGTGATCGTCGGCGCGTTCGTGAACATGGGCGGTGGCCGCGGCTGGACGGGCGGCATGCGGATGTACTCGATCGTCGGTGGCATCTTCTACGGGCTCCTCCTCCCCCGGATGAGCCCGCGGCAGACCGACCGCCTGGCCACCGGGCTGGCCGTCGTCGCCGCCGTCTACGGCGCGGTCGGCCTCGTCACGAAGTTTGGCAGCAAGGTCGGGTTCATCCTCGGCCCGATCGGCACGTCGTGGGCGATGGCGGGGCTCTTGCCGCCGACGGCGCCGGTGGCGGCCCTGGCGATGCTCGCCCTCACCGGCTACATGAGCCTGTTCCGCGGCACGAAGATGGTATTCATGACGTGGCTCTGGTGTGTGTTGGCGGGGATGATCGAGGCGCTGATGCGGGCGGACTGGCGGCGCCCCCGCAGGATGCTGGCCCTGTACGTCGTGGCGACCGCAATCGCGTGCGCCTCGCTCTTCAGCGTCGCCATCACGCGGCAGGTGAACGAGAAGCAGCAGTTCGACACGGGCTTCTGGGGGCAGCTCGAGATGAAGCTGCTGGCCGACCGCGGGCCGATCTGGTGGGGCGGCTTGTGCATCGTCGTCGACGAGCCGTCGCTCTTTCCCACCCCCGAGCGGCCCTTCATGATCAGCTGGTTCGGCGTGGAGCAACTCTGGCCGAACGGGCCGCACAACCTCGTGCTCGAGCTGCTGAACCAGCTCGGCACCGTCGCCGGGCCGATGTGCGTGCTGGTGCTCGCCTATGTCGTCTGGAGCTGCGTGCGGGCGCTGGCCCGCGACCGCGGGCGGGGGGTCCGCACGCTGGCGACGGCGGCGATCTGCAGCATCCTCGTCGGCGGCCTGACGCTGCCGTATGTCGTGGGCGACCGGCTCGGCGAGATCACGCTCTTCACGGCCGGCGCGGCGCTGGCGAGTTCGTGGGCGGCGCAGGAGGCGGCGCGGCGGCAGGCCGGGGGGCGGGCATGAGCGACGCGGCCGACTCCCGGGTCCGCGTGCTCTGGCTGGGGCCGGTGCAGTCGGAGGAGAGGATGCTCCGCGGCACGGCGGCCTCGCCGGCGGCGCTCAAGTGGAGCACCGGATTCCTCGACGGTCTCGCCGCCAACGGTGCCGTGATCCGCCATGTCGGGCACGAGCCGGCGCGGGTCTGGCCGTATGGTCCGCTGCGGGTGCGGCCGCCCGCGGCGCAGGATGCGGTGGACCCGGTCGGCGTGCCGTTCACCAACCTTCCGGGCATCCGCTTTCGCAGCATGGCCGCCGGCTATGCCGCCGCCGTGCGGAAGGCGGTCGCAGAGTTCGAACCCGATCTGCTCGTGACCTACAACGCCGAGAGCTCCGTCGGCCCTGCCGCCCGGGCCGCGGTCGCCGCGGGCGTGCCCTGGATCCCGATCATGATGGATGGCGATGACCTCGGTCTTGATCGCTCGTGGCGGTGGATGGAGGATGCGGTCCGCGGATCGACGGGCGTGGCCTTTCTCTCGCATTGGGCCCGGGAGCACTGCCCGTTTCCCGAAACCTTCCACATGGATGGCGGCATCGCGTTTCGCGACGTTCCCGAGCGCGTGGCCACCGCCGCGCCCAGCGTCCTCTACACCGGCACGAAGGGGCCGTGGGGCGGGCTCGACCTGCTGCTCGACGCCTGGGAGCGGGTGCGGCATCCGACCGCGCGGCTCGATCTCTGCGGCCCCGGCCGCCACGCGCGGCTGGCTGCGACCGTCGCCCGGGATGCCCGCAGCGGCCCGGCCGCGCGCGTCGCCGACCATGGCGTCGTTGACGAGGCCCGGCTGCGATCGCTCACCGAGCAGGCCGCCGTGCTCGTCAATCCGCGGCCGCCGTCCTTTCCGGGCAACCGGCTCAACTTTCCCTCGAAGCTGCTCGAATACCTCGGCACCGGCAAGCCGGTCGTGACCACCCGCACCGTGAGCCTCGCGCCGGAATACGACGAGGTGCTCGTGTTCGCGGCGGGCGACTCGGCCGCCGGCTTGGCGGAGGCGATCGACGGCGTTCTCGCCTGGAACGACGACGCACGAGCCGACTATCGGCGGCGGGTGGAGGCGTTCGCTTCCCGGCATGGCGATTGGCAGGCCGTCGCCGGCAGGTTTCTCGACTGGGCCGCAGTCCTCCGCCGTGCCCCGAGTCCAAGGCGCGGCTGAGCATGCCCACGCTCCTCGTCATCAGCCAGGTCTACCCGCCCGATCCCGCCGCCACCGGCCAGCAGCTGGCCGACGTGGCCGAGGAGATGGTCCGGCGCGGCTGGCGGGTGCGGGTCTGGACTTCCGCCCGCGGGTACGACGATCCGCGGCTGCGGTATCCCCGACGCGAGCTGCGGCGCGGGGTGGAGGTGCGGCGGCTGCCGCTCTCGAGCTTCGGGAAGGGGGCGATCGTCGTCAGGCTCGTGGCGCAGGCGCTCTTCATGACGCAGGCGGTCGTGCGGGCGGTCTGCGCCCGCGGGGCCACGGCGGTGCTCGTCAGCACCAGCCCTTCGTTCGCCGGCTTCGGCGGCTGGCTCGTTTCGGTCCTGCGGGGGGTGCCGTTGGTCTGGTGGGCGATGGATATCAACCCCGATCAGATGGTCGCATCGGGCCGGCTCCCGGCCGGCTCCCCGCTCGTGCGGCTCTTCGACTGGATGAACCGGCGGACGCTCGCGCGGTCCCGTGACGTGATCGTGCTCGATCGCTTCATGCGGGACCGCATCCTGGCGAAGGCGCCGGTGGCGTCCAAGCTGCATGTCGTGCCGCCCTGGCCGCACGACGACGTCCTCGAGGACGTGCCCCACGAGGTGAATCCCTTCCGCCGGCGACACGGCCTCGACGGGGCGTTCGTGGTGATGTATTCGGGCAATCATGGCTTGTCGTCGCCGCTCGGCACGCTCCTCGAAGCGGCCGGCCGGCTCGTCGGCGAGCCCCGGCTGAAGTTTCTCTTCGTCGGCGGCGGCGTCGCGAAGAAGGAGATCGACGCGCTCGTCGCCCGCACCGCGCCGCCCAACATTCTCTCGCTCCCCTACGAGCCGCTGGAGAAGATCCGCTTTTCGCTCTCCGCCGCCGATGTGCACGTCGTGTCCGTCGCGGATGAGGCTGTCGGCATCGTGCATCCCTGCAAGATCTACGGGGCCATGGCGATCGGTCGGCCGGTGATCGCCTTGGCGGCCGCGCAGTCCCACGCCGCCGACATCCTCGCCCGGCATCACGTCGGCTGGCTCGTCGAGCACGGCCGGGTGGACGGATTGGTCGCGGTCTTGCAGCAGCTCCTGGAGACGCCCCGCACGGAACTGGCGGCACTGGGCGCGGAGGCGAAGCGGGCGGCACTCGCGTGCTACTCCCGCGACGAGCTGCTCGGCCGGGTCTGCGACATCGTCGCCGGCACGGCCGGGGGAGGCGGCGCATGAACGTCGAGGGGCCCGCCCCGCCGCCGGCAGCCGCCGACGTTCCCGGCGCCGGTGCAGACCGGCCGTTCTACCCGGCGGCCTACCGGAGCGAGTTGTCGCTGGCCAACAAGCTCGGCCGCGTGGCCTGGGGCACCGTTTATTTCCTGCTCTTCCGGTTCTCGCCGCGGCCGCTCTTCGGTTGGCGGCGGCTGCTCCTGCGGCTCTTCGGCGCCCGGGTCGCCCCGACGGCGAAGGTCTATCCGTCGGCCCGGATCTGGGCGCCCTGGAACCTCACGCTGCGCGCCCGCACCTGCATCGGCCCCCAGGTCGACTGCTACAGCGTGGCGCCGATCGTGCTCGACGCCGACGCGACCGTGAGCGTCCGCACCTTCCTCTGCACCGCCGGTCACGACATCCACGATCCCGCCCGCCCGCTCGTCACGGGGGCGATCCACCTGCACCGCGGCGCGTATGTCTTCGCCGAGGCGTTCATCGGCATGGGTGTCACGGTCGGCGAGGGAGCGGTGGTGGCCGCCCGGGCGGTGGTGGTCCGTGACGTCGCCGCGGGTGATGTCGTGGCCGGCAACCCGGCCCGCCCGGTCTCGAAACGCGGTCTGGACGCACAGCGATGAGCGACTTCCATCCCGATCGCGGCCTCTCCGTCTGGCAGCTCATCGCCAGCGACTACCGGCGCATCAGGCCCAAGTGGTCGTGGGCGGGATTTCTGCGGGCGTACTGTTTCGACGAGACGTTCGCGGTGGTCGTGTGGTATCGGCTCGCGCGGGCCGCGTCGCTGTCGCGGTGGGGCCGGCTCTGGCTCGTGCCCTGCTACCTCATGCTGCGGCGGCAGAACCGTCGCTCCGGCGTCGCGCTCTCCCGGCATGTCCGCATCGGCCCGGGCTTCCGCATCGAGCATGCGGGCAAGAGTTACATCAACGCCGCCGCCGTGTTCGGCCGCGACTGCACGATCATGCACAATGTCACCGTCGGCGTGTCGCACAGCCGGCGCGGCGACGCGGGCGTGCCTGTCATCGGCGATCGTGTCTTCATCGGGCCGAACGCCGTGCTCTACGGCCCCATCCGCATCGGCGACGACGCGATGGTCGGGGCGAACAGCGTGGTCAACAAGGACGTGCCCGCCGGCACGCTGGCGGTCGGCTGTCCGGCCATCGTCAAGCCGCTCGCCGGGGAGCCGGAGCCGCGATGATTCTGCACGCGATCCCGGGGCTCGTGCGGGCCGCGGGCACGTCCGTCTACTGTGCCGAACTCGCCGGAGAGCTCTCCCGGCAGGGTGTGGAGACGGCCATCGCCGTGCCGCGGCCTCCCGGCGCGGACGCCTGCGCGACGCCGCCCGCGGTCGCGGTCGGGGAGTTCGCGGTGGCGGGGCCGCTGCCGGCGGTTGTCCACATCCATGGCCTCTGGGTGCCGTTCCTGCACCGCGTGGCCCGCGCGGCCCGGCGGCGCGGCGTGCCGTTCGTCATCTCACCGCAGGGGATGCTCACGCCCTGGGCGCTCGGGGCGAAGCGGCTCAAGAAGCGGTTGGCGCTGGCAGCCTACCAGGGGCTCGACCTGCGGACGGCGGCGCTAGTCCATGCCACGGCTGAACCCGAGGTGGAGGACATCCGCCGCCTCGGGCTGCGGCAGCCGATCGTGGTCGCCCCCTTCGGGATCGAGATTCCCGCCCCGCCCCCGCCGCGTCGGGGCGACGTCCGCACGGCGGTGTTCATCTCGCGGCTGCATCCGAAGAAGGGCCTGCCATACCTGCTCGACGCCTGGGCGCGATTGGAAGGGCTCCGGGCCGGCGGGGCGGGACGGCCGCGGTGGCGGCTCGTGATCGCCGGCCCCGACGAGGGTGGTCATCAGGCCGAACTCGTCGCGCGGGCGGCCGCGGTCGGATTGACGGTCGCGATGCGGCCGCTGCCGGAGCGGGGGCTTCCCGATGCGACGGCCGACGTCGTCTTCACCGGGCCCGTCTACGGCGCCCGCAAGACCGATCTCTATCGGCAGGCCGACCTCTTCGTGCTGCCGACCCACAGCGAGAACTTCGGCGTGGTGATCCTCGAGGCGCTCGCCTGCGGCGTGCCCGTGATCACGACCCGCGGTGCGCCCTGGGGCGATCTCGAGGCCGTGGGGCGGCCGGACGCGCCGGGCAGCCGGGCCGGGTGGTGGATCGACATCGGCGTGGAGCCGCTGGTGGCGGCGCTCCGCGAGGCGGTCGCGCTCTCCGACGGCGAGCGGGCGGCGATCGGGGACAACGGACGGTGGTTCGCCCGCGAGCGGTACTCCTGGCCCGCCGCGGCGCGGGCGATGCGGCAGGCCTACGCCTGGCTCACGCACGGCGGCCGACCGCCCGATTGCATCCGGTTCGATGCCGACCGCGGCCGTGGGGGCCCGACCTGATGACCGGGCGCGACGCGCTCCGGACCGGCCGCGCGGCGCCGGTCGTGCTGCCGCCGCGGCATGCAATCCTGCCGGCCGCGGTGCCCTTCCGCGTGCCGGGCTTCCTCGGGCAGGCCCGCGACACCGACTTCGTCCTCGCGCCCGAGCCTGTCGACTGCGCGGCGTGGTTCGATGCCTTCGCGGCGCGGGTGATCGACGCGGTCGAGGGCCGTCGGTATCTGCCCGTCTGCCGGATGAGCGACGGGGAGTTTCTGCTGCTCTTCGGGCCGCAGCCGCCGAGCCCGCGGCATCCGTTCGGGCGGCGGCTGTACGAGCGGGCCCGTCATCTGCGGGCGGCCTGGAGATATCGCAGGCATGGGCTCCAGGCCTTCACCGCCCGGGGCGTCTCCTCGGGCGACCTGTCCGCGGCCGACATCCGCGCGGTGCGGCCCGCCTTGGCCGCCGGCTTCGCGGCGGTGGCCCGCCGAGGTGTTCTCGGGCTGCACCTGAGCTACGGCGACGTGCCTCATGCCGAGCAGTTCTTCCCGAGCCTGGCCGGTTGGCTGGCCCGCGAAGGAGTCGCGCTCACGCTCGACAACTACGTCCCGTTCTACTTCGTCTATGCGCTCCTCCGCGGCCCCCGCTTCGCCCAGATCGTCGCCGGCCGGCGGCTGCTCGTGGTGCATTCGGCGGAGCAGGAGAAGCGGCGGGCGATCACGGGGGCGCTGCTGGCGGCCGGGGCGAGCGGCGTCGAATGGCTGCCGATCTCGGCCAGCCGCGCGTTCGAGGAGCATCTCGACCTCGCCCGCGTGCATGCCCGGCCCGACCTGGTGCTCCTGGGCGCGGGCGTCGGCAAGGGGGCGCTCTTCGCGCAGCTCGAACCGCTCGGCGTGCCCTGCCTGGATGCCGGCTTCGCCTTCGAGGTCTGGGCCGACGCCGACAAGCAGTGGGATCGGCCCTACATGACTCCCGACCCCGCCTTCGATCCGTCCCGCGTCCGCTTCCTGCCGCCCGAGAAGCGGGCGCTCCTGCACGCCGCCCGACACCCGCGCGAGGAGCGCGGCGGTGGCGCTTGAGCCGATGGCGCCCGACGTGGCGATCGCGTGGCAGGGTCTGCCGCCGTACGCGGCGGCCTGCGTGCGGGAGTTTGCCCGCCGGTCGGGCCGGCGGGTGCTCCTGATCGGCACCGCGGCCGATGTGCCCTTCGAGTCGCTGCCCGGGATCGACGGGGTCGAGACGGTCTTGGTGGACCCGGCCGACGGCGGCGTTGCCTGGAGCACACTGGGGGGGCGGATTCCGCGGCGGTTGTGCGTCGCCGGCTGGGCGGTGCCCGCGTTCAACGCGCTGGCCCGGCAGGTGCGCGCGGCCGGCGGCAAGGTGGCGCTCCTGATGGACAACCGCTGGCGGGGCGACCTGCGGCAGTGGGTCGCGCCGGTCGCGTTCCGGGTCGGGCACCGCGGGCAGTTCACGGCGGCGTTCGTGCCGGGCGCGTCGGCGCGGCGGTATGCGACCTGGCTCGGGCTGCCTGCGGACCGGGTCTTCACCGGCCTCTACGGCGCCGATCCGGACATTTTCCGTCCGGGGCCGCCGCTCGCGCGCCGCCCGCGACGGTTGCTCTTCGTGGGGCGGCTCGAACCGCGGAAGGGAGTGCGCGAGCTCTTCGAGGCCTGGCGGCAGGTGCATGCCGGGCTGCCCGACTGGGAGCTCCGGCTGATCGGCACCGGCCCGCTCGGGACGGCGGCGCCGGCGCTGCCGCGGCTGACGATCGGCGACTTTCTGCAACCGGCGGCGCTCGCGCCCGAGTATCGGGCGGCGCGGTTCCTCGTGCTGCCGAGCCACGAGGACCACTGGGGGCTCGTGGTGCACGAGGCGACGCTCTCGGGCTGCGGCCTCGTGCTCTCACGGAACGTGGGCGCCCGCCACGATCTCGCCTCGGCGCGGAACGCCATCGTCGTGCCCCCGCGCGACGCCGCGGGACTCGCGGTCGGGCTCGAAACGGCGGCGCGGCTTTCCGACGCGGCGCTCGACGCGGCCGGCGCCGAGAGCCTCGCTCTGGCGGAGCGGTTCGGGCCGGCGACGTTCGCGGCCGGGCTCGAACGTGTGCTCGGGACGCTCGAGGCGGTGTAAGCCACGGCCCCCGAGAGCCGTCAGACCCTTCCTGAGACGGATCGGCGGCGTTCCCGGACCGGCTATCCTGCCCGATATGGAGTTCGTCGTCACAGGCGCGAGCGGTTTTGTCGGACGCGGCCTGCTCGGCTTCTTGACGGAGCATGGCCACGGCGGCATCGCCACCGGCCGCCGGCCTCCCGGCGGCCTGCCACCGGGCTGGCGGGCCGCGGCG
>Ga0255182_1000619_pt1 | contig 22081 bp, 29 predicted proteins | sample Atl_UVDOM_RepA_8_FD_188420 | JGI IMG/M metagenome (GOLD analysis project Ga0255182, IMG submission 188420) | Freshwater microbial communities from Altamaha River, Georgia, United States - Atl_UVDOM_RepA_8d | ecosystem: Environmental > Aquatic > Freshwater > River | place: USA: Georgia...
TTCAGTCAACGCGAAGGTGATGCCCGTCGAGAGCGGCTGGAACATGGTTGCGCCACCGTTCTTGCCCTTCAAACGCTCGTAGCATTCCACGCCACGGTCGGTGGCGTAGCCGGTCTCGCACTCCTCGAAGGAGATCTTGACGCCGTTGATGCCACCGCGCGCATTGGTGAGCTTGATGTAATCGACAAAGCCGTTGGCCCATGGCACGCCGTTGGGCGCATAGGCCCCCGTGCGGTAGACCAGCACGGGGAAGAATTGCTCCTTGGCTTGCGCTTGGGCCACGGCGGGCACCAAAGCACTGGCCAAGCCAGCCACCGCAACGGATGCGGCCAGAGCGAGATGACGAATTTTCATGATTTGCCTCCTAAAGAATGATAGAAACGAACGAAAAAATCAGTGCGGGAACGGCCACAGACGCAGCTTTTGCTTGCCCACGGACCAGAGCTTGGCCAAACCATGCGGCTCCACGATCAGGAACCACACGATCAAGCTGCCAAACACCATGTACTCGGCGTGCGAGACGGTGGCGGTGGAGATCGTCACACCAAAGAGCTCGCCAACGGCGGGCAACACTTGGTTGAGGAAAATGGGCAACACCACGATGAAGCCGGCGCCAAAGAAGCTGCCCATGATCGAGCCCATGCCGCCAATGATGACCATAAAGAGCAGCTGGAAGGAACGGTCGATGGAGAACGCGGCGGGCTCCCAAGAGCCCAGATGGATAAAGCCCCAGAGTGCGCCGGCCACGCCCACGATGAATGAACTCACCGCAAACGCAGAGAGCTTGGCATACATCGGGCGAATGCCGATCACGGCTGCCGCCACGTCCATGTCGCGAATGGCCATCCACTCGCGGCCGATGGCACTGCGCACCAGGTTCTTGGCGAGCAGCCCAAACACCACCAAGAAGCCCAGGCAGAAGAGGTATTTGTCCATCGGGGTGTTGATGGTCCAGCCCAGCACGGTGAGGTCGGAGACGGAGACCGAGCCCGAGGCGTTGTTGTTGGTGAACCAGCCCACGCGCAAGAAGGCCCAATCGCAGAAGAACTGCGCGGCGAGGGTGGCCACCGCCAGGTACAAGCCCTTGACGCGCAAGCTCGGGATGCCAAAGACCATGCCCACCAGCGTGGCAAAGAACCCCCCGCTGAGCAAGGCCACGATGAGCGGCATGCCATCCACGCGGATGTAGGTGTTGTACGCCATGTAGGCGCCTACCGCCATGAAGGCCCCCGAGCCCAAAGAGATCTGGCCGCAATAGCCCACCAAGATGTTCACGCCCAAGGCGGCCAGGGAGAGGATGAGGAAAGGAATCAGGATCGCGCGGTAGAGGTACTCATCCACCAGCAGGGGAACGCCAACCGCGGCAAACGCCACAATGGCCAAGATGGCGATGCGATCCTGCGTGATCGGGAAAATTTGTTGGTCGGCACGGTAAGACGTTTTGAACTGGCCGTTTTCTCTGTAAAACATGAGGTCGCTCCCTTACACGCGGTCGATGATTTTCTCGCCGAACAAACCCTGCGGACGGAACAGCAGGAATACCAATGCCAGCATGTAGGCAAACCAGATCTCAATGCCGCCCCCCACCAAGGGGCCCAAGTAGACCTCGGAGAGCTTTTCCCCCACGCCAATGATGAGGCCGCCAATGATGGCCCCCGGCACGGAGGTGAGTCCGCCCAAGATGATCACCGGCAAGGCCCGCAAGGCCACGGTGGTGAGCGAGAACTGCACGCCCAGCTTCGAGCCCCAAATGATGCCGGCCACCAAGGCGGTGATGCCCGCCACGCACCAGACAATGACCCAGATGCGGTTGAGCGGAATGCCAATGGACTGGGCCGCTTGGTGGTCGTCGGCCACGGCGCGCAGGGCGCGGCCGGTGGCGGTTTTTTGGAAGAAGAGCGAGAGCGCCGCCACCAGCAAAGCCGCGATGACAGCGGCGACCACGTCTTCCTGGTTCACCAACACACCCCCCTCGAAGATGCTGTCGAGCACGAAGATGGGCTCTTTGGGCATGCCCACATCGATTTTGTAGATGTCGCTGCCAAAGATCGTCTGGCCAAAGCCGTCGATGAAATACGTGATGCCCAGCGTGGCCATGAGCAGGGTCACGCCTTCTTGGTTCACCAAGTGGCGCAGCACCAAGCGCTCGATCAGCCAGGCCAGCAGGAACATGAACACCGTGGCGGCGGCGAACGCCAGCAAGTTGGCGAGAAACATGTTCTCAAAACCAAACCACATCGGGAACCATTCGGAAAAGCGCGCCATGGCCAACGCGGCCACCAGCACCATCGCGCCTTGCGCGAAATTGAACACCCCTGAGGCCTTGAAGATGAGCACGAAGCCCAAGGCCACCAAGGAATAGAGCATGCCGGCCATCAAGCCGCCAAAGAGAGTTTCTAGAAAGAATGCCATGTGCTTGCTCCCTTCAGTGCGACGTGCCCAGGTAGGCCTGGATCACTTCTTCGTTGTTGCGCACCTCATCGGGGGTGCCGTCGCCAATCTTCTTGCCGTAGTCGAGCACGACCACGCGGTCGGAGATGTCCATCACCACCCCCATGTCGTGCTCGATGAGCACGATGGTGGTGCCGAACTCGTCGTTGACGTCGAGAATGAAGCGGCTCATGTCCTGCTTCTCTTCCAGGTTCATGCCAGCCATGGGTTCGTCGAGCAAGAGCACTTGCGGCTCCATGGCCAGGGCACGACCGAGGTCCACACGCTTTTGCAAGCCATAGGGCAATTGGCCCACGGGGGTCTTGCGGTGCGCCTGGATTTCCAGGAAGTCGATGATGTGCTCGACAAATTCGCGATGACGCTCCTCTTCCGCCTGGGCCGGGCCCACGCGCAGCGCTTGCAAGAACAAGTTGCTCTTGATGCGCAGGTTGCGCCCCGTCATGATGTTGTCGATCACGCTCATGCCCTTAAAGAGCGCCAAGTTCTGAAAGGTGCGGGCGATGCCCATTTCCGCCACCTGACGGCTGTTCATGTGGCTGAAGGTTTGACCGCGGAACATGATCGAGCCCTCGGTCGGGGTGTAAACCCCGTTGATGCAGTTGAGCATGGAGCTCTTGCCCGCACCGTTGGGGCCGATGATGGCGCGCACCTCGTGCTCGCGCACGTTGAAGGAGATGTCTGTGAGGGCCTTGACGCCGCCAAAGCGCAGGCTGATGTGCTGGACGTCGAGAATGACGTCACCGATTTTTTTGCTCATGCTGCTTTACCTACCGTGGCGAATGTCTTCGCGTCAAAAATCTTCAAGGTGGCGCTGACGCTGCCGGTGCGACCGTCCTCGAACTTCACTTGGGTTTCGATGTACTGCTCGCTCTTGCCGCCGTAGAGGGCGTCAATCAGCACTTGGTACTTCTCGGCAATGAAGCCGCGACGAACTTTGTTGGTGCGGGTGAGTTCGCCGTCGTCGGCGTCGAGCTCTTTGTGCAACACAAGGAAGCGGCTGATCTGGCTGCCGGCGAGCAGCTTGTCTTCGGCCAGATCGGCATTGACTTTTTCCACGCACTCCTGAATCAGGGCGTAAACCTCGGGCTTGCCCGCGAGATCAGGGTAACCCGCGTAGGGGAGGTTGCGCCGCTCGGCCCAGTTGCCCACCGCGTCGAAGTCGATGTTGACCATCACACACACTTTTTCACGACCATCGCCGTAGGCCACCGCCTCTTTGATGTGCGGGAAGAACTTGAGCTTGTTCTCGACGTATTTGGGCGCAAACATGGCGCCGTCATTGGCGCCGCCCTTGATGCGGCCGACGTCCTTGACGCGGTCGATGATCTTCAAATGCCCGTGGCTGTCGAGAAAACCCGCGTCGCTGGTGTGGTACCACCCATCGGCGGTGAGCACTTCGGCGGTGGCAGCCGGGTTCTTGTAGTATTCCTTGAGCAGGCCCGAGGACTTGACCAAAATCTCCCCGTTGTCGGCCACTTTGATCTCCACGCCCTTGCAGGGCACGCCCACGGTGTCGGCACGCGCTTCGTGGTCGGGCTGCAGGCAGACGAACACGGCGGTTTCGGTTGAGCCGTAGAGCTGCTTGAGGTTCACGCCAATCGAGCGGTAGAAAGTGAAAAGGTCGGGGCCAATGGCCTCACCCGCGGTGTAGGCCACGCGCACGCGCGAGAAACCGAGGTTGTTGCGCAAAGGGCCGTAGACAAACCAGTCGCCCAATTGGTAGAGCAAGCTGGCGACCGCGCCAATGGACTTGCCGTCCATGCGGTCTGGGCCATATTGGCGCGCCACGCGCATGAAGTAGTGAAAGAGGCCGCGCTTGAACGCGCCAGCGTCTTCCATGCGAATCATCACGCTCGTGAGCAAGCCCTCAAACACGCGCGGCGGCGCGAAATAATATGTGGGCCCCACTTCTTTGAGGTCGATGGTGACGGTGGCACTCGACTCGGGGCAATTGACCACATAGCCGCAGGCGAGCCACTGCGCGTAGCTGAAAATGTTTTGACCAATCCACGCGGGGGGCAAGTAAGCCAGCACGTCTTCGGCCGAAGTGAGGCGGTCAAAAATGGCGCCCGCTTCGGCGCGGTCGAGCAAGGAGAGGTGGGTGTGCACCACGCCCTTGGGGTTACCCGTGGTGCCGGAGGTGAAGAACATGGCAGCGACATCCTCGGGCTTGGCCGACTCGATCTGCTCATCGTAGAACTGGGGGTGCTGGCGCGCGAACACTTCACCGGCGGCGACGGCCTCGTCGAGCGAGGCCAGACCGGGCTCGTCGTACTTGCGCAGGCCACGCGGGTCGTCAAAAAGGATGTGGGTGAGTTGCGGGCATTGTTCGCGAATTTCGAGCAGTTTGTCGACTTGCTCTTGGTCTTCCACCACGGCGAAGCGCACCTCGGCGTTGTTGAGGGGGAACACACATTCGGCGGCCACGGCGTCTTGGTAGAGCGGCACGGGAATGGCCCCCAGCGACTGCGCGGCCAACATGGCGGCATAGAGGCGCGGGCGGTTTGAACCAATCACCACCATGTGTTCGCCGCGCTGCAATCCGAGCTGGTGCAGGCCACAGGCGAGGGATTGCACTTCTTGGCGCAAGGCCGACCAGGTGGTGGTCTGCCAAATACCGTATTCTTTTTCACGCAAGGCGGGCGCGCTCGGGCGCTCGGTGGCGTGCTTTTGCAAGAGTCTGGGAAAAGTGGTCTGCATCCCTGTCTTTCTGCGATGTGGAAGGCTGTATTGGACTCGTGTTGCGAATTTCGCAACTTGACATGTGACAAATACTAGGGGTATGTTTGACGCTGATTTGTCTTTACGATGACAATTACAGTATTAACCCTAGGATCGTTTTCCCCGATTTTGTCCAGGAGGTCTGACGATGAGCGGTGGACACAGTGTTTTTCAGCGGCGACGGGCCTGCACGCCAGAGGAATTGGCCCAAATTCCTTGGCTCGCGCACCTCACCCCGGAGGAACGCGCCCGGGCGGAGACGCAAATCGTGGTGAGCGACCCCCTGCCCGGCGACCATGTCTGCCGTATGGGGCGTCCCGCCACCTATTGGTTTGGCGTGATCGAGGGCTTGCTCAAAATGAGCTCCGAGACGGCGAGTGGCCGCACCATCACCTTCACCGGTGTGGCGCCGGGAGGCTGGTTTGGTGAGGGCACCGTGATCAAGCGTGAACCCTACCGCTACAACATCATGGCCTTGCGCAAAAGCTTGGTCGCCGGCCTGCCCATCGACAGCTTCCATTGGTTGCTCGACCACTCGATTGGCTTTAACCGATTTGTCATGAACCAATTCAACGAACGCTTGGCACAGTTCATTGAGGCGCGGGAAATCGACCGCCTCAACACCCCCGACGCCCGCGTCGCCCGCAGCTTGGCGGCACTCTTTAACCCCGCCTTGTTTCACAACACGGGGGCGGTGTTGCGCATCACCCAGCAAGAGCTGGCGTATTTGGTGGGCTTGTCGCGTCAGCGGGTCAACACCGCGCTGGACCATCTGGAATCGGTCGGCCTCATTCGGGTGGAGTACGGCGGTTTGCGGGTGCTCGACTTACCGGCCCTGCGCGCCTTTCGCATGGACCGCTAAACTCGTCCTTCATGACTGTACCCACCCAACGTCTCAACAAACGCATGGCCGAACTCGGGCTGTGCTCGCGCCGCGAGGCCGACGACTGGATTGCCCAGGGCTGGGTGCGCGTCAACGGCGCGGTGGCCCAAATGGGCATGCAGGTGGCGGCCTCGGACGACATTCGCGTTGAGCGCGCGGCCCAAACGCAACAGCAGCAACAAGTCACGATCCTCCTGCACAAGCCCGTGGGTTATGTGAGCGGCCAAGCCGAAGACGGGCACGCGCCGGCGGTGACCTTGATTCAGGCGCGCAACCGCTGGCGGGAAGACCGCTCGCCACAGCGTTTTCACCCCGGGCAATTGCGCGGGCTCGCGCCGGCCGGGCGACTCGACATTGATTCGGTGGGGCTGCTCGTGCTCACCCAAGACGGTCGGGTGGCGCGCCAACTCATAGGCGCCGAATCGGAGGTCGAGAAGGAGTATTTGGTGCGCGTGGTCTGGCGCGGCCCAGCGGGTGAGGTGCGGCAAAACGTGCAAGCGGTTTTCCCCGCCGCGCAACTCGCGCGCTTGCGCCACGGGCTCTCCCTGGACGGCCAGGCCCTCAAGCCCGCCGGTGTGGACTGGCAAAACCCGGAGCAACTGCGCTTTGTGTTGCGCGAAGGGAAGAAGCGCCAGATTCGCCGCATGTGCGAGCAAGTCGGCCTCACCGTGGTGGGACTCAAGCGCGTGCGCATGGGGCGCGTAACGCTGGGCCAATTGCCCGCCGGGCAATGGCGGTATCTGGGCCCGCACGAGCGCTTTTGAGCGACGCTGCAGCCCAGCTCGGTCAGGCCGCGTCGAGCTGGCGCGCGAGGTCCACTAAATCACGCGCGTGCCAGGTGTTGGCCGCCACGGGCGAGACATCCTTGGGCGCCTTGGCGCCAAACTCCAGCGGCCGCTCGATGTAGGCGGTTTGCAAGCCGCACGCGCGCGCGGCGGCCAAATCGTCCTGGTGCGCGGCCACCAACATGGCTTGCTCGGGCGCAAGGCCGAAGGTCTCGACGGCGCCCCGATACACCTGCGGGTCGGGCTTGTAGGCCCGAAAAACCTCAGCGCTCAGCACGCAGTCCCAGGGCAGGCGGGCGCGCTTGGCCATGTGGGTGAGCAGGCTCAGGTTCCCGTTGGAGAGGGAGCAAATGAGGTGCTGGCGCTTGAGCTGGTTGAGCCCGGCCACGCTGTCGGGCCAAGGGTCTAAGCGGTGCCACACCCGGTTGAGGTGATCGCGCTCGGCCTCGCTCAAATGGCCTAAGCCGTGGCGGGGCAGTAGGGTTTCCAAGATGAGGCGATGCAAGTCGTCGATGCGCGTCCAGCCAAGTTCGCCCGAGCGCACGCGCTGCATGGCGGGCTGGTAGCCCGCACGCCAGTCGCGCGCGAAGGCATCGGCGTCCACCTGTGGGTAGCGCGCCTGCACCTCGCGCACGATGCTGCCGTGCCAATCGACGACGGTGCCAAAAATGTCAAAAAGAAGGAGTTGGGGGCGTGTCATGCCCCCGTTTTTACACCAATAAAGCGTTGATGCGTTTCACATAGGCGGCAGGATCCTCGGGCAGGCCCCCCTCGGCCAGCAAGGCCTGGTCAAAGACGATGTGCGCGAGGTCGTGGAAATGCGGGTTGGCGTCTTGGGCCAACTTCTTGACCAAGGCGTGCTCCGGGTTGACTTCCAAAATCGGCTTGGACTCGGGCACGGGCTGGCCCGCTTGTTTGAGCATGCGGGCGAGTTGCAAACTCATGCCGTGATCCTTGACGACCAGACAGGCCGGGGAATCCACCAAGCGCGATGTCACGCGCACGTCTTCGGCTTTGTCCTTGAGCGCTTCCTTGAGCTTGGCCAACAGGGGCTTGAAGGCTTCGGCGGCCTCTTCGGCGGCCTTTTTCTCGGTCTCGTCTTGCAAATCCCCCAAATCCACCGCGCCCTTGGCCACGCTTTGTAGGGGTGTGCCGTCAAACTCGTGAAGTTGGCTCAAGGCCCACTCGTCCACGCGGTCGGTCATGAGCAGCACTTCGATGCCTTTCTTCTTGAAAACTTCGAGCTGCGGGCTGTTTTGCGCCGCGGCCAGGGTATCGGCCGTGATGTAGTAAATCGCGTCCTGCCCTTCTTTCATGCGCGCTTTGTAGTCGGCAAAGGACACCGAGACCGTGTCTGCGCGCGTGCTCGCAAAGCGCAACAAACGCGCGATTTTGTCGCGGTTGGCGAAGTCTTCTGCCAGCCCCTCTTTGAGCACGGCCCCAAATTCACGATAGAACTGGGTGTATTTGCCCGCATCGCGCTGGTCTTCCTCGCTCGCGTCGGCGGCGGGTTGGTCGCGCTTGGCCAAATCTTCGAGCAAGGTGAGCACCCGGCGGGTATTGCCCTCGCGGATGGCTTTGACGTCGCGGCTTTCTTGCAAGAGTTCACGGCTCACATTGAGGGGTAAATCGGCGGAGTCGATCACGCCTTTGACAAAGCGCAGGTAAACCGGCATCAGGGCTTCGGCGTCGTCCATGATGAAGACGCGCTTGACGTAGAGCTTGACACCGGCGCGCTTGTCGCGGTTCCACAGATCAAATGGCGCCTTGCCCGGCACATACAGGAGTTGGGTGTACTCGGTGCTGCCCTCGACACGGTTGTGACTCCAGCACAGCGGAGCCTCGTGGTCGTGGCTGATGGCTTTGTAGAACTCGGCGTATTGCGCTTCGGTGATGTCTTTTTTCGGGCGTGACCACAGGGCATTGGCCTGGTTGACCGCCTCCCACTCGTCGGTGACGACCATTTCACCGGGCTGATCGTTCTCGCCTTCCTTCCATTCCTCCTTGCGCATCAGAATGGGCAGCGAGATGTGGTCGGAGTACTTGCCGATGATGGATTTGAGCTTCCATGTGCCCAAGTATTCGAGGGCGTCGTCGCGCAAATGCAAGATCACCCGCGTGCCCCGCGCGGGCAATTCGATGTCCTCGACGGCAAAGTCGCCCGTGCCGCCACTCGTCCAGCGCACCCCCTCACTGGGTTTCAAGCCGGCCCGGCGCGTCTCCACCGTGATTTTGTCGGCCACGATAAAGCCGGAATAAAAACCCACGCCAAATTGACCGATGAGCGCGCCCTGCTCGCGGGCGTCGCTCTTTTGCTCGCTGCTGAGACGGCTCATGAAATCGCGTGTGCCGCTCTTGGCGATGGTGCCCAAGTGGTCGATGGCCTCTTGGCGACTCATGCCAATGCCATTGTCGGCAATGGTGATGGTTTTGGCCTCTTTGTCAAAACTGACTCGAATCTCCAAATTCGGCGCATCTTCATACAAACCGTTGTCGTTCAGGGCTTCGTAGCGCAGTTTGTCGCAGGCGTCGGAGGCGTTGGAGACCAACTCGCGCAGGAAAATTTCCTTGTTGGAGTACAAAGAATGGGTGACCAAATGCAGCAGCTGGGCCACTTCGGCCTGGAAAGCATGGGTTTGGGTGCTCATAGGAATGGGATGAGACAGTTGTTGAACACGGGCTTTTTAGATGGCGGCGGGGCCGCCCAATTTCAAGAGTCCAGCTGTTCGCGCAAATGCTGCACCTGCTCGGCCCAATAGGCCGGCGTGCCAAACCAAGGGAAGTTTTGGGCAAAGGCGGGGTCGTCCCAGCGAGTGGCAATCCAGGCGCTGTAGTGGATCAGGCGCAGGGTGCGCAAGGGCTCGACCAAGCGCAGCTCCATCGGGTCAAAGTCGCGCACCTGGGTGTAGCCTTCGAGCAAGTCGGCCAGCTGCGCTTGGCGTTGCAAGGCGTCCCCGCTGGCGAGCATCCACAAATCTTGCACGGCGGGGCCGGTGCGGGCGTCGTCTAAGTCCACAAAATGCGGTCCCGCCCCGGGCAGTCCTTCCGGCGTCCAGAGGATATTGCCCAGATGGCAATCTCCGTGCAGGCGCAGCGTCTGAGGCTGGACTTCGGCCCAGACCGCGCGCGCCTGGGCCAAGGCTGCGTCGCAAGCCTCTTGCCAAGCGCGTTCGTGCGCCAAATCAATGTGCCCGCCCGCGAGCAGGCGGTCGCGGGCGGCTTGGCCCAAGCTCTCCGGGTTGAGCGCGGGCCGCTCGACAAACACGCCACGCGCGCCCACGGTGTGCAATCGGGCGAGGAAGCGGCCGATCCAAGCGCGCACTTGGGGCTCGTCAAGTTCAGGGGCCCGCCCTCCGCGTCGTGGGGAGACACTAAAGGCAAAGCCCTCGGCATGGTGCAAGGTCTCGCCTTGGACGCGCAAGGGAGCGACCACCGGCACTTCGTCTTCGACCAAGGCTTGTGCAAACGCATGTTCTTCGGCAATTTGGGCGTCGCTCCAGCGGCCCGGTCGGTAGAACTTGGCCACCCAGGCTTCCCCGTTTTCGCCCTGGATCAGGTAGACGCGGTTTTCATACGAGCTCAGCGCCATCAGGCGCCCGTCGGGGCGCAAGCCAATCGACTCCAGGGCGTCGAGCACGCAGGCAGGGGTGAGCCGCGTGTAAGGGTGGGCGGTGTCTTCAGACACCCCAGACCACATCGGCTTCTTCGGCGTGTGCTCGGCGCAGCATGTCAATGAGGGGCACGACGCGTTGGCGCAGACCAATGGGCGGTGGGCGATCGGCTGCGTCGCTGGCGTCGTCCCCTTCTGCCACGGCGGCCGCGGCGGCGGCCTCCTCTTGCGCCACGGCCGCCTGCAAGGCGGCAATGGCTGCAGGAATTTCTGACCAGGTCACAATGCCCTGTGGTCCGGGTTCTTTGCCCATGATCTTGACCACTTGGCGACCTTGCGGCTCGAGCATGATCAGGTTGCCGGTGGCTTTGGATTTGAATTTGTAGAGCATGATGGCATTGTGCGCCACATGTCCCCACGGGGGCAAGCACCCCTTAGGACGAGGACGCGCCCAGCGCACGCATGAGCGCGCCCACAAATTCATCGGGGCGCTCGGCCATGACCCAATGCCCCGCCTCGGCAATGTACTGGTTGCTGCGCAACTGCGGTAACACCTCCGGCACGCGATGCAATTGCGCTTCATACAGGCTGTCGCGCGCGCCCCAGATGGCGTGCACCGGCACCTGCCATTGGGCACTCACGGGCACGAGGACATCGCTGCGGGCGATGCGCCGCCGCCGCATGCGATCACGCGCCACGTTCTCGGCCTGCAAATCAATCATGCGCGCGTCAATCCGCCCGGTATCGTGCAACATCATCACGCCTAAGTTGTGTGCGTGCACATCGCGCTCTTGCGCAGGGGTCATATTGGCCGTAAACCCCCGCATGGGCAGGCGCTCGCCCATGAGCCCCAAACCGGGCACCCCCACCAATACCAGGGCTTGGGCCATGTGCGGGTATTGCGCGGCCCATAAACCGGCGGCGAGCCCCCCAAACGAAAAGCCCACCACCACGAATGTGCCCGGGGCAAAACGGGCGGCAAACGCATCTTGTAGCCACACCGGCAAATCGTCGGCATCCCAGACATCGGGCGGCAAACTCGAGTCGCCCATGCCCGGTAAATCCAGCGCCCAGAGCTCGTGCGTCTGGCGCAGCGCATCGATGCAGTAGGCCCAGTGCGTCCAGCTGCCGGAGCCGCCATGCAAGAGCACCAATGGGGGCCGATGGGCAGCAGGGTCTAAACATGACCACTGGTGCCAGACCAAGGCGCCGCCCGGGATCGGGTGTTCATGGCGCTGGGCTTGTTGGCGAAGGCGTTGCAAATCGGGCATGAAGCAATGATGCCAAGAAAAACGCCCGCAAGAAGCGGGCGTTTTGATTTGGTTGCGCGAGCAAGATTTGAACTTGCGACCTTTGGGTTATGAGCCCAACGAGCTACCAGGCTGCTCCATCGCGCGGCAATTTATTGATTATAGCGAATTACGCGGCGTTCTGCTCGCCACCTTCGCTTGGCTCGGGGCGATCCACGAGTTCGACGAAGGCCATGGGCGCGTTATCGCCCACGCGGAAACCCATCTTCAAGATGCGGGTGTAGCCGCCCGGACGTGCCTTGTAGCGAGGGCCGAGTTCCGCAAAGAGCTTGACCACGCTGTCACGGTCACGCAGACGGTTGAACGCGAGGCGCTTGTTGGCCAGGCTATCGACCTTGGCGAGGGTGATCATGGGCTCGATCACGCGGCGCAGTTCCTTGGCTTTGGGCAAGGTGGTCTTGATGGCCTCGTGCGCGATGAGCGAGTTCATCATGTTGCGCAGCATGGCGAGGCGGTGCTCGCTGGTGCGATTGAGTTTGCGAAGTCCGTGTCCGTGACGCATGGATTTTCCTTTCGATGTTTTGCCGGCCGCCGTATCAGGTACGGCCAGGGGACGGATGCCGTCGGTTTAAAAAATCAGCGACGCTCCAAGCCAGCGGGGGGCCAGCTCTCGAGCTTCATGCCCAAGGTGAGGCCACGCGAGGCCAACACTTCCTTGATCTCGTTGAGCGATTTGCGTCCGAGGTTGGGGGTCTTGAGCAATTCATTTTCGGTGCGCTGAATGAGGTCACCGATGTAGTAGATGTTTTCGGCCTTGAGGCAGTTGGCCGAACGCACCGTGAGTTCGAGCTCGTCCACGGGACGCAGCAAGATGGGATCAAACTGGGTAGAGCTGCCGCCACTCACGCTGTGGGTGCCGCCCGCGCCAATGCCGTCGCCGTCGATTTGTGCGAACACGGCGAGCTGCTCGACCAAAATTTTGGATGCGGCACGCACGGCGTCTTCGGCCGAGACCGCGCCGTTGGTCTCGATCTCCATGACCAGACGGTCCAGATCGGTACGCTGCTCCACACGCGCGTTCTCCACGCTGTAGCTCACGCGGTGGATGGGCGAGAAAGAGGCATCGAGCACGATGCGGCCAATGGACTTGGTGGGCTCTTCGCCATAGCGACGCACGGTGCCCGGCACATAGCCGCGCCCGGTTTCCACTTTGAGCTGGATGTCCACCTTGCCGCCTTGCGACAAGTGGCAAATGACGTGGTCAGGATTGATGATTTCCACGTCATGCGGGGTTTGGATGTCGCTCGCGCGGACAGCGCCTTCGCCGTCCTTGCGCAAGCTCAGGGTGACTTCATCGCGGTTGTGCAGCTTGAACACCACGCCCTTCAAGTTGAGCAGGATGTTGACCACATCTTCCTGCACGCCATCGATGGACGAGTACTCGTGCACGACACCGGCAATGGTGACTTCGGTCACGGCGTAGCCGACCATGGAGGACAGCAAGACGCGACGCAGGGCATTGCCCAGGGTATGGCCATAACCACGCTCGAACGGCTCGAGCGTGACGCGGGAGCGGTTTTGGCCCAGTTGCTCGACTTGGATGTTCTTGGGTTTGAGCAAATTCGATTGCATTCTGGTTTCCTCTCAGTACCCCCGGCTCGTTACACCGGTAAGGCTGGATCTTCGGAACCATGCCCCCTGGGCGGGAGGCATGAGGATGGGTCTGCGCGAGCAGGCCGTGATTAGCGCGAGTAAAGTTCGACGATCAGTGATTCGTTGATGTCAGCAGCAAATTCGTCGCGGTCGGGGGTCTTCTTGAAGACGCCTTCGGCCTTGTCGGCGTTGACTTCCACCCAAGCAGGCATGCCCACTTGTTTGGCCAACTCCAAAGCCTCGAGCACGCGGCCTTGCTTCTTGGACTTCTCACGCACGGCCACGGTGTCGCCGGGTTTGACCAAGTAGGAGGGGATGTTGACTTGCTGACCGTTCACGGTGATCGCCTTGTGCGACACCAGCTGGCGCGCTTCGGCGCGGGTCGAGCCAAAGCCCATGCGATAGACAACGTTGTCCAAGCGCGATTCGAGCAAGAACAACAGGTTCGCACCGGTGTTACCGCGCTGGCGCTCGGCCTCGGCGAAGTAGCGGCGGAACTGACGCTCCAACACGCCGTACATGCGTTTGACTTTTTGCTTTTCGCGCAGCTGCAAGCCGAAGTCAGAGGTGCGCTGACCCGAAATGCGACCGTGTTGGCCGGGCTTGGAATCGAATTTGGCCTTGTCGCTGATCGAGCGGCGTGCGCTCTTGAGGAACAGGTCTGTGCCTTCACGGCGGGAGAGTTTGGCCTTAGGGCCGAGGTAACGTGCCACTTGATTTTCCTTTACTGTCAACTGCCCGCCCAATGATGGCGGGGAGCCATCAGCCGTGGGCCGATGGCGGTGGGCTTACAACAAAATTAGATACGACGACGCTTTTGCGGGCGGCAGCCGTTGTGCGGCACCGGGGTGACATCGGAGATCGAGTTGATCCGGATGCCCAGTGCGGCCAAGGCGCGAACCGAAGACTCACGACCGGGGCCGGGGCCCTTGATCTCGACGTCGAGGTTCTTGATGCCTTGTTCAATCGCGGCACGGCCAGCCACTTCAGAAGCAACCTGAGCGGCAAACGGGGTTGACTTGCGCGAACCCTTGAAGCCCTGGCCACCGGAAGAAGCCCAAGACAAGGCATTGCCTTGGCGATCCGTGATCGTGATGATGGTGTTGTTGAACGAGGCATGCACGTGAGCGATGCCGTCGGCGATGTTCTTGCGAACCTTCTTGCGCACGCGCTGTGCGGCGCTGTTATTGGGTGCTTTTGCCATGGAGGTTCCTCAATCCAATTATTTCTTCAGGGCCTGGGCGGCGCGGCGCGGGCCTTTGCGGGTCCGGGCGTTGGTGCGCGTACGCTGGCCACGCATGGGCAAGCCGCGACGATGGCGGAAGCCGCGGTAGCAACCAATGTCCATCAGACGCTTGATGTTCATGGTCGTCTCGCGACGCAGGTCACCTTCAATGGTGATCTGACCGATTTGATCGCGGATTTTTTCCAGATCGGAATCGGTAAGGTCCTTGACCTTCTTGGAGTAAGGAATGCCGCAAGCCTCGCAAATCTTGCGAGCGCGTGTGCGCCCAATGCCGAAGATGGCGGTCAAGCCGATTTCGGTGTGCTTGTGCGGCGGAATATTGATGCCAGCGATACGTGCCATGTGCGTCCTCTTTAATCCAGTTCAATCAACCTTGGCGCTGCTTGTGGCGGGGATCTGTGCAGATCACGCGCACCACGCCCTTGCGGCGGATGATTTTGCAGTTGCGGCAAATTTTTTTGACCGAAGCCGAAACTCTCATGTCGTTCTCCTAAAACTCTTTTCACGTTTCGCGCCTGTAGCGCCAAACACCATTCATCGATTTTTGTTCAACCAGCCCTAAGGCTTAGTTCAACGTGGTTTTGAAACTCGCCTTTTTCAACAACGACTCATACTGCTGGGTCATCATGTAGTTTTGCACCTGGGCCATGAAATCCATGGTCACCACCACAATGATCAGCAAGGATGTGCCGCCGAAATAGAAAGGCACGTTGTACTTCAAGATCAGAAACTCGGGCAGCAAGCACACGAAGGTGATGTAGATCGCACCGGCCATCGTGAGACGAAGCAAAATTTTGTCAATGTAGCGCGCGGTTTGATCACCCGGGCGAATACCGGGCACGAACGCGCCACTCTTCTTCAGGTTATCCGCCGTCTCGCGGCTGTTGAAGACGAGCGCCGTGTAGAAGAAGCAGAAGAACACGATGGCTGCGGCATACAGCATCACATAGATGGGCTGACCCGGTGAGAGTGCTGCGGCCATGTCTTTGAGCCAGCGCATGCTGTCGCCAGAGCTGAACCAGCTCACCACGGTGGCCGGCAACAAAATGATGGAAGACGCAAAGATGGGCGGAATCACACCGCTCATGTTGAGTTTGAGCGGCAAGTGAGAAGACTGACCGCCGTAGACCTTGTTGCCCACTTGACGGCGCGCGTAGTTCACCAAAATCTTGCGTTGGCCGCGCTCGACGAAGACCACAAAATAGGTGACCAAACCGATCAGCACCACGATGACGAGTGCCGTGAGCACGTTCATGGCGCCCGTGCGCACGAGCTCGAGCAGACCGCCAATGGCGTTGGGCAAGCCCGCCGCAATACCAGCGAAGATCAGGATGGAGATGCCATTGCCCAAGCCACGCTCGGTGATTTGCTCACCCAACCACATGAGGAACATGGTGCCTGCGGTGAGGCTGACCATGGCGGTCATGCGGAAGGTAAAGCCCGGATCGATCACGAGACCGGGGGAGGCTTCCAATGCCAAGGCAATGCCCATGGACTGGAACAATGCCAAGCCCAAAGTGCCGTAACGGGTGTACTGGGTGATCTTGCGACGGCCGGCTTCGCCCTCTTTCTTGAGCTGCTCCAAGGAAGGCAGCACATAGGTGAGCAGCTGCATGATGATGGAGGCCGAGATGTAGGGCATGATGCCCAGCGCGAAGACGGTAAAGCGCGAGAGCGCGCCGCCCGAGAACATGTTGAAGAGGTTGAGGATGCCGCCTTGCTGGCCATCAAACAACTGCTTCAACTGGTCCGGGTTGATGCCCGGAACCGGAATGTGGGCCCCAACCCGATACACCACGAGGGCGAGCAACAAGAAGACGAGCCGGCGACGCAGGTCGCCGTACTTGTCTGTGTTGCCGAGTGCCGTTGTAGCCATGGTGGGGCGTTTCCTCTAACGGATTTAAGCGACCGAGCCGCCAGCCGCTTCAATGGCGGCTTTGGCGCCAGCGGTGGCACCGATGCCATTGAGCTTGACCGCCTTGGTGATCTCGCCCGACTTGATGACCTTGACCACCTTGGCCAAAGCACCCACGAGACCGGCTTGCTTCAAGGTGAGCAAGTCGACTTCGGCGGCACCGAGTTGGTTGAGCGCGGCGAGGGTGACCTCGGCGTTGAACTTGAGCGAGTGCGACTTGAAGCCACGCTTGGGCAAGCGACGCTGCAGCGGCATTTGACCGCCTTCGAAGCCCACCTTGTGGTAGCCGCCTGCGCGGGATTTTTGACCTTTGTGGCCACGACCGGCAGTCTTGCCCAAGCCAGAACCGATGCCACGGCCGACACGGCGCTTGGCGTGCTTGGCGCCTGCGGCAGGTTTGAGGTTATTGAGTTCCATGGTGATGCCCTTACAGCACTTTGACCAGATAGCTGATCTTGTTGATCATGCCGCGCACAGCGGGGGTGTCTTCCAGCTCGCGCACCGAGTTGAGCTTGCGCAGGCCCAGGCCACGCACGGTGGCGCGGTGGGACTCTTTGCAGCCAATGGGGCTGCGCACCAGCTGGACTTTGACAGTTTGGGTTTTGCTCATGTGGGGCTCCCGAATCAGGCGAAGATGTCTTCGACCGACTTGCCACGCTTGGCTGCAACCTCGGCGGGCGTGGTGCAGTTCTTCAGCGCGTCAAAAGTGGCGCGGACCATGTTGTAGGGGTTGGAAGTACCGTGGCTCTTGGCCACGATGTCGGTAATGCCCATCACTTCAAAGACGGCGCGCATCGGGCCGCCGGCAATGATGCCCGTACCCTTGGGGGCGGGAATCATCATCACGCTGGCCGCGCCATGGCGACCGGTGACGGTGTGGTGGATCGTGCCATTTTTGAGCGAGACCTTGGTCATGTGACGACGGGCTTCTTCCATCGCCTTTTGAACGGCGGCGGGCACTTCCTTGGATTTGCCCTTGCCCATGCCCACGCGGCCGTCGCCATCGCCCACCACGGTGAGCGCGGCAAAGCCGAGAATACGGCCACCCTTGACCACTTTGGTCACGCGGTTGACCGCGATCATTTTTTCGCGCAGACCGTCGTCCCGACCTTCGTCTTGCACTTTCGCTTGAACTTTTGCCATGTCGATTTCCTCGTCTGCTTAGAACTGCAAGCCAGCTTCACGGGCGGCGTCGGCCAAAGCCTTGACGCGGCCGTGGTAGGCGAAACCTGCACGGTCAAAAGCCACTTTCTCGATGCCAGCGGCCTTGGCTTTTTCGGCAATACGCTTGCCAATGAGCTGGGCCGCCGCGACGTTGCCGCCCTTGCCGGTGGCGCCGAGCGATTTGCGCACATCGGCTTCGGCGGTCGAGGCCGAAGCGAGCACCTTGGTGCCGCAGTCGGAGATGACCGCTGCGTAGATGTGCAGATTGGTACGGTTGACCGTCAAACGGGCCACGCCTTGCTTGGCAATGCGGATGCGGGTTTGACGGGCCCGACGGAGACGCTGCGCTTTCTTGTTCAACATGATGCAGCTCCTTATTTCTTCTTGGTCTCTTTGATCGTGATCTTCTCGTCCGAATAACGGATTCCCTTGCCTTTGTAGGGCTCGGGCGGACGGATGGCACGGATCTCAGCGGCGACCTGGCCAACGCGCTGGCGGTCGGCACCTTTGATGATGATTTCGGTCGGGGCCGGGGTTTCCACCTTGATGCCCGCGGGCATGTCGATGTTCACCGGATGCGAAAAGCCCACCGCGAGGTTGAGCTTGGCGCCCTGAGCGGCGGCTTTGTAGCCCACGCCCACGAGCGAGAGCTTTTTCTCAAAGCCCTTGGAGACACCGATCACCATGTTGTTCACCAGCTGACGCATGGTGCCGCTCATGGCGTTGGCTTCGCGCGACTCGTCCACCGGGGAGAAGGTGAGCGTGCCGCTATCGTTTTTCACCGCCACCAGGGGGTTGGCCGCAACCGACAGGTTGCCGCCAGCGCCCTTGACGCTGATCTGGGTTGCACTGATGGCCACTTCCACGCCTTGCGGGACGGCTACAGGGTTTTTTCCAACTCGGGACATGTTCAGTACTCCTTCCCGTTAGGCGACATAGCACAGCACTTCGCCGCCGACACCGGTGGCACGCGCTTTGCGGTCAGTCATCACACCCTTGGGGGTGGTCACAATGGCCACGCCCAAGCCGTTCATCACCTGAGGGATGTCGTCGCGGCCCTTGTAGACGCGCAAGCCAGGGCGGCTCACACGCTCAATGCGCTCAATGACCGGGCGACCGGCGTAGTACTTCAGGGCAATTTCCAGCTCGGACTTGCCTTCGTTGTTTTTGACCTGGAAGCCATCGATGTAACCCTCGTCTTTGAGGACTTGGACGATGGCGACCTTGACCTTGGAAGCCGGAACGCTCACGGTGGCCTTGGCCACCATTTGGGCGTTGCGGATGCGGGTCAGCAGATCGGCAATGGGATCGCTCATGCTCATAATGGTTCTCCTGCCTCTTACCAGCTGGCCTTGGTGATACCCGGGATGTTGCCCTCGAAGGCCAACTCACGGATCTTGGCGCGGCCGAGGCCGAACTGACGGAAAGTGCCACGCGGACGACCGGTCATCTCGCAGCGGTTGCGCTGGCGCGTGGGGTTGGCGTTGCGCGGGAGCTTTTGCAGGCTCAGGCGAGCGGCTGCGCGCTCGTCGTCGCTACGCTTGGCATCGTTGGCGATGGCCTTGAGTTCCGCGTATTTTTTCGCGTACTTGGCCACCAGTTTTTCACGCTTGAGCTCGCGCTCGATCAAAGCTACTTTAGCCACATGCCACCTCAGTTCTTGAACGGGAAACGGAAGCCTGCGAGGAGCGCCTTGCACTCTTCGTCGGACTTGGCCGTTGTGGTGATGCTGATGTTGAGACCGCGCAGGGCATCAACCTTGTCGTATTCGATCTCGGGGAAGATGATCTGTTCCTTGACACCGATGTTGTAGTTGCCACGGCCATCAAAGGCGCGACCGGAGATACCCCGGAAGTCACGCACGCGGGGCAGGGCAATGGTCACAAAACGGTCGAGGAATTCATACATGCGCACGCCACGCAGCGTGACCATGCAGCCAATGGCCTGACCTTCGCGAATCTTGAAACCGGCGATGGCTTTCTTGGCCTTGGTGACGACCGGCTTTTGGCCAGCGATCTTGGTGAGGTCGCCCACCGCGTGCTCCATGACCTTTTTGTCGGCCACGGCCTCGCTCACACCCATGTTGAGCGTGATTTTGGTGATGCGCGGCACTTGCATGGGGGACTTGTAGCCGAACTTTTTGGCCAGCTCGGGAGCGACCTTCTCGCGATAGTGTTGTTGCAGTCGTGCCATGATCATGCCGCCTTGATTTCTTCGCCGCTGGACTTGAAGACGCGCACTTTGCTGCCGTCAGCCAGGACCTTGATGCCGACGCGGTCAGCCTTGCCGGTGGCCGCGTTGTAGATGGCGATGTTGGACTGGTGAATCGGCATGGATTTCTCCACGATGCCGCCAGTGGTACCCGCCATGGGGTTAGGCTTGGTGTGCTTCTTCACCATGTTGATGCCTTCGACCAAGAGATGGTCGTCGTCTTTGCGCAGCGTCACGACACCGCGCTTGCCCTTGTCGCGGCCAGCGATGACGATGACCTGGTCGCCCTTGCGAATCTTGTTCATGGCGTGGGTCCTTACAGAACTTCGGGCGCCAGCGACACGATCTTCATGAAACGCTCGGTACGCAGTTCACGCGTGACCGGGCCGAAGATGCGGGTGCCGATGGGCTCCAGCTTGTTGTTGAGCAACACGGCGGCATTGCCGTCGAATTTAACGAGCGAGCCATCGCCACGGCGGATGCCCTTGGCGGTACGGACGACCACAGCGCTATAGACCTCGCCTTTTTTGACGCGGCCGCGCGGCGCGGCTTCCTTGATGCTCACCTTGATGATGTCGCCCACACTGGCGTAGCGACGCTTGGAACCGCCGAGCACTTTGATGCACAAAACGGACTTCGCGCCAGTGTTGTCGGCGACTTCGAGCCGAGATTCAGTTTGGATCATTTCAATAATTCCCAACTTGTATCGGAGTGCCCACGCTTTTCGCGTCAACAAACCAATCAGTCTTGGGCCCGCTGTCCGCCCCCACAACCATTGCAGGGGTTTCCATTTGGGCAGAACATTCCAGCCACCTTGAAATGGCGGAAACCGTGGATTGTGCCACAGAAACAATCCTCCGGTCAAACCCTAGGCCGAAATTTGTGTTGGCCAGCGTCTGACACCCCACAAAACCCTGTTGATGTAATACAAATAAATTCATTTTACGTCTTAAGGGCCCGTTTGACACGACCGACGGGCTCAGCAGCCCCGCCCCAGGCGCGTGTGGCGGCTAAGATGCCAGTCATGAACTCGGAATTGGCATTCATCGGCGGGGGCAATATGGCCAGCGCCATCATTGGCGGCTTGTTGCGCCAGGGCATGGCGCCCGCACATATTTGTGTGGTGGAACCCCTGGCTGAGGCTCGCGCGCGACTGGAAAAACAGGGGGTGCGCACTTTGGCCGAAGCCGGCCCCGCGCTCGCCAATGTTGAGCGGGTGATCTGGGCCATCAAGCCCCAAATTTTTCCCGAAGTGGCGCGCGCCGCCCGGGCTCATGTGGGGGGTGCGTTGCACCTGAGCGTGGCTGCAGGTATTCGCAGCGACAGCTTGGCCCAGTGGCTGGGCAGTGAGCGCATCGTGCGGGCCATGCCCAACACGCCGGCCCTGGTTGGCTTGGGCCAAACGGGGTTGTTTGCCCGTCCCGCGGTCCATGCCGAGGAACGGTCTTGGGTGGAGGCGGTGATGGCCACGACGGGTGCCTACTTGTGGGTAGACACAGAATCCCTGCTCGATGCCGTGACCGCCATATCGGGCTCGGGCCCTGCCTATGTGTTTTATTTCATCGAGGCCTTGGTGGCCGCTGGTGAAAAGATGGGGCTCAGCGCGGCCCAGGCGCATCAACTTGCCGTGGGCACGTTTGTCGGTGCCGCCACGTTGGCGCAGCAATCGGACGAGCCGCCCGCCGTGTTGCGCGAGCGGGTCACCTCCAAAGGCGGCACAACTTATGCGGCCCTCACCCAATTGGAGGCACAGGCCGTGGGGCAAGCCATCGCGCAAGCCGCTGAGGCGGCGCGCGCCCGCGCGCAAGAGCTGGGGGACGCGTTTGGGAACTAAGGCGCCCAAGGCCCCGCCAGGGCCTCAGGGCCAAGCGTAGCCCAGCGCCACCCCGGCAAAGACCGTGGCGCCCAACCAATGGTTGAGGCGAAACGCGCGAAAACAGCCCTCGCGGCTGCGATCCCGAATCAAGAAGAAGTGCCAAACCGCTTGCGCGGTGGCGCCGGTGAGCGCCACGGGCCACGCCCAGCCCAAAAGTTCTTCGGCCAAGAGCGCCGCCCAGCCTTGCAAATAGATGATGTAAAACCCCATGATGGCCGCCACGTCCCAGCGGCCCAAGGTGATGGCGGAGGTTTTCATGCCGATGCGTAAATCGTCGTCGCGATCGACCATGGCGTATTCCGTGTCATAGGCCAGA
>Ga0255182_1000620_pt1 | contig 22079 bp, 17 predicted proteins | sample Atl_UVDOM_RepA_8_FD_188420 | JGI IMG/M metagenome (GOLD analysis project Ga0255182, IMG submission 188420) | Freshwater microbial communities from Altamaha River, Georgia, United States - Atl_UVDOM_RepA_8d | ecosystem: Environmental > Aquatic > Freshwater > River | place: USA: Georgia...
CCGCAGAGGGTGTCCGGATTCGCGGCGAGCCACAACCGCCTTTGCAATCGCGCGAGCAAACCGTTCTTCGCCATAGGTCTGGATCACATGGGTGAGTTCATCGACCGAGGCGTGGGCCAGGAAATCGGCCGCACTCTCGCCCTGGGTGGTGTCCATGCGCATGTCCAGCGGCGCATCGAACCGGAAGCTGAAGCCCCGCTCGGGGTTGTCGATCTGCGGCGACGACACGCCGATGTCCATCAGCAGGCCGTCGACGTGGGACACCCCCAGCCCGGCCAGCACCTCGCCCCACGACGAGAAGGGCGCATGGACGATCTGGAACCGCGGATCGGTGATGGCCTGAGGGCCCTGTGTGGCGTGTGCGATGGCCTCGGGGTCGCGATCGAGCGCGATCAGCCGGGCGCCCGGAGGCAGCTTCGACAGCAGCAGGCGCGAATGCCCACCGCGACCGAAGGTGGCGTCGACATAGATGCCCTGGGCGCGCGGACCCGCCGCCGGGCTCCACAAGGCCTCCACGGCCTCGTGCAGCAAGACGGTGGTGTGCTGCCAAGGTGTAGCCCCGCCTTGCATGGCGCCTAGAAGGTGAAGTCCTGGAGCGCCTCGGGCATGGGCTGGGCCATGACCTGGGCTTCGTGGGCTGCGTAACGCTCGGCGTCCCAGAGCTCGAAGTGGCTGCCCATGCCCAGCAGCATCACCTCCTTGCCCAGGCCGGCAGCGGCACGCAGTTCGGGCGCGACCAGCACGCGCGAGGCGCTGTCGATGGCCACATCCTGGGCATTGCCCATGAAGATGCGCTTCCAGCCGGCCGCCGACATCGGGAGCGCGGCCACCTTGTCGCGGAAGGATTCCCACGCCGGGCGCGGGAACACCATCAGGCAGCCGTCAGGGTGCTTGGTGATGGTCAGCTGCCCTTCGCAGAGGGCGTCCAGCGCGTCGCGATGGCGCGCCGGGACGGCCATCCGCCCCTTCGCGTCCAGCGTCAACGCCGAAGCCCCTTGAAAGACAAGACTCACACAAAACCCCACAAAAGTGCACTTTCCGACACTGTAATCGATCACCACCCCCGAAACAAGGGGACCGCACAAAAAAATCCTGAATGAAATCAAAGACTTACATGTGCATTCGAAGGCCGCAAGGCGCAAAAAATCCCTTGCAAAAGAAGCACTTGGCCAGGGGTATGCAAGTGAATGTTGAGGATCCGCCCCCCGACCGGGGGGCGGTCCTTGCGCATGGCGGCATGGCCCGAAGGCTCAGCGCGGCTGGGCGTCCCGCCAGGCGGTGGGCGACTGCCCGGTCCAGCGACGGAAGGCCCGCGTGAAGGCACTGACCTCGGCAAAGCCCAGCAGGTAGGCCACGTCGCTGATCGAGTGGCGCGGATCCCGCAGGTAGTCCAGGGCCAGGCCCTGCCGGGTGTCATTGAGCACCTCGCGGAACGACGTGCCTTCGTCGGCCAGCTTGCGCTGGAGCGTGCGCGACGACAGCGACAGGGCCTGGGCCAGGTCGTCCTGAGACGGGTCACCGGCCGGCAGGCGTTCGCGCAGGTGCTGCTTGAGACGCGCGATCAGGTGGCCGTCACCCAGGCCACTGAGGTAGCGACCCAGCACCTGTTCGTTCCAGCGGGCCAGCTCCGGATTGGCATGCGCCAGCGGGCGGTCGAGCGTGGCGTCATCGAACACCACGGCATTGTCCGCGGCCTCATACACCGGCACGATGCGCAGGGCCTTTTCATACGCAGCGTGGTCGGCCGGGCGCTGCCGTTGCAGACGCACCTCCAGCGGCCGAAAGCCCGGCCCCCACAACCAGCCCGCGCCGCGCAGGATGGACAGCATGAAGGCGTCGATCACGCACCACACCACCGGCTGCCATTCGGGCGACACGGCTGGCACGGCCGTGAGCAGGCGCAGGCTGGCGCCGCCAGGCGTGGGCTCGAAGCGCAGCTCGCCAGCGTCGCTGACCACACGGTAGTAGCGTGCGGCGCGCTCGTACACCTCCCTCAGCGTGGCCGAGGCCATCAGCGCGTAACCCAGGGCGTGGTAGGTGCCCGGACCGATCTGCCGCCCGACCCGCAGACCCAGCAACGGGTCGCCCGTGGCCTCGAGGGCCAGACGCCAGAAGAGCAGGCTGCCGTGGGCGGGAAAACGCGCCTGCGGGTCGGCCAGCAGGGACAGATCGAGCCCGGCGCGGGACATCAAGGCCGCTCCGTCGTGGCCGGCTGCATCCACGGCGCGCTTGACGGCGCACACCCAGCTGGACAGCGACGTGGCCCGCAAGGTGGGAACAGGAACAGGGTCGGACGACAACGACATCGGCAGCCTGGGGGCCTTGGGTCAAACACGATGGCGCCTTGGGACAAGACGCCGGCATCGGAGCTCCGGATGATACCGATCAAGATCTCCCGCCCTTTGACCGGGGCCTTCCAACCGTTTGACCCATGACGACACGTTCGACCTCTGCCCCTCAGGGCCGCAGCCGCAGCGGCCAGAACGCGCCCGCCGTGCAGCGCATCCGCGCCGCCATCCAGGCCAGCGAAGAGCGCACGCGCAAGCGCCACGGCTGGCTGGCGTACCAGGACGCCATCGGCTTCGTGCTGCAAGTGGGGGCCGTGGCCAGCATGGTCGCGTGTGCCTGGGCCTACATCGACGGCAGCCTGCCCGCGTGGCTGACAGTGCTGCTGGTGGCCCTGCTGGCGTCGATCACGCACGAGATGGAGCACGACCTGATCCATCACCTGTACTTCAAGGGTCGACCTGCGGTGCAGAACTTCCTGCTGCTCATCGGCTGGCTGGCCCGCCCGTCGACCATCAACCCCTGGAAACGCCGCAACCTGCACTTTCACCACCACAAGCGCTCGGGGTCAGCGTCCGATCTGGAAGAGCGCGGCATCACCAACGGCGAGCGATGGGGTCTGCGCCGCCTGCTGATGCTGCTTGATGGCCGACTGGCCCTGGTGCTGCGCCCTATCACCCTGCGCCAGATGCTGAGTGCCTACGTCAAGGAAGTCGACAAGCCCAAGTCCAAGGCCGAATGGCTCAAGGGCATGCGCCGCGAAGCCGGCAGCTACTGGCCGCTGGGCACCCTGTTCTGGACGGCCTGGCACGCATGGCTGGCCTGGCACGGCGCCAATGCGGTGGCGGGGTGGCTGGGCCACACGATCGACTGGCCGGCCGCCGTCGCGCCGGCCATGGAGGTGCTCGACATCGTGGCCGTGTGCCTGCTGATCCCCAACATCATCCGCAGCTTCTGCCTGCACTTCATCAGCTCGAGCGTGCACTACTACGGCGACATCGATTCGAACAACATCGTGCAGCAGACCATGGTGCTCAACCACCCGCTGTTCTGGCCGTTCCAGCTGTTCTGCTTCAACTTTGGCGCCACCCACGCCGTCCACCACTTCGTCGTGGGGCAGCCCTTCTACCTGCGGCAGATGATCGCCCGCGAGGCCCACGCGGTCATGCAGGCTGAAGGGGTCCGCTTCAACGACCTGGACGCGTTCCGCCGCAACAACCGCTGGCATGACGACAGCGGTCGCGACGTCGACGCACCGGATGGCTTGTCCAAGGCCGCCTGAACGCACAGCCACCGGCCAGGCGCCTGGATCCACCTGAACCGAGGGGGCCTTCCCCCCTCTCTGCGGGGATGCTGCAACGCAGCACGGTCCGTACACTCGGTGCGAAATCGCCATACGCACCCAGAAGTTCAGGATCCCCATGCGCCCCGTGTTCGCCATCGCCCCTCTCGCCCTGCTGTTGCTGGCCATCGCGCCCACACCGGCCACGCTGCCGGGACTCGACCTGTCCTGGCTGACCGCCCTGATGGACTGGATGGGCGCCGGTCTGGGTGCCACCGCCCGCTGAACGGCCTTCACAGCGGGCCCGTCGTCGCGCTACACTGCAACCTGCTCCGGGGTGTGCCCCACACGCAGGTCGTGTGCTGGCGCTGAGATGGAATCACCAAACCCGTTGAACTTGATCCGGTTCATACCGGCGAAAGAAGAGCCGTCCTGTCGAGGCCCGTGGAGGCGTCCGAGTCAGTGCAGCCCTTCGAGCGTGCTGCGCTGCGCACACGTCTGAAGGCCTGTTCTCTCGTTCCCCTGCGACGCCCCTGTCGGGCCCCTCCGGAGCACGTGTCACCCACCTGCCCGGAGACTGCCCATGAACGCCCCTGATCCCGTCGTCGCCCTCGACAGCCTGCGCGACCTGACCCGCCTCACCCGCGAACCCTTGCCCGCTTCGCGCAAGGTCTATGTGGAAGGCAGCCACCCGGGTGTGCGCGTGCCGATGCGCGAGGTGGCGCTGACCAACGGCGAGACCGTCACGCTGTACGACTGCTCGGGCCCCTACACCGACCCGCAGGTCGACATCGACGTGACCCGCGGCCTGCCACCGGTGCGCGAAGCGGCCGTGGTGGCCCGTGGCGACACCGAGTTGTACGAAGGCCGCTCGATCCAGGCCCTCGACGACGGGCTCAAGGAGGGCGAACGGCACGACGAGCGCATGGCCGCCCTGCGCGAAGCCACGCGTGGCCTGCAACGCCAGCCCCGGCGGGCGCGGGCCGGCCACAACGTGACCCAGATGCACTATGCCCGGCGCGGCATCATCACACCCGAAATGGAGTTCGTCGCCTTGCGCGAGAACCAGCGCCGGCTGGATCTGGCCGACGACTGGCGCAGCCGCTACGGCAGCGATGCCGAGCGCGAGGCCCGCCTGCGCGGCCAGCCCATGGGCGCGAGCATCCCGCGCGAGATCACGCCCGAGTTCGTGCGCGACGAGGTGGCTCGCGGTCGGGCCATCATCCCGGCCAACATCAACCACACCGAACTCGAGCCGATGGCCATCGGCCGCAACTTTCTGGTCAAGATCAACGCCAACATCGGCAATTCGGCGGTGACCTCGTCGATCGAGGAAGAGGTGGAAAAGCTGGTGTGGTCGATCCGCTGGGGCGGCGACACCGTGATGGACCTGTCCACCGGCAAGCACATCCACACCACGCGCGACTGGATCGTCCGCAACAGCCCGGTGCCCATCGGCACCGTGCCCATCTACCAGGCCCTGGAAAAGGTGGGCGGGGTGGCCGAAGACCTGACCTGGGCCCTGTTCCGCGACACGCTGATCGAACAGGCCGAACAGGGGGTGGACTACTTCACCATCCACGCCGGCGTGCGCCTGCCGTTCATCCCGATGACCGCGCGGCGTCGCACCGGCATCGTGTCACGGGGCGGCTCGATCCTGGCCAAGTGGTGCATCGCCCACCATCGCGAAAACTTCCTGTACGAGCACTTCGAAGAGATCTGCGAAATCATGAAGGCGTATGACGTGAGCTTCTCGCTGGGCGACGGCCTGCGCCCGGGCTCGCTGAGCGATGCCAACGACGAGGCCCAGTTCGCCGAACTGCGCACCCTGGGCGAGCTCACGCAGATCGCCTGGAAGCACGATGTGCAGACCATGATCGAAGGCCCGGGGCACGTGCCCATGCACCTGATCCAGGCCAACATGGACGAACAGCTCAAGCACTGCCACGAGGCCCCGTTCTACACCCTGGGCCCGCTGACCATCGACATTGCCCCCGGCTACGACCACATCGCTTCGGCCATCGGCGCGGCCATGATCGGCTGGATGGGCACGGCCATGCTGTGCTACGTGACGCCCAAGGAGCACCTGGGCCTGCCCAACCGCGATGACGTCAAGCAGGGCCTGATTGCCTACAAGATCGCCGCCCACGCGGCCGACATCGCCAAAGGCCACCCCGGCGCCCGCGCGCGTGACGACGCGCTGTCGCAGGCCCGCTTCGATTTCCGTTGGCAGGACCAGTTCAACCTGGGCCTGGACCCCGAAACGGCCCGCGACTTCCACGATGAGACCCTGCCCAAGGACGCCGCCAAGGTGGCGCACTTCTGCTCGATGTGCGGCCCCAAGTTCTGTTCGATGAAGATCACGCAGGAGGTGCGGGAGTTCGCCGAGAAGGGCATGGAGGCCAAGTCGGCCGAATTCAGGCAGGTGGGTGGCGAGCTCTACATCCCCATCCAGCCGGCATCGACCTGAGGAGGCGTCCATGACGCACGCCCGACGCATCGGGATTGCCGGGGCAGGCCTGTTGGGTCGCCTGGCCGCCTGGCACCTCGCCCACGCAGGGCACGAGGTGCATGTGTTCGACCCGGCCCCCGGCCCGCAACCCGCCCACGACGGCCATGGCGCCGCCGGCTTCACGGCAGCCGGCATGCTCAGCCCGCTGGCCGAGCGCGAAACGGCCGAGGCCGACCTGGCCGACTGGGGTTGGGCTTCGTTGTCGCACTGGGCCCGCATCACGCAGGCCCTGGCGACGCGGTGCCCCCGGCCGCCCCAGTTCACCCGCGCCGGCAGCCTGATGGTGGCCCACGGCCCCGACCTGGGTGCGGCGCGCCGGGTGCTGCAGCGCCTGCACGCCCCCGGGGAGCCCACCACCAGCCGACCCGGCAGCCCGCAGCCCGAGTCCCTGGACCGGGAGGCCTTGCACGCGCTGGAGCCCGCCCTGCAGGCCGGGGCTGGCGCGCTGCATGCCTGGCTGCTGCCGGGTGAAGGGCACATCGACACCGTGCGCACCTTGCAGTGCCTGCACGACGACGCCCCGGGCGTGCGCTGGCACTGGGCCCAGGCCGTGAGCGCCATCGCCCCGGGTCGGCTCAGCGTGCAGGCCCCTGGAGGCCCCAGGGCCCTGTCCTTCGACACGGTCATCGACGTGCGCGGCGTGGGCGCGCGCCCGGCCTGCGCCGTGCGGGGCGTGCGGGGCGAGGTGATCTGGCTGCACGCCCCCGGCCTGGGGCTGCAGCGGCCGGTGCGCCTGCTGCACCCTCGTCACCGCGTCTACATCGTGCCCCGGCCCGATGATGTGGTGCTGGTGGGCGCCAGCGAAATCGAAAGCGAGGACCGCTCGCCGGTGTCGCTGCGCAGTGCCGTCGAGCTGATGGCCGCGGCGCACAGCATCCTGCCCGGCCTGGCCGAGGCGCGCATCGTGCGCATGGATGTCAACCTGCGCCCGGCCCTGCCCGACCACCGGCCCGAGTGCGTCGTGCGCCCGGGCCACATCCGCCTCAACGGTCTGTACCGCCACGGCTGGCTGCTTGGCCCCGCCTTGCTCGAACAGGCCTTGCAGGACGCCGGCCTGGAACCGCTGACGCCGCCCGCCCCTTCGACCTCTCGACGACTGTGCGCATGACTCCGAACCCCATCACCATCCAGACGTCCGACGGCCCACTGACCCTGCCGGGTGGCAGCACCGTGTCCGACGCGCTGACCCGATTGATCGATGATGACGCCCGCCGCGCCCAGGTGGCCACCGCGGTGAACGGCGAATTCGTGGCCCGGGGCGAGCGCCCCTGGCGTGTGCTGCACCACGGCGACACCCTGCTGTGCTTTGGCGCCATCACCGGAGGCTGACATGTCGTGTGCACCCACCCCCTGGCACATCGGCCGCACGCCGCTGCACAGCCGCTTCCTGCTGGGCACGGCCCAGTACCCCTCGCCTGCGGTGCTGCAGGCGGCCATCGAAGCCTCAGGCACCCAGGTGCTCACCCTGGGGCTGCGCCGCACGCTGGCCCTGCCCGGCGGCAGCGACAACGGCTTCGTGGCCATCATCCGCGACGCGGCTCGACAGCAGGGCGCCCACCTGCTGCCCAACACCGCAGGCTGCCGCAGTGCGCGCGAGGCCATCACCCTGGCCCACATGGCGCGCGAGCTCTTCGACACCCCCTGGATCAAGCTGGAGGTGGTGGGCGACGAGCAGACCCTGCAGCCCGACCCAGTCGAGCTGGTGACCGCCGCGCGCGAACTGGTGCGCGAGGGCTTTGTGGTGCTGCCCTACTGCACCGACGACCTCGTGACCTGCCTGCGCCTGGTCGATGCCGGTTGCGAGGTGGTGATGCCCTGGGCCGCCCCGATCGGCTCGGGACTCGGGCTGCTAAACCCCTGGGCGCTGCGCACGCTGCGGGCCCGGCTGCCCCACACCACGCTCATCGTCGACGCGGGCCTGGGCGCGCCCTCACAGGCCGCCCAGGCCATGGAACTGGGCATGGATGCGGTGCTGCTCAATTCGGCCGTGTCGCAAGCGGGAGACCCGGTGCGCATGGCCCGGGCCTTCCGGCAAGCCATCGAAGGCGGTCGCGCCGGCTTCGAGGCCGGGTTGATGCCCGTCAGCGACGTGGCCGTGGCCACGACCCCGGTGGGCGGTCAGCCCTTCGTGCTGCCATGAGCGCCGCCCGCCCCCCCGTCATCTGGAGCGTGGCCGGCGTCGACACGGCCGGTGGTGCCGGCCTGAGCGCCGACCAGCGGGCGGCCGACGCCCTGGGCGTGCACCTGTGTCCGGTCGTGGCCTGCCTGACCGCACAGCATTCGCTGGGCGTGGTGGCTGTGTCGCCGGTCGATGCCGACTGGATCGACCGGCAGTGCGACGCCCTGGCCCACGACCTGCCCCCGACCGTGATCAAGACCGGCCTGCTGGGCAGCGTGGCCGCCATCGACACCGTGGCGCGCTGGGTGGATCGCCTTCGCGAAGGCCGCCGCGACGGCCTGCCGGCCCTGGTGATCGACCCGGTGCTGGGCGCCAGCGCGGGCGGCGCGGCCTTCAGCGACGAAGCCATCGTGCAGGCCTACCGCACCCGGCTGCTGCCCCGCGCCACGGTGATCACCCCGAACCGCCACGAGGCGGCCCGCCTGCTGGGAGAGGACGCCGGCGCCGTGCACCGCCACGCCGTTCCCGCCCTGGCAACGGCCTTGCAGGCCCTGGGGCCGGGCACCGTGCTGATCACCGGCGGAGACGCTCGCGACACGCCGCTGGAACACAGCCACAGCCAGGACTGGCTGCTCAGCCCGCAAGCGCGGGGCTGGCTGGTGGCGCCCCGGGTGGACACGGTCGATCACCACGGCACGGGCTGCACGCTGGCCAGTGCCCTGGCGGCCGCGCTGGCCATGGGCCATGGGCCCGCCGACGCCGTCGTGCTGGGGCGCATGGTGGTGCACCATGCCCTGATGCACGCCCGGCCGGCCGGCCAGGGGCGCGGTCTGGTCCACGCCCAGCCGGGGGCCACCCGCGGGCCCCAGTGGGGTGGAGCCCCCCTGCCCTGGCTGGGCCTCGACGAGGACCTGCCCTGGCGGCTCGCCGCCCCGGGCGTGACCGCGGGTGACGCAACCTTTCCGGCCTTCGTGCCGCCGCAGGACCGCCTGTACGGCATCGTCGCCGACGCCGAACAGCTGCAGAACGCGGTGGCCGCCGGCCTGCGCTGTGTGCAGCTGCGCCACAAGGCCCGCGACGGCGCCCAGACCCAGATCCACCGCAGCCTGGCCGTGGCGGCCCGGGCGGGCATCACCGTGTTCATCAACGACCACTGGCAAGCCGTCCTGGACGCGCCCTGGCCGACCGATGCCTGTACGGACGCACGCCGGGGACTGCACCTGGGCCAGGAAGACCTGCTGGCCTTGACGCCGTCCGAGCGGACCCGGCTGCGCGCGCGCCGCCACGACACCCTGCTGGGCCTGAGCTCGCACAGCCTGTGGGAGCTGGCCCGCGCCCTGGGCTGCGGCCCCAGCTATGTGGCCTGCGGGCCGGTACAGGCCACCACCACCAAGGACATGCCCTGGCGCCCCCAGGGGGTCGACAACCTGCGCTGGTGGGTGGCCCACAGCGACGTGCCCGTGGTGGCGATCGGCGGGCTGCTGGAGCCGGCCGACCTGCGGCGCTTTGCCGCCTGCGGGCCGGGCGCCCTGTGCGTGGTGCGCGGTCTGGGCACGAGCGCGGTCGACATGCGTCTGCGGCTGCCCGAACTGCGCGAGGCCACCCAGGGCTGGATCCCGCCGCAGGCGGCCGGCCTGCCGCATCCCGTGCAGTGAAAATCAGTGCGTGAGGGCTTCGAGTTCGCCCATGTCGAGCCATTCGCGCAACTGCCCGACCATGTCGCGGTCGTTGTGCAGCCAGGCGTTGTGGCGGTAGCCGCTGTAGTAGGCCTCTTCGGCCGACAGCTCGGCCAGGGCCTCGTAGACAAAGCGCAGCACCAGCTGGCCGGGCACGGGCTCTTCGACCGAAATCGTCAGCCGGATGGGCGCGAGCTCGCCGTGCGCCTCGGGCGTGAAGACCAGCCGCTGCAGCGGCTCGATGCGCACCTCGTCATGCAGGGTGTGGGGCCCGAAATGCAGCACGCGGCGAACCTGGCCCTCGGCCACGTCGGTGCATTCCACCGCCGCCGGCCCGTTGGGAAACCGCTCGGGCGCACGCACGCGCAGCATCAGCCCACGCCAGAGTTGCTCGCGCGAAAAGCGCGTCATCATGGCCTGCACCGCTGCCTGGGCCGCATTGATCTCGATCACGTGTTCAAACCGCATGTGAGGAGCTTAACGCGGGAATCCGCAGACGTCATGCGGATGTCGGTCGCGTGGTGGCCGGGCCCGGCGGTTGCGCACTACACTAACCGCTCACCGTTGTGCCGAGTGCCCCATGTCCCAGTGTTCGACCTCTCCTGCCACCCCTTCGACCGTCGCCGGTGAGAAGGTGCTGAATTTCGTGCCACCGGCGCAGTCCCGCTCGGTGCTCAACAGCCACGGCTGCGGCGGAGATTGCACCGACCCGGACTTTGCCGACGGCCGCTGGCCGCGCGCCCAGGTCCTGGCGCTGTTCAACCTGCCCTTCAACGACCTGCTGTGGCAGGCCCAGCAGGTGCACCGGCAGCACTGGGACGCCAACGAGATCGAACACGCCACGCTGCTGTCGGTCAAGACCGGCGGCTGCCCCGAAGATTGCGGCTATTGCCCGCAATCGGCCTCCTACGACACCGGGGTCGAGGCCAGCAAGCTGATGTCACCCGAGCAGGTGCGCGAGGCCGTGGTCGCCGCGCGCGATGCCGGGGCCAGCCGCTTCTGCATGGGCGCCGCCTGGCGCGCGCCCAAGGACCGCGACATCGAGAAGGTGGCCGAACTCATTGGCGTGATCAAGGCCGAGGGGCTGGAGGCCTGCTGCACCCTGGGCATGCTCACGGACACCCAGGCCCGGTCACTGAAGGCCGCCGGCCTGGATTACTACAACCACAACCTCGACACGGCGCCCGAACTCTACGGCGACATCATCACCACCCGCGACCTGCAGGACCGGCTCGACACCCTGGGCCACGTGCGCGATGCGCAGATCAAGGTCTGCAGCGGAGGCATCGTGGGCATGGGCGAAACGCGTGAAGGCCGCGCCGGGCTGATCGCCCAGCTCGCCAACCTGCCGACCTACCCGGAATCGGTGCCCATCAACGACCTCGTGCGGGTACCGGGCACCCCGCTGGCCGACACGCCGCCGCTGGACCCACTGGAGTTCGTGCGCACCATCGCGGTGGCCCGCATCACCATGCCGACGGCCCGCGTGCGCCTGTCGGCCGGCCGCCAGCAGATGAGCGAGGCCGTGCAGGCGCTGTGCTTCCTGGCCGGGGCCAACTCGATCTTCTACGGCGACAAGTTGCTCACCACGGGCAACCCGGAGTTCGACGCCGACCAGGCCCTGTTGAAGAAGCTCGGCCTGCGCAGCGGCCAGGCCGTGACGGCTCGCACTGCCACGGCTGGCTGAACAGCCAACGCCGGTCAGCCCCAGGCCGTGGTCAGGGCCTTGCCGAGCGAGACCGCCACGTCGGTCGACAGGGTGGTCTGTCCCAGCGGCGGCGGCGTGAAGGCTGACATGGCCGACACCAGCGCATTGACCTTGGACGACGTCAGGGTCTTGCCATCGCCTGCCGAGATCTTCTCGACCCGGTAGGCCGAACCCAGGTACCAGTCTTGCACAGTGACCTGGTCGGTCGTGCCGATCACGCTGATCTGGAGGTCGTTGCCCGAACGGCTCAGCCACAGCTGCCGCGACGTGGCCCCCGACACCTTCAGCACGTCGGTGTTGAGCCAGGTGCTGTCGTTTTCGATGAGGGTGTCGCGGCCATCTCCCCGTGCGAACAGGTAGGTGTCGTTGCCCTTTCCTCCGATCAGGCGGTCGTTGCCCAGACCGCCGCTGAGCGTGTCGTTGCCGCCCAAGGCCGTCAGCGTGTCCTGACCCGCGCCACCGGTGAGCCGGTCTCGGCCGGCTGTGCCCGTCAGATTCAATCCGGCCGGGCGTCGCGCCTCGTCCACCAGCTGTGCCCCGGTCAGGCTCTGCCCGTCGGCCAGCTGCAGCACCAGGCTCGCCCAGCTGCCCACCTGCTCGAGCGTGATGCGATCGCTCGTGCCCTTCAGGCCCACGCTCAAGGTGCCGGCCGCCTCGTCGGTGCTGAAGGCCAGATCGGCCAGCGCAACACCGGCGCCCAGCGCGATGGTGTCCTGCCCATCGACCCGCAGCAGATCCTGACCGTCACCGCGACCGAAGTGGATCGTGTCTGCTCCCAGGCCGCCCGACACCGTGTCGTTGCCCTGGCCGCCGCTGAAGTGGTCGCCAACACGGCTGCCCACCAGCCAGTCGTCTCCCAGTCCACCGATCAAGGTACTCGCCCCGTCCGTGCTGGTGATGGTGTCGTTGCCAGCCGCACCATCCATCCAGGACGATGCGCCCGAGATCACGTTGTCGCCACCGTTCGCCGTCAGCCGCACCCTGTTGTCCGAGTTCAACACGATGCGCTCGACATGGTCCGGCAGCACGTAGCTGATCTCCGACATCGTCCGGCTGCTCACGTTGAACTCGATGGTGTCAAACCCCTGGTCGGATGCTTCGACAACCCATGAGGGCGTGACTGCGATGGCATTGGACCTGTACGTGACAGGGTTGACGAGCACATACACATCGTCGCCATGTCCACCGACGAGGGTGTCATATCCCTTCGACGCCAGCAGAGTGTCGTTGCCACCCAGCCCTTGCAGGTACACGCCCGCATGGTCGTCGTAGCTGGTCGTTGTGGCGCCATGAATCAACACCGTCTCGATGAACGTGCCCTCGCCTCCCAGCACGTTATCGGCGGCATTGCCTGTCCCGGCATAGGTACCAGCCTTCAACCAAAGCACTTCCATGTGATCAGGCAAAACGGCCGGCCCGTAACCAGCCACCAGGGTGTCCCAGCCTTGCCCCGCCTGCTCCAGCAGGACATGGCCACCATGGTTGTCGATGTAAAGATCGTCACCTTCGCCACCACTCAGAGTGTCTCCGGTCGAATCGTCCGCTGCAAACAAAGAGTCATTGCCCTGCCCGCCAATCAGCACGTCTGAACCGTTCCCCGCGTAGAGAAGGTCGTCGCCAAGCCCCCCAACGAGCGTGTCGTCACCACCAGCGAAGGCCTGCTCCGCTGCCGTCCAGCCATCACCGATCAGGGCATCATTGCCGTCACCACCGAGGATCAGATCACGACCACCGGCCCCGGAGAGCCGATCATTTCCCGCCAATCCAGTGACCGTATCCGGCCGATCAGTACCCGTCAGCGTGTCGTCACCCACCGTGCCTTCGATCGGCATGGGCGTTGGCAACAGTCCCGCCAGATCAGCGACTGTGAACGTCGGGTTATTGGCAAAAGCGACCACGACCGAATCCAGAGGCAAACCCGCCAGCGGCTGCAAGGTCACGCTTTCATTGCGTCCAGCAAAGGTCAGTTGCACACCGTCGCCCACCAACTGCGCTCGCAAGGTTTGCCACGAGAAATCGGCACCCAGTTCTACCCGGTCGCCAGCGTTGGCCACCATGGTGTCTTGCCCGTCACCGGCCTCGAATCGGAACACATCGGCCCCCGCGGCGCTGCCCACCAGCAGGTCGTCGCCGGCACCGCCGAGCAAGGTCACAGCGCCCCCGAGGCTGGTCAGGGTGTCATTGCCCGCGGCGCCATCCATCCAGGACGCATCACCGGCAATCACGTTGTCACTGGCGTTGCCCGTGAACGTGATCCTGGGGCCGTTGAGGTGGGCGTCCTCAACGTGATCGGGCAGCACGTAGGTGGTGCTCAGGCCGGGCGTGATGTTCACCGTGACGGTGTCGTGCCCCCCCTCGGCCTGTTCGATCACGCTGGAGAGCCTCGGTATCCAGGCAAAGAACCGCACTTCGGGCGTGATGGGCTCGGTCAGCAGGTAGTGGTCATTGCCCGCGCCGCCCTCGAGGGTGTCCACCCCTCGCGATGCGATCAGGGTGTCGTTGCCGGCCAGGCCGCGAAGGTGAACGCCGCCATAGTTATCGGCGCTGACGGTGTAGTTCCCAGCGTCTGCAACAACGGTGTTGAGCCACCGCCCATCGGCCCGCAGCACATTGTCCCCGTCATTGCCAAAGCCGCCCAAGCTGGTCGACTCCAGCCACAGCACTTCGACCTGATCGGGCAGCACGGCATCGGTGAAAGCGGCCTTCAGTGTGTCCTGGCCTTCGCCGGCGAGCTCTTCGAGCTGATGGCCTGCGGTGGCCACCTGGTAGAGGTCATCACCCAGACCGCCACGCAGGGTGTCCTGACCGGCCACCAGGGCCATCAGCGAGTCCTGGCCTTCTCCGCCCAGCACGAGATCGTCACCGCCGTTGCCGTTCAGCAGGTCCTGTCCGGCGCCCCCGTCCAAAGTGTCATTGCCGTTGGTGCCGAGCAGGCTGTCGGCGCCCGTGGTTCCCACGATGCTCATGGAGATCTCCCTATTGGTTGGTCAATCCGCTGATCGTGTTGCACGACCTGCGTTTGCGGACCAGTGTAGGGAGATCGCGGCGCGTCGTCCTCGGGATTGACCCCAAAAAGAAAAGGAGCGGCCTCAGCCGCTCCATCATCAGGGGGGGAGCCGCCCCACCCCAGAGGGACGCCGTTCAGGCGCCGCGGCCGTAGCGGGCCTGCAGCCGCTGACGTGCCGACGGCTGCACATTGGCGCGTCCGATGTCGCCGCCATAGTGCTTGACCACGCGGTCGTTCATCAGCGCAAACCACAGCGGCGGGCAGTAGGCCACGGTGATCATGGCGGCGTAGCCCGAGGGCAGCTGCGGGCTCTGCGGGAAGTGCCGCAGGGCCTGGTAGCGGCGCGTGGGGTGCGCGTGGTGGTCCGAGTGGCGCTGCAGGTGGTAGAGGAAGATGTTGCCGACGATGTGGTTGCTGTTCCACGAGTGTTCGGGCATGCAGCGCTCGTACTTGCCCTGGGCGTCCTTCTGGCGCAGCAGGCCGTAGTGTTCGACGTAGTTCACCACTTCGAGCAGCGAGGCACCGTACAGGGCCTGCAGGATCAGAAAGGGCAGCACCTGCCAGCCCAGCCAGGCGATCAGCACGCCAAACAGCACCAGCGACATCGCCCAGGCCTGTAGGTTGTGGTTGTGCACGCTCCACACGCTCATGCGCTTGCGCGCCAGGCGCTCGGCCTCCAGGTGCCAGCCCGAGCGCAGGCTGCCGATCACGGTGCGCGGCAGGAAGGCCCAGAAGGTTTCACCCAGGCGCGAGCTGGCCGGGTCTTCCGGCGTGGACACGCGCTTGTGGTGGCCCCAGTTGTGCTCGACGAAGAAGTGCCCGTAGAACGTGGGGGCCAGGGTGATCTTGGCCAGCCACTGCTCCACGGCTTCCTTCTTGTGGCCCAGTTCGTGGGCCGTGGCGATGCCAATGCCGTTGAAACCGCCCACGCTCAGGACCAGGCCGATGAATTCGTACCAGACCAGGTCATGGGTGGCCACGAGCCACGCGCCCAGCACCGTGCCCGACAGCTGGAAGGGCACGAAGAGGAACAGCAGCACACGGTAGAAGACGTCCTTTTCCAGGATGGGCACCATGGATTCGGGCGGGTTGCTGAAGTCTTCGCCGAACAGGTAATCCAGGGTCGGGATCACGACGTGGATGACAAACGGCAGCGACCACAACCAGAACGACTGACCGAACACCTGATAGAACACCAGGCTGAGGATGGTCAGCAGCGGGATGGCGGGGCTCAGCAGCCAGAGGTAGCGCTTGTCCGACCAGGCTTCGGGGCGGGACAGGGACGTGGTACTCATGGGGCGGACCTTCGACAAAAATCAAACAGTCGAGAGTGTGCGGATCCGCGCGCGCCTTGAACAGAGGCACTTCACCAAGGGACTGTTGCAAAGCGCCGGTCTGCGCCCTGGGATTTCCCCAGGTGCGCGCCGTCCCGTGCGGCCATGAGGCCGGGACTCAGCCCTTGCGCTGCTTGGGCACCCAGGCCCAGACCATCTCGCAGGCGATGGGTTCCTGACCGGACTCGTCGGTGATCGTCACGGGCACGGTGACTTCGCCTTTTTCCTGGGTGAGGATCTGCTGGATCTGCTCGGGGCGCAGACGGGCCACGGCCTTCATGTCGCCCTGGGCGCGCTTGAGGTAATCGACCTTGAGGGTCTTGATCAGCGGCAGCTTGTCGTCGGGCAGGTTCATGCCCACGCAAAAGCCCGTGGCGGTTTCGGCCAGCAGGGCCATGGCCGCCGCGTGAACGCCCTTGATGTGGTTCTGCACGCGCCGGCGGTTGCGGATGGTGACCACCACACAGTCGGTGCCCACCTCTTCAAAGCGCAGGCGGGCTGAGCCCACCATGGGCACGATGTTGCCCAGCAGAAAGCTGACCAGGCCAGGGCGCAGGGCATCGGGCAGGCCGCTGAATTTGGCCAGTTGGCGGGCGAGCTGGTTGGGGCGGGGCGTGGTCATGTGAACTCCTGTGGCGCAGGCCGCATGGTAACGGCTGTGGATCAGCCGGCCGCCTCCGGAGGGCCGTCCCGCGCCACGCGCCCGTCCACCAGTTCGATGACGCGATCGCACTGCGCAGCCAGCCGAGGGTCGTGCGTCACCACCAGGAACGAGGTGCCGAACTGCTGGTGGATGCGCCGCATCAGCGCGAACACATCGGCCGAGGCGTGCGTGTCGAGGTTGCCCGTGGGCTCGTCGGCCAGCACCAGCCGGGGCTGCAGCATCAGGGCGCGAGCCACGGCCACCCGCTGCTGCATGCCACCGGACAGCTGTGACGGCATGCGGTCCATGGCCGCGCCCAGGCCCACAGCCTGCAGCAGATCGCGGGCCCGCTCGCGCTGCGCCGAACGCACCCGCCCGTCACGCATGAGCGCGGGCAGGCAGACGTTTTCAAGTGCCGAGAACGCAGGCAACAGGTGGTGGAACTGGAACACGAAGCCCAGCGTGTCGCGCCGCAACTGTGTGATCTCGTCGTCATCGAGCCCCTGAACGGCCCGCCCTGCCAGACAGTAGTGCCCCGCACTGCCCCGCTCCAGCAGGCCCAGCACGTTGAGCAGGGTGCTCTTGCCCGACCCGGACGGCCCGATGAGCGCGGCGAACTCGCCGGCGTCCAGGCTCAGGTCGATGCCGTGCAGCACCTCGACCTCGGTCTCGAGGCCGGCGTTGTAGACCTTGCGCAGGCCGTCGATGTGAACGAGGGGCGGGGTGGACATGGATCGCTTCACCTCGGATTCACAGACGGATGGCCTGGGCCGGGTCCATGCGCGCGGCTCGCCGTGCCGGGGCCACCGCCGCCAGCAGCCCGGCCACCAGCGTGATGGCCACGATGCGCAAGGCCATGTCGGCCGGCAGTTGGATGGCAAACAGCGGCAGGCCGTCGGAGCCGCGCACGAAATGCGTGAAGGCCGCAATCAGCCCGCGGGCCAGCACCACGCCCAGCAGCGAGCCGCTGATGCCCACGATCACGCCCTGCAGCAGGAACACGCGCAGCACCTGGCCCCGCATCGCCCCCATGGCCCGCAGGATGCCGATCTCGCGCTGCTTCTGCACCACCGACACCACCAGCACGCTGGCGATGCCCAGCACCACCACCACCATCACCACCACCCGGATCAGCAAGGTGCTGATGCCCTGGGCATTGAGGGCCGACACCAGCTGAGCGTTGGTTTCCTGCCAGCTCTCGACCTTGCAGGGCAGCTCGCGAGACAGGGTGGTCGCCAGATCGCGGGCCGACCAGACGTCGTCCAGCGACACGTCGATCTGGGTGGCCCCCCCGGGCAGATCCAACAGCGTCTGGGCCGACCGCAGGGGCACCAGCACCACACGGCGGTTCAGGTCCTTGATGCCCAGGTCGACCAGCCCCACCAGACGCAACGTTTCGGTGCGGTTGCCGGTGCTGACGCGGATGCGGTCGCCCACGCGCACGCCCAGATCCGCTGCCAGCGTTTCGCCGACGACGGTCTCGCCGGGCGCCATCTCCAGCCGTCCGGCGACCCGCTTGTCGCGCAGGTTGACGATGCGCTCGTAACGGTCGATGTGCACCCCCGTGAGGGCCACGGCCCGCGTCGCTTCGCCCCGCTGGGCCAAGGCCGCGCCGGCCGCCATGGGCGACACGGCCTGCACGCCGGCGCGATGCTCCAGCGCATCGACCAGCGCCGGCCAGTTGGCGATGGTGCGCAGCCGCTGCGCCCGGGCCTGCGCATCGCTCAACCGGGTCTGCCCGGTGGCGACGGGCCAGGCCGGCAGCACTTTTTCGTCCAGGGGCGACAGCACCACATGGGCCTGGGCGCCCAAGGTCTTTTGCAGGGTGTTGCGCTGCAAACCGGTGACCAGGGCCGAGATGTAGGCCACCACGGCCACGCCGGCGGCCACGCCCACGATGATCAGCACGCTCTGGAAGCGGCCTTCACGCAGGAAGCGCACGGCCACCCGGGCCTCGAACCCCCACCCTGTCCAGCGACGCAACCACCCCATGCGACGCCCCGGTTCAGCGGCCGAAGCCTTGGGTCATGGCCCCGCCCGCGTTGTCACGCGTCAGCCCGGCCGGCGCGGCGGTGGCGCCGGCACGGGCCTGTACCCGTGTGCCGACAGCCACCTGCGGGTCCAGCAGCACCACGGCACCGTCCGCCAGCCCCGACCGCACCTCGACGTGTTCGAGCGAACGCAGCCCGAGCTGCACCGCACGCTCCACCACCCGACCGCCATCGATCTGCAGCACGACGCCGGCGTCGGCAGCCCCGTCACCGGCCGCGCGGACCGCCTGCAGCGGCAGGGTCAGCGCCCGGGCCCGTTCGGCCGTGCGCACTTCGATGGACACGGTCATGTCCTCTCGCAGGGTCTGGGGAGCCTGGCCCTCCAGACGGAAGGTGACTTCGATGGCTCCCTTGTCGGCGTCCACGGCGGGCGCGACCTTGCGCAGCTGCGCGGCCAGCCGCTCGTCGGGCCGGGCATCGGCCCGCACCCAGGCGGCCTGCCCCGGCTGCAACTCGCCCAGGAACCGCTCGTCGACCGACGCCAGGATCTCCAGCGGCCCGTCGACCCCCAGGGTGAGCAAGGCCTTGCCGGCCTGCACGATCTGCCCGGCCTCGACCTGCCGCAGCAAGATGCGCCCGGACGACGGTGCGCGGATCACGGTCTGGTCGAGCCGGGCCTGGGCCGAGGCCACAGCCGCGTCGGCCGCCAGCTGCTGGGCCCGGGCCACCTCCACGGCGCGCAGGGCCTCGTCCAGCCGGGATTCGCTGTAAAAACGTGAGGCCACCAGTTCACGCACTCGGCGCACTTCGCGTTCGGCCACCCGCAAGGATGCACGGGCCTGCTGGGCATTGGCACGCGCCTGTTGCACGGCGGCGCGCGCCTCATCGGCTTCGAGTTCGACCAGGGCCGCGCCAGGGCGCACGGCATCGCCTTCATCCACACGCACCGACGCGACACGGCCGGTGATGGTGCTGCCCAGATCCACCCGGGCCGGGGTTTCGAGCCGCCCTGTGAACTGCAGCGTGCGCACCAAGGGCTGAACCCGGGCCGTGACCGTGACCACGGGCACCGGCCGTTGCTGCCACCACCAACCGGCGGACAGCGCCGCCACCAACACCAGGATCACCGCGCCCCACCGGCGCGGCCGGGAGCGCCGGGGCGCCCCCCCCAGGCTTGCGGAATCGTTCGTTGCCATCGTCATCCCTTCGCGACCTTGTCGCTGCACATCACCACGCGTCCACAAACGGGCGCTTGCGACCGCGCCGGGGCAGAGGTGCCGGCATCGATGCCAGCCCGCGCACCAGCCAGCGGCGGGTGTCGGCCGGGTCGATCACGTCATCGAGCTCCAGGTGGGCCGCCATGTTCAACGCCTTGCCCCGTTCATACGCGGCAGCCACCAGACCGTCGAACACCTGCTGGCGCTGCACCGGATCGGCGATGGCCTCGAGCTGCTTGCCAAAGCCCAGCTGCACGGCACCCTCGAAGCCCATGGGGCCGAACTCGCCCGTGGGCCACGACACGGTGAACTCGGGGGCGAGCAAGCTGCCGGCGGTCATGGCCTGTGCGCCCAGGCCGTAGCCCTTGCGCAGCACCACCACGAAGAACGGCACGCTCAGGCTGGCAGCCGCCAGGAACATGCGCGAGAAGTGCCTCACGGTGGCCGTCTTCTCGGCCTCGGGGCCCACCATGAAGCCCGGCGTGTCGCACAGGGACACCAGCGGGATGTCGAACGCGTCGCACAGTTGCATGAAGCGCGCGGCCTTGTCGGCGCCGTGGGCGTCGATGGCCCCGCCCAGGTGTCGGGGGTCGTTCGCGATCACGCCCACGGACCGACCCTCGATGCGCGCGAGCGCTGTGACCATGCCCGATGCGAACCGGGGGCGCAGCTCCAGCACCGATCCGGTATCGAACAGGGTGTCGATCACGGAGCGCACGTCGTACACGCGGGTGCGCTTGTCGGGCACGGCATGGCGCAACACACGCTGGTCGGCGCAGGCCCAGTCGCTGCGTCGGCCCTGAAAGTAGCCGATGTACTGCCGAGCCACCCGCGAGGCCTCGACCTCGTCGCTGACCACGATGTCGATCACCCCGTTGGGCTCCTGCATGCTCACCGGGCCCACTTCTTCGGGGGCAAATCGACCCAGACCGCCGCCTTCGATCATGGCCGGACCGGCCATGCCGATGGTGGTGTCACGCGTGGCGATGATCACGTCGCAGCAGCCCGCCAGCGCGGCGTTGCCCGCAAAGCAGCGGCCATTGACAATGGCCACCGTGGGCACCAGGCCGCTGAGCCGCGCCAGGCCCAGGAAAGTCATGTTGTCGAGCAGGCTGACCCCGGGGTATTCGTCGTTGGGTCGGCCGCCACCGCCTTCGGCCCACAGCACCAGCGGCAGCTCGCGCTGCAGGGCCAGGTGCAGCATGCGATCGGTCTTCTTGTGGTTGATGACGCCCTGCGTGCCGGCGAACACGGTGTAGTCGTAGGCCAGCACCATGCAGCGAGCGGCCTGCTCGCCTGCCCAATCGACGTTGACCGAGGCCAGTCCGGCCACGAGGCCGTCGGCCGGACTGCGCGCGATCAGGTCGGCCTCCTTGAGCCGGGTGCGTTGAGACGCCAGCGCCAGGGCACCGTATTCGATGAAGCTGCCCGGGTCGACCAGGCTGTCGATGTTCTCGCGCGCCGTGCGATGGCCCTTGGCATGCCGCCGCGCCACGGCCTCGGGTCGGCGCGCGTCCAGCGTGACGGCGTGTCGCTCGATCACTTCGGCGAGATCCGCCCGGATGTGGTCGGGGTCGAACTCGGCGGTGCCGCTGAGGTGAGCCTGTCCATCATCGTGGGCCGGGGCCGGGTCCAGCGCCAGCAGCACCTGGCCATCAGCCACCACCGCCCCCACTTCGGCCAGGATGCACTCGACCCGCCCACCCTGAGGCGCCAGCACGTCGAATTCCATCTTCATGGCTTCGATGACCGCCACACGCTGCCCGACGCGCACGGCATCACCCGGGGCCACGTCCAGCACCACGAGCGAACCGGGCACGCCCGCGGGCACGGCCACGCAGCCCTCGGGCAGACCACCGGCCGGCACCGACAGACCGGCCGGTGCGACGGCCCCTGACGCGGGGTGGGGCAGCTGACGCGGTCGCGGCTGGCGGGCCGCCGCCGCCACGATCTCAGCCATGTGGTGCTGCAACCACCGGGTGGTCACGCTGTGATCGGCCAGGGCCGGATGGGCCAGGATGGCCTGCAGCACGGCGATGTTGTGGTCCACCCCGTCGAGGCGGAACTCGGCCAGGGCCCGGCGTGTGCGCTGCAAGGCCGGCTCGAAACCCCCGGGGTGGTGCACGATGACCTTGGCCAGCAGGGTGTCAAAGCCGGGGTGGGGCTGCATGCCCGCATGCCCGTGACCGTCGACACGGATGCCCGGGCCGGCGGGCGGCTCGTAAGCCTGAACCAGCCCCCCGGCGGGACGGGCCTGGCCTTGTGCATCCAGACGCTCGACGTTGACACGCGCCTGGATCGCCG
>Ga0255182_1000622_pt1 | contig 21978 bp, 25 predicted proteins | sample Atl_UVDOM_RepA_8_FD_188420 | JGI IMG/M metagenome (GOLD analysis project Ga0255182, IMG submission 188420) | Freshwater microbial communities from Altamaha River, Georgia, United States - Atl_UVDOM_RepA_8d | ecosystem: Environmental > Aquatic > Freshwater > River | place: USA: Georgia...
TTCACCATGCGTGTGGAGAGATTGCGCCGGCACTGCCGGCGGTGTCGAACTCGGTGAAGGGCGACGCCATCCATCTGTTTGACCAACTGACCAATCCGTTTGCGCCGCGAAACTTCGGCTTACCGCCCGAAGACATCGGGGTGCTCGCCAGGTTCACCCACGATCTACTGCTGCACCTTGAATCGGTGCACTACGACGAGTGGAAAAAGATTCCGATCTTGGTCGACTGGAATCTCGGAAACTTCAGCGTGACACGCGACGAAGGCAACGTGCGCCTATTCTCGCGGTGGGACTACGACTGGTTTCGCATCGAGTCGCGACTGCTCGACTTCTATTTCTTGTCGCGGGTTTCATCGAGCACCGGTGATCGCACCTCGTTCACCTATTCGCCACACACGCTCACCGAGCCGAGGTTCGTTGAGTTCGTTCGGGCCTACCACGAAGTGAACCCACTCACCCGACGCGACATCGAGTTCTTGCCATACGCGTACCGCATCTTCATCCTCAACTATGTGATTCGCGAGGGTGCGCGGTTCTTTCGCGACGACCTGTGTAACCAGTTTCGCCGTGATGCCGCGCACGGCTATCTCGAGTCATCAACGCGCCTTGACCTCAAGCCCCTCTTGGAGGTCGTCGGCGACTAGTCGAGGCGCCGAAGCTCGCGTTTGAATCGTGCGGTGCGTGCGACATAGTTCTGGGCGCCATAGGCGATTTCCGCCGAGCGCGCACGACCCTCTTTGATCACCGCCGGGCTACCCGCAGCGAGAGCTCCGGCAGGCACGAGAGTGTCGTTGAGCACCACAGAGTTTGCAGCCACGATTGCCCCAGTGCAAATGCGTGCACGATGCAACACGATCGCCCCCGAACTCACCTGAGCGCCATTCTCAATGATGCAAGCCTCGAGATGCGCAAGATGACCGACGAGCGCATCATCGCCGACGCGTGTTGGCCACTCGAGAGTCGTGTGCACCACCGTGCCATCTTGAATGCTGGTGCGTGCCCCAACGTGAATTTCCCCATCGTCGCCGCGCAGCACTGCAGTTGGCCAGACGCTCGAGTTGGGCCCGATGAACACCGAGCCGATGATGACTGCATCAGGGTGGATGTAGGCGCTCGCATCAATGCTTGGCGTCTGCGAGCCGAGCGCGTAGATGGGCACGAAATAGTTCTACTAGCGTGTGAAGCCCATGGCGCGGCGGTTGGACATTGAGGTAACGAGCACGCGCGACGACGGCTCATTCACCTGGCGTCAAGCCGGTGCCAAGGCCCCCAAGGGTGTCGGTGCAAGCGAGTTGCTGCCCGCGGGCAGCAAGGTTGGCGATGTCTTGCGCGCCGAAGTCGAGATGGACATGGATGGTGCCACCGTCGTGTCGGTATCGGTCATCAAGCAGCGCGAACGAAATGTCACCTTGCTCGAGATCACCGGCTCGGGCATCGCCTTTCAGCCCGTCACCGAGGTGTCAACCAATAAGGCCCGCCGAGGCGACAAACGCGGTGACAAGCGAGGGGCCAAAGGTGCCCGTGGCGGTCGTGGCGAACGTGGGGCGCGCCCGGGCCAGCCAGATGGCGGCAACGGAGATGGCGGCAACGGAGATGGCCGCAACGGTGGCGGACGCCGCCAGTTCACGCCTCCCCCGCCGGCACTTACCAAGCGACCGCGCCCAACCCGTCTGCGCGCCAAAAATGAACATCGTCAGGCCGTGCTCGATGCGTTGAAGCCCGAAGAGCGGGTACTCGCAGAAGTGGCGCTGAAGGGCGGTGTCGGCGCCCTTCGTGTAGCGGTGAAAGAGCAAAACGCGCGGCTCACCAAAGAAGGCAAGCCCACGATCAATGCCGGCCCACTCATCGACCAGATGCTCGAGTTGTTGCCGCGTTTGCGAGTTGCCGAATGGCGCGACACCGTTGAGGCGGTCGAGAAAATCATCGACACCGTCGATTTGCGTGATCTGCGTTCAATCGTGGCGCGCTCAAACGACGCAACGCTGATGAAGGATGCCTCACTCAACGGCAAGCGCGAAGAACTGCGTGTCGCCTTGAAGCGTCGTGAAGACGAAGCGCTCGCCCACTGGCACGAAGATCTGCAGGCCGCCGTCGATGTCGGTCGAATCGTTGCAGCGTTGACTCTTTCTGGCAAGCCGCCCAAAGCCGGCACACCTCCATCGGCCGAGATCAAACTGCGGCTCGTCGCCCTCACGGTGGAGCAACTCACCCCCGATGCGTCAAGCGAGCGCTGGGCGGTCGTGCTTGAGGCGTTGGCCTTCGCGCCAATTCACAACGACGCGGTGCCCAAGGCACTTCCGCAACGTGTGACGCCAGAGCTGATCAAGACGGTGACCCGCCTGGCACCACTCATCCCCAAGATCGCCGCACTCTTTGGCGTCGCGGTCGACCCAAAGGCGCGCACACCGCGCCCGCTACCACCCGTGCGTCGCGACAAAGACGCCAAGCGTGGCAGCAAGGGTGCCCCGCGCAGCAACAGCGGTTCGCGCGCCAACGGCGATGCCACACCGGCACCTGCTGTAACCACGACCGCGACCGAGGCGCCCGCTGCCGACAGCGCTGCGCCGGCTGCCGACGCCTCCGCAACCCAGAACTAGGCTCGCGCGCATGTCAGATGCGCAGATTGTCACCTACGAGACCTCGGGCAAAGTCGCCCTCATCACCCTGAATCGCCCCGACGCGCGCAACGCCGTCAACGGCGACGTCGCAGCCGGGCTTGAAGCCGCGATCGACAAGATGGAGGCCGACGACTCGGTGTGGGTCGGCATCTTGAAGGCGAACACCGCCGGACAAGAGCGACCCGTCTTCTGCGCTGGTGCCGACCTGAAGGCGATCAACTCGGGCAAGGCTGCCGATCTCAACACCAAACGTGGCGGCTTTGCGGGCTTCGTCTATCGCGAACGCAAAAAGCCCGTCATCGTTGCTGTCGACGGTCTCGCCACCGCCGGCGGATGCGAAATCGTGCTCGCAGCCGACATGGTGGTCGCCAGCACACGCGCTGCATTCGGTCTGGCCGAAGCCAAACGCAATCTCATTGCCGGAGCAGGCGGCCTCTTCCGCCTCCCGCGCATCATCGGTCGCAACGTCGCAATGGAAGTGATTCTCACTGGTGAACCCATCGCCGCACAACGTGCCTTCGAACTTGGCCTGGTGAATCGCCTGTGCGAACCAGGCAAGGCCGAAGAGACCGCGATGGCGTTGGCTGCCGCCGTGTGCGCGTGTGCACCGATCGCCGTATGGGAAAGCCGCAAAGTGGTGCTCGCCGCACACACCGAAGACGATGCCACGCTCATCACGATGACCAACGAGGGCTTCGGGCGCGTGCTGCAAAGTGAAGACACCAAAGAAGGTCTCACCGCGTTCATCGAGAAGCGTCCGCCAAACTGGCAGGGCCGCTAGCCCGCGAACACCGACGCTCGACCGCTTTACAAGCGCGTCGAAGCAACCAAAAGACGCGCCGTCAAGCCATTGCGTTCGTAAAGGTTCTTCGTCGCGCGATCTCCCGGCAGCGCGAGCGCATCGAGCCATGCGCAGCCCTGCTCGCTGGCAGTCGTGCGGGCCGCGGCGATCAATGCATCGCCAACACCGACCTGCCGAGCGGACGCAGTCACAAACATGCGTGTAATCAGCGCTGTCGCAGTGCCGCCAGCAGCGCGGAACAGCAAGGTCGCAAACCCCACACAGTGGTCGTCGACGACCGCCACCACTGTCGTGCCCTGCGGCGGTTGCAACAGTGCATCAGGGTAGGTCGCAAAGAACTCAAAAGCCCCTTTGGCTTCGTGCGACTCGGCTCGCGCCTCCACTTCCATCTCAAGACACGTGGCGAGGTCGTCGCCCCGCGCAACTCGTGTCGAGATGTTCACTCGCCTCGGCCGCCGAATCGTTTGCCCAACTCGCGCGCACCAAGTCGCATGGTCATCTCCCCCAGTGTGCGTAGCTGTGCTACTCGTTGCGCCAGCGTCGTGTCACGCCCGACTCCGATATCGCCAACTCGCTGCACGATGTGCTGAGTGATCACGATAGGCACACCCACGAGCGCTTCGGCGATGGCTTTCGCGCTGGAGAGTCGCTCATTGTTCGAGCCAGACATAGGTGAGCCTGAGCCTCGTAAGCCCTACGCGACTGGAAACTTCGGGCACAGATCGTGGTCGACCGGGCACTTTGGTGCCGACTTACGAACCAACAAGAAACACTGCTGACAGTGGTCTTCATCGGGACGTCGCGGCTGAATCAGTGGAGTGCCATCGGTGCTGTCGTCGGCTTCGAAGGGAGTCTCTTCACCTTCTGGCGCGAACTCGTCGCTCGTGCGCAACTTGTCTTCGAGAATCTTCAGCAGGTCTTCTTCTTGGTCGTCGGCCGTAGCAAGTTCGTTTTCGTCTTCATCGTCGCGACGCCTGCGACGCGGGCGCTCTTCTTCCTCGGTGTCGTCGAGGTTCAGTCGCTCGTCATCGGTTGGCGTTTTCTCCGTCGTCGGTGCAGCGCCATCAGCAGCAGCGTCATCGCCATCGTCACTACTTGCGCCATCGGCAAGTTCGTCGTCATCACTGTCGTCGAGTTCATCGGGGTCAATCTCGAGACCTTCCAGACCTTCAAGGTCGTCGGAGTCAACACCTTCAGGTGCTAGATCGTCGGGCGTCTCGTCGGGTGCTTCGTTGTCGTTGCTCATTATCGGGCGCGAACCTTAGCCGATTTCCCTGCGAAGCGGGCGAATTGGGGCGAGACCACCGTCACGGGCCCTGAAACCACGCCAGCACGGCGTCTGACGGGCTCGTGCACCCCCCAGCCCGGCACCTAACCCGCCAGCCTCTCAGCGCTGGCTCTGGCGCCGTTGCTCGCTGCGCCGCTCTGATTCAAGCCGCTCAAGTGTGGGGGCTTCGGTCGTCAGGTAGGTCATGGCGTCAGCCACCGCTCGGTGACCCGCCTGGGTTGCGATCAGACGGTGCATCTCGAGCACTACTCGTCGATAGGCGGGGTGTCCCTGGGGTGACGAACGCAGCTCAAGCATGTGCATAGCCTCGCGGGCGTTGAACTGCATCATGTAGCGCAAGCGGTGGGCCATCGATACGGCGTACGCCGCCTGCTCGGGATAATCGGGCCGCAGTAGCTCATAGAGCTCGCGTGAGCGTTGCATCGCTTCATCAAACGTCGCTGCCCCACCTGCCTCATCGACGAGCTCTGGGCGCGCATACCCATGATGCGGTGTCAGGCGCTGCCACTCAATGGTCAGCAGTCGATGGCGTTGCAGGTCGCGAAACGCGCCGTAGTCGCCCAGCACGTCGAAGCGATACGAGAGTCGCTCGAACGCTCGACCTGGCTTGTGACGTCGATTGCCGCGCTCACCGATGTAGGCGGTGATCAGTTCTACTTTTTGGGGATGCGACAACGTGCGCACTCGCTCGAGCAACTGCGACTCGGGCAGATACGACGACGAATAACAGATCGCAGCCAAGAGCTTGTTCTCGCCATCAGGATCGAAATCGGTCAAGGTCACCTCGGGTGCTTCGGCTGGCTCGACGATGCCGAAGTGCTTGTCGACGAGCTCGGCAGTGTTGGCGGCATTGTCGGCCAGGTACTTCGTCCACACGACTCCACGGTCGGGCATGTCGACACGCCGCAAGAAGGTCGGAATCACCTTGCGCAGTTCAACAAGCATCATGTCGGCGTAGGCGCGAGCCTCAGGCAGCGGGTGCGCACGCATACGGAGAAGCAACGCCTCATAGCCCTGACCCGTGCCGTAAATGCCGACGTTCGACAAACATGCTGCCGGTAATACACCGCGTACCGCATCGAGTGCTTTGGCCCGAGTCGCTTGACGGTAGACGAAGTCGGTGTCGGTATCGGCGCGAGGCACGGTCGCACGAACGTGATCGGTAACGAGTCCGACGAGCTCTGAGTAGGTGTCGAACATACGATCCATATCGCCGACATAGCGAGTACCAAATGGCCCGCTCAAGATCTCTGGATCGCGGTAGTAGCGATAGCGACCACCGAGTCGAGCGTCGTAGGAGATGTAGCGAGTGCTCTGCTCGAGATACGACATCAGTCGACCCCATTCAAGAATCTTGGTCAGCACATTCGAGGCCTGCTCACAGGCAAGATGCACGCCGCCAAGTTGCGCCACCGAGTCGTCGCCGTACTCCACGAAGATGCGCTCATACAGCTCTTCGGCACGATCAACGCCAATCGTTGCATCAACCGTTTCATCACCCGACAAGTCGAGGTCGCCCACGAACTCATCCAAGAACAAGCGGCGCAGACTCTTGGCAGTGCGGCTGTAGCGCGCAAAAAGCGCACCCTTTACGACCTCAGGCAAATTGACGAGGGCGAACACCGGCAGGTCAAGATTCGTGAAGTAACGACGCAGAATCGCAGATTCGTCGGCGCTGAATTGCTCAGGAACGTAGACCGACACGAGTGCCGATACTACGAAATGCCAGCTGGGATTTAGAGCACCCCCGCCGGAACTTCCCCGTTTCCGAACGATTCACGCACCGCATGCTGCAGTTCGGCTCGGGTCCACAGGTCAATCACGGTCATTGCCATGATCTTGGCACCATCGAGCACGGCTTTGTCAGCCTCCTTCGATTTTGTGTAGTCAGCGAATTGCGGCGAGTGCAACGACACACCCCGTGGCGCCACCGCCAGCATCGGGTGAATCGACGGCGTCAGGTAACTCACGTTGCCCATGTCGGTCGACCCGCCGCCCGTGCCCGGCAGATACGCCGATGTGAGCGGGCGACCAATCGAGGTCGAATTGGCAGCGTAGGCATCGAGCAACGGCACGTTGTCGACGATGTCGGCATAGGCGTGGGTGTCCCACATCATCTCCACTCGGCAGTCAGCTGCCTTGGCGCCGGCTTCGAGGCACGCGGCGACACGTTGCTTCAGCGGCTGCAGCGTCTCGATCGTGTCGCTGCGCACATACCAATCCATCTCGGCTTCGCGCGGCACGATGTTGGGCTTCTCCCCCGACTTGGTGAAGATGCCATGCACGCGTTCGGTCGGGCGAATGTGCTGACGCAACGCCGCAACGTTCATATAACCGAGCACCGCTGCGTCGAGCGCATTGCGACCAAGGTGTGGCGACACCGCTGCATGCGCAGCCTGGCCGTAGTAGCGTACGATCGCCTGCTGAATTGCGATGGCATTCATGCGCGCCAAGTCGCGATCGGCTGGGTGAATCATCATCGCGGCATCAACGCCCTTGAAGGCACCAGCACGCGCCATCTCGACTTTGCCACCGCCACCCTCTTCTGCGGGCGTGCCCATCAGCGTGAGTCGACCACCCGCATCATGTGCAACGGCCGCAAGTGCCAACCCTGCACCGAGGCCAGCGGCGGCGATGATGTTGTGCCCGCACGCGTGACCGATGCCCGGCAGCGCGTCGTATTCGAGCAACACAGCCGCGTTCAGGCCCACCGTGCCAACATTGGTCTGGAATGCGGTATCGATGCCGTAGGCCTTGCGGGTGACTGGCAGACCGGCGCTCTCAATGGCGGTCGTCAGAAGATCGTGGGCAAATCGCTCTTCGTAGTTGAGTTCTGGATGCGCATGAATCTCGTGGCTGGCTTCGATGAGGTCGCCGGCGCGGGCGTCAATATCAGCACACGCGCGGGCCTTGAGTGCTGCTATCTGCTGTTCGTCAAGTGCCATGCAGGGCAGGCTAACGAGCTGTGTCGTCGCGTGCCATCACGGTGCCGCAACCACCAGGCAGAAGGCATCAGGTCGCACGGTGACAGCGACGGCGTCGGCGCGACCGTACGAGCGGCCGTCAACCACGACGCGTCGCGACGAGCCTTGCGCCCGCCAGCGCACTGTGGCACCTCGACTCATCTCCAAGTCGGGGTGCGGCAGGTGGTCGCCCCTGCGCATGCGCCGGCGAATCGCAATCAGCGTGCGTAGGTTGTTTGTCGACCACACGAGTGCATCTGCCCGTCCGTCGTTGGGGTGCGAGTCTGGCGCCACGTTCATGCGGCCGAGAAAACCGCCACTCGTCAACCACCACGCTGGTCGCCTCGTACTGCCGATAACCACCGACGAGACCGCAAGTGTTGTGGTGCTGTGCTTGGCGTGGCTGATGGTCACTTCATAGGCATCACAAGGCAGCAGTCGACACGCATCACCCACGCGCGGCACGGCAACCCGACTACGAGCAGCACCACCCAACGCGGTGAGCAGGTCTCCGCGAACCAACGCAACCGCGAGGGGGCGAGTCGCGCCTGAGCGCACGTGCGAGCCCACCACCTGGGCAAGGCGTGCTTCATCGGCAGCCACGAGCACATCGTGGGGCACGCAGGCCAACTCGCCCCATTCGCGACCCTTTTCGATGGTCATGCCACGCCACCAATCGGCATCGTGCTCGCCGACAACACCACACCCCGCAGCACTCGGTTGACCGCCGCCTCTGCAGTTGTCCGCGTTGCTGGGTTCGGTGCGTGCGACGCCACCTGACGCAAGAGATCGATGAGCTGTTTCATCGTGCGCACGAAGTCGCCGGGGGTCGTGTTGTCATCGAGCAAGTCGGCCAGCTCGCCACCGTGCGCCCACATGGTCACCGTCGCGATGTAACCGGCATCAGGAGCTCGATGCGGCGTGAGACCAGCACTCGTCTCGTCGCGCTGCAGTCGCTTACTCAGATTGTCGAGCTGCTTGAAGCGCGATCGCAACTGAGTTGAGGGAAACGACGGGTCAGGAGGCGGGTCGGCACTGCGATACTCAAAAACGAATGTCGACACGAAAGCCGCCAGCGATGTGGGATCGAGATCATCGAGCAGACCGCTGGCTACCGACTCGGCAACGAGCAAGTCGCTCTCGTGAAAGACGCGCGATAGCAGGGCGCCGCGCGACGTCAACTGCCAGTCGGCAACGTAACCCCACTGCTCGAGCAAGGCGATGACATCGTCAAAGCGGCGACTGACGACTTCCGCAGCACGGTCGGCGCGGGCTTCGAGCTGGGAGATCTCGCGTTCGATCCGGTCGGCTGACTTCGCTGCGTTGAGTTTGAACTTGAGGTCAGGGTCCTTCGCGCACGGATGTTGCTCGCGCTCACTTTGTGTTGGTCTCGGCGGGCGTTCGAGTTTCAACCGCACGATGCGGTGCGCCAACTCTCGTAGCACTCGCGGATCACCTTGGTCGATGATCTGACCCTGATGCCCCGTGACTGATACTCCATCAAGCGGTAGATGCGTTTCGGTAGCCGCAGCGTGCACCAGTTCGTCGGCGGTCAGCGCCCGTAGGGCACGATTGCCAAAGAGCACTTTTACCTTGACGCCCTTGGCGCGCACCGACGTGCTGAGCACAAGCCCTGGCTTGTCGTCGAACCAGGCCACATCACCTGGACGCAGACGCATGAGACTCGCCTCGATGGCACTGCGGTCTCGCTCGCCTGGGTCGCGCACGAAGCGACGGCGATAGTCGTCGATATCACCAAACTCGCTGTGCGCCTGAGCACGCAGACGGTCAGCTTCTTTGCGGCGTTTGGTGATGCGAGCCTGCACCTCAACGACGCCACGGCTGGCCTGATATTGCGCAAGCGACAGGTTCAACAGGTGGCGGGTTTCTTGTGGTGAGTGCGTGCGCACCAGGTTGACCGCCATGTTGTAAGTGGTGCGAAACGCCGAGCTCAATCGAAAAGTGCGGCTGAGCGCCACGCTCGCCACCTGATCGAAGGCAACATACGGGTTCCACACCACAACGGCATGTCCGATGCTGTCGATGCCGCGTCGCCCCGCGCGACCCGTGAGCTGGGTGTACTCCGACGCCTTCAACGTCTCGTGATGCTCGCCGGTGAACTTCGACATCTTGTCGATGACCACCGCACGCGCCGGCATATTGATGCCCACCGCCAGAGTCTCGGTGGCAAAGACGACCTTGACCAAACCGCGCACGAACAACGCCTCGACAATCTCTTTGAAGGTTGGCACCATGCCGGCATGGTGGGCGGCGATGCCCGATTCGACTTGCGCGCAGAACGCCGTGAACCCCAGCGCCGCCAAGTCGTCATCAGACAGCCCAACGACTCGCGCATCGACGATGTCGCGAATCTCTTCACGCTCAGCGGCCGAAGTGAGCACGAGGCCACTCTTGGCGCACGCAGCGGCCGACTCATCACATTGATTGCGACTGAAGATGAAGTAGATCGCCGGCAGAAGATCGTTGTCGCGCAGCACGTCGAGCATGTCGAGCCGCGACGGAGGAAACATGCGACTGCGCTGAGCCTTGCCGCCACGACGACGTCGATCGAAGCTTCGCTCGCCGGCCTCGGCCTTCAGCACTTTCGGGTTAGGCATGCCATCGATCAGCGTCTCGGCGAGCACGATGTCGTGGGTGGTCTTGTCACCGTAGGCATACATGTTTCGCAATTCGACTGGGCGGCGACCTTCGACCACGGCCCGCGTCGGTCCTCGCACGGTGGTGAGCCACTCGGCAATTTCATCGGCATTACTCACCGTCGCCGAAAGCGCCACGAGTCGCACGGTCGGCTCGAGGTGGATGATCACCTCTTCCCACACGGGGCCGCGATAGGCATCTTGCAAAAAGTGCACCTCGTCGAGCACTACGACATGCAACGAGTCGAGCGCCGGCGAGCGTGCATAAATCATGTTGCGCAAGACTTCCGTCGTCATCACCAAGAGCGGAGCGTCAACGTTGATGGCGTTGTCGCCCGTCAAGAGCCCGACGCGGTCGTTGCCGTAGTGCCCACACAGATCGTGGTACTTCTGGTTCGATAGTGCCTTGATTGGTGCGGTGTAGAAACCACGCATGCCTGACTCGATGGCCATCTCGAGTCCGTACTCAGCAATGACGGTTTTACCTGAGCCCGTCGGGGCTGCCACGAGCACCGACTCGCCGGCATCAAGCGCGTCGAACGCCTGCACCTGAAAAGGATCTGGTGCGAAGTCGTATCGAGCGAGGCGACGCTTGCGAGCCTCGCTTTCGGCGGTCACGCCTCGGCCGTCTTTGAACGCCGCCACAGCGCAAGCGCACCGATACCGACGGCGATCAAGTAGAGAACGGTTAATGGCAAGCCAAGAGCAAACAACGTGAAGGGGTCACCACTCGGCGTGATGACCGCCGCTACGACGAAGATGATCACGATTGCGTAACGCCACTGGGTGATGAGGGTGCGTGGCGTTACCACCTCGACCAATTGCAAGAACACCAACAAGACCGGTGAGAGAAATCCGACGCCGAAGGCCAACATCATCAGCACGACGAGATTGACGTACTTGTTGATTTGGTAGTTCTGCGTCACGTCTTCGCCCGACCACCCAATGAGAAACTGCAGCGCTTTGTCAAGTGTCCAATAGGCGAGGTAAGCGCCGAGTGCGAACAGCACAATCGACGACACGATGAACATCACCGAGTAGCGCTGTTCGCGCTTGGTGAGCGCCGGCACGACGAAACGCCAGATGTTCCACAGCAACACCGGTAGCGCCACCACTACCCCACCCCACAGCGCAATACGCACGCGAGCCGAAAAACCGTCAATTGGTCCGAGCGCATACAACATGCCGTCGCAGTTGAGCGAGGCGTTGGTGGCGCACAACTCTCGGTAGGGCGCGGTCAGAAAGTCGAGAACGGGCTCGTAGACGATGAGCAGCGAGATTGCCCCGACGGCAATCGCCAGGATCGAGTACACCAGCCGCGCGCGTAGCTCGGCGAGGTGCTGCATGATGGTCATCTCTTTCGGACGACCACGTGAACGGGCCACGTCAGTGCTCCGTCGGGTTGTTGGTTGCTTCTGGCTCGATCGCGGTGTTGGGCAGCTCACGCGTGTGTTCGGTCGCGGTGTCGGGTGCCGATTCTGACTGAGCTATCGCGTCGCTCGTAGCAGGTGCGGCAGGTGAGGTTCCCTGACGAAAGTTCGGCGTCGCGAGGTGCGGCATCTTGCCCTCGAACACATCACGCGCCGCTGACTGTGTTTCTTTCAACTGTTTCATCGGCTCATCCATCACCTTTTTCACTTCCCGCTGCACATTGTCAGAGATATTGCGTATCTCGCGATAGATCTTGCCGACTCGCTTCATCGCACCCGGCAGCTTCTCCGGACCGAGCACCACCAAGCCGAGCACAGCAATGATCAGCAGTTCGCTGCCCGACAAGTTGAACACGCCGCAAGCCTAGAGTTGCGCCGTGCAACAGCGCCTACCCTCACAGTTGGCGGTGCCGTGGCTCTTTGCGCATCGGGGTGCACGGGCGCACGAACGCGAGAACACCATGGATTCATTTCGTCTCGCACAACGCCTTGGGGCTACCGGCATCGAAAGTGATGTCTGGCTCACTCGCGACGGTGTCGCGGTGCTCGACCACGACGGGTTGGTCGGCGGGCGACTACGACGACGGGCAATGGCTGACGTTGACTCCGATGAACTTCCAGCACACGTGCCACAACTGCCCGAACTGCTCGACTTCGTCGAGTCGCACAGGCTCGCTCTGTCGCTCGACATCAAAGACCCTGCGGTATTTGCGGTAGTGCGCGATCTCGTTCTCACGCGTGGGCCTGACCTCGTGGCTCGCACCTATCTCTGCTTTGATGACTTTGCGACACTGCGCGACGTTGTCGCTGATGCCATGGGCGTGCAGCTCGTCGACTCATCGCGGCTGGCACGCATCAAAGAAGGACCTGAGCGACGCATTGCCACCCTTGCCTCGCTCGGCGTCACTGCTCTCAACATGCACCACACCGACTGGAATGGCGGCCTCGTCACCCTCGCCCATCGTTTTGAGCGTCTGGCTTTTGCCTGGGATACACAATTCGAGCCCGTCTTGACATCGCTCTTGCGCATGGGTGCTGATGCAGTCTTCAGCGACTGGGTCGACCGCATGGTTGACGCAGCGCGCGCCACGACGACCTGAGCGCGCTGGTGATGCCTCGCGTTACAACAGCGTGATGCTGTCGAACGGCCAGATCACGATCATCGCCTTGCCGCGAATGAGACCACGGTCGATCGGCCCGAACATACGACTGTCGAACGACATCGCTCGGTTGTCACCAATGAGGAATACTTCGTTCTCCCCCACCTGCACGGGTTCAAGATTCGCCGTGCCGCAGTTCAAGTCTGACCCTGAATCGGTCGCGGCGACATCGCCTTGGTCGACTGTCACCTCAGGAAGCCATGGCTCAAGTAAGGGTTCACCGTCGATGAACACCCGACAGTCACGAATCTCGACCGACTCACCACCCAGCCCAATCACCCGCTTGATGAGATCGTCGTGCTGCACGGTGTCGCCGTTGGTGGTGATGCGATCAAAGACAATCACGTCACCACGCTGCGGGTCACCAATGCGATACGACAACTTATTGACGAGTACTCGATCGTTGCCCCACAGAGTGGTCTCCATCGACGGTCCGGCGATGTAGTACTGCTGCACCACGAAGGTGCGCAACAGTGTGGCAATCACGACCGCCACCACGATGACGGTCACCCATTCTCGAATCTGACGCCAGCCACGCTGACGGCGGGCTTCGTCGTGCACGCCCGAATCGCCTTGCTGTGGACTGCTCGACGATTCGTTCGCTTCGCCGTGCGCAGGCTCGTTGGTCACCGTTGCAACGCTAGTTGCGTTGGTGTGTGCGACCTGTCTCAGAGTGAAGCGATGAGCTTGTCGACTCGGTCATCGTGACTCTTGAACGGGTCTTTGCACAACACGGTGCGTTGCGCCTGATCGTTCAATTTCAGGTGCACCCAGTCGACGGTGAAGTCGCGCTTGCGCTCTTTGGCCCGCTTGATGAACTCGCCACGCAATCGGGCGCGAGTCGTCTGTGGGGCAATGTCTCGAGCACGTTCTATGTCGGCATCATCACAGACTCGTTCAACCAAGCCTCGCGCCTGCATCTTGTAGAACACGCCCCGCTGCTGGTCGATGTCGTGATACTGCAGGTCGAGCATGTGCACGCGTGGGTCATCGAGCAACAGCCCGTGGCGCGCACGGAATTCTTCAATCAGGCGGTACTTGATGACCCAGTCGACTTCGCGATCGAGTTTCATCGGGTCGTTCTCCAAGGCGACGATGCAGTGTTCCCACATCTCAAGGGCGCGCTGCTCTTCTGGGCTGAAACCGCGCTGGTCGGCGAAGCGCAGGGCTCGATCGAGCAGTTCGCGCTGAATGTCCAGCGCTGAAAGCTCGCGGCCGCTCGCCAATCGCACCTTGCGCCGACAGGTGAGGTCGTGGCTGATGTCGCGAATAGCCCGAATCGGGTTCTCGAGCGTGAGGTCACGCAGCACGGTGACCGGATCTTCGATCATGCGCAAGACACACGCCGCCGAACCAATCTTCACAAAGTTGGTGTATTCGCTCATGTTCGAGTCACCGACGATCACGTGCAGTCGCCGAAATCGCTCTGAGTCGGCGTGCGGCTCGTCGCGCGTGTTGATGATCGGGCGACTGCGGGTGGTGGCACTACTGACGCCTTCCCAGATGTGTTCGGCACGTTGGGCAATCGAGTAAATCGGTCCCCGTGCCGTCTGCATGATGTGACCCGCACCCGTGAAGATCTGGCGCGACACCAAGAAGGGAATCAGCGTCTCGGCGTAATGCGACAAATCATCGCTGCGAGTGGTGAGATAATTCTCGTGGCAGCCATAGCTATTGCCCGCTGAATCGATGTTGTTCTTGAACAGATAAATCGTGCCGCGAATGCCTTCATCACGCAGGCGTTGCTCAGCGCCAGACACGAGGTTCTCGAGTACCCGCTCGCCTGCTCGGTCGTGCGTAACGCACTCAAGAATCGAGTCACACTCAGGCGTCGCGTATTCGGGGTGCGAACCAACGTCGAGATAGAGACGAGCACCGTTCTCCAAGAACACATTGCTCGAGCGACCCCATGACACGACCTTGCGAAACAAATAGCGAGCGACCTCGTCTGGGCTCAGGCGTCGCTGTCCACGCAACGTGCAGGTGACGCCGTATTCCGTCTCGATACCGAAGATGCGCCGAGACAACTCGGGGGTGCGCATCAGCCGACCGCTCGTGCCACCACGTCGTCAGACAGTCGGGTGAAGGCGCGACGCTTGCCGTTGCGCACGAGCGTGGCGACCTCGAGATCGGCAGCCGCCACCTTGCGGTCGGGTCCGCTCAACGCCTCGACGGCGACGCGTACTGCTCCATCGACGTCGAGATCGTCGCGATATCCACTTGCGAGACGACCAGCGATACCTTCAGCATCACCACCCAGCACGCAGAAGCGTTTCTCGTCAAGCAACGTGCCGTCATACAAGATGTGGAAGAGCCGATCGGCCGCGGGGGTGTCACCCACCTCTGCAACGAGCAATTCGACCTCGAGCGGCTTCGGTCCCATCGTTGAGAACACATCGCCCAACACCTGGGCATATTGGTTGGCGAGACTGCGCGCATCCACGTCGAGCCGTGAGTATTGATATCCGCGCAGTTCAGCAGCACGGACTCCGGCCACACGCAACTGGTCGAACTCGTTGTACTTACCGACGCCGGCGAACGCGATTCGGTCGTAGATCTCGCTCACCTTGCGCAAGGTGGTCGACGGATTCTCGGCGACGATGACGATTGCGGTCGCAGTCTGCATAGCGACCAGTGCCCGGCCGCGAGCAATACCCTTGCGCGCATAGTCAGCGCGATCCTTCATCATTTGTTCTGGTGAGACGTAAAACGGCATGCTCATCGCTTGCGCACCTCGCCCATGATGGTTTCGTACGTCGCAGCGAGCGTCGCGTCGGCGACGCGGTTCCAACCCGAGGCATCGATCGAGGCCACGATCGGATAGATGCCGCGCAGAACATCGGGTCCGCCCGTCGCCGCATCAGCGTCGGCTGCCTCCCACAAAGAACGTGCAGCCAACGCGACGGCCTCATCACGCGTGAGACCTTGTCGCCAACCGAGTCGCAAGACGGTGCCTGCCAGCGTCGATCCCGAACCAGTTGCCACGAAGTCACGCTCTTCGTAGCGGCCACCTGTGATGTCAAAGTCCCACAGACGACCGCGACCAGCAAGCAGGTCAAACCCAGCAAAGAGCGGCACCACGATGATGCCCGCTTGCAGCGCAGCAGGCAGGTTCTGGCGCACCAACATCGACAGCTGATTCGCCTTGCCCTCAAGCGACAGCGGCTGCCCTTCTACTTTTTCGTAGTACTCCAGCTGCAACTGAAACACCTTGATCATCTCCATGGCAGGGCCCGCCGTTCCCGCAATGGCAACACCGCTGAACTCATCGGCCTGAACGACCTTTTCCATCGTGCGATGGCTGATAGCCATGCCCGCAGTCGCCCGACGGTCACCCGCCATGACGACGCCTCCGTCGTAGGTCAGCGCGATACAAGTAGTCGCATGCGGCAATACGCCGGCTGAACCAGCGTTGGCAGGAAACGGATTGAGACCGACGCGCTTCAACAACTCAGGGAAATTCGCACCCGGGTCGTCGGCTGGAGTGAATCTTGGCAGGGTCATGATGAACTGGTCACTTCGGCGCTGACGAACGAGCGCCTATTCTCCGCCCTTTTGCACGTAGCTCTTGACGAAGTCTTCGGCGTTGGTCTCGAGCACTTCGTCGATGTCGTCGAGCAGATCATCGAGTTCAGCTTTAAGCCGGTCGGTGTTCTCCGCATGGTGTGGCGCGGTGGTCTCGGCTTCCGTCGACTTCTCCTCGCGTGGTGCAGACGGTCGCTGCTTCTTGGTGCGTTCGGCCATGGCAAGTACCATAGCAACGCCCGTGCGCGCACGGGCACTCAGGTGTGCGGCTGATCAGCCCCCGTGGTAGCGCCAAGCTTGGCGATGAGCTCAGCCGCCGTATCGCACGAATCGATGAGGTCGCCGGTGAGCGCTCGTGTACCCCTCAATGGCTCCATCATCGGCACGCGCCGCAGCGGGTCACGACCGACGTCAAAGACGATCGAGTCCCAATTCGCTGCAACAATGTCGCGCGGAAACTTCGCCAAACATGAGCCACGAAACCACGCCCGGGTACTCTCGGGTGGCGCGTCGACGGCATGTTGCGCCGCCGCAGCATCAACCATCGTGCGCAAACCACAGCGCAACGCCAACGACTTTTCACGCCGCAGGTCGGAATACTGCAGATCAATCGCTTTCAATCGTGCGTCAGTTGGCGTCAGACGATGGCGGGCAGCCATGCCGTCGACGAGACGCTTCTTAGCGACCCAGTCGACGACCGACGCCATCGACTCGGGGTTGGTGCTCAGTCCGTCGAGCACGGCCTCCCACTCTTCTAAGATGCGTTTGCCGTCGTCGACACTCACCGCTTCGAGCCCGTGGCGGTCAGCCCATGAACGGGCGCGCTCGAGCAACTGCCATTGAATGTCGAGTGCCGTCATGCGCTTACCGTTGGCCATCGCCACGGCTGCGCGCAGCGTCGGGTCGTTGCTGACTTGACGAATAGCCGTGACTGGGTGAGCAAGCACCAGGTCGTCACCCACCGCATCGTCTTCGATCATCGCGAGCACGATTGCCGTGGTGCCCACTTTGAGGAACGTCGCAACTTCGCTCATGTTGGCATCGCCAACGATGACGTGCAGTCGCCGGTATTTCGCCGCATCGCAATGCGGCTCGTCACGCGTGTTGACGATCGGTCGCTTGAGCGTAGTTTCGAGGCCTACTTCCTCTTCGAAAAAATCAGCGCGCTGACTCAGCTGATAGGGAATATCGCCCGGCACCGCACCGGGTGACTCACAGCCCACCTTGCCGGCTCCGGCGAACACTTGCCGCGAGATGAAGTGTGGCGTGATCTGTGTTACGAGACGACCGAACGGCACGGCACGATCGACGAGATAGTTCTCATGACACCCGTAGCTATTGCCTTTGCCGTCAGAGTTGTTCTTGTAGACGACGATCTCGCCTCCATTGAGCAACGGTTGCGCCCGCTGCATGCTGAGCCGCATCACTTCTTCAGCTGCGCGGTCGTACAACACCACTTCTGATGCCGTGCGGCATTCGGGCGTTGAGCATTCTGGGTGGGCGTGGTCGACGTAGTAGCGCGCGCCGTTAGTGAGCACGGTGTTCACTAGGTGTGTTTCAACCTCTGGGGCAAGAATCTCTCCGAGCAAGAGACCGCGTGCATCGTTGCCGGGTTGTTCGTCGAAGAAATCCCATGCTGTTCGCGTTTCGCTGCGACCGAGGAACGCGTTGATCAACATCGAACTGGCAGTGACAGCGTTGAGCTCTGCGTCGCGCACGACGATGCCGTACTCAGTCTCGATGCCGCACACCTTGGCGATCGACATGGCTAGAGGTACTGGCCAGTGGCCGTGCGTTCAATTGCCTTTCCGCCACCGGCTTCGCTGTCGTGAGTGAGCGTGCGAATGAAGACGATGCGCTCCCCTTTGCGACCAGACACTTTCGCCCAGTCATCTGGGTTGGTGGTGTTGGGCAAGTCTTCGTGCTCGCGGAACTCTTGACGGATCGATGAGACGAGGTCGTCGCCCTGCACGCCGCCTTCTCCGCCTGCGAGCAGTCGTTTGATTGCCAGCTTCTTTGCACGACGCACGATGTTCTCAATCATCGCCCCCGAAGCGAAGTCTTTGAAGTAGAGAATCTCGCGATCACCGTTCTGATACGTGACCTCAAGGAATCGATTTGCGTCATCGGTGGAATACATCGCCTCAACGGTGTCGTCAATCATCGAACGGATTGCCCCGTCAAGCTCACCATGGCGGGCAATGCTTGCTACCGAGATTGGCACGTCGCGGGTGAGATATCGGGCAAAGATCTGCTTGGCGGCGGCCGCGTCGGGGCGTTCAATGCGAATCTTTACGTCGAGACGGCCCGGTCGCAATATCGCCGGGTCGATCAAGTCTTCTCGGTTCGTCGCCCCGATGACGATGACGTTGCGCAAACCCTCGACACCGTCAATCTCAGCCAAGAGCTGCGGAACGATGGTCGACTCCATATCTGACGAGATACCCGTACCGCGCGTGCGGAACATTGAGTCCATCTCGTCGAAAAACACGATCACCGGCCAGCCTTCCTCGCTCTTCTCCCGTGCTCGTTGAAACACCATGCGAATCTGCCGCTCGGTTTCCCCGACGTATTTGTTGAGCAACTCGGGACCTTTGATGTTGATGAAGTAGCTGCGCCCCTTGTCGGCCCCGATGCGTGACGCCACCTTGTGGGCGAGCGAGTTGGCGACGGCCTTAGCGATAAGGGTTTTGCCGCAACCGGGAGGCCCGTAGAGGAGGATTCCTTTCGGTGCGGGTAGTTGATACTCGGCAAAGAGATCGCCGTGCAAGAACGGCAGCTCGACTGCGTCGGCAATCGCCTCGATCTGCGTATCGAGGCCCCCAATGTCGTCATAGGAAATGTCCGGCACTTCTTCGAGCAAGAGGTGCTCAACCTCGGGCTGGGCGAGGCGCTCGAGCAAGAGCCCGCTGCGTGCGTCAAGGCGCAACAGATCGCCTGACCGCAGATGTACACCACGCAAAGCGTCGGCCAGCTCGCAGACCCGATCATCGTCGCCACGGCCTGTCACGATGGCGCGCACGCCGTCTTCCAAGACTTCTTTGAGCGACACCACCTCGCCGGTGGGCTCAGAGCTGCGGGCCATCACAACATTGAGGCTCTCGTTCAACACCACTTCACTACCCCGTTCGAGGTTGTTGAGATCGATGTCGGGGTGCAGTGAAACCCGCATCTTGCGCGAGTTGGTGAGCACGTCAACAGTGCCATCGTCATTGGTTCCCACGACGATGCCGTACGCCGACGGCGGCTGGGTCAGTTTCTCGACTTCTTCGCGCAGAGACGCCACATGGTCACGGGCTTCACGCAACGCGTACGACAATTTCTCGTTCTGCGCCTTTGCGTTCGCCAACTGACCCTTGGCTTCAAGCAGTCGCTCTTCAAGTGCACGAAGTCGTGCCGAGGTGTCGTCTGCCATGCCCTGAACCTAGTGGGCTGCCGTGTATCGTGAAACCCCATGAAGGTGTGGATCGACCAAGATCTCTGCACGGGTGACGGCCTGTGTGAAGAGATCGCCCCTGAGGTATTCACGTTGCTTGACGACGGTCTGGCCTACGTCAAAGAAGGTGACAAGGTGTTCGCCACGGCGAAGGGCAATCCGCAGGGTGCGGCTGGTGTGGCCAACTTCGACGACAAGCATCTCGACGCAGTGATTGAATCTGCCGAAGAATGCCCCGGCGAGTGCATCTTCATCGAGCCGTAAGAAGCGACAGCCCCCTCGTCAGACCGCCTGCGCGCTAGCGCGCGGTGAGCAGCCGCGCCACCGTCAAGAAACCCGTGTGCGCCACCATGCGGTGGTCAGGCCGCACCGACTCACCCTCGATATGCCAGGTGCGGTGCAGCACTTCGAGTGTGCGCATCGCCACCCACTCACCGCGCACCGCATCAAGCGTCTGACGAACCTTTGTCGCCTGGGTGATGCTCGGAGTGTACGCAACTACCACACCTCCGGCATGCATCACACTCGGAAGATGTGGCACGACCTGCCACGGCTCGGGCAGGTCAAGCACGGCGCGATCGAAGCGCGCCGGTGACCCGGTCAGCGTTGGCAGGCTGATGCCCGCATACGAGTCGCGCAGTTCGACGTCGTAGCGCCCGAGTGCCTCGTCTCCCAGAAACGAAGCAACGTTCTTCTTGGCACGCTGGGCAAAATCTTCGCGCAGTTCATAGCCAACGATGTGCGCACCAAGTCGCAAGATCGTCATCGACAACGCACCAGACCCGACACCGGATTCAAACACGAGCATGCCAGGGCCAATGTCAGCGAGCATTGCGATGGGTGCCAAATCTTTCGGATAAATCACCTGCGCGCCGCGCGGCATCTCCAAGACAAAGTCTTCGAGCGTCGGGCGCATGACCACGTATTTCGCACCTTTGGTCGACTCGACGGTGACGCCCTCTGGTGCGCCGATCACCTGCGTGTGCGGCACGAAGCCCGCGTGACTGTGAAACTCGCCCGCTACTTCGAGCGTCACGAGGTAACGGCGTTCTTTAGTGTCGATGAACAACACGCGGTCACCAATGGCGAATGGTTGGGCCATCGTCAGATGCCTCGCTCTCGACGAGCACTGATCGAGACCGTCTCGCCGTCGCGTAGGCGCACGACGGTGCGCTCGGTTCGTACGTTTCGCCTGCTCCACCAACGCCAGACTGCGAATACGACTGCAACGATCGGATACCGCTTGGCAACCCGTGTCACGGCAAGCCCGACCACTCGCACGAGCATGGTCACGCGTCTAGCGACGAATCTCGATGACGCCGCGCCGACGCTTGCCACCACGCCGGCCCAGCAGATAGGCAGCGAGCAGACCGACCGCGATGCCCGCGACCGCCAGCACGGTGATTGACGATTTCTTCGTCTCGGTGATCTCGGTGACGTCTTCTTGCAACGCTTTGAATTTGGCCTCGAGATCGTCGCGCGTAATCTTGCGGCGGTCGGTCATCGGCGGCCTCGATTCAGCTCAAACACGCTCACACGCGACCAAACAACTGCCGAGGTTGCGATGCCAATTGCCAACGTGACGAGATACGGCACGAAGCTCAGACCGTCGGCCTGGTCGACGAACCAGGTGTACAGCAGCAGATCTTGCGTCAGACGCAAGACACCGACCAGCACGATCACGATGCCAACCGACATCAGAAACCCGGCAATGAGACCCACGCCCAGCCATCGCCCGGCACCGCGCAACGGGTCGAGCGTCTCCTGTTTGGCGTAGTCACGCACCAATTCGTAGGTCTCGACGGGGTCAAACTGCACCCCTTCTGTCTATCGGCGACTGCGTCTCGGCGACTAAATCTCGGCTAGCGCGTCTCGGCGACCGCATGTCATGTTCACCGCAACAGACCAGCGTGCTATGCGCTCGGCTACTTCGTTCGCGGCAGCAGATCTTCGGTGCGCGGTGTGGCGTTGTAAGTGCCAAAGGCTTTCATCGTGGCGTCCCACAACGGACGGTACGCCGACTGATTGCTCACGCCGCCACCGTTCAACACCAGCGCGAACGAGATTGCACCGTCTTGCACAGGGAAGAATCCGCTCAG
>Ga0255182_1000623_pt1 | contig 21966 bp, 27 predicted proteins | sample Atl_UVDOM_RepA_8_FD_188420 | JGI IMG/M metagenome (GOLD analysis project Ga0255182, IMG submission 188420) | Freshwater microbial communities from Altamaha River, Georgia, United States - Atl_UVDOM_RepA_8d | ecosystem: Environmental > Aquatic > Freshwater > River | place: USA: Georgia...
TTGAAAGTCTGAAATCAGGCGAAGCCCCAACAATAAAATTCCAAACATAAAAAGTGATCCGATCAACGCATAAGGAAGAAGTGCAAAATTGAATAGGGCCGCGATGAAGGTAAATGTAATTACCAGTTCAAAAATCGCGATCATCCAATAGCCACCCGCGGCTTTTCCGGGTAAACGGTTAATGAAGGTATTTTCAAACTGTTTGCAGAACCATTCAGGCGTGGATAATGTTTTCCATTTATCGATCGCCGCAGTTCCAAATAACAAAACGTAAATAAAAATGATTGAATAATTAATAACCGGTTGAAATTCGCTCATAAAATGTCCTTTTTTAAAAAATTGATTCAATCAATATTTTATCCAAGTGCATTAGTTGATCAAGTTGAAATGAAAATTAATTGCAAAAAATCTAAATAAGCTGTTTTTTCTATAATTGGGCTATTTTTTTCCATTTGATTTCAGCTCTTCTTGAGGGGTCTTTGCCAGAGGCATCTACAATTAACTGATCCTGATCAAGAAGAACAATTTTTCGACTGATTCGAGTATTTTCCATTTCCTTAACTACGCAGGCTTTTATTTGAATAAGGAGTTGATCTTTTGAAATTTCAAAAGAACCAACATAAGACATAATCCAGTCATTAGATGAATTAACAACAGATACTTTTTTATCTCTCGTGAAAGTAAATAAGCCTGCTTTTGCAGTTTCATCTGTTTTTTGATCATTAATAAACGAATCTATCGAGATAAGTTCATAAACTCCGTAAATTAAATTAATATCTACGAATTTATCCATTTTCAAAAGCTTTTTGAAGTTTGGCTTTGTCTAATTTAATCATTTGCCACATGGCGTGCATGAGGGCTTCTTTTTTGCGATTATTTTTGCTGGTATTCCATTTATCAAATTCAGCAGGGACTATTTGCCAACGCACGCCGTATTTGTCGATCAACCAACCACATTGCACGGGTTTACCGCCGCCGCTGATCAGTTTTTTCCAATAAGTATCGATTTCACGCTGCGTTTTACATGGCACGACAAAAGAGATCGATTCGTTAAAAGGCATTTCAGTAAATCCATTTAACAACATGATCTTTTGCCCAAGCAGGGTGATGTGCATTGTTAAAACGGAACCTTCTTTGACGCCCATCGGGTTTTGTCCCCAGTAAGCCGTTTTTCCAATCTTTGTGTTTTTAAAAACAGATTTATAAAATTGGGCCATTTCGGCCGCTTTGTTATTCGACCAAACACAAACATAGGCTTTGCTCATACTAGTTCCCTTTGCGACCACCGCGGCAGGGGCCTACGGGTGATTTTTTTTCATATCTAGATTTAGCAGGCATGAACTTATTAAAACCAGCGGCTGTGACTGCGCCAGCTTTCTGAGCTTCTTTTTTGCGGTTATTTAATTCAACAAGTAAATTCGTTTTTTCAGCTGTTTTTGTCATGGGCCTAGGATTAGCACAATTCTATTTGAATGGAACTGCAAATTCATTTTTTTACAAAGGGGTGACTATTTTTTATAGGTTTCTAGACAGTTTTAGTTTCATATTCGATGAATTCGGCATAGACTGTGTTTTTGAATTGCAATCGGATAAGGACATCGATGGAAACCTCTATATACAAAATCATTTCATTTCCTGGTAAAATCCAATTGGTTCAAACAGATCAGCAATTGCAAAACTGCTGTGACCGCATCAGTCAGGCGAGTTTATTGGGCTTTGACACCGAAACTCGGCCGGCCTTTAAAAAAGGTCAAGTTTACCAAGTGGCGTTGTTACAATTAGCCACTGAAACCGAAGCCTATGTCATTCGCTTGCATGGATTACAGCGGTTTGATTTGATTCGTCCCATTTTTGAAAATCAATCCATCGTCAAAGTCGGTCTGGCTATCAAAGAAGACATTCGACAATTACAAAAGCGCTTTCAGTTTAGTCCCGAAAATTTTATCGATCTGCAAATTTTGGCGAAAACGAAAGGACTTCGGAATATGGGACTGAAGGGGATGACCGAAGAAGTCCTCGGTGCCACGATCACAAAAGGGCCTAAAACAACGAACTGGGAAGCCGCGGAGTTAACAGATCGTCAGATTTTGTATGCGGCTACGGATGCCTGGATCAGTTTAAAGCTATTTCAGCAACTGAATGCGGTAAAAGTTCCAAATTCTGAAAATTGAATATGAATTTCAAGGGCTTACTGTTACATTGCCGCCTATGAATACATTTACTGATTTTGCTTTACTTCCTTCATTGCTTAAAACTTTGAAAGCCCAAAAAATTTATAACCCAACTGAAATTCAGCGCAACGCCATTCCTTTGTTGATGTCGGGTCAATCTGTTGTCGGAGTTTCTGAAACGGGCAGTGGTAAAACATTAACTTATGCTCTTCCGATTTTACATTTAATCAAAACTTTGGAAAATGAAGGCAGCCCTGTGGTTGAATCATCTCGTCCCCGAGCGCTGGTTTTAGTTCCTTCACGTGATTTAGGGGAACAGGTTTCGAAAGTTTTTAAAAACTACACACATGATACTCGCGTTCGTGTTCGCGCCGTTTTGGGCGGAACGACTTTCGAACAATGTCGCAGAAATGTCGCCGGAGAATTTGAAATTTTATTAGCTACTCCAGGTCGTTTGATTCAAATGTTGGGTAAAGAATTGATTGATTTATCAGATGTCCGAATGATTGCGTTTGATGAAGCCGACCAAATGCTGGATGAAGGTTTTTTGTCTGAGTCGAAAATGATTGTCAAAGAATGTCCGGCTGATACGCCAATGGCTTTATTTTCGGCGACAGTTTCACAAACTGTCGAAGATTTAATGAATTCACTTTTTAATAAAGCCGAAGTCGTTCGTTCGAGCGGCGCAGGTAAAGTCGTGAAAACATTAATCACTAAAAATGAAACAGTGATCGATGGTTTACGTTGGCCGATTTTTGAAAAATTGATCAAGCAAAAACCGACAGGTGGCACCATTGTTTTTACAAATACTCGTGAACAATGTGATAAATTAGCAGCTGAAATCGAAAAAAATGGTTTTCAGTGTGTTGTTTATCGCGGCGAAATGGACAAAGGCACACGCAGAAATAATTTAAAAAGCTTTCGTAATGGTGAGGTGAATTTACTCATCTCCACAGATTTGGCTGCGCGTGGTTTGGATTTAGATTACGTTGGCCGTGTTATTAATTATCATCTTCCGCAAGAAATGGCGAACTACCTTCACCGCGTCGGTCGAACAGCCCGTGCGGGTAAAGAAGGCCTGGTTGTGAACTTGGTGACTGAACGTGATCTAGCTCTGATTGCTAAGCTTGAAGGTAAAGGTCAAACTGCCAAAGACTTGAAATCACGCTTCAAGGATAAAGACGGAAAGCGCCTGCATGTTTCTGAAGATTTGCGTAAGCCAAAACCTAAAAAGGCCCCTGCATCTAGTGGCAAGTCATCAGGTGGGCCACGTAAAAAATCTCGTCCAAAGTTTAAGCCTAAGCCGTATAATCCTAAGTAGTGATTAGTTGCTTTTTTTAATTTTTAATACAAAAGTCACCCATTGACCGGTGCTTGTCCATGTGATCGAAGAGCCCTTGGGAAGTTCATCAAGTGTTTGCTGAACATGCTGTTGAATGCCGACTCCACGTCCAGTGAATCCTTTACGTTCGCTGTCTTTGATCTCAATTTTATCGCCAGCCTTAAATTCCTTTTCCAGGCTTTTCGGAAAAGCTTTGATTTGTTCGTTGGATATTTCGACATAATAAAAATCTTTGTCGCTGGAAACTGTGTGTGAAATTTTTGTCTGTGCATGATCGATCGGATCCAATTTTTTGTTTTTTAAATTTAAACTGCGTGCGCCATGCTGAACAGTATTTTGTAATGTATGTCTCAACATTTCTTCGGTTGCACTGACCACAGAAGGATTATTTTTTAAAATTTCAGGAGACTCTTTTTGGATCAAATCTTTTAATTGTGTATGTATATTTTTTGAAATTTGATCGAAATTATTCAAATTTACAATTTCAACATTCGACGCTTTGGGGCTTTTGGGAGTTTCTTTGGGTACATATGAAACTTTCTGCAATAACTGGCTAAATGATAATCCCGCGACCGTATTCGCGGCCAACGAGGTCACAAGTTCACAAGCATAGAGGGCCTTCGATTTGCGACTCATGCAGTTCAGTTTTCTTTGAAAGTATTGCAACAGGCCTTCGCTTTTAACTGAATTATTGCGCAGATTGTTTTTAGCGAGGTATTCATTTAATTTTTTTTGCTTTTGAAAAACCAAGCGATTAATTTCAGAGCAAGGCCAATCTTTCATGGCGCCAATCAATTTTCCATCAGCGTCTTTTTTTATAAAAACTTCATCGATTCTGAGTTCTGCTGGCGCCAGTAAATTATAAGCTAATACAGGTGCTATTTTTAATTCATGATTAGAGTAACAATCGCTATCGTTTTTAAATGATTTTTCGGTGAAGTTGATGATTGAAATTGGCAACTGTAGCAAATTTAGAAAAGCATCAAAAGTTTTTTCGCCAGTACCGATCAGACATTTTGTAGTAGCTTGGTTCAAATCAACGATATCATGACAAATTTGATCAGCAGAACAGGACAGGGGAATCAGATTCAAAGATTTGAATTCGTCTGCAAATTCAGAGCAACGTAGTTGTATCTGATTTTGTTGACAAAGGGGTTCAATTGTTTGAAACATTGATTTTTTTAATTCGGTTTGATCAGATAAAAAATTATTTTGAATACATTTTAAATTGTTGTTACTGGGTTTGAGCTGACAATAGCGATCGGCCAGTTGATCAAAATCATTCGATTTTGCCATGCATGCAAACACTAAAATCGCAAAAATAAATATTAAATTGCTGCCCATGTTCAATAAGGACTTATCGGCTTTTATAGATGGGTTCTGTCGCGACCTATGTCCTGAATTCAAATGGCATTCTGTTTTGTAAATAAGATCTGTCAAAAAAATTGACACAAGCGATGAATCATCTTCTGTGATAACTTAAGCACCTTCAGGAGAATTTATGAAATTTTTGATATCACTATTAATGGGAGCCTTTCTTTCACAATCTGTATTGGCTGAATCCTGTACAGATCAATCTTTGGCCAACCAAGCTGCGCAGTTTGATTTGTCTGGAAATATCCGTTTTGAAAACAAATCTTCTGGTGATGTCGACACGATCAGTATGGCAAGACATTCAAAAGGCGATGAAATGTATGACTATTTTAAAGAAGAACTTTCATCGGACTTTGAATTGATTTCTGATGTCTATACGGGACAAGAATCTGCTGTCTTTTTTACTCAGGAAAAATCAAGTTGCAAAGTCATGATGATGGTGACAGCGGGAGATGAACCGGCTGTTTACGCAGTAGATACTATTTCTGATAAATCTATGTCGCTCGTTGATATTTACAATAACGACCGTCTTATTTTAGTCAAAGAGTCGTTATGATCGATACCCAGACGTCAGCCCTCGTATTTGAACTCAACTCGATTCATCTGATGACAGTGGCTTCTGTTCAGCCGTTGGGGATATTTTTAAAAACGGGTCAAGACAAAGACATGCTGCTTCCCAATTCGCAGGCCTATGGACAGCTTGAAAAAGGCGATCAGGTCTTGGTGATTATTCAGCAGGACGATCAGGGGCGTTTGTTTGCTTCTGAAAAATTCGAACGATTGTTGGATAATAAAAAAGCTGATTTTAAACCAGACCAAGTAGTTGATCTGACTATATATGCTAAAACTGATTTAGGTTACAAAGCGATTATCAATAGTCAAGGCACGGGCGTATTGTACAGCAACGAAATTTTTAAACCACTGGCCTATGGTGAAAAGACTAAAGGTGTTATCAAAAAAATTCGCGACGATGGTAAAATTGATCTGATTTTACGCGCGGCCGGACACAAAGCCACAGAAGATATTGGTTTGAAAATTATCGAGCTTCTTGAGGATAACCAAGGGTTTTATGCTTTAACCGATAAAACACCTGCCGAAGAAATTTACGAATTATTTGGAGCTAGTAAAAAGAAATTTAAAATTGCTCTCGGCGGACTGTACAAAATGAGAGTCATTTCGGTCAGTGACGAGGGCATTCGTTTAACGAAGTAATTCTATTTTTTATTTTGTTTAAATCCTAAAATATCGACGTACGTAATCCCTTTTGCGACTGCCGAAGAGGGGCGTGCGTTTTGTCCTTTAATTTGAATTTTTCCTGAATTAAATAATTCTTTAAAGGCCGTTCGTGAAATTTCTCGTAAATTCAAATTTTCATTTTGTTGTTTAATAGCTTGTAACAAAACGTTATCCAGTCTTTTTTCAGATCGATTCAGTTCTAATACAATTCTAAATGAATTGGCAGGTTGTGGGGGAATGTGATCATGCATAAGATTCTCCTGTTTTTTGACTTAATTGTTCGACCCATTTTTGTAATTCCGTATTTGATTGCAAGATTTCGAATGGGTCAAAATTCAAAACTTTCGCAACTGGATCATTGATTTGGTTTAATTTTAAATACATTTCAGTCGTCGTTTGACGAAATCGTGGATTCAGATCAAAGGCATTCAGACACAGGGATCGCAGCATTTTAAAATCAGAATCAGTCTGGATACGACAATAAGACAATAGCTTTTTAAAATCACTATCTGCAATACGATCCCACAAGAAGTGACTCCACAGGTAGCTGACTAAAATCATTTTAAAAATCGCCGCTGGCGAATATTTATCCGCCATTTTTTTTAATAAACTTTTGATTTCAAAAACTGTAAAATATGAATTTTTTTCGATAAAAATTCGGTGGACAGCTTCGTTGGCATCCAAAAGCAGGAGCATTTCGCAAGTGTTTGCAAAAGACTCTTCGATCAGCATGGCCACAATCCAGTCCCGATTTTTAGATTTAATCTGCGGTCGCAAAGAACGAGCGACTGCATGGCAAGACTCATGAAAAACATAATTAGCTTTCAGGTTATCAACAACATGATCCCATGATATTTGATCTTGCGTTTGATTGCGCAGTGCCTGAAGGACATTGACGTTATCGGTATATGGAAGTTTTTTTTGTTCAATCAGATTTTCCAATTCACCCATAGGAAATGTTTGGTAATTTAAACTGGGCTTGTCCGTAAGTTGATATTCATTTTCTGTAATCAGATTACGAATTTTTCTGTACAATCGATTTTGTGACAGTAAATACCCATCCCCCAGTATTGCAGATACTGAGTGCTGTGGTTGGTGCTGTGAATGGATATTTAAAATTGTACCTAGTTTCATATCAGGAGTTTAAAAATTGAAAGCCCTCTTTCGAGGGCTTTTTAACTATTTTTTTGCTTTCGTTTTGAATGTGACTTTTTCGACTTCAGTCAGATATTTGCGGGTTGCAGCTGGAAGCTCTTGCCATAATTTCCACGCAAAGAACAAACCGAGTAATGTAAATGGCATCAAGAATGTTGGCCAGTATTGCCATGTTTCCTTAGTGATAATAGCTCCTAAAACGAATTCCTGGAAAGAGGAACCCAATTTCGAAAATCCATCGGCAACACCTGTCGCTGTTGCAGCCCCTTTACGGCCACCAAAGTCAGCCGTCGCAGTTCCAGACATAATCGAGTGAACACCGATAACTGACATCATAATAATCAATGCAGACACACCCATAATGATAGGGGCGTTATGAAAGCCACCGTATAAGCAAGCCATCATCGCAACGGCCGCTACAAACATCAAAGCTTGGTTCAGGCCAGCTACAGGCGCGCGACGAGATTGGAAGAACTTATCTGAAGCCCAGCCCGCCAAGAATGATCCCACAATGCCTGTTACTGCGGCCCAAAGACCCCAGTTTTCATTGATGACAGGAACAACCATTTCCGTTTCTTTTGAAAACAGACGGTACCACTTCATAACGCCATCACGTAAAATTCCCGAAGTGAACTCAATCACACCGATCATCAAAATGACTTTGTTACTTAAAACGGCTTTGATAACGCTCAACCATGATTGTGATTTGATATTATGATCGTCATGAGAAGCGTCGTGTGTTTCAAATTTTGGAAAACCCGCTGTATCTGGAGAATCTTTGATCAAGATTAAATCGATCAAGGCCCAGGCAATTAATAATCCAGCAGGAATAAAAAAGATCAACCAAACAGCGGGTACTTGTGCTTCTTGTAATGCGAAAACACTTTGAATTAAATCACGAACAGCTGAAGGTTCACCTGTGTAATTTAATTTAACAGATTTGGCGATGGCTTCTGACCAGTCAAAGGCAAAGTAAACACCCAATGAAATCAATGTACCAAAAATAGCGCCGAAAGTTCCGCGTTCGCGAACATGGAACCAGAAAGATTTAACTTTGATAGTAGAAATCGCACCAAAGCTTTGGAAGAACATATTTAAAGCGTAAAATAATGTTAACCATAGTACGATGTCCATCTCTGTACCTTTTAAATTTAAGTACAGTGTCCAACCCATTAAGGTGTTAAAAATAGCGGCTCCAAGAGCGGCCATGATCATCCCTTTTTTACCACCAATGCGGTCGATTAACGGACCTGAAACAAATAATGAAGCGGCGTAAACGAAAAAGCCCCATCCAGAGATCTGACTTTTTTGGGCTTTTGTAATGACTTCGGCCGTTGCTAAAGCATCCAAATTGTAACGAGCCATGTACATAAAGGCGTAAGTCATACCTAAAGGGAACCAGCTGAGGAATCGGCGCCACATGAAAGCTTTGGTATGCTTGAGTGGGTTTCGCATGAAGTACAGCGTAATGATATACGTTAATAGCATTAAGACGATAACCAATTGGATCATGTAAACCTCGCTCGTAGATTTTAAAGTTGCAGTTTTTTATCGTCCCAGACTGTCGACAGTCAACTAATTGCTCCAGAGAAGAGTTCGAGCTGGGGTATAATTTGGCAATAATACAACTGAAAGCTTATTTTTTAAACAACGGTATCCTAGTGATCATAAAAATGGTGATGATTCCATCAAGATATCAGCTGTTTGTCCTTTAACAATGTGATCTTATTGTACTGTGGATCTTGAATTGAATGGTTTAGAATTCCGTAAACCAAAGGGGATGTTGTGAAAATTGCAATTATTGGATCCGGTATTTCAGGCTTGGGCAGCTCGCTGATTTTGAAAGATCACCACGATGTTCATTTGTTTGAATCCAATACGCGTTGGGGTGGCCATGCGCACACATCGGATATTAAAACTTATAACGGCGACCAAGTGGCCTTAGACACTGGTTTTTTAGTTTATAACGAATTGACCTATCCTCACTTAACAGCGTTGTTTAAATATCTGAATGTCGAAACGGTGGATTCAGATATGTCGTTGTCGATTCGCAGTCAACGTGATCAAGTCGAATGGGCGGGGGATAATTTATCGACAGTATTTGCTCAGAAAAAAAATTTATTTCGACCTTCGTTTTATAAAATGCTTTTTCAAATACTTAAATTCCATCGCAAAGCACCTGCTTACCGCGAAGAATGTCAAAACGAGTCCCTGAATCTTGAAGAATTTTTAGATCGTCACGGTTACGGTCAGGAAATTCGTGAATGGTACATTTTACCTATGGTGGCCGCGATTTGGTCAACCGGTGAAAAAGATATGTTAAAATTCCCAGCGGAAACTTTTTTTAACTTTTTTTTAAATCATAAACTATTACAAGTGAATGATCGTCCGATCTGGCGCACAGTTAAAAATGGCTCCCGCAATTATGTGCAAAAAATTATTTCTCAGTTGCCGAAAAAGTCCTTGGGTGAAGCCGTTGTTTCTGTTCGAAACTCAGCAGAAGGTATTCAAATTCAAACGACGCGTGATACTTATCATTTTGATAAAGTGATTTTTGCAACGTCGGCGCCGATTGCGCTGGGACTGATTCAAAATCCGACCCAGCCACAAAAAAATATTCTAGGATCTTTTCGAACAACACCGAATCAAGCCTATTTGCATACCGATTCTTATTTAATGCCGAAAAATCAAAAATGCTGGGCCTCTTGGAATGTTTTAGCTAAAGGCTTGGATCAAAACAATCAAGTCAGTTTGACGTATTATTTGAATCGTTTGCAACCTCTTCAAACAACAGATCAATTATTATTAACCTTGAATTGTGACACAAAACCCGAAGGTCTGTTGATGCAGGCTTCGTATGAGCATCCAGAAATGAATCGCGCAGCCATTGAAGCTCAGAAAAAGTTAGACGAAATTCAAGGCGTGGAAAATATGTATTTTTGTGGGGCTTGGGCTCGCTATGGATTTCACGAAGATGGATTGCTCAGCGCTGTTTGCGTCGCTAAAAAAATAGGAGCAGAGCCACCATGGTCAAATCTGATCCAGTCCAAATAATACAGGGAACTGTTTTTCATTCTCGAACTCAGCCATCGGCGAATCGATTCAGTTATCCGCATTTTAATGTTTTGTTGGATATTGATCAGGAATCGAAATTGAGTTCCTATTTTTCTGCCGGTTTTCGAATTGTCGATCGTGATTTTGGTTTACAAAAATCGTCAACATCCGGGCTGCGTTCACGTTTGTTTGAGGTCGTCACCCCACCATCTGAAATGAAATGGGATCGAATTTTGTTACAAACAATGCCGCGCTTGGGGGGATATGTTTTTAATCCTGTCAGCTTTTGGTATTTTACAAAAGAAAATCATTTGGTCGCTGTTTTGTGCGAAGTGAATAATACTTTTTCTGAACGTCATTTTTATTGGATTTATCAAAACGGCCAAGATCTGAATCGTCAATGGGTTCAAATGAACAAGGAATTCCACGTATCTCCCTTTATGCCACGCGATGGATATTATCAATTTCGCTTTGATTTGTCGGAACAAAATATTCGTTCAGATATTCAGTATTTTTCAAGCGAGCATCAATTGCGTTTAAATACTTATGTCAAAGGGGACATTTCAAAATTTGAACGTTCCATGCGATTTCAGATCTATCTGAGATACGGATGGATGACAGCATTAGTAGTTGCTCGTATTCATTATCAAGCATTGAAATTATTTTTTAAAAAAGTCCCTTTCTTTAAACTACCTAAAAAATTAAATAAGGAGGTTTCAGATGAGTCATCCCTCGTTCGGAGCTAAGATTTTTGTTCAGTTACTTAAAAAAGCCCAATTTGGATCGGTTTTAGTGACATTTCCTGATGGAAAAACTGAAACATTTGGCGATCAAGATGTTGTCGCACACGTAAAGCTGAAGAACTGGAGCGTGATCGATCAGTTGATTCGCAAAGGAGATATTGGCTTAGCCGAAGGCATTATCGAAAACGAGATCGAAGTCGATGATATGGCGGCTTTAATCGAATGGGCTTGCAAAAACGATCAAGCTTTGGGGCAGGCTTTACATGGAACTCTGTTGGGAACTTTGATGTATCAAATCAATCGATTTTTTACTCGTAATTCAAAAAAACAAGCCAAGAAAAATATCGTTGCTCATTATGATTTAGGAAATGATTTTTATAAATTATGGTTGGATCCTACAATGTCATATTCTTCCGCTTTGTATCAATCCGAAGATCAAGACCTGACGCAAGCTCAATTACAGAAATACGATCGTTTGATTGATCAACTGAACATCAAATCGGGTGATCATATTTTAGAAATTGGATGTGGTTGGGGCGGATTCTTCAGTCGAGCTGTCGAACGCACCGGGTGTAAAGTCACTGCCGTTATGAATTCGCCTGGGCAAGCGGCCTATAATCGCCAGATGATTGATCAGAAAGGTTTTAAATCCTACGTCGATCTGCAAGAAATGGATTATCGTGATATTCAAGGTAAATACGATAAAATTGTATCCATCGAGATGATCGAGGCCGTGGGTAAAGAATACTGGGGAACTTATTTCGATAAAGTTTCGAGTTCTTTGAAAAGTAACGGAGCCGCGATGATTCAAGGAATCACCATTCGTGATGATTTGTTTTACAGTTACAGTCAAAAAACAGATTTTATTCAAAATTATGTTTTTCCAGGTGGAATGTTGTTGTCGAATTCTATTTTTAAAAAATATTCTGAAAAATCGGGTGCTCCACTTGTCGACACGTATGAATTCGGTTTGTCCTACGCAAAGACGTTGAATGTTTGGCGTGAAAAATTTGACTCTGTTTACGAGCAGGTCAAAGCGATGGGATATGATGATCGTTTTATTCGTCTTTGGAGATTGTATTTATCCTACTGTGAAGGTGCTTTCAGAGCGGGGCGAATCAATGTTGGACACTACGAACTTGTAAAGGAGTCCTAATGCAAGAAAATTTAAACAAAGTGATGAACTGGTTTGAGAATGTGTCTCCGGAAACTTTGCCTCAAATGAGACAAATTTATTCTGAGCCCACCTATTTTAAAGATCCTTTTCACGAAATGCATTCAGTTGAAAAAGAACTGATACCTTATTTTTCAAAGATGTTTACGGGCTTGGAAGACGCACGTTTTGAATTTTTAAAGTCTGTCCTTCAAGGATCAGATGCGTTTTTGGTTTGGAATATGAAATTTAAAGTCAAAGGTCGTGATTTTCAAATTCATGGCAGCAGTCACCTGAAATTCAATGAACAGGGACTGGTCAGTTACCACCGTGACTATTGGGACCCCGTCGAAGAAGTTTACGACAAGATTCCAGGTGTTGGTTTATTAACCAAAGGACTTAAAAAAATATTTAAAAGCCTCTAGCTGACTATTTTTTAATCTATTTGGCGATTTTGGGTGAAATTGTCGCATAATCCTATTTGATTTTTTGATTACATCAAAGATCGTAGTAGCTATGATCCTGGCTGGTTTTGGAGGACTTATGTTGTTTTCAAAATCAGCCGTTCAGGCACGTGAACAACGAGTCGCTCAGGCTGTAAACAGTTTATTAAATCAAAATGAAGCGATTGCGATTTTTTCAGGAGATGTGATCATCAAGCCAGGCGGTTTGGATCAAACATATCCTTTCATTCCACATCCCATGTATTTATGGCTGACGGGACGATCGCGCAAAGGTGAAATCAGTATTTTTGTACCTGGCCAGGGATGGACGCACTTTCAAAACCCGATGACCGACGAAGAGCTTGTCTGGGAAGGTGAGCAAATCCCAACCGACAGTTCGTTTAAGTTGAAGGATTTGAAATCCTACTTGGATAAAAACAAGCATCTTCATTTCTATCCATTTGGGCAAGTTCCTCCGATTCTGCCCGAAGGCATGGTTGCTGCGAATGCATCAGAAAAACAATTTCATATTAAAACACAGCTCGATCAAACTCGTCGCATAAAGGACGCTGAAGAAGTTCAGTTGGTTCAACGGATAGCTGGAATTGCGAATAAGGGATATCAAAAACTCAGTCAGATAATTCGACCAGGTATGACCGAGCGTGAAATTCAAATAGAATATGAAGCTGAAATCTTCAGAGCAGGCTCGGAAAAAGTTCCTTACGAAACAATCGTTGGAACTGGATCCCACTCGGCTATTTTGCATGCTATTCCATCTCAGCGAGTTGTTCAAAGCGGAGATCTGATTTTGATCGATGCGGGAGCAGATATTTCTGACTATTGTGTCGATATCACTCGTATTTTTTATGCAGATCATAAACCGACCACTCAGCAAAAAGAATTGTATCAAATCGTTTTGAAGGCGCACGATGAGTGTATCCAAATGTGCGTCACTGGAACGCAATGGAAAAATGTTCATCAAAAATCAGCTCATATTATTGCTCAAGGATTAAAAGATTTAGGAATACTCAAGGTCTCTGCGGAAGAGGCCTTAGATACGGAAGCTATTTCTGTATTCTATCCACACGGAGTGGGGCATTTGGTAGGTTTGCGTGTTCGTGACACCGGCTGTGAAGAAAATCTGAATCCCCAAAAATATTTCGGAGCTCGTTTGCGTGTTGATTTGGCCTTGCAAGAAAATATGCTGATCACGGTCGAACCAGGCTGTTATTTCATTCAAACATTATTACAATCATCTGAGGTCCAAAAGCGTTTTCAAAATCAAATACACTTTGAAAAGGCGTTGAAGTGGTTGTCTGTTGGAGGAATCCGACTGGAAGACGATATTTTAGTTCAAAATCAAAATTCCAAAAATTTAACAGAGATTGTTCATTTAGAAAGGTCATATGAATCCGTTTAATGCTTCCCTTATTTTTTTAGGTTTAGTCTGCAGTGGTTTTTTCGTAGGTCAGGGATTAGAAAAATTTAATCGAAACGAACGTTCTATATCCGTTCGTGGTTTGGCTGAAAAAGAAGTCGTTTCCAATGTGGCCATTTGGAAAATATATTTCAGTGTGTCTTCGGATAAAATGGAACAAGTGCGAGTTGAATTGCCGGCTGTACAAAAATCCATTCAGGATTTTCTAGCTTCGAAGGGTTTTAATCCTGACGAGGTTTCTAAAACATCCAGCATCAAAGATCGTCAAGCGCAAGAGTACGGCGCTGAAAAGGGCAATCGTTATGTGGCCAGCGGAATTTATCAAATTACTTCTGAACAGGTCGAGAAAGTCAGCAAAGCCCGCGAAGACCTGGATGAATTGGTCAAGAAGGGTGTTGTGATTGGCCGCGATCAGATCGATTATCACTTTACAAACTTGAATCAAATTAAACCCGAAATGTTAGATCAAGCCACTGTGAATGCCAAAGAAGCGGCACAAGGTTTTGCTAAATCGATGGATGTTAAAGTGGGTAAATTAAAATCTGCAACTCAGGGAGTTTTTTCAATCGAAAGTCCGATTGGCGGAGAAAACGAATACGGATCTAACCAGTCATCTTTGATGAAAAAGGTTCGTGTCGTAACACAAGTTGAATTTTATATTGATTAACAATAAAGGGGAAATGATGAAAAAAATATTATTACTAGTGACTGTTTTATCTTCGGTGGCTTTTGCTGGAAAAGCTGTCAATGTCGCTGATGGATCTGCAGCGTATTGTCCAGATCGTGCAGATCGTGGTCAAAATTATGTTTTGAATTATGAACTGAATGATGGAAGTTTGAAAATTCAATCAGTTGTTTGTGAAAATGGTCAGTGGGTAGCTAACAAAGGTTTTATTAACAGACAATACCAAGCTATTAACGGTCAAAAAGTTCACGAACAATTTAAGAAATTCGAAATTGTTTTACAGTCCTATGATCAGAAGAAATACTTTATCTTTTCAGCAGACGATTTCGAAAAATATGGCTCAGTGGTTGTTTCAGCCGCTCAGTTATCTGTTTTGAATGAAAACCAAGTGGATGTGAATTTACGCGCTACTCGTGAAACGACGGTTGATGGAAAGCTGAAGTTTGTGGATCCTATTTGGTGGGGTCAAATCAGAGTCACTTTAGAATAAGGTCTGACTTGAGCGATTTATTTGCGCAAAACATTCCCGAAGAGCTGATTCCGTTATCGGAAAAGTTACGTCCTCAGAAACTGGAACAAATTCTGGGGCAAGGGCATGTTTTATCAAAAAATTCGGCTGTTTATAAACTTTTGAAAAATAAACAGCTGGTAAATATGATTTTCTGGGGACCTCCAGGCACTGGTAAAACCAGTCTGGCTGTCAGTTTGGCGCAGGAAACACAGGCTGATTGGATTCAATTGAATGCAGTCGATGCGGGTGTCAAAGATCTGAAGGCCGCTTGTGAAAAAGGCCGCTTGAATAAATTAGAGTATCATCGAAAAACATTATTATTCGTTGATGAAATTCATCGTTTTAATAAAGCACAACAGGATGTTTTGTTACCTTTTATTGAACGTGGGGATGTTTACTTAATCGGAGCGACAACTGAAAATCCCAGCTATGAATTGAACAAAGCTTTGCTCAGCCGTTGTCAGGTTATTGAATTTAAAAAACTATCTGATACCGATTTACAACAGATAACGACAAAAGCCTTCGAACAAAGTCATTTGGCTATCGACCAAGTTTTGCAAGCCGAGTGTTTGCAAATGTTGGTCAGTTTTTCAGATGGTGATTCGCGAAAACTGTTAAACGTGATTGATTTAGTTCTTAAGCTGTATCAAGCCGACCCAGCAAATACTGATTTCCCGCTGACAACAGATAAATTGGAACAATTTCTGGGTAAAAAAATGCTGAGCTACGATAAAAAATCAGATCAGCATTATGACTGCATATCGGCTTTTATTAAATCAATGAGAGGATCTGATCCCGATGCGGCTTTGTATTACTGTGCACGAATGCTGGAAGGTGGCGAAGATCCTATTTTTATTGCTCGTCGAATGATTATTTTTGCCAGCGAGGATGTTGGAAATGCAGATCCACGAGCTTTGCCGTTAGCGATAGCATGCTTGCAGGCTGTCGAAGCGATTGGGATGCCAGAGTGTCGAATTAATATTGGACAGACAGTGACGTTTTTAGCTTCTGCTCCTAAATCCAATCGCAGCTACGAAGCAATTAATAAAGCTTTCGATTATGTTCGCCGCACGGGCACAGCCGAAATTCCTAAACATCTAAGATCAACTCCGAAAAGCACCGATTATAAATATCCGCATGCGTATGATCGCGGTTATGTAGAACAAAATTATTGGCCGGAAAGCTTGCGTCCAGAAAAATTTTACGAGCCTAAATTAATAGGTGCCGAAAAAAATCTGGCTGATTTTTTAAATTGGCTTAAACAGAAAAAGTCTGAAAATTAGAAAAAACATTTTTAATTTGCTGCCAGTGAACTGAGTCAGGACATGAAAAGGACATCAGCTCAGCAGTGATGGGATGATGAAATTCGATTTTCACGGCTCTTAAACACAATCGACTGATGTTCAGTTGTTCACGAAAATATCGATTGTGATGGGAATCTCCATGTTCTCTGTCGCCAATGATGGGATGAGCGACGCGATTCATATGACGACGAATTTGATGCCAGCGCCCTGTTTTAAGTTCAATATCCAACCAGCTGTAACGTGAAGTTGGAAATTTTGAATGAACACTGACCGGAATTTCAATTCGGTGAAGGGTTTTATACAAAGTTAAACAATCGACTTTTTCCCCTGTTGAATCTAACTCCAGTGGTAAATCAATTTGTCCAATGGGTTCTTTGAACCAGCCGCGTACAATGGCATTATAGAATTTTTTAATTTTTCGGTCGCGCATGTCTTGGTTTAAAATAGATCCCGCCTGATTCGTTTTTGCAAATATCAAAAGACCTTCCGTTGAAAAGTCTAAACGGTGAATGGGATTGGCATAGATGTCATGATGATCTGTCAGCCAGTGAATACAAGTTTGTCTGCCGACGCTTTTTCGCGCGATGCGATCTTCGGGTGGATGGACGTACATATAAGACGGTTTATGTAAAATCAGAATATGTTCATCTTGAAAAAGAATAGAAGGGGACTCTGTCGGAGAGGGAATCATTTTATTTTTTTAACAAGATCAGATAATTTTTTAGATTCAAGATACTTTGTAAGGGACTTGTGAGCCTCTTGCGAAACATGAGTCATAATCGAATGAATCGAACAACTGACAGGACAGTCTTTTTGTGGCGATTTGTTGTGCGGTGTGATGGATTCGTGAATCTCAAGAGCTTCGTAAATGTCCTTGAGGGTGATATTTTGCATATCCTTTAATAAAGTCACACCGCCCGTTTTACCACGAGAAGTTTTCACTAAACCTGATTTTGAAAGTTGGGACAGTAAGCGTCTGACAACAACAGGATTTGTGTCAATACTGTGGGCTAGCTGTTCTGAGTTCAAAGACTCACAAGTCAAAGTCGATTTTTTTGACTTTAAGAACGCCAAAGCAGTCATGATATGTACAGCAGTCGCAAACTGTTGATTGACCATAGATCTTATAAACCAAGAGCTGAATTAAAAGCCTTTTGATCAGAAGAGTAGCGTCCTTTTTTTAGAGTGGCTAAGTCGATCAGAGATCCGTCATCATAAAAACAAAAAGTTTGTTGAAAGCCTTCTGATGTAGAGAGTTGGATTTCTTGGCCTTGGCAAAATTGAATCGAAGATTGGTAATCGATGATAGATTGCGAAGGTTGTTCCTGAGAAGCATGTAAAAATAAATCCAGGGCGCCAATAAATGATTGTTGGATGTGGCAAGTGGCGACATCGTTATCGCTGGTTTGAAAAATCAAAAATTGACCACCTGCTAGCTGGCAATTACGAATAAGTGGATTTGAAATGGCAAAAACTTGTGAAGAAAATAAAAGAACGGCTAAAATCGTTTTCATAATGACCTCTGAATGCGTCAATTTATAGCCAGTTCAGAAAAGGCAAGCAACTGATTTCTCATTTTTTTCAAGACAAATCCTTAAGAATAACTATAAGCTTTTAATATGACTAAAAAAGAGCTTTCTTGGGCAATGTATGATTGGGCAAACAGTGTATTTTTTACGACTGTTGTGGCAGGATTTTTTCCCGTTTTTTTTAAAAAATACTGGAGCACAGAAGGAACAGTCCTAGACAGTACAGCGCGATTAGGTGTTGTACTGACAATTTCAGGTTTTTTAATAGCGATTTCATCGCCTCTTTTAGGTGTTTTGTCGGATTATCGACGTTTTAAGAAAAAGTTTTTATTCATGTATACAATCTTGGGATCGCTCGCAACTGTGGGACTGTATTTTGTACCACAAGGGGATTGGTCAACAGCCGCACTGTTATATGGAATTGCTCTTTTTTTCTGTTCGGCGGGCTCTGTGTATTACGACTCACTTCTGGTCTCTGTGACCAGTTCCGATCGATTCGATAAAATTTCATCCTATGGCTATGCGATGGGATATCTGGGCGGAGCCGTTTTGTTTATTTTCAATTTGATGATGTATCAAAACCCAAGCTGGTTTGGAATTACCGATGGAACAACCGGAGTCAGATTGTCTTTTATTACGGTGGGCATTTGGTGGACTCTGTTCACTTTACCTCTGATGTTCAATGTGCCGGAACCGGATTTGAATCATGAATTCGATCGAATTCCTCTAGGGCAGTTATTGTCAAAATCAGTTTCAGAATTAAATAAAACTTTTCTTGAAATTTTTAAAAATAAAAATCTTTTCTATTTTGTTTTAGCATATTGGTTTTACATCGATGGTGTTGGGACTGTCATTTCGATGGCGGTCGACTTTGGAATGTCGTTGGACTTTGATTCGGGTGACCTGATTAAGGCCTTGTTGTTGACTCAAATTGTCGGTTTTCCTGCGGCTTTTGTTGTGGGGAAGTGGGCTTCGGTTTGGGGCAGTAAAAGAATTATTTTGTTCTGTATTTTTCTTTACTCGATCATTGTAGTTGGTGCATCGCTTATGAGTTCACCTGTTCACTTTTTTATCTTGGCGGCGGTGATAGGATGCGCGCAAGGGGGGATTCAGGCTCTTTCAAGATCGTTTTTTGCTCAGCTAGTTCCTCATGAAAAATCAGGAGAGTATTTTGGATTTTTCAATTTACTGGGGAAATTTGCCTCTATAGTAGGACCGCTTTTAATGGCGATCGCGGCTAAAATGACGAATCAGCCGCAGTACACTATTTTGAGCTTGCTGATATTGTTTGTGATGGGGTTTTATTTCTTGTTGAAAGTTAAAAATCCCCAACAAAAATCACAAGGTTAAAATCACCAGGTTAGGAATCAAATTATTTTTTATCCTCTGTTTTGGCTTCCTGTTGATGAGCCTGGATTTCATGGGCTTTTTTACCCGTGATTCCAACCCATTCAGGGAAGAAGTACGCCAATGCGATAAAAGCGAGTGTAACAAATGCAAAAAAACCGAATAAAGCCCAAAAAATTTCCATAAGATAGCTGTAAGTTAAATCAGATTGTGACAGGAAACAAATAATTTGTTACCTAAAAGCCCTTATGACTTATAACCCCAGAGATCATTATTTTAAAAAAGCTAAAAAAGAGAACTTTGTCGCACGCTCTATTTTTAAGCTGGAAGAAATTGATCAAAAACTGAAAATATTAAAGCCCAACAACAAAGTGTTGGATTTGGGAGCTTCTCCGGGATCCTGGTCGCAATACTGTTCAAAAGTGATTGGGCCACAAGGACGTTTGCTGGGAGTTGATTTATCGGAAGTTAAAATCAAACTTCCTAATGGAATTTTTATTCAAGCCGATTTGCGCGATTTGCAACTGGAAGACGTTTTCAAAGAACATGGTTTTAATGATCCTTTTGATGTTGTTTTGTCAGATATGGCGCCGCGAACAACGGGAATTCGTATTACCGATCAGGCTCGCTCTTTTGAGCTGTGCGAGCTGGCGCTGAACGTGGCTCGTCGTTTTTTAAAGAAAGACGGCCATTTTGTGTGCAAGCTTTTTCACTCTGATGATTTTTCAACTTTGCGTGATATGATCAAAAAAGATTTTCAAAAATTTGAAGCCATCAAGCCTGACTCGACTCGTAAAATATCTAAAGAAATATTTTTAATTGGTATTCGTAAAAAATGAATCCTGTCATTGTTTTTGAAAATGAACATTTTGTCGTTTGTGATAAGCCGGCACTTTGTCTGACGGTTCCGGATCGACATAAATCAGATCGTCCTTGTTTGGGCACCACTTTGCAAAAAAAAATAGGTCGTCAAATTTTCCCGGTTCATCGCTTGGATTTTGAAGTCAGCGGTTTAGTTCTGTTTGCCAAAAACAATCAAGCCCACACTGTTTCGCAGGATTGGTTTTATCATAAAGAAATTCGTAAACAGTACCGAGCCCTCAGTGAGCACCAAAGTTTTCAACATTGGCCAGCGCATATTCCAACGGATCGTACACCTATTTTGTATCAAGCGGGTGCCGAGTTTTCTTGGAAGATGCAGATTATGCGCGGGAAAAAAAGATCATTTGAGTCGGTTCATGGTGAATGGGCTTTGACAGAAGCGTCTATGACTGCTGAAGAAGGTGGCACTATTTCTTGGAATTTATTTCCTTTGACGGGGAAGCCCCATCAATTGCGCTTGGAAATGAGCCGTCATGGTTTTGCGATTTTAGGCGATCAACTGTATGGATCCAGCCACGCATTAACGAATCAACAATGGAAGTGGGGAGGAATCGCCCTCAGGGCGGTTCAATTAGATCTGACGGGGGTTTCGAATCGTTTGGGTCTGCCAGAAAAAATTGAAATTGATGGATAATTTGTTTGAATTCCTTGGGGTTCTCACTTAGAACTTTTGCAAGTTTGAGGGGAACTATGAAAAATTTATTTTTAGCTACAGTGTTTTTATTCTCGGCCGCTTTACAGGCCAATCAAGTCGATAAAATTATCGGTGACAATGATCTTGTTGTTGTTAACAAAGATGCGACAAACGTTCCATTTAAATTTAAAAATGTGATCAACGCTTTTGGAGTCATTAAATATCAAGATACAGATTCTGCTGGAAATCCTTCAGAAACTTATTATGGTTGCACGGCAACACATATCGGTCGTGGTTATGTTCTTACGGCTGGTCACTGTGTGGGCGCAAATTCGCAATTAAAAGTCGGCCAAGGTTGTTCTTTTTCTGTGACAGATCCATTTTTTGGAAACTACAACTCTTCTATCACTGCGATCGAGTGGGGATATCGTCAAGGTGTTGAGCCTTACATGAAATCCACTTGCCAAGAAGTTGTTGTGGCTTTGACAAATAACGAGGGTTTTGATTTTGCAATTTTAAAAGTTAGCCCAGCTCCAGATGAATTTATTGCGCCAGATACTTCACGCCGTGCGATTATTGGTGATTCTGTCACAATTTTTTCTCACCCGAACGGAGAAGTTTTGCAATGGTCTCGCACATGTGGTGTTGAGCGTGTTTTACACCCTGAAATCCCAGGCAGTTATGTTCAGCACAAATGCGATACAAATCCGGGAAGCAGTGGCGCGACAATTATTAACATGGTCAGCATGAAAGTTGTTGGTATCCATGATGGCGGATTAAACGATATGACGGATTCAGGCCAGCGTTTAACGACGGGCATGAATTACGGGACATATATTTACAATTCACCTGTTTTAGACTGGTTACTTAAATTAGGATTTTAATAATCTGAATTTTCTATCAAAAGGCAGCTCTTGCTGTCTTTTGATGTTTCGAAATCGATGTTTCCATCGATACTGACGCGA